>Ga0070694_100000266_pt1 | contig 27628 bp, 13 predicted proteins | sample KBSK1251metaG_FD_65470 | JGI IMG/M metagenome (GOLD analysis project Ga0070694, IMG submission 65470) | Corn, switchgrass and miscanthus rhizosphere microbial communities from Kellogg Biological Station, Michigan, USA - KBS K1-25-1 metaG | ecosystem: Host-associated > Plants > Roots >...
CGATTGCCAAAAGTCTTCAACAAATAGCCATGGGAAAACCAGGATTCTCAAAGCCAAACTCACCACTGTAATTGGGTCTCTATTTCCTTTCAAAGCCCATCAAGAAAAGAGCGCAAGAAGAGCGCAACGATAGATTGGCGAACAGCTAACGACCCACAATCAACAGTTGTAACAGGGGAGGCAACTGCCTGACTAATGGAGTGGGTTGTTTTGGAGAAGTTAAGGTTTCCACTAAGTTATTGTCGTTTGAAGGATTTAACAACTGTGGTTGGATGTCCCTCCGTTCCCCGCATTCCCCCGGTTCCCTTAAAAGAGGAGCGCAACGGAATCGATGTGTTGTGCACCAAGTATAACACTCCAGGACATGACGAGCTTGCTCTCGCCAGCGGCGCCCTCGAACTCTTTCCCAACTGCGGCTTCGGCTGGCTCGTCAGAATAAGTGCAAATGGCAAGGTCGAGGATTCTCTCGGAGATGGTATCAGAATTGAACTCGAGTTCGGACGCGAAGAGTTCGCGTAAGCATTTTTCGTCTTGGTAGTACTCGGAAGCTTTTACTGAATCAAGAATTAGCCAGCCCATTGTTCATACCTTCCTTTTTGTAACTCAATGGTAGAGTGTCAGCTTCCCAAGCTTACTTAGCCTGCCTTTACTACCAACGCTTTACAAAACCCTCAGTAAAATCTCAAAGCATCCCGCGCATCGGTAGCACCCTGCGCAGCGCGCGCAGCGTTCTACTGGGACAATACTGGGACACGATTTTCGGGTCTCCAGTTTGCATTTGTCTTTGGACGCAGCCCCGAGGCTCGCCCTCGGTCCTGCAGAAGGAGTAACGCTGAGATGCTGAACCCCGTTGGCACAATTAGAAAACGACGCCGGGGCAAATCCCTTGAATGGACCGCCCGCCTACTACACGGACGCCGCGACCGGCAAACAGAAAGAGAAATGCCGAAGCGCGCCATCTCAACAAGAGGCCAAGCAGAAACTAAAACAGCTTGAGGATGAATTCACATCCGGCGGCGCTACGGCGATTGAATCTGACCGGATCACGTTCAGTGAACTTGTCGTCCACTGTAAAGAGCATCGTTATTGCGACGCCGTTTACGACGATGACGGCCGCAAACTGTTTGGCGTGCGCGGCCGAGCTACCGTTGTAGGCCATATGAATGCTCTTGAACAATTCTTTGGCCGAACTCCGTTACGCGATATCAATGTCGCCGCGCTGCGAGCTTACCGAAAGGCGCGGCTCCTCACGGTTACGAAGCGAGGCACACGGCTGAGCGTATGCACCGTAAACAGGGAATTATCGACCCTCCGCGCTATGCTGAATGAAGCCATCGTGAATGATTGGCTACTTATCAGCCCCTTCAAGCGCGTCAGGCCGGCGATCTTATTAGCATCGCTGATGAACGAAAACGGACGACCGTTCTCTCCTTCGAAGAGGAAACTCGCTTACTCGCTGCGTGCAACACTCCTCATCGCCGTCATTTAGGAGCCTTTATAATTGCAGCGCTCGACACCGGCGCGCGGCGCGGTGAACTCTTAAAGGTGCGTCGATCCGATGTAGATTTTGATGAGCGCGTGATTCACAATATTACGAGCTACAAAGGCAAGACGGTAGACCGCCGTCCCGTCCCACTTACCGATCGTTTAGCTGACGCACTGAAGCGCCTCTTATCTCACACCAGACGGACTGATACCGAGTGCAACCGCCGCTTCTTTGATTGAATACTTTTTTTCAGCGACTTTCGGTGACAAAGCAGGTTACTCCTATGTTCGTGGGAATATCCGCGCCGATGATCGGCGGTACTGCGTTGGCCCTTAAGGCACCTAATATGCCGTATGCTCACAATGCGATTTTCAGAGCGATATTTTATTTCAAAGATGCTCACCGTCATCTTGATCGCGCGCGGGATCTCTTCCGCGAGTTGAAAGACATAGGAACTGCTGCACAAGTTGACGAGACTCGAGCTCGAACTCTCTTAGCTGAAGGAGACCTAGTTGAGGCTGAACGCGTGGTTCGATCCGCGGTTAAGACGCTCGAACGAGGTGGCGAACAGGCAATATTAGCGGAAGCGCTGGACACGTGGGGCATAGTGTTGGCGAGGTTGGGTCACTTGTCTAGATCAAGGGCTTTACTGGAGCGTGCTGTGCAGGTGGCTGAAACCGTAGGAGATATCGAAGGCGCGGGTCGGGCCCAGTTGAGCATAATCGAAGAGCTTGGCGACAAGATGAGAATTAAAGAACTCATTGTAACTTATCGCGCGGCACTTGAGCTTTTGAAGAACTCGCAAGTTCCTTCAACCCGAGGACGGCTGATTAGTTGTGCAGACAAGCTGTTGGCTGTTTTGGGAAACGCGGACGATCCGAATCAACACCTGGAACCGAGTTGGGAAGGTTTTTCTTTTAAGCGCCAGGTGGTCAGCTATGAAAGGACGCTGATCGAACGCGCCTTGAGAGATGCTGAAGGCTCAGTAACGAAGGCTGCGCAATTGCTCGGATTTAGGCATCATCGAAGCCTCATTTCTCTGATAAGTGGACGTCACAAACACCTTTTGAAATTACGATCTACTGTACGAAAATGGCGACGCCATCTCTTCTCTGGAGCGGAGCGCATACAAAGAGAACTGCTCGCGATGTAAAGACTCAAGTAGAAACGCAACTCTCAATTCTCCACATTGAAGACAACAAAACGGTAGTCAAATCGGTCGGAGAGATTTTGGCGTCGAAGGGCTTGGACGTCCATGTCTGTGTCAGCGGCACATCTGCATTAAAAGTTCTCACAAGTGATATTCAGTACGACATAATTATTTGTGGCAGCGACCTGACTGGTCTCAGTGGACTTGAATTGGTTCGTCGCGCTCGAAACATCGCCCGATGGCGCAGCACGCCGATAATCATGCTCTCCGGCGACGATTGTGAAAATGAAGCGTGGCGTGCTGGCATCAGCGAGTTCTTAAGAAAGCCCGACCACATAGAGCGCGTAGCTTCGACAATAAAAAGACTACTTGCTGATCTTAAAGAGAAGACCGTTTAGTTTGCGCGGTCCAGCAGTATCTGCGAGCTCCGTCTTCAGCGGACTTCATAAACCGTCGTATGCGGAACCGCACGTACGGTGGTGTGGGAGGACGGCGGAGGCGACTCCGCCTCCTCCCCCAATGCACCGGACAATCCACCACCCACCGGTGCTGCTGGACTAAAATCAATGAGTCGTCCATTTCCAAACCGCTAGTTCGCGATCACTTTTGCGGTAGGCAATTCGCCCACTTGACGGTTCGCCTTGCGAGTCTAGGATTGGCGCTGCCGCAATAATGAGAGGATGAGAACTCAGACTCATCCTTTTGGGCCCCCCAGGCGTTCGACGGGTGTTCAAGTCATGAGCTTATAGCATTCGACAATTATTGCCTTTATATTGCAAAAATGTTATCACACCAACATAAGATCACTAATCGTTAAAATTAGACGCGACAGGGATCTTGATTTAGTGACAATTAAGGTATAAGCTGACCAACCTCTTGCGACTTCCGCGTCGTTGAAAACATGTATTCCAGCGATGATGACTCTTATCATCGAAATCAAAAGCGAGGTAAGTAAGAAGTAAATAGCAATCGTCGTAAATAGAAATCCCCACGTTACCTGCAAGTAACGTGGGGTTCCTGACAAAACAATCCTGCCGTGTTTTGGCAAAGATCGCCTGTCGGACGCACGCATCTTAGCGCAAAACGCGGTAAAGGCTCAACTTGGTCCATGGGAGATTTTACCGAAATGCGCAATCCACTAAAAACTCATTGTTCTTCCGACCCACCACAATCCCCAATGGTCTCAGTTGACCAGACCCATCCTGGGTAAGTCGGCGTATGAAACCGACTTATTCAACTCACTGAATTGACTGGAAAGCAAGACGATGCTTTTCGACCGACCGTCGTGTAACGGCGGGTTGAAGACGTGCGGGGACCCTGATGAATAGCAATACGAGCACTCTATCGAATTCGCATTGGTACGCCATTCGTACTCATTTGCATCAAGAAAATAGAGCTGAGGCTAACCTCAGAACATTGAACGTCGAGATCTTCTATCCGAAGATCAAGGAACAACGTCGCAACCAGTTCAGCGGTGCTTGCACATCTCTGACTAAACCTTTCTTTTCCAGATATCTGTTTGCTCGCTTCACCGTCGAACAGGTGCTTCGCAAGATCTGGTGGACCAGAGGTGTTCACAGTGTAGTAAGTTTCGGCGGGACTCCAAGTCCCGTGGAGGATGAAATCATCGAGTTCTTTCGGTCGCGAGTTGACAGGGATGGCTTTGTGCGGCTCGGAGAAGATCTAAAGCCTGGAGATAAGGTAAAGATGAAAGGCGGCGTGCTTGATAGTCTTATTGGTATCTTCGAGCGCGAGATGAACGACTCCGAACGCGTGATAATCCTGTTGCAGACTATAAACTACCAGGGTCACGTCGTTGTCGAGCGGAGCAAACTCCAAAAGATAGCGCACTAGTACGTTGTAAATTAGATCCGAGGAGAGAACATCAAAACGAGCAGAAATGATACTGAAGACACTACTATTTACAAAGTCGCAGTAAATCACGAAGAGCAATACTCGATCTGGCCGGCAGATAGAGAGAACGCGTTGGGCTGGCGACCTCGACACGGTAGGGTTCTGCGGTTCAATCCGCGGGCGCCTGGCAATCCTCTCAATAAGTTACCCTGTGATGACGTCTGCGGTTCGACGCTTACGTTTGCGCCGCAGTCACAGTGAAGACGTCGCACATTGCCACTCGCAACGTGAGCGGCACGGATTGTCTTCTCTTGCCTCGTTCATCGGCAAATCATTTCTTATCTTCAGTCACTCATATCTAAGCGCAATCAGCGGATCAACTTTCGTCGCGCGTCTCGCCGGAATGTAGCAAGCCAGTAACGCGATCACCGTTAGCAGCAGCGCCACACCGATAAAAATCAGCGGGTCGGTAGCAGACACGCCGTACAACAAATTCCTCATCACGCGGGTGGCCGCGAATGCTCCAGCCAACCCTAAGCCAGCTCCGATGAGAGCGAGTATCATGCCTTGCGTGATGATCATACGCAGCACATCCTTCGTTTGCGCGCCCAGCGCGAGGCGGATACCGATCTCGCGTGTGCGTTGCGCGACCGAGTAGGCGATCACCCCGTAGAGTCCGATTGATGTGAGCAATAAAGCGAACATGGCGAAGACGCCAAAGAGCAGCACGACGAGACGTGTGTTGGCGACGGATGCGGAGAATACATCGTCCATCGTCTTGATGTCGTGAGCAGGTTGATTCTTATCAATCGAGAGTATCGCGCCGCGCACTTGTGACGTCAGCGCCTCCGGCTCACCTTTGGTTCGCACCGCGAGCGAGAGTGCGCCCCACCCCGCGTCCTGAGCATGAGGTACGTAGATTTGATAGCCCGTTTCCGCGTCGAGCCTACTGGATTTCACGTCGCCGACGACGCCGATAATCTCGCGCGCAAACTTCTCGTCGCGCCAAACGGTGATCCGCTTGCCAATCGGGTCTTCGCCTGCAAAGACGCGGCGCGCGATTCTCTCGTTGATGACGACTACGGGCGGAGTCTCCGCCGTGTCACGGTCGGTAAAGGAGCGCCCGGTTTTGACGGGAATGCGCATCGTCTTGAAATAGTCGGGCGTCACAACGAAATAGTCTGAGTCTGAGGCTTCCTCGGTGGTGAGCGGGCGTCCTTCGCGGATGAACGAGCGACCGACAGAGAAATCAGTTCCGCCGAGCGGAAGCGTCAGCGTCGCGCCAGCAGCTTCGACGCCGGGCAGAGCTTTGACGCGCTCCGTCAACTCACGAAAGAAACTCGCTTGCTGTTGCGGCTCCTTATAACGCGCGCCAGGTAAGCTGACGCGCATCGTCAAAACATTTTGCGCATCGAAGCCCGGATTCACATCGCGCAGCAACACGAAACTCTTAACCAACAGTCCTGCGCCGATGAGCAGCAGCAGAGACAAGGCTATTTCCGAGACAACCAATAACGCGCGGACGCGGTTGCGCCAGTGCCCTTCGCTCGAACCGCGTCCGCCTTCCTTTAGCACATCATTGAGGTCGGTCTTTGAGGCTTGGAGCGCCGGAGCTAAACCGAACAGTAGACCAACCAGACCAACCACTCCGACTGTGAAGCCGAGTACGCGCGCGTCCAATCCGATTTCGTCCAAGCGTGGAACGTCCGCTGGACTGATCGCGACCAACAATCTAGTCAAGAGAATGCTGAGGGTTAACCCGACCGCGCCGCCTAAAGCAGCAAGCAACGAACTCTCCGTGAGTAGCTGACGGATAATGCGCCATCGACCGGCTCCGAGCGCGGTACGTAAAGCAATTTCCTTGCGCCGTGCCGACGCGCGTGCGAGGAGCAAGTTGGCGACATTCGCGCACGCTATCAACAGCACGAAACCGACCGCGCCGAGCAACAACAGCAGCGATGTGCGAACGTCTCTCGTTGTCCAGTCTCGTAAGCTCTTTAGCCGTGCCGACCACCCCTCGTTCGTCTCCGGGTACTGCTGTCGCAGTCGAGCGCTGAGGGTATCGATCTGCGACTGCGCTCCATCGAGCGTAGCCGTTGGCTTGAGCCGCGCTAGGACCTGCAAGTAACGGTTGTCGCGCCGCTCATTGGGATCCGTCCTCAGCGGCATCCATATTTGAACCTTCGCCGGGTACTCGAATCCGATGGGCATCACACCGACGACGGTGACGCTTCTGCCGCCCAACGTGATCCGGTTTCCGACGACGTTCGGATTCGCGCCGAAGCGACGCTGCCACAATCCATGACTCAACACGGCGACCGGCGCACTACCCGACAATTCGTCTTCCTTCAGCAACGCACGACCCTGCACGGGATTCACGCCCATTGTCGGAAAGAAGCTTGCCGTCACTACGGCACGCGGGATGCGCTCCGGTTCCGCATCCTCACTCGTCAGAATTATGCCGCCTTGAAAGAAAGCCGTCATGCTCTCGAAAGCGTCCGTCTGACTTTGCCAATCGAGATAATCCGGCATCGAAAGGCTGCTGTCCGAAATTCCTCGATGCGGGTTTATGCCCTCGAACCACACCAATCGTTCCGCCCCGGGATATGAAAGCGGCTTCAACAAGACCCCGTTGACGACAGAGAAGATCGAAGTGTTCGTGCCAATGCCTAACGCTAACACCATCAACGCGACAATAGTGAAACCGGGACTCTTCACCAACATCCGCACGCCATATTTGATGTCTTGCCAGAGCGTCATCATCACGTTCCCTCCGCAAGAGCGCCGACTATCGGATCGACTTTTGTCGCGCGCCGCTCCGTACTTCTCGTCCTACTACATTAAATTACCACCAGTCTCTGGTCTCCACGATGTTGAGGCGAAGAAGTTTAAGCTGAACAAGGTTGCGGACACCTCGAAGCCTTGTGCAATGAGTGTCCAAAGTTGTGGGGGAATTGCCGTCAAACGCTAAATCCAGTAACTAACAGTTGAGCGTGGTTCTTACACATGCCCAATATTTTGCCAAATGATAAGTTGTCATAAAAGAGGTCTAGGACTTCTTGACGCGCGTAACGAGTTGAGCTAGACTCCCAAACCACCTTACATTTGCTATTTAGACGAAAGTAGCTTTGACCAGAAATTTTGTCAAGCCGACAATTCTTGCCATTTGTCCCGTGGCGACTACTTTGGTTGGCAGACCTTATTGTCAAGCTTTGGCAGTATCATTATAGGAGAAGAAATATCTTTAACATTCATTTTAGACGCTCAATAAAAGTACAGAGATAAATAAAGGGAGTTCCAGTTGGCGTCGATCGGAATATTCATAAAGCTCGCGGTGCGGTAATTAGGGCGCTGGGTCAACCATGTTAGCAACATCTAACCGGCTTACGATTCAAAATCAAAAGGGGCAGATAACCCAGAGGTTAGTTTGTTTTCCCTATGCCGGCGGAGCAGCGACAGTCTTTCGAGACTGGGGCAGTAAACTTCCGTCGAGCATTGAAGTGTATCCCGTACAACTTCCGGGGCACGGGAACAGGTTGAGCGAGCCAGTCTTCAAGAGAATCGAACCCCTCGTGCAATCTATGGCTGAAGCGCTCCGGCCTTATTTGGAAGGATCGTTTGCCTTCTTCGGTCATAGTATGGGAGCCATAATCAGTTTTGAGTTAGCTCATCTACTGCGCCGGGAGCACAGGCCATCTCCTGCACATCTGTTCCTCTCCGGTCGTCCCGCTCCACACCGGACCAAGAAAGAACCGCCGACGTACGATTTGCCCGAACCAGAGTTCATCGAAGAATTGAGACGATTGCAGGGAACTCCAAATGAGGTGCTGGTACATCCCGAATTGATGTCCATGCTAAGCCCCATACTTCGTGCGGATCTCGAAATTTGCCAAACGTATGAGTATGCGCCCAGGCCGCCGCTGGAATGCCCCATCACAGTCTTTGGCGGGTTGGAGGATCAAGACGTGTCACGCGAGCAACTTGAAGGCTGGCGCGATTACACCAGCTCCTCTTTCGCTGTGCGCATGTTTCCCGGGAACCATTTCTTCCTTCATACCTCGGCGCCGGTGCTGCTGCGGATGATTGCGCAAGACTTGAGAAATGCTCCTGGAGGATAGGTAGACAAGGTACCCGGCGGTAACTCTCCCGTGTTACGAATAATTAAAACGGAAGTTTTTCATGGTCGCCCAAGTCGAAACATTTACTTTTCAGGCCGAGACTAAGCATCTTCTCGACCTGATGATCCATTCGCTTTATACGACGAAGGCTATTTTCCTGCGTGAGTTGATCTCGAACGCCTCGGACGCTCTCGACACTTTGCGTTTTGAAGCTTTGATGAACCCGGAATTGACTCCACCGGACAAGTTGGAAATCAGACTGGAGACCGATCCGCAGGCGCACACGCTCACGGTTCACGACAACGGTATCGGCATGAGCCGCGAAGAGGTTGTCGCCAACATCGGAACCATTGCTAAATCGGGCACGCGCGAGTTGCGCGAAAAGCTACGACACGGACTCTCTGATGAGAGGCTCACAGAATTGATCGGTCAGTTCGGCGTTGGGTTTTATTCCTCCTTCATGGTGAGTGAGAGAGTTACGCTGGTAACTCGACGAGCGGGCGAACACACAGCCACCCGCTGGGACTCGACAGGCGACGGGCAGTACACCATCAGCGACGCGATGCGTGATCAGCGGGGCACCTCCATCACCCTACATCTCAAGCCGGCTGATCCCGAAGACGGCATCGAGGATTACACGGATAAATGGATTCTGGCCCGCTTCGTCAAACGATATTCGGACTTTGTGACCTACCCAATCGTCTTTCAAGATGTGCGCGAGGAGGCGGAAAAAGACGAGGCCGGAAATCCGAAAGCCAGCGGGGAGAAGACCGTTGTTGTTGAGGATAAAATCCTCAATTCGATGAAGCCTCTCTGGATGCGCCCGGCTGCGGAAGTGTCGGAAAGCGATTACGCGGAGTTTTACAAGCACCTGACGCACGATCACGACGAACCTTTGAAGAGAATCTCTTTGAAGGCCGAAGGGACACTTGAATATCAGGCCCTGTTGTTCATTCCTTCCAAAACGAGCGACGACTTCTTCTATCACGCCACAGAATGGGGACTGCATCTGTATTCGAAAGGTGTGTCGGTCATGGAGCGGTGTCAAGAACTGCTGCCGCGATACCTCAGGTTTATCAAAGGAATCGTCGACTCAGCGGATCTTCCGCTCAACATCTCTCGCCAGATGTTGCAACAGGATCGTCAGGTCGGCCTCATCCGAAAATGGCTGACGAAAAAAGTCCTCGATAGTTTGCAGGCTATGTCGGAAGGGGAGCCGGACAAGTTTCAGCTTGTCTGGGAGCAGTTTGGCCGTGCGCTCAAGGAGGGCGTAAGTTCTGATTACGATAATAAATCCCGCATCGTATCGCTGCTGCGCTTTCAATCATCACATGATGAGAAAAAGCTGACGACGCTTAAAGAATACGTCGAGCGTATGAAGGAAGGGCAGGAAGAAATTTTTTACCTGACCGGAGAATCGCGCCGCATTGTCGAACACTCTCCGCACCTCGAAGCCTTGAAAGCAAAAGGCTATGAGGTTCTCTATCTGGTCCATTCCGTGGACGAACTGGTGACGCAATATCTGACCGAATTTGAAGGTAAAAAGCTCAAGTCGGCGGGAAAAGGAACCGTCAAGGTGGGAGACAAGGAAGAGAGCGCGCAGACGGAAAAAGAGTTGAAACAGAAGGCTGAGGAATCATCCGAACTGCTCAGTTTCATACAGCGACATTTGGATCAGTATGTCAAGGAAGTCCGACCGACCAACCGGCTCACGACCTCGCCTGTTTGCCTCGTCGGGACTGACATGGACTATAGCCCGCAAATGGAGCGGCTCCTGCAAATGGGAGAGGGAGGACGACCTAAGCAGCGCCGCATCATGGAGCTCAATCCGCAACATGAAATTTTCAAACGAATGCGCGCACGCTTTAAACAAAACAAAGATGAGTCTGAATTAGGCAAGTATGCTGACTTGCTACTGAGCTATGCGCTGCTGGCCGAAGGTTCGGAGTTGCTCGATCCGGTGACCTTCAACCAACTTGTTGTTGACCTGATGGTTCAAACGTTGAGCCACGATACTCAAAGCCCTGGATGACCCTGGCGAGTAGACGACTGGTGTAGACGACTCGTAAGGTGGAAAGAAATCCAAGGTATCACACTAGAACTGGGCTGGAGACTAAATCGCTCGCGCGATATGCGGCAGCTTTGCGGGTCACCCAAGACCTCTTAAATCCTGCATTTCACTACTATCTGAATAAGTCAGGCCTCCTTATGGCGTTGCCTTAAAAGTCAGGAATCACAGTTGGGCGCAGTCAGTACCGTAACGCGGTAGCGTTCGGGGTCACCCTTGCGGATACGAGACTTCTAAGAATCTCCCTGCGACCGGACGCTACCGCTGATCTTCTCCAATGGGGCGTCCAAACCTTTGAGGCAAAGCCTCTCCTTTATAAATAGGGCCGTGTTAAGCCGTAGCACTGCATCTCATCTGATTTCGAGCAGCATGCCTTTGAATGAGGAAGCGCGACCAGGCAAGCAGGTAAGCGTTCCGGGCGTGCCTTCGGCTACGGCCTGGGGTGCTTTCGTTCTCTGCATCTTTCTGGCCGCGCTGAGTATCTACAAACACCAGCCGCCCCACAGCGTACCGGCCACTGCGAGTCTGACAGACTTTTCTTCCGGGCGCGCGCTGCGCAATGTAGAAGCCATCAGCCGCAACACCCATCCAATCGGCTCACTCGAACACGCCCGCGTTGGTGATTACATTCTTGCCGAAGTGGCGTCGATGGGCGGAGCACCAGCGGAGTTTCAAGAGACGACTGTGGTGACCGATAGAGGTAGCCCGTATCGGGCCGGAAAGGTCAGGAACATTCTGGTGAGGTTAAAGGGAACCGGGCAAGGCAAAGCCTTGCTGCTGGCTTGCCATTACGACTCGGTGACGACTGGGCCGGGAGCGAGCGATGACGCAGTTGCCGTGGCCGCACTGCTTGAAACTCTACGAGCACTCGAGGCGGGTGCGCCTCTGAAAAATGACGTGATTTTTCTGTTCACAGACGGTGAAGAAGCCGGGCTACTCGGAGCGAAAGCCTTTGTTGATGAGCATCCGTGGGCGAAAGATGTGGGAGTAGTTTTGAACTTTGAGGCTAGAGGCACTAGCGGCCCTTCCTACATGTTTCAGACAAGCCCGCAGAACGGGTGGTTAATACAAGAGTTCGCACAGGCCGCTCCGCATCCCATCGCCAGTTCTATCGCCAATGACATCTACCGGCTGCTCCCTAACGATACCGACATGAGCGTCTTCCGTAGAGCAGGATTTGACGGACTCAATTTCGCGTACATCGACGGCTCGACGAAATACCACACGTTGCAGGACAGTTATGCCAATGTGGACGAACGCAGCCTGCAACATCAGGGCTCGTATGCGTTGGCTTTAGCCCGCCGCTTTGGCAGTCTCGATCTGCCTGCGCTGAAACGGTCGAACGCCGTTTACTTCAATCCGTTCGGCGCGCTGTTTGTTCACTACTCCGGCGCCTGGATTCTACCGCTCACCGGCATGGTCCTCGCTCTATTCATAGGGGTCGTCTTCTACGGTCTTAAGAAGAGGCGGTTGAGGATTTCCGGACTTGCGCTCGGAGTTCTGGCCTTCGCGTTCAGCGTAGGCGCGGTTTACGGAGTCGTTAGGCTCACCTGGTGGTTGATATATCGATTCGGCGGCGGTAAGGAGTGGCTTTTTCTAGGTAACAATGCCTATGGTGCTAATTGGTATCTGTTGAGTTTCCTCGCTCTGAGTGTGGCCGTGACGGCAGTCATCTATCTTTGGTTCAGCCGGAGAGTGGATGCTCTGAACCTCACTCTCGGTGCGTTATTGTGGTGGGTAGTACTGATGATTGTGTCCGCTGTCTATCTGCCCGGCGGAAGTTATCTGTTGACGTGGCCCTTGCTGTTCGCCCTGGGAGGGGCAGTGGTTCCGCTGGCATTTCCGCGACTCGGTCGCGTGAAGATTCTGGCAGTGGCTACAGTTTGTGCGCTTCCTGGTCTGTTTCTCCTCGCGCCGACGATCTACTCTGTGGACGTGGCGTTAGCTTTGAGTTCGCCGGCAATGATCCAAATGCCGGTTGTCTTGTTGCTCGGACTGCTCATTCCACAACTCTACGCGGTGGTTAAGTCTTCCGGTTGGCTGCTGCCTTCTGTTATGGCGGCGCTGGGAATAGTCTTGATCATCTATACACATCAGACCTTTAAATTTGATAAAGACCGTCCCCGACAAAACAACATCTTTTACGCATTGAATGCTGATACCGGGAAAGCGACCTGGGCCAGCGTGGACGAACAGGTTGATAAGTGGACTTCAGTTTTCTTCTCTAAAGAAGACAAACGAGGAAGCATTGAAGAGTATTTGCCGACAAGATACGACGCCTTCTTGAAGCATGCGGCTCCCGCCATCGCGGCGCCCGGTCCGGAAGTGGCGCTGTTGGATGATCAAAAGAAAGACGACGTGCGCGTGACCCACCTGCGCATCACCTCGCCGCGTCTAGCGCCTATCCTCTGGATTCAGTTGGATGTAGCCACGGCGGACCTCAAAGCGACTATCGACGGCAAGAGTATTGGCGACGCAGCGAAGCCGACGCCGGTAGATGCCAATCATCGTTGGGTATTGATTTACCAGACGACGACGCCGGGCGGCATCGAGCTGGTGCTCAGGATGAAAACTCCTCAGCCGTTTAAAGTCAGCGTCGCAGATCGTTCCTTTGGCCTCCCCAAAATTCCACAGATGTCTACGACCTATCCCGTCGATGCGATGCCGGCGTATGCGAGCTTAAGTGATTCCACCTCCGTGATGAGAAAATTTACTTTCTAGTACTCCTCACACGGTCCATAAAGAGAACTCGATTCCCGGATCCGTTATGCTTTCCTCTGATAGACCGCAAACGTTCGTCGAGCTCCTTCGCTCAAAGTCGCTCCGGCACCCTGACAGGTTGGCTTACACCTTCCTGGTGGACGGGGAACATGAGGAGCAGCAACTGACTTTTGGTGAGCTGGATCGACAAGCGCGTGCGATTGCTGCGCACCTTCAGGAATTGCAACTTAAAGGTCAACGCGTGCTGTTGTTGTACGCGCCGGGACTGGATTACATTGTCGCATTTTTGGGCTGTCTGTATGCCGGTGTGATAGCTATTCCCGCCTATCCTCCACGCAACAATCAAAGCTTGCTGCGGCTTCAGATGATTCAAGAGGACGCCCAGGCAGCGGCGACACTGTCCACCTCACTGATCAGAACGCGCGCTGAGCTCCTGTTCGAAAAAGTACCGGCCCTACAAATCCTGGCGTGGATAATGACCGATACTTTGGACAGTCGCTGGGCTGAGACGTGGACGCCTCCGGAGATTGACGGCCAGGGCCTGGCCTTCCTGCAATACACATCGGGTTCAACTGCGCTGCCGAAAGGAGTGATGGTTAGCCACGGCAATCTGCTACACAACGAACAGTGTATTCAGGAGTTGTTTCAACAAACCGAACATTCGATCATCGTGGGGTGGTTGCCGCTCTACCATGATATGGGTCTGATCGGTAATGTACTGCAACCGCTCTATGTCGGGGCTGCGTGTGTGCTGATGTCGCCGGTGGCTTTTCTACAGCGTCCCTTCCGTTGGCTTCAAGCGATCTCCAATTATCAGGGCACGACGAGCGGGGGGCCAAACTTCGCTTACGAGTTATGTCATAACAGAATCACCGCTGAACAACGCGCCACGCTGGACCTCAGCAGTTGGCGAGTCGCTTTCAACGGTGCGGAACCGATTCGCCACGAAACGCTGGACCGATTTGCCACGACGTTCGCAGAGTGTGGTTTTAGACGAGAATCTTTTTACCCTTGTTACGGCCTGGCGGAATCAACTCTCGTCGTTTCCGGAAAGCTGTCCGGCGAAGGGCCGTCAGTGAAATGTTTCGAGGCCGCCGCGCTTGAGAATAACGGGGTGGTGGAATGCGACACCGAGCACACAAGTTCACGTTCGCTCGTTAGTTGCGGCGCGAGCCTGCACACTCGTCGAATCATCGTCGATCCGCAAACTCTGACTGAAAGTTTGCCGGGACAGGTGGGCGAGATTTGGGTGAAGGGCGAGAGCGTGGCTCAGGGCTATTGGAATCGCCCCGAAGAGACAGAGCATACCTTTCATGCTTACCTGTCCGATACTAAGGCGGGGCCTTTCCTGCGCACCGGCGACCTGGGATTTTTGCACGAAGGCGAGTTGTTCATCACGGGCCGCGCCAAAGACCTAATCATCATTCGCGGTCAGAATCACTGCCCGCAGGACATCGAATTCACGGTTGAGCGATGCCACAGGGCTTTCGGTCCGGGCGGCGGAGCCGCCTTCTCCATCGAACTAGGAGGTGAAGAACGTCTCGTCGTAGTGCAGGAATTCGACCAACGAAGTAAGGCCGATGTGCACGAGGCCATCAACCAAATTCGTCAGGTCATATCCGATGAGCATGAATTGCACACACACGCTGTCGTGCTCATAAAGCGCGGGACGATCCTCAAAACGTCAAGCGGTAAGATTCAGCGAAGCGCGTGTCGCGCCGCATTCTTAAATGACGCACTCGAGACGCTCGCTGAATGGCGTTCCTCCGCGCACTCATCTGTGCACGAAGAGAGTGACACGCCTTCCTTCGACTCCGACGCAAAAGACTCTTCCCTGTCGGACGCAAAAGCTATCGAAACCTGGCTGCGCACGGAAGTGGCGCAGAAACTCGGTGTTGGTAGCGATCGCCTCGACGTCACCGAGCCGCTGACGCGTTTGGGCCTGGACTCGCTGATGGCCATCGAACTTAGTTACGCGGTCGAACAGCGTTTGGGCGTTGCCCTGCCGATGACTTCCTTTATGCAGGACCAAAGTCTCGCCCAACTCAGTCTCCAGGCGGCTGAGTTGTTGGCAGACAGTTCGTCCCGCAGGTCGTTTGTAACCGTCATTCCTGAGACGGTCGAAGCCGGGTTGCGGAGCGGCACGGAGGTCTCGCTATCACCCGTCCGTTCGGTCTCGACAGAGCCCGACCTACCGCTCTCCTTCGGACAACGAAGGCTATGGTTGCTTCAACAACTCCAGCCGGACAGTTCCTTCTACAATCTTGGAATTACTCTGAGCCTGAGTGGCCAACTGAACCAACAGGCTCTCGTGCAAAGCCTTGAAGAGATCATCCGCCGCCATGAGGCCTTGCGTAGTGGTTTCCCCGTGCGCGAGGGCCAGCCCAGACACCACATCTCTCACGAACTACGCGCCAACCTGCGCGTCATCGATTTAAGAGGCGCGCCTGAAGACCCTCAACAGAGCGAACAGAGTGCGATAGCGTTGGCCCAGGAGGAGGCGAGACAACCGTTCGATTTAGCAAACGCGCCTTTGTGGCGAACACTGCTCCTGCGACTCGACGACGACCGACATCTCCTGCTGCTGTGCCTCCATCACATCATCTGTGATGGGTGGTCCATCTCCATCCTCGTGCGCGAACTGGCCACCCTCTATGAAGCCTTTTCCGGAGGGCGGCCTTCGCCTCTGCCAGCGCTGACCGTGCAGTATCGCGACTATGCGATGTGGCAGCAGCAACACCTGACGGACGATGCTCTGGCAGAGCAACTCGCCTATTGGCGGGAGCAGATGGCAGGAGCCCCTGTCGTGTTGGAGTTGCCGACCGACCGTGTGCGGCCGGCGGTGCAGAACTATCGCGGAGCAACGATCAATTTTGGCGTGGAGCGAGAGTTGACCGAGAGGCTGGAAGGGCTGAGCCGGAATGAAGGCGTGACGCTGTTCATGACGTTGCTCGCGGCCTTCAACGTCCTGCTGCAGCGCTATTCTCATCAAGAAGACCTTGTGGTGGGCACGCCCATCGCGGGACGAAATCGAGCCGAGGGAGAGCCTTTGATCGGGTTCTTCGTCAACACGCTGGCGTTGCGAACGCAGACGAGCGGAAACCCCGCGTTCGTCGAGTTGTTAGAACGCGTGAAGGAAGTGACGCTCGGAGCATATGCGCATCAGCAGATGCCATTCGAGAAGTTGGTGGAGGAGTTGCGACCCGCGCGAGAGATGAGCCATGCGCCGCTGTTTCAAGTGATGCTCGTCTTCCAGAGAGGCGTGCATGAGCATGTGAGACTGGGCAATGTAGATGCACAGTTGCGTCTCGTTGATGTGGGTGCAGCGAAGTTTGACTTGACGTTGATGCTTCAGCAACTGGACCGAGGTGCGCTGGCGGGACAGTTGGAATACAACACGGACTTGTTTGAGGCGACAACGATTGAACGCATGACCGGACACTTCCAGCGACTGCTCGAAGCGGTCGTGACCGACCCGTTGCAACGTATCTCTGCGTTGCCGTTATTAGGTGAGGACGAGCGGCAGGAGTTGTTGACGGGATTCAACCAGGCTGTGCAGGTTGAGAGTAAAGCCCGGTGCATAAACGAACTGTTCGAGGCGCAGGTGAAGCGCACGCCCGAGGTGGTGGCGTTGATTGCCGGAGAACAGAGCCTGACTTATGCGGAATTGAACCGGCGCGCTTGCGCTCTAGCGAGCTATCTGCAAAGCAAGGGTGTCGGCGCAGAGTCGGTTGTCGGGGTGTTGATGAGACGCAGCCCGGAAATGCTGATCTCGCTGCTGGGCATCTTGAAGGCGGGCGGAGCTTACGTGCCGCTCGATGCAAATTATCCGGAGGAGCGTTTGCGTCTGATGCTGGCAGACGCGGACGTGCGGATCGTGCTCACGCAAGAAGACCGGTTGGATGTTGTCAAAGGTCTTTGGAGTGACGCGCCAAAAGGCTGCGAAGCTGTGTGCGTGGATAGAGACTGGCCGTTTATTGTTGCACACGATGGCGGACAGCCGGATTCCATCGCGACGCCCGACAATGCGGCCTATGTCATATACACATCGGGCTCGACCGGCATTCCCAAAGGCGTCGTCATCCAACACTCAAGCGCCTGCTCTTTCCTCTTCTGGGCTGCCCGCACCTTCTCCGCAGAGCAACTCCAGGGCACGCTCGCTTCCACCTCGATCAACTTCGACCTCTCGATCTTCGAACTCTTTCTCCCGCTCTCCCTCGGCGCTACCATCATCCTCGCAGACTCCGCGCTCCAACTCCCTGAGTTGCCCGAAGCCAACCGCGTCACCATCGTCAACACCGTCCCTTCCGCGATGGCCGAACTGCTGCGCATCGGCGGCGTGCCTGGCAGTGTCCGCACCGTCAACCTCGCCGGCGAAGCGCTCCACTACAGCCTCGTCGAACGCCTCTATGCGCTGGCGCACATCCGTGAGGTTTACAACCTCTATGGGCCCTCCGAGGACACCACCTATTCGACTTTCGCGCTGATGAAGCGAGACGGCAAGGGAGCCGCGCCCATCGGACGACCCATTGCAAACACGCAAGCCTACGTGCTGGATGAAGGTGGAGAGTTGGTGCCGCGCGGCGTTTGGGGCGAACTCTACCTGAGCGGGGAAGGGCTGGCGCGCGGTTATCTGAACCGGCCGGCGGAGACCGCGGAGCGGTTTGTGCCGGAGAGTCTGAGCGGGCGCGCGGGCGCGCGGATGTACCGGACGGGAGATGTGGTGCGTTATGGCGAGGGAGGAGAGTTGGAGTATCAGGGGCGGAAAGATTATCAGGTGAAGGTGCGGGGGTTCCGCATCGAGTTGGGAGAAGTTGAGACGGTGTTGGGCGAGCAGGCAGGGGTGCGCGAGAGTGTGGTGGTGGTCAGGCAGGACGCGGCCGGAAATCAGCGGCTGGTGGCCTATGTTGTGCAGGAGCGGGAAGGAAGCGCGAATGGCGAAGGCGACGGGCTAGCCTGGCGGAGCGAGTTACGACGGAAGTTGAAGGAGCGATTGCCGGAGTACATGGTCCCGGGGGGCTTCGTGAAGTTGGAGTCACTGCCGCGCACGATGAATGGAAAGGTGGATCGGGCGAGGTTGCCGGAGGTGGGAGATGTAGCGCGGGAGGTGGCGACGAAGTACGAGGAGGCGGGGACGGAACTCGAACGTGTGATAGCCGGAGTGTGGCGAGAAGTGTTGGGGATCACAGCGGTAGGTGTCAACGACAATTTCTTCGATCTCGGCGGCCACTCGTTGTTGTTGGCGCAGGCGCACGGACAATTGAGTGGGCGTTTGAACCGGCGGTTCGTGTTACTTGAGATGTTTAAGTACCCGACGATACGCACGCTCGCAAGTTATCTGGGGCAGAAGAACGGCGCGCCCGCAACCCCACGACCCGATAAAGAGCTGATCGAGAATTTGAATGAAGGGCAGATTCGTCGCGCGAAGCTATTCAAGCGTCGCAGCGGTTTGAGTGTTTAAGAGGGATGACTGACTTCTCGATTAATGACGAAGCAACGGGGCTTGAGATAGCTGTCGTCGGTATGGCCGGGCAGTTTCCCGGCGCGCATGACACGGGCGAGTTCTGGGAGAACCTAACGAGAGGTGTGGAATCCATTTCGTTCTTTTCGGATAAAGAACTACTGGCCGCGGGCGTGCGTTCCGAAGTGTTCTCTGACCCGAACTACGTGAGAGCCGGAGCAGTGCTTGATGGTGTGGAACTATTTGACGCAGCCTTCTTCGGCATCAACCCGCGCGAAGCTGAAATGCTCGACCCGCAGCAAAGACTCTTCCTCGAATGCGCCTGGACCGCGTTGGAGGATGCAGGCTATGCGGCGAAGACGCGCGCTGGAAGCCGCATCGGAGTTTTCGCCGGTGCGAGCATGAGCAGCTACGTGTTCAACCTGCGCGCTAATCAGCGGTTCATGGAAGCCGTCGGATTGTTCCCCGTGTTGCTTGGCAACGACAAGGATTTTCTCGCCATGCGGGTCTCGTACCAGTTGAACCTGACCGGGCCGAGCGTCGTGGTGCAAACGGCCTGCTCGACATCTCTGGTCGCCGTCCATTATGCCTGCCAGAGTTTGCTCAGCGGTGAGTGTGCAATGGCTCTGGCAGGTGGTGTCGCCGTAAAACTTCCGCTCCAGTCCGGGTATGTTTATCAGGAGGGCGGTATCTTCTCGCCCGATGGGCATTGTCGCGCCTTCGACTCACGGGCGCGGGGGACCGTCCTGGGCAGCGGCCTTGGCATCGTCGTGCTCAAGCGGCTGGACGACGCAATCAAAGATGGAGACACGATTCGCGCTGTAATCAAAGGTTCGGCCATCAATAACGACGGCTCATTGAAAATCGGCTTCACTGCGCCGCGAGTTGATGGGCAGAGCGAAGTCATCCGCGCGGCACAGGCGGTCGCCGGAGTTGACGCCGCAACTGTGACTTACATCGAGGCACATGGAACAGGCACGAGTCTGGGCGACCCGATTGAAATTGCGGCGCTCGCGCAGGCGTTCGACATCAATGGGGAAGGCGAACCGTTCTGCGCCATCGGTTCGGTGAAAACGAATGTCGGGCATCTTAATACCGCCGCCGGCATAGCGAGTCTGATTAAGACGGTGCTCGCTCTTGAACATAAAGTTTTGCCTCCGAGCCTCAACTTCGAAAGCGCTGCTCCGGAACTGTCCCTCGATAAGAGTCCGTTTTACATCAATAATCGTCTGTCCCCCTGGCAGCTCAAAGGGGCCAACGGAACGCGGCGTGCAGGCGTTAGTTCATTTGGCATTGGCGGCACAAACGCACATGTTGTGCTTGAAGAAGCGCCCCCGTCCGCGCCGTCATCCACACCACGCCGATCCTCTCAGTTGCTCGTGCTCTCGGCCAAAACGCCCGAGGCTCTGGACGCCGCAAGGTTTAATCTGGCGGCGCACTTCAGGGCGAACCCAGACCTCAACCTCGCCGACGCGGCTTACACTTATCAGGTCGGCAGGAAAGCTTTCAAGCATCGCTGCGCGCTTGTGTGTCGGAGCGTGGCCGAAGCAGCGGACAAGCTGCCGACGTGCAACGCCTCGTCTCTCTTCAAGGCGGAGACGGACGAATCGTGCGCCCGGGTTGTTGTCTTTATGTTCCCTGGTCAGGGTGCGCAGTACGCTGGAATGGCCGCCGAGCTGTACCGGATGGAGCCGACCCTTCGTGCAAAGGTTGACCAGTGTGCGGAGATTTTGCGTCCAATCCTCGATCTCGATGTGCGCGAAATATTGTGGGCGGTTGACGGTCGCAGAGCCGAGGCCGTCCGCCTGCTTGAGCAGACGAGATTTACACAGCCCGCACTTTTTACTATCGAATATGCGCTGGCCGCGTTGTGGAATGAATGGGGCGTGCAGCCCGGTGCCATGATCGGCCATAGCATCGGGGAATACGTCGCGGCTTGTCTAGCCGGGGTTTTCTCACTGGAAGACGCTTTGACTCTGGTGGCCGAACGCGCGCGTTTGATGCAGGCGTTGCCGCAAGGTGCGATGCTGGCGGTCGGGCTGCCGGAAGCGGAAGTGCAAACCTTGCTCGGCGACGAACTCTCGCTGGCCGCAGTCAATAGCGCGACGTCGTGCGTCGTAGCGGGAGAGACGTTGGCCGTCGAAAAACTGGAAAGCCAACTCACTCGGCGCGATTTGTTCTGCCGCCGCCTACAGACGTCGCATGCTTTCCATTCGGCCATGATGGAGCCGATCTTGCCAGTCTTCGTCAGATTAATCGAAGAAGTGAAACCTCGCCCTCCGCAGATTCCTTACATATCGAACGTCAGCGGCACATGGATTCGAGATGACGAGGCGACTTCGCCGCGCTACTGGGCGACGCACTTGCGAGGCCCGGTGCGCTTCGCCGACGGCATACGCGAACTGCTGAAAGATAAGTCGCGCATTCTAATTGAAGTCGGACCCGGCCAATCCCTTAGCACACTCGCACGACGACAGGACGACGACAAGACGGTGACTGGGCGCGCGGTTACTTCGTTGCCGCACACCGCGCCGGATGGTTCCGAGTGTGAATCTCTGTTAACCGCCGCCGCACGCCTCTGGCTCTCGGATGTGGAGATTAATTGGCAGGGCCTTCATCGACATGAGCGCCGCCATCGCCTCCCTCTGCCGACCTATCCATTCGAGCGTAAGCGCTTCTGGGTCGAGGCCGATGAGACAGCGGATGTCACGTCCTACACCGAACACGGCAACTCGGACAGACTCTCGGACATGAGCGATTGGTTCAGCGCCGTTTCATGGAAGCGTTTGCCGTTCAAGGCCAACGCGGGCGCGGGCAGTTCGGTTGTCGAGTCGACCGGTGTTTCGCGTTGGCTGGTGTTCATCGATAGCTGCGGGGTTGGCGCCGCGCTGGTCGAGCGTCTAAGAGGGGAAGGGCGGCAGGTCGTTGCGGTGAGTGTGGGCAAACGTTTTGAGAGGCTCGACGATGACAACTATCGCGTCAATCCACGTCAGGTCGAAGACTATGGGGAACTGTTGGACGAATTGCGCGGGCGCGAAATCTTCCCGCAGAGAATCGTGCACCTGTGGAGCGTCACCGCGGAAGACGAGACTGGGCCGGCGCAACCGACACGCGAGCGTGTGGAGAGCGCGTTGGACTGTGGCTTCCGCAGCTTGGTTCATATCGCGCGGACACTCGCCGGTCAGTTATTCGAGGGAGAACTACACATCTCCGTCATCTCAAACTGTGTTCAGAAGGTGCTCGGCAGCGAACGGCTGCGACCTGAGAAAGCGACGCTGCTTGGCGCCTGTAATGTTATCCCATTGGAATACTCGAACCTCTCATGTCGAAGTATCGACGTGAACCTGAGCGATGAAGCGTCGCGGCTCATCGACATGCTGAGCAGGTTGGTAAATGTGGATGCGGGTGATGCGTCGTTACAGCCGGTAATTGCATTGCGCGGTGAATACTGTTGGACACAGACGTTTGAGCCGTTGCGCTTGCCTGAAATCTCGACCACTGAAGTGCCGCTCCTGCGACAAGAGGGCGTCTACCTGATTACCGGCGGACTGGGCGGCATCGGCTTCGAACTCGCGCGACACCTGGCGCGAACGGTGCATTCTCGTCTGGTGCTGACGGGGCGGACGAAACTGCCGTTTCGCCATGAGTGGGAGAGCTGGCTTAGGGCGGGACACGATGAACGCGACGGAGTCAACCTGAAGCTCCAAAAACTCCTGGAGCTTGAATCGGAAGGGGCGCAGGTTCTGCCGTTGACTGCCGATGTGACATCGGAGGCCGAGATGCGCGAGGCGCTCGCGCGGGCGCGCGAAACGTTCGGTGAGATTGACGGTGTGATACACGCTGCCGGAGTCGCGGGAGGCGGTCTCATCGAGTTGCGGCCAAGTGAAACAGTGTCGGACGTGCTCGCGCCGAAAGTTCACGGAACTCTTGTGCTCGAAAGCCTGTTCGAAGACAGACCGCCGGACTTCATCGCTTTGTGCTCATCTGTCACGTCCTTAATCGGTGTAGCTGGACAGTCGGACTATTGCGCGGCTAACTCTTTCCTCGACGCCACTGCGCAGGCGCGCGGCGGGGAAGGGTGTGCCACGCGCTTCGTGTCAATCAATTGGGACACGTGGCAACAAGTCGGAATGGCAGCGCGTGCGGACGTGCCGGACGCGCTTAAGGATTTGTACGCCGAGAATCTGAGGAACAGCATCCTGCCCAGCGAGGGTGTCGAGGCGTTCGACCGCGTGCTCTCCGCTTCGCTCCCGCAAGTGGTCGTCGCGCCGCGTCGCCTCAAGGCGCTGCGCCAGAAGTTGCACGCAAGCAAGGCGACCAAGGCCGGCAAAGAGAGCGCTCAAGAAAGCCCCTCGTCGCGCGTCATGCTGCACCCGCGCCCGCAACTCACGACCCCATACGTTGCGCCGCAGGATAAAACGGAACTGTTGGTTGCCGGCATCTGGCAGGAGTTACTCGGCGTCGACGCGGTCGGCATCAACGATAATTTTTTCGAACTGGGCGGCCACTCGTTGTTGGCGACGCAAGTCATTTCGCAGGTGCGCGCGATGCTCAAAGTGACCCTTTCGCTGCGCCACGTTTTTGAGTCGCCGACGATTGCCACGCTTGCTCGTGCGATCACAGGGACTGAAGGCATTACGCGTGCAAGCGAGCAGGAAAAGATGCCCATCAGACCGGTCGCGCGGGATGGCGAATTACCACTCTCCTTCGCTCAACAGCGTCTCTGGTTTCTGCATCGCCTCGAACCTGACAGCCCCTTCTACAACATGCATGCCGCGTTTCGTCTGGAGGGATCACTAAACATCGCGGCGCTGGAACGTTCCTTCAACGAAATTATTCGGCGCCATGAAGTGTTGCGCACGACTTTCGCCGAAGTCGATGGGCAGGCCGTGCCGGTCGTGACGCCGCAGATTGAATTTCGAATAGACGTTGACGACCTGAGGGGGATGGAGAGCACTGCGTTGGGACTGGAAGCAGAGCGGCGGGTGCGCGCAGAGATGCGGCGACCTTTTAGTCTCGACACGGGTCCGCTGTTGCGCGTGCGAATAATGCGGGTGGCGGAAGAAGAGCATTTGGTCGTGGTGGTGGTCCACCATATCGTCGCTGATGGTTGGTCAATGGGCGTGATCGTCCGAGAAGTAGCGCCGCTCTACGAGGCCTACGCGCGTGGGGAGGCTTCGCCGCTTCAGGAGTTACCGATCCAGTATGCCGACTTCGCACATTGGCAGCGGCATTGGCTGCGAGACGAAGTGCTTTCGTCTCAACTCGACTACTGGCGGAAGGAGCTCGCAGGCGCACCGACCATGCTCGACCTGCCGGGCGACCGGCCTCGCCCGCCCGTCCAGACCTTTAACGGAGCGCGCTTCCACTTCTTGTTCAGCGCTGCTCTCAACGAGCGGCTGAAAGAGTTTAGTCAAGCCGAAGGCGTCACATTGTTTATGTCGCTGCTGGCGGGTCTCAGCATCGTGTTGAGCCGCTACAGCGGACAGACGGACATTTTGGTTGGAACGACCATTGCCAATCGCAACCGCGCGGAGACGGAAGACCTCATCGGCTTCTTCGTCAACATGCTGGTGATGCGAACGGACTTATCAGGCCAGTTGAGCGTGCGTGAGTTGTTGCGGCAGGTGCGAGAGCGTGCGTTGGAGGCTTACGCGCATCAGGACTTGCCCTTTGAGAAATTGGTGGAAGAGTTGCGGTTGGACAGAGACTTGAGCCACGCGCCGCTAACGCAGGTGGTCTTCACGTTGCAGAACGCGCCGCTGGACGAATTGCGACTGCCGGGTGTGCGCATGAGTATGGTGGAGGTGGAGAGCGAGACGGCGAAGTTCGACGTGGTGGTCAATATGTGGGAGGAGCGGGGCGAGATGCATGGCTGGATCGAGTACAACGGCGACATGTTTGACGAAACCCGTATCCAGCGCATGGTCCAACATTACGAGAACGTGATGAGAGAAATGTTGGACCATCAAGACGGGATGGTGGAAGAGATCAGCATGCTCAGCGCGGAAGAAGAGGCGATGCTTGAGCAGCAAATAGAGATTGAAGAGTTAGACATGAGTTTCAGCTTCTAGGCCGAAACCCAATCAAAGGAGAATTCTGATGTCAAACGGTGAACATCTTGACTGCGTCGTAATCGGCTACAACGAACTTCCGTTCGACAGGTACGAAACACTGTTGCGGCAATACGGTGAAGAGTCTGAAGCTTACCGAGACTTGAAGTTCAGCTTCATCAATTTCGGTGATAAAAAGCTGAACTACGTGGGATTGCTCAATCACGTTCTGGAACTTGCCGGACATGGTAACGGCACAGGTATGCGACCCTTCGAGTCAGGCGACATACCCAATCTCGCAGCCGTGTACCTGACCAACTTTCTGCGGAAGCGCGGGCATCACACGAAGTACATCAATCTGTTTCAGTATGAGAAAGACAAGCTGATCGAGTTTCTCGCCGAAGACCCCTACTGCGTTGCCATCACCACCACGTTCTACGTGCTGAATTTTCCCGTCACCGAAATGGTGGAGTTCATCAGAAGCCATAACTCGAAGGTGAAGATCGTCGTTGGGGGGCCGTTGATCGCCAATCATGCCAGGAACTATCAGGGCGACGAACTGAAATCTGCGCTCGACGATATGGGTGCAGACATTTATGTGATCGAAGGCCAGGGTGAGATGGCCCTTTCGCAAATCGTCCAGTGTCTCAAGGAGAACGGAGACCTCAGCAAGGTTCCCAATATCGCCTTCTACGAAAACGGCGCACTTCACCGGACACCGCCCGTCCTCGAAAATAGTTCGCTCGACGAGAACCGGATCGACTGGCTGGATTTCAACAATGAAAATCTGGGACGGACGCTCCAGACTCGCACGGCTCGCAGTTGCGCCTTCAACTGTTCTTTTTGCAATTATCCAACGAGAGCCGGAAAGCTCGCGCTCGCCGGGATTGAGACGCTCGAAGAAGAGTTTGATTCGATGTACGCCCTCGGCAACACACAGAACGTGGTCTTTATTGACGACACCTTCAACGTGCCGCTGCCGCGCTTCAAAGAACTCTGTCGTCTGATGATCAAGAAGAATTACAACTTCAACTGGTTCTCTTACTTCAGATGCAGCAACTCGGATGAGGAGGCTATCGACTTAATGGCGCAGAGCGGCTGCAAAGGCGTCTTTCTCGGCATCGAATCAGGGTCGCCGGATATTCTCAAGCTCATGACCAAAGCGGCGACGATTGAAAAGTATGCCGAGGGCATGAAGTTGCTACGTCAGCACGACATCCTGACCTTTGGCTCTTTCATCGTCGGCTTCCCCGGTGAGACTGACGCGACGGTGAAGGAAACCGGCGACTTCATCAAAGAGAATAAACCCGACTACTGGCGCGCGCAGATGTGGTATTGCGAACCCGGTACTCCGATTGAAAAGCGACGCGACGAATTCGGCATCAGCGGCGAGGGCTTTGTCTGGCAACATAATACGATGGACAGCCTCGAAGCGATGGACCATATCGACAGGCTGTTTTTAACCATTAAGGAATCGACCTGGTTACCGCAGTGGTCGTTCGACTTCTGGATCATTCCATACCTTAAGGGCAGAGGCATTTCGTTCCAGCAATTCAAGGATTTCATGGCGATAGCACATAAAATGTTGGAAATGGAGATTGCCTTCGTGCCTCCCGCGCAAAAGAGCAAGGCGCAACGAGATTACCTACAGTCGATGATCACTATGGCTACTGGCTGGCGAAATATTGTCTGATTGATTGGCTATTTTGCTTCCCCGAAGTTCCAGAATTCACATCCATCTCCTCTGTTCCCTCCCGTGAGATCAACACCAACCATGAGCGCTACAAATATGAGTTTGCTCTCGCCTGCCATCCTCGATGAAAGGCTAAAGCGAGAAAAGGATTACTGGCTGGAAAAATTATCCGCCGGTATCGCTGTTGCTGGTCTGCCCCTCGACTACCGAAGGCCAGAGACATTTTCGGATGAGAAGCATTCCACCGTCCTCCTCATCGATCAGGAAACGCAAGGCAAACTACTCACCATTTGTGAGCACAAAGAGCTATTGGTGTTCGCGGTTTTAGTGACGGCCGTGAAAATTTGCCTCTACAAGTACACCGGCATTGAAACCATTTCCGTAGGCTCGACCATACACGAACGGTATAAAGAACTGGCCTCACTAAATAAGGTATTGGTGCTCCAGGATCGCGTTGATGACTCGATGACAGGCAAGCAACTGCTGCTGAGCGTAAAGAGCACGCTCTCCGAAGCGTACTCAAATCAGAAGTATCCGTTCAAGAGGCTACTCGAACTTCTACCGGCCGGGTCTGTCGATAGCTACGAATTACTTTTCAACGTCACCGCCATAATGAGCAATTTTAATAACAGGGAGAATATTGCTCATCTAAAGAGCGACATGAACCTAATCTTCTCAATGGAAGATGGCAGCGTCACAGGAGTCATCGAAAGCAATTCCAACCTGTTTGCTAAACAGACCGTAGAGATATTCGGAGAGCATCTCAATGAAATCCTCAGACAGTTAATTAATCATCCCGACAGACCCATCTCCGAACTCAGACTTATATCAGCAGCGAAACAGCGAGAATTGATCGCGGATTTCAATAATACAAAGGCTGAGTATCCGGTCTCCTCGTGCATTCAACAACTCTTCGAAGCGCAAGTGCGTCGCTGTCCCGATGCGGTCGCTGTACGGTCCACCGTTAGCTCACTGACGTTCGCTGAGCTGGACGAACGGGCCAACCAACTGGCGCACTACCTGC
>Ga0070694_100000268_pt1 | contig 27503 bp, 23 predicted proteins | sample KBSK1251metaG_FD_65470 | JGI IMG/M metagenome (GOLD analysis project Ga0070694, IMG submission 65470) | Corn, switchgrass and miscanthus rhizosphere microbial communities from Kellogg Biological Station, Michigan, USA - KBS K1-25-1 metaG | ecosystem: Host-associated > Plants > Roots >...
GACGTGGTCACCGGCTTCGGCGGCAGCGCCATCAAGGACGTGACCGACCTCCAGAAGCGGGTGGCCGCGGTGGAGCCGGGTCGGCCCACCCCGATCATGGTGCTGCGCGACCACGCCCCCCTCGCCCTCAGCGTGAAGGTGGGCGAGCAGCCGACCGACGAGGCGATGGCCGCGGCGGAGCGCGGCGAGGACGTGCTGGGCCTGATCGTGGAGCCGCTCACGCCGGAGACCGCGCGGCAGAACCGGCTCACCGCCGGCAGCGGGCTCCTGGTCACCGAGGTGGCCCCCGGCAGCCCGGGCGCGGAGGCCGGCATCAAGCCGGGCGACGCCATCGTGGAGGTGAATCGACGCCCGGTGACCGACGCGGCCGCGCTCAAGCAGATCGTGGCCGCGCTCAAGCCCGGCGAGTCGGTGCCGGTGTATCTCCAGCGGGGCGGGGGGCGCAACGAGTACGTGATGCTGACCGCGCCGCGGCCCTGATCCACGAGGCGACGCAGTAAGGGCAGAAATCTGCTTGACAGCCGCGTCCCCGCTGCCTAACGTGCCGCTCACTTCGTGACGGAACGGAGGGCGGGCGGGTGACGGCCGAGCAGCGTGTACGAAAGGATACGGTCGAGGCGGGCGAGGGGGCGGCGGTCTACCGGCCCCGCCCGGTGGTGCTCGCCATCGACGACGAGCCCGGGGTCCGGGAGTCGCTGCGGCTCATCCTGGGCGACGAGTTCGAGGTGCTGGAGGCCGCCGACGGCGCCGCGGCGCTGGCGACCCTGGGCGCCCGACGGGTCGACGTGGCCCTGCTCGACGTGCGGATGCCCGGCGAGCCCGGCTCCCGCGTGCTGCCGAAGATCCTGGCCATCGACGACTCGATCCCGGTCATCCTGATCACCGCGGATCCCCACCTGCGCATGGCGGTGGACGCCATGAAGGCGGGCGCCTACGACTACCTCGCCAAGCCCTTCGACGTGGACGAGATCCTGAGCCTGGTGCGCGAGGCTGCCCAGCAGCGCGGCATGGAGCGCGAGCTCCACTACCTGCGGGCCGAGCTCGACCGGGCCCACGGCTTCGACCAGCTGGTCGGGCGCCACCCCCTCATGGTCCGGCTCTACGAGCTGATCGCCCAGGTGTCGCGGACGCACGCCACGGTGCTGATCACCGCGGAGAGCGGGACCGGCAAGGAGCTGGTCGCCCGCGCCATCCACAACCAGAGCCCGCGGCGCGCGCAGCCCTTCGTGGCGGTGAACCTGGCCGCGATCCCGGACTCGCTGCTCGAATCGGAGCTCTTCGGCCACGAGAAGGGTGCGTTCACCGGCGCCTACGCGCGCAAGCCTGGCAAGTTCGAGCTGGCCCACGGGGGCAGCCTCTTCCTCGACGAGGTCGGCAGCCTGCGCGTCGACCTGCAGGCCAAGCTGCTCCGCGCCCTGCAGCAGCGGGAGATCGAGCGCCTCGGCGGCACCCGCACCATCCAGGTGGACGTGCGCGTCATCGCGGCCACCAACACCGACCTGCGGCAGGCCATCCGGGCTCGTACGTTCCGCGAGGATCTCTACTACCGGCTGCACGTGGTCCCGGTCGGGGTGCCCCCGCTGCGCGAGCGGAAATCGGACCTGCCCGACCTGGCCGCGCATTTCGTCCGGAAGTACGCGCGGGAGTTCAAGAAGGACGTGCGCGGGCTCTCGCGCGGGGCGCGCGTGGCGCTCGCCGACTACGACTGGCCGGGCAACGTGCGCGAGCTCGAGAACATCATCGAGCGCAGCGTGGCGCTGGCCACGCGCCCGGTGATCGGGCTCGACGACCTGCCGCTGGAGCTCGCCATGAACGAGGTGGCTCCCGCCCGCGGCGAGGGCGAGCCCGGGCCGCTGACGCTCCGCGAGGCGCGCGACCGGTTCGAGCAGGCGTACGTGCTGCGGGCGCTCGAGCGCGAGGGCTGGAACCAGAGCCGCGCCGCCCGCGGCCTCGGGGTGCACCGCAACACGCTGATCACCCGCCTCGCCACGTGGGGCTTCCACCGCGACGAGCCGGAGATCGCGAGCGCACCGCGCCCGGTTGCCGGCAACGATCCCCCCGGTCGGGGCTGACCCACCCGAGCGCTCGGCCAGCCACGTGGCCCGAGCCGGCGGTCGGGCGTTGCGCGCGCTCCAGATCGCGTGCTACGGTCGGCCGCGATGCCCCGCCGCGTCGCTCCAGTGCTCGTCGGCCTGGTCCTGGCTCTGGGCGGTGGTCTCGTCGGCTGCACGCGCGCAGAGCCTCCGCTCACGCTGGTCTTCACGCCGTCCCGCGATCCGACCGCGCTCAAGGAGGCGGGCGACAATTTCGCCCGCACGCTCACCCGGGTCTCCGGGGTGCCGGTCCGGGCCCTCGTCGCGTCCGACTACGCGGGGGTCGTTGAGGCGCTCCGTAGCCGTCGCGTCGATCTGGCGTTCGTGCACCCGGTCGGGTACGTGCTCGCCAATCGCGAGGCCGGCTGCCAGATCCTGGTCCGCGACGTGTGGCAGGGCAAGACCGCGTACACCGCGCGCTTCTACGTGCGGAAGGACCGGGGCATCCGGCGGCTCGAGGACCTGCGCGGCAAGACCGTCGCCTTCGTCGACCCGGCCTCGTCCTCGGGCTACATCTACCCGATGGTGCTCCTGATGAAGCAGGGGCTGGTGCGCGACCGGGACCCGAAGAGCTTCTTCAAGGAGGCGCTCTTCGCCGGGACGCACGAGGCGGCCCTCGGGGCCGTGCTCCACGGGCGCGTGGACGCGGCCGCCTCCTTCGACAGCTCGCCCGAGCTCTACCTGAAGGACCCCGCGCTCGTGGCCCAGCTGGGGTGGGTCGGCGAGACGCCGGAGATCCCGGAGGCCGGGATCTGCGCGCGGCCCGGGGTGCCCGCGGAGCCGCTGGCGAAGCTCAAGCGCGCGCTGCTCGCGATCCGAGGACCAGAGCACGCGGCGGTGCTCAAGGAGATCTACGGCATCGACGGATTCATCGAGGCCTCCGACGGCGACTACCAGCCGGTGCGCGACGCGATGGCCCTGATGGACCTGCATCCGCCGAAGTAGCCGGCCCGCTCAGCCTCCCGCCGTGCGCCGGAACGCGTAGAAGGTTGCCCACAGGCGGCCCAGGTCGGCGAGGCCGCCGGCGCGGCGGCCGGCCTCGACGTGGCCCACCGCGCCCACGATCGCGGTGCGCACCGGCAGCCCGGCCGCCCGCGCGGCGCCCTGCAGGCGCAGGCTCTCGGTGAACGGGACGGCCGGGTCCTGCCGCCCGTGGATCAGGAACAGCGGCGCGCGCAGGCCCCCGATCGCCCGGCTCGGGGAGAGCGCCTCGAGGAGCGCCCGGGTCGAGCCGGGCAGGGCGTCGACCAGGCGGTCGAAGGCGGCCGGGTCGCGATTGTCGACGAGCCGTCGCCCCGCCGCGTCGACCAGCTCGGCGTTGGCCCGCGCGAACTGGGCGATGGCCGCCTCCTGCACCGGCGCGCGGCCCGCGAGCTCCCCGAAGGCATACGCCCCGGTCAGCGTGTAGCGCAGCAGCTCCAGCGCGGAGGCGTATCCGCCGAGCGCGAGCACCGCCGACACGCTCCCGGCCACCGTCGGGTCCGCCGCCGCGAGCAGGGCGGGGCCGGCGCCGAGGCTCACGCCCAGGAGGGCCACGCGCGGGTAGCCGGCGGCGCGGAGGGCCCGCACGCTCGCGCCCACCGCCCCCCTGTCCTCCGGGCGGAGGCGGAGCACCGTGAGGCCGCTCACGGTGGGCACCGCCACCGCCCAGCCGGCGCGCGCGAGCAGCGCGGCGGCCTCGCGGAGGCGCGCGTCATCCTTGCCGTCGGGCGAGAGCCCGTGTACGAGGACCAGCCCGGGCGCGCGCCGGAGCGCGGGAGTCACGTACAGGTCGATCGCCACCGCGCCGGCCGCTGCGTCGGCGACGGGCAGGGGACGCGCGGTCGGCTCGCGGGTGAGCGCGGAGAGAGGCCGCCAGCGTCCCTGGCCGAGGAACTCCACGAGGAACGTGGTCGTGGAGATCAGCGGGGGCGCCGCCGTGAACACCGGCAGCGCGAGCAGGCAGGCCAGCGCGAGCCGCGCGGCCGCGCTCACCGCCTGGACCTGCCGTCCGGGTGTCGGATCACGCGCTCATGATGCGGACGCCTGCGGCTCCGGCGCAAGGTCCATGCGGCGCAACCCCGACCGGGCAATGTGCCGCCGAGTCCGCAGGCAGGTTGCCCGCTCCGGCCGAGCGCGGCGTGAGCAGGGACGGCAAACCCGCAGGACCAGGGGGAGGACACGAAGATGAGCGTGACCTGGGGAAGAGTGCTGATCGGTCTCGCGGTGGCGGTGTGTCTCCTCGGGGTGGGGGTGCTCGAGGTGCTGAGCGAGCGGGTCCCGAGCAACCGCACGTCCACGACGCCTCCGCGTCCGGCGGACGAGCGGTGGGAGCCCTCGTTGGAGGCGGGGGAAGCGGCCGGGACGCAGGCCGCCGAGACGGAGATGTCGACCCCGTCGGGGAGCCTGACCGGGTCCCTGCAGCAGCGACGGCTGACCGTCCTGGAGGTCAACGAGAAGGGGCGGCGTCTCGTCTCGCGGAACGGGGCCGGACGCGTGCTCGTCACCGAGCTCGGCCGCGATCCCTACGTGGTCACCGAGGACCGCGGGGCCGGCTCGCTGGCTCTGCTGCAGCCGGGTGACGTGGTCCGGGTCGACCCGGTGAACGGGCAGGCGCGGCTCATCGTCGTGCTGCGTCACGCGTGGCAGGAGGCGGAAAGCCCGGAGAAGTGAAGCGACTACCTAGGGTTCACGCACCTGATGAGGCGCCAGCCGTTGAACAGGTTGACCTTCGCGGTGATGTCGGGAACGAGGCCGACCTGCCTCAGTAGCGGCTCGAGCGGAAGGTTGGACTTCCAGCCGAGTCGGGTGCAGACCGGAGCGACGAGGTCCTCGAGGCGCCCGACCGCGGGGCGCTCACTCCGGAAGTGGTTGAGCACGACGATGTTGCCGCCCGGCTTGACCACGCGCTTCATCTCGCGGAGCACGCCGACCGGGTCGGGCACCGCGCTGATGGTGTAGGTGGCGACGGCGGAATCGAACTCGCCCTGACCGAAGTCCATGGTGGTGGCGTCCATGGTCTTGAGCGTGACGTTCCCCAGGCTCAGCTCGACGATCTTGTCCTGGGCCTTCTCCAGCATCTCCTCAGAGAGGTCGATGCCGGTGAGGTGACAGTGGGAGGGATAGAGCGGGAGATTCAGGCCGGTGCCGATCCCCACCTCGAGCACGCGGTCGCCCCGCTTGATGTCGAGCAGTCGGATCGCGGCTTCCCGCCCCGGATGGAAGATCCAGTCGAAGACGAAGTCGTAGGCGGGCGCGTACAGCTTGTACGCCCTCTTGACCTGCCTCTTCTCCAGTGCGGCGTCCAATCCGGCAGCCCTCCAGAGTGTCCTGACACGCCCTGCCTCCGCACTTTTAGCATAGGGTGACGCAGGTTGCCAAGCGCTTTATGACCTATTGATCTTCAAGGGGAAAGCGGACTTACAAGACGCGTCAGGCTACAGATCGGCCTCGCGGCAAAGCCGACCCAGGATGCGGTCGGCGGCGAAGTACTCCTGGGCGATGTGGCTGGCTTCCCGGCAGTGCCGTGCGTAGTCCCGGTTGACCTCGTCGAGGGCGGCCGCGGCCTCCTGGACGGTCTCGAAGGCCAGGAGCCCGACCCCCGCGGGGACGTACTTGCCGAAGCCGGTGTCCAGGGTCACCACCGGCTTGCCGGCGGCCAGGTAGCACACGCTGCGGTCGCTGAACCATCCGCTGCGCGTCCGGGCGACGAGGTCCTTCGCGACCGTGAACTCTCCGCGCGACCCCTGGATGTGCCGCTGGTAGCTGATCAGGTCCCGCGACACCTGGTAGGCGTCGGCGAGGAGCCAGCCGTTCCGGCCCAGGAGGTCGCGCGTCGCGTCGTCCTCCATCTCGAACGCCATCTCGAGGGGCTGCCTGGTGCGGCTCGGCAGATCGATGACCTTGAGGAAGTTGAGGTGCTTGGACCAGAGGTAGGTCTCCCCGCGGAAGGGGATGTCCTTGCCCGCGTTCCTCCAGGTGGCCACGGTGGTGAACCGCTCCGCCCCGGGGTCGAAGGGAGTGCTCCAGAGGTCCGGGATCACGGGCGGACGGGTCGTCTGCCACGCGAACTTCTCGAGCGGGATCGGGCAATCGGGCTGCCCGAGGTTCTCGCCGTAGGTGAAGTGATGGGTGTGGTCCTCCAGCGCCAGGATGGCCCCGCGGTCCCCCTCGGCCACCCGAATCTGCTCGAAGACCGGGTCCGTCTCGACGTAGACCCGGATCGGACACCGCAGATGCTCCTCGGTGAGGCGGGTGGCCCCGCACACGTTGAAGATCGCGTCGGCGTCCCGGTAGAGATCCGCGAGCCGGTCGCGCGAGAGGCCGTGGTGGAGGCCGGTCACCGCGTCCACGTAGGCCCAGCGGTCGGACAGTCCGAACCGGCCCATCACGTCGGCGAGGAACGCCACGCTGTAGCTCGCGTCCTCCACCACGCTCTTGACCCGCGGGTCGTACGGGTGGGCGCCCGAATCCTCCACGTAGTAGACGTCGTGCCCGAGGCGGCTGAGCCCCAGGACGTAGTGGACGGCCTGCCAGCCGATGCCGCCCAGCGGGTAGCGCCCGGCGAGGTGGAGGACCACGATGCGCTTCCTACGGGATGGCAAGCGGATCCTCCTGCCGGCGGGTGGCGCGCGCGCCGTACATCGCGGCGAACGGACCCGGCCGCGCCAGCAGCGTCTCGAGCGGGCCCTGCTCCGCCACGTGGCCGTCCTTGATCACCACGACCAGATCGGCCATTCGCACCGTCGAGAGGCGGTGCGCGATGATGAACGTGGTGCGGCCCGCCTGCAGGCTCTCGAGGGCCTCGATGATGAGCCGCTCGGTCTCCGGATCCAGCGCCGACGTCGGCTCGTCCAGGATGAGGATCGGCGAGTCGCGCAGGATCGCGCGCGCGATGGTCAGCCGCTGCTTCTCGCCTTCCGAGAGCGTGACCCCGTGCTCGCCCACGACCGTGTCGTATCCGGCGGGGAGGCGGGCCACCATGTCGTGGATGCGGGCGGCCTTGGCGGCCTCCACGATCTCTTCGAGGCGCGCCTCGGGCCGGCCGAAGGCGATGTTCTCGCGGATGCTCACCGGGAAGAGCAGCGGCGGCTGGAGCACCATCGCGACCTGGCGCCGCAGCGACTGCAGCTTGTACTCCCGCGCGTCCACCCCGTCCACCAGCACCCGCCCGCGGGTGGGGTCGTAGAAGCGCGGCAGGAGGCTCAGCAGCGTGGACTTGCCGGCGCCGGTGGGGCCGACCACCGCGACGCGCTGCCCGGGGGCCACCCGCAGGTCGATGCCGCGGAGGATCGGGACGCCCGGGGCGTACTGGAAGTCCACCCCTTCCCAGACCACCTCGCCGCGCGCACCCTCGGCCGGGAAGCTGCGGTCGCCGTCGGCCAGGTCGCGTTCCACGTCCATCACGTCGAGCACCCGCTGCACGCCGACCCGCGCGCTCTGGGCCAGCCCGTAGACCTGGAACATGTTGTTGATGGGGCCGTAGAGCGAGGCCAGGTAGGAGATGAACACCACCAGGCTGCCGACGGTGAGGGTGCCGTCGAGGACGTGGCGGGCGCCGACCCACACCACCGCCGCGGTCCCGAGGGCGATCACGAGGTTCACGATGCCCGAGTAGAACGTCTGCAGCGTGTACAGGCGGAGGCCGGCGTCCAGGCTCCGCTCGCTGGCGCTCATGAAGCGCCGGTGCTCCTCGTCCTCGCGGGTGAAGGCCTGGATGACCCGCATCGCCGACATCGCCCGCTGCACGACGCCGTAGACCTCGCTCTCCCGCTCGCGCATCTCCCCCGCCGCCGCGCTGATCCGCCGGTTGAGCCGGCCGATCGCGAGCAGGAGCAGCGGGCACACGCCCAGGGCCAGGAGGGTGAGCTGCCAGTCGAGGCGCAGCATGATCACCGCCATGCCGCCCAGCAGGATGATCGCGGTGGTGGCGGGGAACAGGCAGTTCATGGTCAGCGACTGCAGGGCGAAGGTGTCCGCGGTGACGCGATACAGGAGGTCGCCGGCCTGGGCCCGGCTGTGGAAGGCCATGGAGAGCCGGTGCAGGTGCGCGTAGAGGTCGCTGCGCAGGTCACGCACCATCCGCTGTCCGATGCGGATGGTGGTGTAGTTGGTGAGCACGCTGAGGGCCCCCAGCGCCGCGTAGATCAGCACCAGCGCCACGCAGGCGGTGAGGAGCAGGGCGCCCGGACTCCAGCCCCCGCCCAGACCGCCCGGAGCGGGCTGGCCGCCCAGCACCGAGTCGATGATGAGCTTGATCGGCCACGGCTTGAGCAGCTCGAACGCGCTGGTCAGGCAGACCTGGGCCAGCGCCCACAGGATGCGCCCGCGGTGCGGCCAGAGATAACCCGAGACCCGCCCGGCGAAGCTCGTCACTTCGCCTCGGCCGCGCTGGCGTCGAGCGGAGGCGCGTAATGCAGGCGCGCGCGCCGCGCGACTCCCAGGAGGGCGTCGTAGAGCATGCGCCCGAGGGCCACCGAGTCGCGCAGCAGCGCGGCCCCGGCCACCGCCCCCGCCGCCGTGCCGGCCGCGGCGAGGGCCGGCAGCCCGAGCTGCAGGCCGAGACCCGCCGCCGCCGCCGCCCCGAGCAGTGTCCCTCGCGCGAGCCGCGAGGTCCGGAGCGCGCACTTCACGCGAAGGACGCGGCGCTCCCCGCCGTGATTCTCGGTGCACACCTTGATCCGACCGCGGGACCAGATGCCGCCGTGGACGTCCAGATCCCACTCGCTCCAGCCCTGGTCCACCAGCACGAAGTACTTGCGGGCCGCGAGCACCTCCATCAGGCCGTGAAGGATGGTCTCCTTCTCGAGCGCGCTCTCGGTCCAGAACGCGGCCGAGAAGGCGCGCTCCCGCCACGACCAGGGTAGGGCCTGCACCGGACGGCCCGACGGCGAGGGCTCCGCCGCGGTGAGGCCGCGGACCCACCACTTGTAGCGCTCGAGCGAGCGCAGGAGCGGACCGAAGTAGGTCAGGACCGAGATCAGCAGCCGCGCCCGCAGGCCGCCCGCCATGGCGTCCACCCGCGCGTGCATCGCGGCCCAGAGACAGCACGCCCACGACAGCGCGATGGGCGCGGCCCCGATCCAGTACCAGCCGCCCTTCATCGCGCCGTAGGCCAGGAGCAGCGCGCCGACCAGATTCCACTCGAGCGTGAAGGGCAGGTAGGAGAGCACGGTGGAGGGCGGCTGGTAGAGGGTCTGGAAGAGCCCGCGGCCGAAGACCCCGCCGTAGATCACCGGGCGGCGCAGCGAGAAGAGGGCCGAGATGCCGCCGTAGATCCGCCCCCGCCAGCGGGAGTAGCCGAGGGCGTTGAAGCGCTGCGGGTGGCGGAAGTAGAGCAGCGCCTCCGCCTTGCCGTAGCCCTTCTGCTGCCCGATATAGGCCTTCATGGTGTTGCGGCGGAAGTGCCAGACCATGGCCGCCGGGCTGAAGCCGATGCGGTGGCCCCGGTCCTGGAGCCGCCAGCAGACGTCCACGTCGTCGCCCGCGGAGCGGTAGATGGGATCGAAGCCGCCGATCTCCTCCAGCACCTCGCGGCGGAAGGCCATGTTGCAGCCCGGGATGTGCTCGGCCTCCACGTCGTCCAGCAGCACGTGGAGCGGCCCGCCCGGCGAGGCGGCCACGCACGCGGCCACCACCGAGTCCTCCGGGGGCGGCAGATTGGGCCCGCCCACCGCGGGGAGCCCGGTCTGGAGGAAGGTGGCGACCAGGTAGTGCAGCCAGTCCGGATCCACCACGCAGTCCGAGTCGGTGAACGCGACGATCTCGCCGAGCGACGCCGCGATGCCCACGTTGCGCGCGGCGCTCAGCCCCTTGTTCTCCTGGTGGATGACGTGGATGCCCTCGAAGCCGTCCGCGATCTTGCCGGTACGATCGGTCGACCCGTCGTCGACCACGATGACCTCGAAGGCCGGGTACTTGAGGTTCTGGAGCGAGGCGAGGCAGGCCTGCATGGTCGGCTCCGCGTTGTAGGCGCAGATCACGACCGAGACCTTCGGGTATTCGGCGAGCGCGGGCAGGCCCGGAGCGCCGTACCAGCGCTGGACGGCCTGGAACGCGGGCTTCCGCCGCCGCGCGCGGTCCACCAGGCCGAACGCCCAGTTGGCGATGTCACAGCCGCCGGTGTGCCACTCGTCGGTGAACGAGAAGACCACCGTCCCCGCCACCCCCATGTCGAGCGCGGCGCGCACCTGCCACGAGAGCGTGGTGGCCTGCATGACCTCGCCCTCGCGGAACGAGTCGATGCCGAACTCGGTCAGGACCAGCGGCCGGTCGCCGGCCAGGCTGTGCAGACGCGAGAGGTAGCGGCGGAACTCGGGCTCGGAGTGCAGGTAGACGTTGAAGGCCAGGAAGTCGGTGAAGTCGGTCTCGAGGTACTCGGTGGAGGGGAAGTTGGCGTACCCGACCAGCGCGGTGGGCTCGATCTTCTTGACCAGCGCGGCCAGCTCCCGCAGGAAGCCCGCGATCCGCTGGGGCCCGTACCACCGGACGATGTCGGGCGGGATCTCGTTGCCGACCAGGAAGGCGCCCACCGCGGGATGCTCCCGGCAGGCCTCGACCACCTCGGTCACCGTGCGCCGGACCGTGTCGGTGAGCTCCTCGGAGTCGAGGAAGCAGACGTGCTCGGCCCACGGGATACCCACCAGCACCCAGAGGTTGCGCTCGGCCGCCATGTCCAGGAGCCAGCGAGGGGGTGGGGTGAACAGCCGGAGGCAGTTGGCCCCGAGCTCGGTGACCAGGGCCAGGTCGCGCTCGACGACCTCGGGAGGGGGATATCTGAAGCCATCCGCATCCGGCGCGAAGGGGCCATAGGTGACCCCCCGGAGCGGCACTTTCTCGTCGCCAGCGAAGAAGAACTTCCCTCGAACCTCCAGCCGGGGGCGTGATCCCACCGACTGCGCGCGCCGGATGGCGCGCGACGTGGTCTCGAGCTTCACGATCCAAGCCTCCTTGGCCGCCCACCGGGCGTCCAGAGTCGTCGTCAGTTTTCGGCGAGGCGCTTGGTCGGATGCACCCGTGGCGCGAAGGCCGGAAGGCTTGGGGAGCGATCCCTACCGAGAGCCGGAAGTGCCCGAGACTCCGGGCCTCCTCCGCGCTCCCAATGAGGCAACCCTCATGCCAGCGCGCGTCATGCTTTCCGGGAGGGGCGCTATCGGGAACGCGCGATTTTCCGAGGGCCTGCGGTACTCGGAACGTTTTGCGTGCCGATGGGAAGCGAAATCGCTACTCGTTTTTACACGCCGCGAGGGTAAATCTTACCTCCGCGGGGCAGAGCCGGAGGAGTCCCGCCGCGCGGGGCCCCGGGCAGACTAGACCGGCGGGGCGGGGTCCTGGGGCGGGCGCGCGGCGGTGAGCTGCGCCACCTGGTTCTCGAGCTGGCGTACCCGGGACCGGAGGCGCCAGTGGCGAACCGCCCCGCTGAGCGAGGCGAAGACCACCCCGACGAGGAGGGAGAGCAGGATCACCAGGGCGAGCGGCATGCCCTCGATCCGCCACACCAGGAACCGGATCACGACCGGGTCGATGTTCTGCGCGGCGAACAGGGTGGCCACGGAGCCGATCAGGGCCATCAGCAGGTAGATGGCGATCACGGTTGGCCGCCCTCGACCGGCCTGGCCGGGACGCCGAGCGCCCGCAGGAAGCGCTCGACGATCAGGTCCTGGCAGGACGCCTCGCCCTTGGACCGGGCGAGCTGGCGCACCGAGAAGATGGCCTTGGCCATCGTGCGGTGGCCGCCCCCCACCCCCAGGTCGCCGAACGCGGCCCGGGTCACGTCCCCCGCGCTCCTGACGTAGCCGACGTTGCGCACCGAGACGTGGACCTCGCCGTCGACCACGCCGGAGACCACCGACCACTGCACCCCTTCGGCCTGCAGCCCGAAGTCGGCGAATTGCGGGATGAGGTCCACGGTGGCGACGCGGCCCAGGTGCGAGAAGAACACGCCCTGGAGGACCCTCCGCTTGGCCAGCCCCTGGGCGAGGACGTCGAGCGCTTCCTGGGAGAGCTCCGGCCGCTCGATGCGCCGGAGCGCGTTGTGGTTGGCGAGGAGGTAGAGATACGAGAACGCCTCGAGGTCGGCCCGGGTGCCGCCGCGCTCGAGGCCCAGCGTGTCGGACTTGATGCCGTAGAGGAGCGCGGTGGCGAGCCGCTGGGTGATCTTGACGTCCGCCGCGCGCAGGTACTCGACCAGGATCGTGGAGGTGGCTCCGTAGGACGGCCGCACGTCCTTGATGCGCGCCCGGATGGGCTGCTCCACCGGGTGATGGTCGATCACCAGGTCCACCTCGTCGAAACGCTCCTCGAGGAAGGACGGCTGCACGTCCACCATGGCCACCCGGTCGAACTGGGCGAGGTCCGCGGCGTTGATCGCCTCCACCTCGATCTCGAGGATCTTGCACATCGCCACGTTCTCGGGTCGGGTGATGGTGCCGAACGTGCACATGGGGGCGGAGGTGCGGGTGCGGCCGAGCAGGGTCTTGAGCGCGAGCGCGGAGGCGATCGCGTCGGGGTCGGGATCGTCCTGCATCAGGATCAGCACCCGCTCCGCGTCGTAGAAGTGGGCGCGCAGCCGGTCGGCCCGGACCCGCTGGGCCGCGCGGTCCACCGCGGGCTGGATGATGCGCTCGCCGAAGGCGGAGAGCGGCACCACGGTGGCGCCCGAGAGCGGCCGGTCGTCGTCACGGAGCACCAGGATCGGGGCGTCCGGCAGCGCGTCCTTCACCGCCGCGGCCACGCGGCCGAGCCGCCCCGCGGGCGCGGCCACCACCACCGGCCCTCGCCCGCCGCGCAGGGCCTCGCGGAGAAAGGCCACGTCGGTCACCTTCCCGGCCACCGCCCGATCGCCGTGTCGCCCCAGCCGCGCGCGCAGGCTGGCTCGCGAGACCAGGTACAGCGGCCGCTCGCCGGGGAAGGCGGCCGCCGCCACCATGTGCTCGAGCAGGTCGTCCGGACAGATCAGGATCGGCCGCATCGGCTATCCATTGTGGGCTCGGCGGGCGGGGGGGCCAAGCGAAAATCCGGCTAGCGGCGCTTTCCCCGGTAGGCGGCCCGGCCCGCGGTGACGCCGGCCCGCAGGCCGCGCGTCAGCAGCGAGACCTCGCGCGTGACCTTCTTCTGCGAGTCGCCGAGGGTGCGGGCGAGGCGGTCCAGGGACTCCTTGACCCCTTCGCGGGCCTGCGCGATCTGCCGGGTCGCCTCCCGTCGTGAGCGTGCGCTCAGGAGGCGGCGGCTGAGACGGTTGACCGACTCCTTGAGCCCGGCCTGTGCCCGCGCCACCTGCGCGGCCATCGCCTTCTCGATGCCGGCGAGCTTCTCGCGGGTCAGGCCGCCCCGCGCGGCGGTGCCGCGTACCCGCTCGAGATCGGCCTCGACCTGCGCGAGCCGGGTCTCGAGCTGCTTGATCTTGGCCTGCGCCCCGGGGGCGGGTGCTCTGCGTCGCTCGGTCATGGGTCGCCTCCGCCTGCAGTATACGACGCCCGGGTGGTCCAGAGTGGACTCGAGGCTTGGCCTCGCCGGGCGTCGATGCGAAACTTGGCCGTGGCCGCCGAATCCATCTTCTTCCGGGACCTGGCCTACGTCTTCATGGCCGCGGTGGCGGGCGGCGGGGTCGCCCGGCTCGCGGGCCAGCCGCTGGTGCTGGGCTACGTGCTGGGCGGCATCCTGATCAGCCCGCTCACCCCCGGCCCCGCGGTCTCGGACCTGCACACCTTCGAGCTCTTCGCCGAGATCGGCGTGATCCTGCTGATGTTCTCGGTGGGCATCGAGTTCTCGCTGCGCGACCTGCTGCGCGTGAAGTGGGTGGCGCTCCTGGGCGGTCCCCTCGGCATCCTGCTCTCGGTCGCGCTGGCCTTGGGGGTGGCGCTCCTGCTCGGGTGGCCGCTCCTCCAGGGCGCCATCGTGGGCATCGTCATCTCGGTGGCCAGCACCATGGTGCTGGCGCGGCTGCTCATGGACCGGGGAGAGCTGCACGCGCGACACGGCCGGGTGATGATCGGCATCACCCTCGTCGAGGACCTCGCGGTGGTGATCCTCATCGTCGTCATCCCGACCCTCGGAACGCTCGAGCCGGGCCGGCTGATCACGATCGCCTGGACCCTCGGCCGGGCTCTGCTCATCCTCATCCCGGCGGGCTACGCGGCGGCCCGGATCGTCCCGCCGCTGATGACGCGGGTCGCCCGCATGCACAGTGACGAGATGTTCCTCCTCGTGGCCCTCGCGGTGGGGCTCGGTACCGCCGCCCTCACCCAGGCCGCCGGGCTCTCGCTCGCCCTCGGTGCGTTCCTGGCCGGGCTCATCATCAACGGGTCGGACTACGCCCACGAGACGCTGGCCCGGCTGCTGCCGCTGCGCGACGTCTTCGTGGCGCTGTTCTTCGTGACCATCGGGGCCCTGATCGATCCGGGCAGCCTGGTCGCCAACGTGCCCCTGCTCGCCACCATGGTGGTGATGGTGGTGGTCGGCAAGCTGGTGCTGTGGACCCTCGTGGTCTGGCTCTTCCGCCAGCCGCTCTGGACCGCGCTGCTCGTCGGGGTCGGGCTCACCCAGATCGGCGAGTTCTCCTTCATCCTGGTCCAGGTCGCCCGGGCGGCCGGGCACGTGGGCGCCGACGTCTACAACGCCACCCTCGCCGCCTCGCTGATCACGATCCTGATCAACGCGGCGCTCGTGCGCGCGGCGCCCGGGTGGATCGCCCGCCTCCGCGGGCTTCCGCTGCGGCCCGCCCCCGGGGGCGTGGAGCGGGCGGGGGCGGAGCCCGTCGTGCTCTGCGGCTTCGGCCGAGTCGGCAGCGCGGTGGGCGAGGCGCTCGAGACCTTCGGGATCCGGTTCGTGGTCATCGAGCGGGATCCGGACATCGTGCGGGGGCTGCGGACCCGCGACGTGCCGTGCCTGTTCGGCGACGCCGCGCAGCCCCGCCTCCTCGAGGAAGCGGGGGCGGCCCGGGCGTCGCTGGTGGTGGTGGCGCTACCCGAGATGGATCGGGCCCAGCTGGTGGTGCGCGCGGTCCGGGCCCGGAGCCCGCACGTGCCCATCCTGGCGCGCGCCCACAGTGCGTCGGGCCGCGACGGTCTCCGCGAGGCCGGCGCCACCGAGGTCATCGAGCCGGAGCTGGAGGCGGCCGCCACGCTGATCCGGCACGCCCTCCGCCAGCTCACGCTCCCCCAGTCGCGCGTCCTCGATTACCTCACCCGCTTCCGCGGCGCCATGAGCCCGGTGGGGACCGAGGCCCGCGGCGGCCCCGCCGCGGACGCGTTGCCCGAGGTGCACGAGGTGCGGCTCGGCGCCGGCGCCCTCTCCGACCTGTCGCTGGGCGAGGCGCGGGTGCGCGAGCGCTTCGGGGTGACGGTGGTCTCGGTGGAGCGGCCGGACGGCCTAGCGGTGGTCAATCCCTCCGCGGCCACCCGCCTGCGTCCCGGCGACCGGCTCCGCGTCTTCGGCCGGCCGGAGCAGATCGAGGCGTTCCGCTCGGAGGCGGATCGCCCCCTCTGATTCGAGCGGTCAGCGCAGGAAGCCGTTCCAGATCGCGAGCGCGAACGAGAGCGCGGTGAGACCCACCGTCGCCAGGGCCGCCAGCCGGTCGAGGCCGCGCTCGGGCCGGCGCTCCAGGTGGCCGAGCGCGAGCGCGGCGAGGTAGCCGCCCGCGAACCCGCCCGCGTGGCCCCAGTTGTTCACGCCGGTCAGGAAGAAGCTCGCGATGAACATGAAGAGCGCCCACTGCCCGTACTGCCGGAGCACCGCGACCCCGAAGGCGCCGCCCCGGCTGCGCCCGTACGCGACCATGGCGCCCAGCAGGCCGAAGACCGCGCCGGAGGCCCCGAGGGTGAATCGGATGCCGACCAGATTGGAGAGCACGAATCCGAGCACGCCCCCCGCGGTGTAGACCACGATGAGCCGGGCGCGTCCGAAGAGCTGCTCGACCGCGGGGGCGAGCTGGCGCACCCAGAGCAGGTTGAAGACGATGTGGAGCAGGCTGCCGTGGAGGTACATGCCGGTGAAGAGCGTCCACCACCAGCCCGCCGCCCACGGCGCCGCGCCCGCCATGCCGAGCCTGACCAGGGCGCGGTCGTCGGGCGGGAGCAGATCGAAGGGGCTCCGGCCCCGGAGCGCGGCCGCGGGGTCCAGCAGGATCGACGCCACGTAGAGCGCGACGCAGGCCGCGGTGACCGCCTTCGCGAAGTCCAGGTGGCCCATGAGGCGGCCGGCCAGCGGCGCCCATCCCCACAGGCCGGGCCGGCGGGCGCCGCAGTAGAAGCACACCGCGGCATCGACGCGGTTGAGCTTGCCGCACCGGTAGCAGAGGCTCGAGCCCGCGCGCTGCCGGAACATGAGGTGGCGCTCTACCGCGGCGGCGGAGCGAGGGGCCGGGGGCTCAGGACCGGCCGGGGTCGCGCGGCGGGAAGGGGACCTGCGCGTCGAGCCGCTCGAGCAGGGCCCTCACGTGCCCCGCGAAGGCCTCCCGCCGGTGCGCGGGCACCGGGGCGCCCGGGATGAACTTCTCGCCGAGCGGGTTCACGAAGACGCCGGCCTTGCGGACGCGATAGTCGAGATGGGGCCCGGTCGAGAGCCCGGTGGTGCCGACCCGCCCGATGATCTGCCGCTGGCGCACCCGCCCGCCCCGCCTCACGTCGAGCCGGGAGAGATGGTTGTACATCGTCTCGTAGCCGCGGGCGTGACGGAGAGAGATCGAGAGCCCGAAGCCGCCGTCCCAGCCGGCCTGGGTGACCACGCCGTCGGCCACCGCGCGCACCGGCGTGCCGACCGGGGCGCCGTAGTCCACGGCCAGGTGCGGTCGGAGCCCGCCCAGGATCGGATGGTGGCGCGCGTGGGAGAAGCCGGAGGTGATGCGCGTGAAGTCCAGCGGCGCGCGCAGGAACATCTTTCGCACCGAGCGGCCGGCGGCGTCGTAGTAGTCCGGGCGGCCGCCCCCCTCCCGGAAGGCCACGCTCGTGAGCATGGGCCGGCCGGCGGTCTCGTACTGCGCGACCAGGATGTCACCATAGCCCAGCAATTCGTCGCCGACGTAGCGCTTCTCCACCAGGAACCGGAAGCGGTCGCCGGGCAGCGAGTCGGCCGCGAAGTCGAAGTCCCACTCGAAGAGGCTCACCAGGCGCGCGGTGAGATTCGCGGTCTCCCCGAGGCGCTCCATGCTCGCGAACAGCGAGTCGTGGACCTCTCCGGCGACCGCCACCACGCGGGTGTCGACGTCCGGGCGCACCGCCTCGACCGTCCAGCTTCCCTCGGCGGACCGGATCTCGTACCGCTCCGCCGGCGAGCGCGTCCACGTGATCTCGGGGGAGCCCTCCGGGGCCCCGGGCTTGACGGTGAGGCGCTCGCCGGGAGCGAGCCGCCGCATGTTGACGCTGCCGCGGAGGCCGGCCACGATGGCGGCCGCCTCGGCGCGCTCGATCCCGCCGCGCCGCAGCGCGGTCTCGAGCGTCTCCCCGCGCTTGAGCGTGACCTCGACCGGCTCCGGGGCCGTCGGCGCCGACCCGACCGGCGGGGCCGCGGTGAGCGCGGGAGGTGCGGGGGGTGGGGTCTCCCGGGTGGGGACGGCGAGGCCGACCACGCCCAGGGCGAGCAGGACCGCGGCGGAGAGGAGGCAGTGCGACCGCTTCATGAGCCTAGGGCCAGGATACCGCGGGCCGATTTGCGCCCCCAACCTAAACCGACGCCTCGCCCGGTCGGAGACGGGCGCCGTCCTAGGCCCCGTACTTGGTGAAGCGGAGGGCGTTCGCCATGAGCAGAGGCATCAGGTCCTGCGCGGGCATCACCCCGAGCGAGCCGCTCGCGCAGTCCCGCTCGGTGAAGCGGCTGACGAGGTCGTCGCCGCAGTAGGGGCTCGAGATCAGCGCGGGCACCCCCTGCCAGCCGTGCCCCTTCAGGATGGACGGGGTGGCGTGGTCGCCCGAGATGGCGAGGACATCCGGGCGCAGGGCGAGCACGCGCGGGAGCAGCGCGTCGAAGCGCTCGAGCGCGGCCACCTTGGCGTCGAAATCGCCGTCCTCCCCCGCCTTGTCGGTGTCCTTGTAGTGGAGGAAGAAGAAGTCGTAGTGCGCCCACTGCTGCTCGAGCGTGTCGATCTCCTCCGCGAACGTCCCGCCGGTCTTGAGCACGTCCATGCCGACCAGGCGCGAGAGGCCCCGGTACATCGGGTACGCCGCGACCGCGGCGGCCCGGAGCCGGAACGTGTCGGGGAACAGGGGCAGGTGGGGGCGCTGGTCGAAGCCCCGGAGGAGCAGCATGTTGGCGGGCGACGCGTCGCGCAGGATCGGGCGGGCCGCCTCCACGAAGGCGTTGACGAGGGCGGCGGTCCGCTCCGCCTCGGGAACGAGGGCGGAGACGGGCAGCGGCGGCACCCCGAGCTGCTGCGGATCCGTCTCGGACAGCCGGCCGGAGAGCCCGGCGCCCCGCAGCACGAGCACGAAGCGGTGCTCCTTGACCGGCTCCACGAGGAGCTCGACTCCCTCGAGCCGGATGGTCCGGAGCCGGTCGCAGAGACGGACGCACAGGTCGGTGCCGATGCGGCCGGCCCGCCGGTCCGTGATCGCCCCGCGCGCGTCGACGGTGCAGAAGTTGCCGCGGGCGGCCACGTCGCCCGCCTGCAGCTCGAAGTCGATGCCGAGGGCCTCGAGGACGCCGCGGCCGACCGGGAAGCGGAGCGGGTCGTAGCCGAAGAGACCCAGGTGGCCCGGCCCGCTGCCGGGCGTGATTCCGGGCCCGACGTGCCGCAGGAGACCGCAGGCCGAGCGCCCGGCCAGGGCGTGGAGCGTGGGGATGCGCGCGGTCTCGAGTTCGCTCTTGCGGGTGCGCGGCTCCGGGAGGCCGCCGAGACCGTCGAGCGAGCAGAGGACGATCTTGGTGGTGGCGGGCTGCGCGAGGGAGTGGAGGAACTCTAGGTCCATGCTTCCTTGTTCTCGCCGAAGTCGGCCGGGCACGGCGGGCCCCACACGTAGAGGGAGTCCTCGGGTGGGAAGTCCCGCGCCTCCCACGCGCACGCCTCCGGGATGTAGTCGAGGTCGTAGTAGTACTCGCTGAAGCTGCCCCACGGGTCCCGCAGGTAGTAGAAGAAGTTCGAGCCGATCACGTGGCGCCCGAGGCCCCAGCCGGGTTGCCAGCCCCGCTCGGCCATGTGCACCGCGCCCATCGCGATCTCGTCCACGCTGCCCACCTGGAAGGAGCCGTGGTGGAACCCGGGGGCGTGCGAGGAGAGCAGGGCCAGGGTGTGGTGATCGGTGTTGCAACGCAGGAACGCGATGATCCCGCGCGAGCGATCCGAGAGCTTCATGCCGAGCGTCCCGGTGTAGAAGCGCATCAGGCGCTCCATGTCGGGGGTGAAGAGGAGCACGTGGCCGAGCTTGCGCGGCGCGACGCGCCGGCCTCGCTCGGGGTAGCCGCGCATGGCTTCGCGCTGCACGTAGCCGGGGCCGTTCTGGGCCACCGGCGGGTCCGCGGGAGCCACGGCCGGCGCCTCGTCACGGACGTTCACCGCGTTGCCGTCGGGATCGCGGATCCAGACGCCGCCCTCCGGAGCGCTCGGGGGCGGGTCCATCTCGCCCGCGCCCGCGCGGCGCAGCGACTCGCGAACCCGGGCGAAGTCCTCCCCGGGCGCGCCGTAGCAGAGATGGTGGAGGCGCTTGCGCGGGCCGCCGTAGAGCAGCACCGCGTCCCGCCCGAGCCGCTCGGGGCGCAGGCGGACCGCGTCGCCGCCGCCGGTGCCGTCCACCAGGCCGAAGTCCTCGTAGAACCGCTGCCCGACCGTCTGGTCGGGCACCTCCAGCGCGTAGTGGAGGAAGGTCCGGACCGCCATCGCCCGCGCGCCCGGCTACGCGTCCTTCACCGGGTTCTCGAGGGTGCCGAGCCCGGTGATCTCGAGCTTGACCTTGTCCCCCGGCTGGAGCGTGACCTGGGGCTTCCGCGAGAAGCCCACTCCGGCGGGGGTGCCGGTGGCGATGAGATCGCCGGGGGACAGGGTCATGAAGTTGGTCAGGTACTGGATGATGTAGCCCACGTCGAAGATGAAGTTCCGGGTGGAGCCGTTCTGCATCAGCGTGCCGTTCACCCAGGTCTTGAGGTCGAGCACGTGCGGGTCCGGGATCTCGGCCCGGTCGGCGATGTAGGGGCCCACCGGGGCCAGGGTGTCGCCCGCCTTGCCCGCGCCCCACTGGCTCGTGTGGAACTGGAAATCGCGGGCGCTCGCGTCGTTGATGATGGTGTACCCGTAGACGTAGTCGAGCGCCTGCTCCCGCTTGACGAAGCGAGCGGTACGGCCGATGACCACGCCCAGCTCCACCTCCCAGTCGAGCGTCTTCTCCCCGCGCGGCCGCAGGATGGGCTCGCCCGGGTCCTGGATCGCGTTGGCCCACTTGGGGAAGACCGGCGGCTCCTTGGGCGCGGGGTTGTTGGTCTCGGCCGCGTGGTCTTTGTAGTTGAGCCCGATGCAGATGAACTTGCCCGGGTCCGCGATGGGGGCGTGCAGGCGCACCGCGCCCACCGGATGAGCCACCGGCTGGAACTTGCCGGCGCGCGCGCTCTCCATCATCGCGGTCAGCATCTCCTGGCTCGCGCTGCCGCCCTCGAGGAAGCCACGGGTGCTGTCGGCCGGGAACAGGGCCGCCGCGATCGCGGCCGCGCGCACCACGCCGCGGCCCGCGAGATAGGCGGTCGCGGTCGCCTCGAGGTCGGCGATCCGGTCCTGACCGAGGAAGCAGCCGAGGCGGGCAGCGTGGCCGTTCTGAGAGAAGCGGACGATCTTCATGGACGTGTCTCCTTGCGGTGAGGGCCGGTCTCGGCTAGGCCCCTGTGGCTAGCCCGGTGAGAGTCTACGACCCTCGCCCGGCGATGTCGAGGGGCCTCACCGGGTCCAACGCATCGATTCGACTCGGATTTGTCGGTAACGCGTTGCGTTGCTCTCCCGGGCGGCGCGGGTCGGGCGGCCCCCGCGGGCGCGTCCCGCGCATCTAGGTCCAGATAATCAATTCGTGTACCTTAGAGGCGTACTGCATTCCATCGGGGAGAGGAGACACACCATGCGGGTTGCCACGAAGTGGCTGTGCGGCCTGCTCGTCGCGGTGATGGCGCTGACGGGCCCGCTGATGTCGCGCGCGGCCGTGGTCCAGGCCGCCGAGCTCTCGTCCGGGGCCACCCCCGTCGACGCGGACGTCTCCGATGCCGATCGGGTCGGCGCGGGGTTCCTCAACGTGGGCTACGTCCCCGGCAAGGCCATCGTCTGCGGCCTCGGCACCGTCGCCAGCGTCGCGGTGATGGCCGTCACGCTCGGCAGCGCGTACCGCGCCGCGATAGCCACCTTCAAGGAAGGCTGCGGGGGCACGTGGGTGCTGACGCCGGAGCACGTGGCGGGCAAGATCCCTCCCAAGGACGATATCGAATAGCGGCGGTCGTCGCCCTTCCGCCTCCTCGCCGGTCGTGTCCAGTCCCCGCGAGCTTCCGCGATAGCGTTCCGGCGCTTCGCGGTTCCCGCGCTCTTCCTCCTCCTGCTCGTCGGGTTCGCGGCCGGCATCTGGGGGAGCTACCGGGCGGCGTTCCCGGGGAGGGGGCTCTATCGGGTCACCGGGGTCTTCGAGGCGCGCGGCGGCGAGAGCCTCCTGCTGGTGAAGCACGACCTGGTGCCGGGCCTCATGGACGAGATGCAGTCGATGGCCGTCTTCGCCGAATCCCCGGGGCTGCTCGACGCGGCGGGCCTGGCTCGTGGTGATCGGGTGCGGCTCACGGTGCGGCAGGAGAAGGACCGACTGGTGGCGGTCGAGATCCTAAAGATACGGTAAATTCGTCACCCTTGCTAAGGTAGAGACATCATGCGGAAGAGCCAGCCTCGGACCCGCACCATGAGCCTCCGCGAGGCGGCCTCGGTGGTCTTCGCCCTGGTCGCGTTGCTGCCGATCCTCCTCCTGGTCTACCTGCTCTCCCGTTACGAGCTGATGCGCAGCACCGAGGCGCAGATCGGCCTGTTCGCCGCGATCGCGGTCTCGATCCTGGGCTTCATGGTCTTCCGGCGGATGATGGATCAGATCTCGGCGCTCGCTCAAGGCTTCATCGCGCCCACCCAGGCCAAGCCCGAGACCCTCCGCCGGGTGGAGCGGGCCTCCGCCGTCCCAGGGCTCGGCGAGGTCACCGAGATCGGGCAGGTGCGCGACGCCTTCTACCACATGCTCGACGACCTGCGGGGCTCGACCCAGCGCCTCGAGGACCTCGTCTTCAAGCTCGGCACCCTCAACGAGATGGTCGAGCTGGCCGCGCGCATCCCGCGCATCCAGGACCTGCTCGGACTCGTGCTCCAGTCCACGATGCGCGCGGTCCGCGCCACCGTCGGCTCGATCATGATCCTCGACCGGGACCGGACGGTCCTGAAGCTCGCGGCCTCCCGCGGCATCCCGGACGACGTGATCCCGGCGGTCGAGGTGAAGGTGGGCGAGGGCGTGGCCGGCAAGGTGGTGGAGATGGGGGAGCCGGTCCTGGTGGACGATATCGCCACCGATCCCCGCTTCAACCGCACCAACAATCCCCAGTACGGCAACGGCTCCTTCATCTGCATGCCGATCCGGGTCGGCGACCGGGTGATCGGCGTGATCAACATGGCCAAGAAGCGCGACGGGGGCGCCTCCGACGCCCTGCGCCTGCCGCCCTTCGGATCGACCGACCTGCAGTTCCTCAACGCCCTCATGACCTACATCGGCTACGCGGTCGACAACTCGCGCCTCCTCGAGGAGGCCCAGTCGTCCGCCTCGCAGCTCCAGGGCGTCGTCGACGATCTGAAGTCCACCCAGGCCCAGCTCGTCCGCGGCGAGACGCTGCGGGCGATGGGTCAGCTCTCCTCCGGCATGGCCCACCACCTCAACAACCTCTTCGCGGTGATCCTGGGCCGGGTCGAGCTGCTGATGGGCAAGGTGCAGGAGGCCAGCGTGCGGCGCTCGCTCGAGATCATCCAGCGCACCGCCCAGGACGGCGCGGAGGTGGTGCGGCGCGTGCAGCGGTTCAGCCGGGTGCAGCCGGTCTCGGACGCGGTGGCGGTGGATCTCAACCACCTCGTGCAGGAGGTGGTCGAGCTCACGCGCCCGCGGTGGCAGGACGAGGCCCAGCTGCGCGGCAGCCGGATCGAGGTCGCGGTCGAGGCGGGCGTCATCGGGGCGGCCGCGGGCGAGCCCGCTCCGCTGCGCGAGGTGCTGATGAACCTGCTGCTCAACGCGGCGGACTCGATCACCCAGGCGGGCAAGATCACGCTCAAGACCTGGACCCGCGACGACCGGGTGTACTGCAGCGTCGCCGACACCGGCGGCGGCATGCCCGAGGAGGTGCGGCGCCGGGCGCTCGAGCCCTTCTTCACCACCAAGGGTCCCAAGGCCACCGGGCTCGGGCTCAGCGTGGCCTACGGGACCGTGCAGCGCTACGGCGGCACCCTGACCGTCGAGAGCACGGAGGGGCAGGGCACCACCGTGGAGGTCAGCCTGCCCACCGCCTCCGCGGCGGCCTCGGTCGCCCGGACGCCGACCGGACCCCGGAGCGCGCCAACCCTGCCGCTGCGCATCCTGGTCATCGACGACGAGCTGCAGGTGCGCGCCACCCTCGCCGAGATGCTGGAGGAGCAGGGGCACTCGGTGATCCAGGCGCCCGGCGGCCGGGAGGGACTCTCCTACCTCGAGGCCAATCCGGAGCTGGTCGACGTGGTGGTGAGCGACCTCGGCATGCCCGACATGAACGGCTGGGATGTGGCCAAGGCCATCCAGGCCCGCTGGCCGAAGCTCCCGGTCGGGCTCATCACCGGCTGGGGCGAGACCGAGATCACCCGCGAGGAGCGCGGCCGGGTGAACTTCGTGATCACCAAGCCCTTCGACAAGGCGGTCCTGCGCGAGACCCTGGCGGACATTCGCCCGCGCGCCTAGCGCCGCGGAAGCGTTCGCAGGTACCGCACCAGCTCCCGGATCTCCTCGTCCTTCAGGTGGTAGCCGAAGGCGGGCATGCCGGGCTTGCCGATCGTCGCCCCCCCGTTCTTGATCAGCGTGAAGAGGTACTCGTCGGAGAGCGCGTCCACCCGTCGCGCCTCGCCCAGGTCGCTGGGCCGCAGCAGGAACAGCCACGCCCGCCAGGAGCCGTGCCCGTTCGCCCCGTGGCAGGAGGCGCAGTAGGTCAGGTACAGGCGCTGGCCGCCGGTGGCCTTCTTGGGGACCGGGTGCGGCAGGAAGAGCATCGCGAAGATGCTCCCGATCAGCATGAGCAGGGCCGGGCCGAACACCACGACCATCCACTTCGCCTTCACGGGCGTCGAGCATACCACGCGCGACGGCAGCCGCCGGAAGTCGTGCGATAGTAGTCGCCATGCGTCTCGTCCTCATGCGCCACGCCGACGCCGGTGACGCGGACCCGACCCGCTGGCCGGGCGACCGCGAGCGTCCGCTGACCGACGCGGGGCGGCGCGAGCACGCTCGGGTGGCCGCCGCGCTGCGCCGCGTGGGCGTGGTCTTCGACCGCATCTTGACCAGCCCGGTCGCGCGCGCCCGGGAGACCGCCGACATCACGTCCCGCGCCTACGGGGGCGTGCCGGCGCCGGAGCCGAGCGAGCTGCTCGGGGACCGCGCCGAGCCGGCCCGCACCCTGGCCGGGCTCGCCGCGGTCGAGGCGGAGCGCCTCCTTTGCGTGGGACACGAGCCCACCCTCTCGCGCTTGGCCGGGTTGCTCATCAGCCGCGACGGGTCGGCCCGGGTCGAGATGCGCAAGAGCGGGGTCGCGGTGATCGACTGTCCCGGTCCGGTGGGATCGGGCCACGGCACGCTCCAGCTGCACCTGCGGCCGGGCGAGCTCGTCGCCCTCGCTGACGGCCAGCCGGCCGGAGGCGCGCCGCCCTCTCCCGACCTGTTCCTGGCCACCCTCACCGCGTACCAGCGCAGCGCCGCGCTCCGCGGCGCCATCGATCTGGACCTGTTCACCGCCATCGGGGCGGGACGCGAGACCGCCGCCACGGTGGCCGAGCGGTGCCACGCCTCGGTGCGCGGGACCCGCATCCTCTGCGACTACCTCACGGTGGTGGGCCTGCTCGCGAAGGACGGGGACCGGTACGCGTTGACCGCGGACTCGGCGGCCTTCCTCGATCGAGGCTCTCCGTCGTGCGTGGTGTCCGCGGCCGACTTCATCCACGCGCCCGAGATCCGCGCCGCGTTCGCCGACGTGGCCCTCGCGGTCCGGCGGGGCGGCACCGTGCTGCCGGACGCGGGCACGGTGGCGCCGGAGCATCCGGTGTGGGTGCGCTTCGCGCGGGCCATGGCCCCCCTGATGCGGGGCGCGGCCCGCGCGGTCGTGGAGACGGTCGAGGTGGACCCGGCGCGCCCGCTCCGGGTCCTCGACGTGGCGGCCGGCCACGGGATGTTCGGGATCGGGTTCGCGACGCGATATCCGCACGCGGAGGTCACCGGGCTCGACTGGCCGGGCGTGCTCGAGGTGGCGCGCGAGAACGCGCGGGCCGCCTCGGTCGAGGCCCGCTACCGCACGATCCCGGGCAGCGCCTTCGAGGCCGATCTGGGCGGGCCCTACGACGTGGTTCTCGTTCCCAACTTCCTCCACCACTTCGACCCGCCGACCTGCGAGCGGTTCCTCGCGCGGGCGCGGGCCGCCCTCGCGCCCGGCGGCCGGGCGGTGACGGTGGAGTTCGTCCCCGACGAGGCGCGGCTGTCGCCGCCGCCCGCCGCCATGTTCGCCCTCGTGATGCTCTGCTCGACGCCGGCGGGCGACGCCTATACCTTCGCCGAGCTCGATTCCATGTTTCGCCGCGCCGGGTTCGCGTCGAGCGTGCTGCGCGTCCCCGCGCCGGGCGGCCCCCAGGTCATCATCTCCGAGCGTTGAGGAGGCTTCCATGAAGCATCGGATCGCGGTCATTCCCGGTGACGGCATCGGCAAGGAGGTCCTGCCCGAAGGCATCCGGGTGCTGGAGGCGGCCGGTCGGCGCTTCGGGGTCGAGTTCGAGTGGGCCCACTTCGACTGGAGCTGCGAGGTCTACGCGCGCACCGGGCGCATGATGCCCGAGGACGGACTCGAGCAGCTGCGCCGCTTCGAGGCCATCTACCTGGGCGCGGTGGGCTTCCCCGGCGTGCCCGACCACGTCTCGCTCTGGGGGCTGTTGATCCCGATCCGCCGCGAGTTCCAGCAGTACGTGAACCTGCGGCCGGTGCGCCTGCTGCGCGGGGTGCGCTCGCCCCTGGCCGGGCGCGGGCCCGCGGACATCGACATGCTGATCGTGCGCGAGAACAACGAGGGCGAGTACTCGGAGATCGGCGGGCGGCTCTACCGGGACACGCCCCACGAGCTGGCCGTCCAGCAGGCGGTGTTCACGCGGCGCGGCTGCGACCGGGTGATCCGCTACGCCTTCGAGCTGGCCCGGAAGCGGCCGCGGCGCCACGTGACGTCCGCCACCAAGTCCAACGGGATCATCCACAGCATGCCGTACTGGGACGAGCGCTTCGCGGCGATGGCCGAGCAGTACCCGGACGTCAAGACGAGCCAGTACCACATCGACATCCTGACCGCCCACTTCGTGCAGCACCCCGACTGGTTCGACGTGGTGGTGGCCTCGAACCTCTTCGGCGACATCCTCTCGGACCTGGGACCGGCCATCGCGGGCTCGATCGGCATCGCGCCCGGCGGCAACATCAACCCCGAGAAGGAGTTCCCGTCGATGTTCGAGCCGGTGCACGGATCGGCGCCCGACATCGCGGGCAAGGGGATCGCCAACCCGATCGCCCAGATCTGGACCGGGGCCATGATGCTCGAGCACCTGGGCCACCCGGAGGCGGCCCGCGCAGTGGTGGACACGATCGAGCGCTTCGTGGAGGCGGGCAAGGGCCTCACCCGCGATCTCGGCGGCACCGCCACCACCGCCGAGGTGGGGCGTGCGATCGCAGGCCTGATCTGAGGAAGCCTTGACAAGGCCCCCGCGAGAATGATACTGCGCTGCTAGCCCCACACGGCTCGTGGGGTGGGCGCCCCCCTGGGCCCCCCGGCTCCGTCCCGACCCAGAGCCGTAGCAGTCAGCGGGCGGACCGCCCGCCTGGAGGTAGATCCGGCAGAATCGACGCCAATCACCGTTCCCGCCCGTCGGCCCTTCAATCAGGAGGTGGAGCGTATGACCCTCTCCGCTCACGGCCGCGCCCAGACCCAGGTGACACGCCGTCAATTCGTCAGAACCGCCAGCGTCGGGCTGGCCGGGGGGTCCCTGGCCACCATGCTCGCCGCCCGCCAGGCCCCCGCGCAGATCCGCGGGACCAGCCTCCGGATCCTCACGTGGAGCCACTTCATCCCGGCCTACGACACCTGGTTCGACAAGTTCGCGGGGGACTGGGGTGACAAGAACGGGGTCAAGGTCCGCGTGGACCACATCCCCCACCTGGAGATCCCGGCGCGCATGGCCGCCGAGTTCGCGGCGGGGGCGGGGCACGA
>Ga0070694_100000273_pt1 | contig 27381 bp, 24 predicted proteins | sample KBSK1251metaG_FD_65470 | JGI IMG/M metagenome (GOLD analysis project Ga0070694, IMG submission 65470) | Corn, switchgrass and miscanthus rhizosphere microbial communities from Kellogg Biological Station, Michigan, USA - KBS K1-25-1 metaG | ecosystem: Host-associated > Plants > Roots >...
TGGCACACGTGCGCCGTGAAGACGCCCGACCAGACCGTGTGGTGTTGGGGCCACAACGCCTGGGGCAAACTCGGCGACGGGACGTGGACGAACCGCCTTGCGCCCGTCCAAGTCGTCCAACTCGCGCCCGGCCTCGGAACCGACGACCAAGCCACGTTCGTCGCCGCGGGTTGGCTGCACACGTGCGCCGGCAAGAGCGACAGGTCCATGTGGTGCTGGGGCAACGCGGACTATGGCGAACTTGGCGACGGATCCTGGGGCATCGTCCCCGGCCTCTCGCAGTCGCACCCCGTGCGCGTCCTCGGCGACGGCTTCGCGACCGCGGCCACGGCGGGCGGGTTCCACACGTGCGCCATCAAGACGGACGCGTCCCTCTGGTGCTGGGGCGACAACCACTACGGCGCGATCGGCTACCCGAACCCGCAGCAACCCGTCCTCGGAAACCTCTGCTTCAACTATCCGAGTTGCACGTGGTCGGTCCCCATGCCCGTCGTGAGCAGGCAGAACTGAGCCTCGCCGATCCCCGCGGAATCCGTGCGTCGCATAACCATATATGTCGCCGGCGCCGGTGCGCCCCGCCATGTCCGCCGCGCGCACGCTCCTCATCGCCTTGGGCCCGCTACTGCTCCTCGTCGCCGCCCTGCCCGCGGACGCGATCCCGAGCGCGCCCGGCTTCCACGTCGTGCAAGTCGCCAACGGCCACCTCTACACGTGCGCCGTCACGGCCGATCACAAGGCGTGGTGTTGGGGCGAGAACCGCCAGGGGCAACTCGCGCAAGGCTACTACGACTCGTCCGCCGCCGTCGTCACCCACTTCATCCCGCTCGAGGTCCCCCTCGCCGACGTCGTCGAGGTCCGCGGCGGCTACGACGGCGCCGCCTGCGCCCGCACGGGCGGCGGCCTCGTCTATTGTTGGGGCTACCTCCGCTTTGCCGAAGCGCCCGTCACGACGCCCGAACTCGTCCCGGGACTCACGAACGTGGTCGGCATCGGCGTCGGCGCCCACCACACGTGCGCCGTGAAATCCGACGGCACCGTCTGGTGCTGGGGTTGGAACGGGGACGGACAACTGGGCACGGGCAACTTCCAATACAGCACGACGCCCGTGCAGTCCCTCATGACCGGCGCGGTCTCGGTGACGGTGGGTTACTGGCACACGTGCGCCCAGAAATCGGACGGCAGTCTCTGGTGCTGGGGCCGCAACTCGGAGGGCCAGATCGGAATCAACAGCACGAGTCCTTGGGTGAACGCGCCCAGCCAGGTCCTCAACCTGCCCACGGCGACGTCCCTCTCGGCCGGCGGGTGGCACACGTGCGCCGTGAAGACGCCCGACCAGACCGTGTGGTGCTGGGGCGACAACGCCTGGGGCAAACTCGGCGATGGCACATGGACGAGCCGCCTCGCCCCGGTCCAGGTCGTGCAGTTGGCGCCCGGCCTGGGGCCTGACGACCAAGCCACCTTCGTCGAGGCCGGCTGGCTGCACACGTGCGCGGGCAAGAGCGACACGTCGATGTGGTGCTGGGGCAACGCGGACTACGGACAACTCGGCGACGGCACGTGGGGCATCGCTCCGGGCCTGCACGAGACGCACCCCGTGCGCGTCCTCGGCGAGGGCTTCCTCGCGGCGACGATTGGCGCCGGGTTCCACACGTGCGCCGTGAAGGCGGACGGCGCGCTCTGGTGTTGGGGCGACAACCACTACGGCGCGATCGGCTACCCCAACCCGCAACAGCCCGTGCTGGGCAACCTGTGCTTCAACTATCCCTCGTGCACGTGGTCCGTGCCGATGCCCGTCGTGAGCAAGCAGAACTGAGACGCGTCGGGAAAGAGAGAAGCGGGTGAGCCCCAAAGCGGGCCCACCCGGTGAGGGCGATTACTTGCTCTTGAGGTGCTTGGAGACGATGGCCGTCATCTGGAACATGTCGACCTTCTTCTTGCCCAAGACCGCCTCGAGCTTGGCGTCCGCGATGATCTCGCGCTTGTTCTTCGGGTTCTGAAGCTTGTTCTTCTTGATGTATTCCCAGAGCTTCTTCGTCGCCTCGGGGCGCGAGATCGGCTTCGCGCCCGTGATCTGGGCGAGTTCGGTCGACGGTGTCAGCACAGCGTTGAATCCGGTGTTGGCGGCCATGGGGTCGTCTCGCCTCCTGTTCTCCAGGAAGCAAAGGGGGACGCCGCTAGGGGTTGAAGTGGTTTGCGACGCGCACTCGACCCCCGACCGCAACCCTATAATGCCCCAAAAGCTGGGTCGCCCCCCGGTCCCAGACATGAAACCGACCCCCACCGCCCTTCTCCTGACCCTCCTGGCCGCCGCCCTCGCCGGGTGCACGAGCACCCACAACGCGGCGCCCCCCGCGACCTCGCCGACGCCCACCCTGCCGCCCTACGCCTTCGCCGACCTCGTCACCGTCGATCCCGGGGCGCTCGGCGTCAGCGAACCCAGCATCCAGGTCGACGCCTCCGGCGCCCTCTGGATCTCGGGGCCCACGGGCTTCGTGACGCCCCTCGTCAACCGGGACCCCGAGCCGTACACGCACGACACGTCCATGTTCAAGTCCACCGACGGCGGCAAGACATGGGCGAACATGGTGCAGGTCCCCATGTACGGCCGCGACTCGTGCCCGGGCGGCGGCGACTCCGACATCGCCGCCAGCCCCGACGGCGCCGTCTACCTCATCGACCTCTACCTCGGCAACGTCCCCATCGACGTGACGACGGACGGCGGCAAGACGTGGACCTTCAACTGCTACACGTCCATCGCGCCCGGCGTCGACCGGCAATGGGTCGCCGCGACGGACGAGTACGTCTGGATCGTCGTGAACCACCAGACGAACGGCCCCGAGATCTACCGCGCGCCGAAACTGGGCCTCCCGACGGACGGTCTCTTCTTCGGGCCGCCCCAGTTCATCGACGGCAACGGCCCCATCGTCGTCGACCAGACGGACGGCACCCTCTACGTCGCCGCCTCCGGCGAGAGCGTCCTCGTCAGCACCGACGACGGCGACTCGTTCACCGCGCACGAGACGGGCCTCAAGGGCAAGGACCTCTCGTCGAGCTTCATCAGCATCGCGCTCGACGCCAAGGGCGACGTCTTCGTCGCCGGCGCCGGCAAGAAGGGCGTCGTCGTCTCCGCGAGCCAGGACAAGGGCCGGACGTGGACGCCCGGCGTGACGTTCGCCCCCTACGGCGCGGACGAGAAGAGGCACACGGAGTACGCCTTCACGTGGGTGGCGGCCGGCGGCGACGGCACCATGAACATCGCCTGGTACGGCCAACCCCCCCACGACACCGACGCGACGGCCTACTACCTCTACGCGCTGCAGAAGACGGACTTCTTCACCGACCCCTCCAACAAGACGTACGCCTTCGCCCAGGTGAGCCCCGAGCCGATCGCGACGAAGCCGCTATGCATCGGCATCAACCTCGCGCCGCCCACCCCATGCGACGCGGACGGCACGCACACGCGGGCGCTCGGCGACTTCTTCGAGGCCGCCGTCGACGCCGAGGGCCACTTCCTCATCGCCTACGACGACGCGAACAACCACAGCCCGCCCTTCCTCAAGTTCGCCAAGCAGACCGAGGGGACCTTCGCGCCCGCAGGCGCGCCCAACCTGGGGAAATAGAATCCGCGGCGGCGGGCGCGGTTCGCATCTGGCTAGGGGGACCAACGTTGAAATACGCCGGTCCAAATCGCGGCGCCTAGCGGACGTCCCGATGCAGGTCCAGGTCTCCATCACGCGAAGGCGCCTGCGGAATCCGTCCCCGCGCCGATTGCGCCAGCGCGTGACTCGCCGCCGGCGCAACGCGAGCGTCGAACCCGAGGCGGAGGCCGAGCCGGCGACCTCGCGGCTCCCGCACGCGCCGCTCAAGGGCCGTGCGGTCCCGGCCGGATCCGAAGCCGGCCCCGACGTCATCCTGCTCGTCGACGACGAAACGGACATCCTCGAGAGCATCCGCCTCGTCCTCGAGAACGCCATGCCCGACGTGCGCGTCGTCACGGCCTCGTCGGGCCGCGAAGCCCTCCACGCGCTCGGACGCGAAAGCGTCTCGCTCATCATCGCCGACTACAAGATGCCCGGCATGGACGGCCTCGTCCTCCTCACGGAGGCCCGCAAGCTTCGACCGGAGGTCCAGCGCGTGCTCTACACGGCCTTCGCCAGCGACGACCTGCGACGCCTCGCCCACGAACGCGCCCAGGTCCACCAATTCTTGTCCAAGGGCACGAGCCCGCTCGACCTCGTCGACACGGTGCGGCGCCTGCTCAGGTAGCCTTCCGCGCCGCCTGCCGCTTGGCTTTCTTCGCGTTGATGGGAAGGACGAAGGCAAACGTGGAACCTCGTCCGGCACCGGGGCTCTCCACCCAGACGCGTCCGCCATGCAGTTCCACGTACGTGCGACAGATGTAGAGCCCGAGGCCGCTGCCTTCGACGGGGTACTGCGTGTTGTCGTGCACTTGGACGAACGGTTGGAACAACCGCGCCACGCTCTCCGTGGGGATCCCGATGCCGGAGTCCTGGACCCGGACCTCCGCCGTCCCATCGCGTCGGGTGACACTCACGCGGATCTGACCATCGGGAGGCGTGAACTTGACGGCATTGCTCAGCAGGTTCGTCAGCACGGCCTGGACCCGCTTGGCGTCCCCTCGCAACCGCAGCGTTCCCGGCAGGTTGGTCTCCAAACGGATCCGCCGCTCGGCCGCCGCAAGCTGGAAGGTCGCGACCGCGTCCTTCGCGAGGAGGGCCAGGTCGAAGTCCTGCATGTCGAGACCGAGCCGGCCCGCCTGTTCCCGCGCCACGAGGAGAAGGTCCTCGACGAGTTGGCTGAGGCGCTCCACGTTTCGCTCCACGAGATTGAGCACGCGTCGTTGGTTGGGCGTCGGCGGGTCCTTCGACGACGCGGACAGGACGTGAAGCCCGCTGCGCATCGGCAAGAGCGGCGTCCGCAATTCGTGGGCGGCCATGTTGATGAACCGCGTCTTGAACTGGCTCAATTCCTCGACGCGGCGCACCTCGGCCTCGCGGGCGGCCTCGCGTTCGCGTTCGAACTGCTTGCTCCGCGTGATGTCCCGCGCGATCTTCGACGCCCCGATGACGGTGCCTCTGCGGTTGCGGATGGGGCTGATCGAGAGCGACACGTCGATGATGATGCCGCTCTTGCGCCGGCGCGTCGTCTCGTAGTGTTCGACGCGCTCACCGCGCCGGATCCGCTCGATGATGGCGGGCTCCTCGTTCTCTTGTCCCGTGGGGATGAGCATGCTGACGTGGCGACCGACGGCCTCCTTCGCGGTGTACCCGAAGAGCCGTTCGGCCGCCGGGTTCCAACTCGTGATGACGCCGTCCAGCGTCTTGCTGATGATGGCGTCCTCGCTCGAGGCGATGATGCTGGCCAAGAAGTCTGCGGGCGGCGGCGACACCGTCGCCGTTCGTCGGGGCGTGTCCTTCCCGCCACGGGTTCCGCGACGGCGAGGCTCCGCCTTCACCTTCGGCTTGCGTTGTGGCAACCTCGGAGACCGCCGGCCCAGGTCATTCCCGGCCCGATAAATAAGCCCCATCAGCGCAAACCGCCCCGCCGCCCTCCGGGCCCGGAGTGGGGCGGCCCGATTCCCGCGGCCCGCGTCCGCCGACGCGACGCAGCGGCGCGCTTCACCGCGAGCCGCCCACTGGCTCGGCCTTGGTGCACGAGTTCTTCCATGAGCGCGATTCGAGAGGCGTCGGCCCATGCTCGCATCGAGGGCCAGCGCTTGTCCCCATGGCGTCAAGGTCCGTGACGGAGCCACTTCGCCCCGCAGTCCCGGGTACGGGGCGCGTCTTGGGGCTACCGCGCCTTCGAGATGGGCGCGGCGCCCTTGAGCTCAGGCGTGGCGCTCACTTCGTAGTGGGCCACCGAGACCTCACGCAGGAACGGTTTTTCCTCCTCTGGAAGGACCGCTTCCTGCCAGTTGGGGCCGGCCCACCGCTTGAGGCTCTCCAGGTCCTTCCACACGGTGATGAACGAGAACTCGTCCCCATCCTTCGTGGCGGGCTTGGCCGCAAAGAACGTCACGAGGCCGGGCTTGCCGGCGACGACGGGGACACCGAGCTCGACCTGCATCCGTTCGACGGCGGCGCGCTGGCCCGGTTTGGCACGGGCGCGGAAGACGCGGAGGATCATGGCCCTGCCAGCCGGGGGCCCGTTCTTAAGCCTCGCCCTGGGCCGTCGCCGCCTTGGCCGTAGCCGAACCAGGTGTGTTCCTCGCCGCGTATCGCGATGATGTGAGGGAGATAGCGCAGACATTCCTGAAGGCGGTCCGCTTCGCCGATCTTCCCGCTCGGACGGATTACGGACCATAAGATGGTCTGGTGACTTGGTGCCGAAGATCGCGGACGTTGGAGTCGTGGCCTAGAATGGTTATCCTTCCCCGCCGTCTCCTGGCGTTTGCGAGGATTCGCAGTCCTCCCGAGACGAGGAAAAACCTATGAAAACCCTACCCACGCTTGGAATCCTGTCCTTTGTGATGTTGGCCCCCATGGCGGCGAGCCAGGACGACTGTGTCCCGACCTCCGTCAATCCAGAAACCTACTGGCAATTCGACCTCGGCTCCCAGACGTTCTACATCGAGGAGCGCAATTCCCTCATCGCGGACCTGATCCCCGGCTCGCCCGCCGTGCCTATGGCGGGCCTCTTGACGGGCGACGGCACCTGGATCTACGAGGAAACCAACGGCCTCGCTGGCCTTCAGCGGGGCGGCGTTGGACTCCTCGGCGACTGGTTCCCCCCTGGCTGCGACCAGGACTGGCGCGTCGTCGTCGAACCCGGCCACGTCTCCATCCCGAACGCGCCTCCCTGCCTCATCATCAACGAGGACCCAATCACGGACGTTACGTGCAACGGCGAAGGCCCCGACCACGTGATTGGCGGGGGCAAGCGAGTCGGTCCCTTTGCGCCCTAACACCCCCGGGCATGCGAACATCCGCGTCCTTCTCTTCCCCCTCTCCCCCCTTTCGTGGGCGGGAGATAGCCCAATTTTTTCAATTTTTTTCGTGCTCCAGCAGCGCTGAACAACACGACCGCGGATTGACGAGCAGTCGGCGCCCGCACTGAGCCCTCGCTAACCGGACTCCAGTCGAGGTCTGGCTCGGAGGGTTCCCGATGGGCCGACGCCGTCGTCGAGCCTCGTCAAGGAAGTCGGCTGGCCATACACAATACGTCCACAAAGGTTACCAATGCGCAGCGGGCCCTCGTTAGCAAGATGTCCAGGGGGGCGCCGCGGTTGCCTGACGTGGGCCGCCGCCATCCGCGGAGCAACGGTTTCCCCCTAGGCTCGCGGCCGGCCGGCCGCTGGGCCCGCGCGTCCGCCATCGTCATCCTCGTCCTCGCCCTCGAGGTCGCGGCATGGAGCGCGTTCGGGGCGTTTTCCAAAGAGGAGCCGGGCCGCGCCGTCCCAAGCGAGTTCGGCGCCACCGCCAGGCCCTTTGTGGGCGACCGGGGCGAATACAGCGTCTCGACCATCCAGGGTAGTCACGAAACCGTCGCGGAGCACTCGTTTCTCCAATTCCAATGGTTGTCGCCGCAGCCGATGCTCGACTCGCGTGGGGTTCTTCACGTCGCCAACCGCCTATGGACAACCTCGAGTTCGGCGTCGCCGTTCATCGACGAAGCGCGCGTCGGTCGACCTTCGCCGCTTGAGTTCACATTCTGGTACGACGAGGAGGGTCTCCTGTTCGCGCGGAGCGAACGAAACGCCACGAGCGAAACCTGGCAGACAGGGTTTCCCCACCTGACGAACCACACCCAGACGATGGATTCCATCCGCACGGTCTTCTTCGACACGGAATTCGCGGCGCCGGCAGAACCGTGCTGTGGGCTGCTTAACCTCCTGCAAGGCGAGGGGGAGCCTCTCGCCTCGGGCGGCTCCGTCAACTTGTTCCGGGACGGTCCATGGGCCACGAGGTCCTTTCATCCCCTCCAGATTGACACGGTGGCCGAGCGCGCGTCGGTCCACTGGGAAAGCGACCATTCCGGTCCCCGGATCCGGGCCTGGACGACGCCCGCGGTCCCATACCCCTTAAGGATCGAGGTCGATCGTGATGGGGCACCGGGAACGTACGATGTGGTTCGGCTTTCGCGGTTCGAACGGGGCGACGGTCCGCTGCGCGAAGGTTCGGGACGTGTCGGCCCTCCGCCCCCGCGGCTCGAGTTGCGGCCCGTCCGGCCTTGGGGGCCCGACGATGACGGCGTGAAGCACCCCTGGAGCCTCTCGGAAGCATACGAATACGCGCTCACCGACCACTCGTATCCCGACGTCTCGCTTCCTCAACTGCGCGAGTTCTTGCACGATCATCCGCACGCCGTGACCCAAGCGGCCTTCTACTCGCAAGGGGCGCGGTCGACGGGTTACGACTATGGTTGGAACATCGTCGTCGGCGACGGCGATGCAGGGTTCTCCTTCTTCTCGGTTCTTGAAACGGAAACGGCGGGCGAACTGACGGCCGAAACGAGCCCGGTCGGCGGCATGGCTCCCGTCGCGCGGCATCGTGAGGCCTACGCGGATAACGAACCCTTGATGCAACGCCTCGTGCCGCCCGACCGTGCGCCGACGGCCGTTCCCACCGTCGCTTCACTTCTCTCTCGGTGGCAACTCCACCGGGCCGCTACGGACGCGTCGCTGGAAGGAAACTACTGGTCGTACCAACTACGGTGCGCGGATCCATCGTGCTCGCGCGTCGACGCCGTGATGGGCGCGGGCGCCCTCACCACGACCGGTCCCCTCGACTCCGACGGCCTGAGCAGAGTCGCGAGCCGCGTTACGTGGGGTGGCGGTGAGGCGGTCCGGGAGACGTTCACGCGTGTTCAACGGGACTCGGGGGTCATCCGGCACACGACGGTCATTCGGGCGCCCCCTCCCGCATCGGCGTCTCCCGCCTCTGTTGTGGCCGGGCTGTCCGCGTTCCACCCATTCGTTCTCGCGGCCATCGGCACCACGGCGGTGCTCGCGGGCGTTGCCTACGCAACCTGGTCGGCGTTGCGCAGTTGGGGTGCGCTCCCGTTCTTCTCACGCCTCGAGCCTCAGGCGGGCATGCAGCACCCGGCCCGCCGTCGCCTACGCGACGAAATCGAGCGTAATCCCGGCCTGCACTTCCGTGCCCTAGTTCGCCGGACCGGACTGACCCGAGCGGCCGCGGCCCACCACCTCCGTAAACTGGTAGAGTTCCAGACGGTGCGCGTCGTCGACGGGAACGGATATCTCTGCTACTTCCCGGTCGGCCGCCTCGGTAACTCCTTGATCAAGGCCTCGCCCTTCCTGAAATCCGAGGGGGCCCGCCGAATCCTAGGAGCAATCGCGGCACGACCCGGGACGTCCGGTTTTTTCGTGGCCCACGCCGCGGGGCTCGATCCGGCTACCGTCCACTTTCACCTCAAGCGTCTGCAGCAGGTCGGCCTCATCGACGTCGACCGTTCCGGCAAGGCGCTCAAGCTCACGCTCACGGCCCTGGGACGCGACGCGTGCTGTCTGGCGTCGAAAACCGAGCCAGGTGGGGCGCCCGACGCAGCCTAGCGTTCCGCCCATGTCGCGCGACGCAATCGCTCGGAGTGCCCACGATCACGGATGATTGGAGTCGTGGCCCAGAATCGTTATGATTCCTGCGGCACACGCGCAGGAAGCATGAGAAAGCCGAAGAACCAACGTTATGCGAACTTTCATGCGGGGACCGGACGGCGCGCCCTTCAATGGGCCGCACTCGCTTTGGCCATCCCCTTCGCGATGCCGATCGCCGGCGCCGGGCACACGGCGCTCGCCCACGACCTGTTCCTTGATGTGACGGCGTGGGACGACCAGACGACGACGCTCGCCTACGCTGACAACATGGACGTTCCCCTGCCGGCCGCGGCCACCAACATCGGCCCCGGCTCGCTCCTGCGCGTGGACATGCCCGGCATCAGCGGCATCTGCACGGCAAACTTCATCTGGTCGGGCACCAACGGCAAGACGTACCTTGGCTCGGCCGGCCACTGCTTCGTTCCCGGCGGATATACCGCGACGCATGGGCCGGGCGCCGACTATGATCCTGCCGGCACGACGGTCCGCGTTTGTGTCGCCGACTGCAACTTTGGAGGCAGGACCAGCCGCATCATCGGGGGGACGTTCGTGACCCTTGGCCCCGTCGCTTACGCTCGCCATACCGAAGGCGGCGAAACCGTCGGCCACGACTTCGGTCTAGTTGAAGTCCTCCCCAACCAGACGGCCCTAGTACGACCCTCGTTGCCCGTGTGGGGCGGCCCGATCGGTAGCACGACTGCGAGCCTCGGCATGGTTCTCTGCCATTATGGCAACGGCGTCGGGGTGGGCGAAGCGTTCCCAACGATGGCCCGCGTGGCCCGCGGCGTCCGCACGAGCTCGGACGGCACCCATTTCCTCATGGCCGCCGCTGCGAACGAAGGCGACTCGGGATCGGCCGTGGTGGCATGCGACCCCAACTCCAACGGAGTCCATGGGCAAGGCGCGGTCGGCATCCTGACATCCTCCGGCGCGGAGGTTCCGAAGAGCCCGACGGGCGTCGGGAACTTCTTGGGCACGACCGTCGCCCAGGCGATTTCGATGGCGACCCAGGCAGGCCTGACAATCAGCGTCGCGGAGGGGACCTAGTCGCCTTCCCCTCCGCTCTCCCGACGCCCTCGGAGCCATTAATTGAATCAAATTAGAGCAAAGACTATATGGCACGACTCGTAAATGATGCTTAGAATTGCATCATGGAGGCCTTTGCACCGACGGCATTCCATCTCGAGCGCCAACGGGAAGCCCACAAGCTGGATGCTAGTCTTCCGGGAAACGCCTTCAGCCAGCGGGTCCGGGAAACCCTGTACAAGTACGCGCTCATCCGGAATTCCTGGGGGACCACCAACATCGATGCCGGCCCCATCGATCTGGAACGGGTCGCGGAGCTCTACGAGACCTACAAGGTCGGCGTGACGCGTTCAGGCAAAATCCTTCCCTCTGAAGTGGAGGTCGTGAACTATTTTCGGCTCATCGACGACCTACCAACGCAACCATTTCCCATCAGCCTCGACGATGTTAGGCTACTACACCAGGATTACTTCCGGGGAGTGCCCCTCCATAACAATTCCAGACCTGGACACTGGAAAACCGCTGACAACGTCGTCGCGGGCCCGTACGGAGTCCTGAAGACCGCCCCGCACCAACGCGTCGAGGCCGAGCTCCAGGCCCTGCTCGATTGGGTGAACGGGCCCGGCCAGGAGCTTCCAATCCTCGTGCGCGCGGCCCTGTTCTTCCACGCCTTCCAAAAGATCCACCCCTTCGGCGACGGAAACGGTCGTGCGGGACGCCTCCTCACGCTCCTCGTCCTCAGCATCGGCGGACTTCCCCAAATCCGGTATTGCCCGATCGACGACGCGATCAACGACGACCGCGAGGAATACTACACGAGCCTGAGTGCCGCCGACCATGGAAACCTTGAGCAATGGGTGGGCTACTTCGCGACCAAGGTCGTGGACGGCTACCGTCGCGTCCACCTTCTTGGACGGCGGCTCCAGCTGGTCCCCCCTTCGATCGGTGACGGAGCCCAGAGTTTGCTAGAATGGGTCTACATCCACCGAGCGGCCAAGTTCAAGACGGCCGACGTCCGCGGATTCTTCCTTGGCGCCAGCCGCGCAACGCTCAGCCGGCGCCTGAAGGAGCTCGAGAACTTGGGATTGATCCGCGGGAGCGGACGGGGCGCCGGGCGAGAATACGAGGTTGTCTCCCTTCACGAAATCGAAAAAGCCCAAGGGAAGCACTGAAGCCCAGCTGTTGAGACACGCGTTTCACTCTAACGCGCATCTGCCTAGGCGGTACGGGCTGTCCAACGACGGCCGTTCAGCGCTGACCGCGATAGAGCTTGTAAAAGTCAACGGAGTTTGCAGCTCGCGGCAAGTGTTCCATGTGAACTCGAGACGCGGAACTCCTCCCGGTCCAATGAGGAATTCTTGCAAGTCGCCAACGATCTTGCTGGGAATCGTACTGAAAATGAAATGCTCCCGGCGGGATTTGAACCCGCGTCAGAGCCTCGAGAGGGCCCTATCCTTGGCCACTAGACTACGGGAGCGTGGCGTTGAACCCGGCGCCTCTTCCTCGACGGATGGCCGCGGCGTCCGGAGGCGTCCGTAGATGGATTTGGTATAAAACGGTCCCGAACGCTGGCCGAGGAGGCCCCGGGGAAGCCCGCACGCGCGTGGGACGCGGAACCACAAACGCCCGGAACCACAAATAGCGCGACCGCGACGCGCGACCTGCGCACGAGGGCCTCGCCCTCTGCGATTCGGAGACCACACCATGAAGCAAACCCGCCTTTGGATTGCGAGCGTCGCCACCGTCTTGGCGCTCACGTCGATCGTCCCGCCCCCGGCCGCCGCCGTGGACGTGCTCAACGCCCCCTCCATCGTGGACGGCCACACGTGGGGCTGCGGCGGGCTCTCGCCCGTCATCAACACCTGCGACGCCGGCGCGCAGGAGCTCAGCGGCAGCGGCAACTGGTACATCGGCATGCAACTGTGCGACTACGTCGGCCTCGTCTACAGTTGCCTGCCCGCGGACCTCCTCTACAAGGGCTCCATCTCGCTCTTCATCTCGGGCCCCTCGGGCCTGTTCGAGTCGCGCTGCGAGTTCCCCCTGGGCACCTGCACCGACACCATGACGGGCGCCTTCTACAACGGCGACTTCGTAAGACTCTACGGCGAGGCCCACCCCACGCGCGACCTCGTCCTGGACTCGACCATCGTCCAGACCCACGCGGGCTACTGGCGCGTCTACAGCTGGTTCGAGTAGGGGCCGCGCGACCCTCCGGCTTGCCTGCCGGAGGCTCTCTTCCCCTTCGCTCTACCCGGTCACGGTCACGTTCACGTGCATGCCCTCGCCGATCTTGCCGTGGAAGCGGCAGAAGACGTGGTACGTGCCGACCTGGTCGAAGCCGAACTCGGTCTCCTCGCCGGGCGCGAGTTGGTCGTCCAGTTCGTAATCGGTCACGTTGGCGGGCGGGAAGTGGATCGTGACCGTGTGGTCGCGCTTGCCCTCGTTCTCGAACTCGACCTCCGTGCCGATGGGGACCGTCTTCTCGGTCTCGCCGAAGTAGTCGTCGTAGAGGTCGATCTTCTTGGCGTGGACTTCGTTGGATTCCGTGCAGCCGGCGAAGGCGAGGAGGAAAAGCGGCAGCGAGTAGAGGGCGTGCTTCATGGCCTCGAGCAAACAGGCGGGTTACAAAAACGCGTCGCTCGACTAGCCGCCGGAGAACACGGTGAGGACGCGCAACCGTTCGCCCTCGCGCACCGGGGCGTCGACGGGTACGGGCTGGTCGTCGCGAATCACGACGACGGCGTCCAAGGCGACGTTCATCTTGCGAAGGACGTCCTGGACCGTTGCACCGTCCCGTACATCGAGCGTCTGCTCGACGTTGGGCCGCGGGACGCGGGCGACGTGGACGCGCACAAGCGTGCGACGCGCATTCCGCAGATAAGGTCCACGGTGCGCTTAAGGAGACCCACCTCATGGGGAACGTCGTGCCCGGCCCGCCGGCGGAATTCCCAGTCCGAGACCGGTTAAGGATCCCCGGATGGATCGTCGTCGTGCGCAGCGACGTGGGCCTCGTCCGCGAACGCCTCGAGGACGCCTGGGCGGTCCTTCCCAACGCGCCGGCCCTGGGTCGGCCCTCCACGGTCTTCGCCGTCTTCGACGGCTTGGGCGGCGAACCCTACGGCCAGGAGGCCGCTTGGGCGGCGGCCGACCACCTGCCAGAGGCCATCGCCCGCGCGGGCCAGCACGAACAGCTCCTGCCTCGGCTCAACGGGTGGGTCCGCCAGACCCAAGGCTCCACGACGGCGGTCCTCGCCCTCTTTCCGCACGAGGGCGGCGACGGCACGGTCGTCTCCGTGGGCGACAGCGCCGCCTACCTCCTCGACGGGACGCAGCTCCAACTCGTCACGCCCAAGGACGCCGCCGCGTCCAACGTCGTGACCGATTGCCTCGGCGCGCCCGACCCGACCGGCCACGTCGTCCACGTCCGCGTCGGCCGCGGCCAGACGGTCCTCCTGTGCACCGATGGCGTCGACGGCGTCGTCTCCCCCGAGTCCATCGCGGCCGCCATGCGTTCACCCGACCTCGCCGCGGCCACCGAAGACCTCTTTGCCGAGGTGTGGGCGAAGGGCGCGCCAGATAACGCCACGATTGTCGCCGCCCGCCGCGTCGCCTAGTGGGCCGTTGGCAAAGCCTCAACTACTCGCAGCGGTAAGGGCAGCTGATTGAGATGGAGACCCTCTACTACCTTCGCTGCGCCAAGGACCACCCCAACGCGGTCCCTCTCGCCCAGCGCGACCAGCGCGTAGGCAGCGCCTGCCGCGCCTGCGGCCAACCCCTTCTGGCCAACCCGCCGCGTGAGCGATTTCCCCCTCGCCGATTCGGCTAGTCGTGCTCTGTCGCGGGGGTCGAATCCCTTATCAACAGGCCCCGACTTGGCGCGGCCGCACTTCTCGTGCCGACGTAGCCTAGCCCGGAAAGGCGACGGTCTCGAACGTCCCTATCCATTCAGGAGTGGCCGGGAAAACCGTTGGGTTTCCCCCTCGGGAGTTCAAATCTCCCCGTCGGCGCTACCGATCCCCTGAGCGGTCCGCCCGCAGCCCCGAGGGGTTCCGCAATCGTTAAGGCACCCCGGATTCCGCGGCAAACGGACCCAGCACGTCCGTTGAACGAGGGCCGGGCGGGTTTGGACATGAGCGAACCGCACACGCGCCGTGACGCGGGTTCGCCACGTTAATTACACAAGAGGTCGTTTTGGCTGGTTTATGCCGGCCAAGCGCCCCAAACGAACCCGGCGCCCTTCGTCGAGGCCTAGACCCGCCGCTGACGCGACCCCGCCGGTCCCACGGATCGAGCGCGGCTCCGCCGAGTGGATGGCCCTCGACGAATCCGTCCGACGCGTCGAGTCCGCCTTCAACATCAAGTTCGACGCCGTGCACCGCAAACTCGACCGACTTGGTATGCGGGGCAAGCGGTTCCTCACGATCCTCAACACGGTCGTCAAGACGTGGGAACTGCCCGAGTTCTACGCGTGGATGGTCGTCCGAAGCTACCCCGGCGCCAAGGCCAACGACCAGGACGCCGCCAGGCTGCAGGCGTACCTCCGGGCCCGCAGGTCAAGGTCAGCGGCGCCCATGGAATGAGTAGTAGGTCGGGACGCGCTTGCGTCGGCCTGTACGGTAGCGGCAACGCGTGCACGTCAGCACGAGCGTGACCTCGCCGCCGAAGAGCGTCTGGTTCTTGACGCGTTCGAGCCCGCCGCCGCAGACGGGGCACCGGCTCAACGGTTTCTCCTTCGGGCCCTCGCGGGCGCGGTACTCGAGCCGGCAGAAGGGCGCGGAGGCCACGAGGCGGCGCACCCGGGAGGGCGTCACCTGGGCCGTCGGGTCCTCCTGTTGGAGTTCCTTGAGGACGAGTTCGCCGAAGCGGCGCTGCGTCGAGACCGCCGGGTGAATCTCGAGGACGCGTTGGGCCGCGGCGAGGACGCGCTCGTCGCTCGCGCGGCTCATCACTGGGCCAAGAAAGCGTCGTTAGATAACCCTTGGGAAGAGGCTAGTTGTTGACGCGCAGCACGTCGCGGGTGCAGTCGTCGCAGACGAGGAGGCCGTCCCGGTCCGAAAGGTCCAACGCGAGGACGCCGCATTCCTCGCACATGCCCTGGCCGATGCGCGAGAACGACTCATCCTGCCACTCGTCCTTGACGGCCTCGTCCTCGATGAGGACGGTCCCGTCGGAGGCCTGCCAGCCCGCGTGCATGATGTCCTCGACGCGCACGGCGTCGGGTCGGCGGCCGGCGGCGAGCACCTTCTCGACGATGTCTCGCTCGGTCAGGACGCCCAAGAGCCGTGAGCCTTCGCGGACGACCAGCCGGGTGCCGTGGGAACGCTCCATGACGTCCGCGGCTTCCAGAACGGTCATGTGGGGTGTGCCCACCGGGTCAACGCCGTCGAGACCTGAGAAACGGTTCATCCTTCGAACCCCCGGATTCCCGTGCTAGAGTATGGCGCGGGGCCCTTGTAAGCGTTTGGTGGCCGAAGTTCGACAATCACCGGTCGAGGGTCCGGGTCAGACCGGCGGGGCCCTTGTAATCACGAGGCGGAACGACGTGTCCACGCCCGAGTAGGCATCGACGCGCACCGTGAACGTGCCGGTCCCGAGCGCCGCGAGTTGGGGCGCAAAGAGGCGGATCGTCTCGCTCTGGTACGGCGTCGTGCTCGAAGCCACGGCCGCGCCCGCCGAATCGAGGAGCACCATGTCGAGGTCGCTCTTGCCGCCCTGCGTCGAGACCCATTGGACGTCGACGCGGACGAGGGCGTCGTCGGGTCGGATCGCGAGGACACGCTCGACGGAGCGCGCCTCGTCGGGCACGGCGCCCGTGAAGAGGCCCGAATTGCCGGGGACCGTGATGTTCTCCTCGCTCGTGACCGGCGGTCCGAGCTGGGGCGCGTCCCACGCCTCGACGGCGAGCGTGATGCGGCTGTCCGCGCGTTCGTGGTCCACGAGGTAGTGGAGGTTCGGGACGCCGGCCTCGGCCACGAGGGGCGCCACGAGCAGTTGGATCCGCTCGCCGGCGGCCACGTGCCACCCGCCCGGGGGCGCCGCGAACGTGAGGTGGCTCGAATAGGCCACGTCGGGCTGGAGCACGGGCGGCCCCAGGACCGTCGCGAACGTCGGATAGACCTCGTCGGAGCCGACCCAGAAGACGAAGTGGCGCGCCTCGAGCACGTCCATGCCGTTGCGGAACGCGTCCCCCGTGGGGCGCTCGACGGCGTAGAAGAGGTCGAGCTCGATGGAACGGGCGACGAAGCCGGAGGCCGTCGTGACCGACGTGAAGACCTCCACATCCTCGTTCACGTAGGCGTTCGCCGTGGGCGCCGCGTAGACCTTTTGCGGCGCGGCCGAGGCTGGGGGCAGGATCGAGAGCTGGTGCTGGGGCTTCAGGTGGTAGACGAGCGTCGCCCCGGCGTTGCCGCCCACGTCGTCGACGGGCGGCGGCTGGACCTGCGGGCCGAGGCAGCCGGCCAGCAGCACGACGAGTCCGAAGACCGCCGCAGCGCGCATGGTCTCAGATGCCGCGCGAGGCCAGTTGCTGCTCGGCCGGGATGGATTCCATCTCGATGCCGCGCATCGCCTCGCCGAGGCCCTTCGAGACCTCCGCGATCGTCGCGGGGTCGTCGTAGTGGGTCACGGCGCTCACGATGGCCTTGGCGCGGGCCTTGGGGTCGCTCGACTTGAAGATGCCGGAGCCGACGAAGACGCCGTCGTTGCCCAACTGCATCATGAGGGCCGCGTCGGCGGGCGTCGCGATGCCGCCGGCGGCGAAGTCCACGACGGGCAGGCGGCCGAGCTTCTTCACTTCGAGGAGGACGCCGTGGAGGCCCTTCGTGATCGCCTCGGTCGTCAACGCATGGAAGGCGGGCGGCGTCTTCTTGGGTTGCAGCCCGTTGAAGCCGAGGTTCTCGCGCGATTGGTCCGCGAGCGGCGCGTAGCGTTGGGTGATCGCGGCGGCGACCGCGTCCAGTTCGCCCTTGTCCAAGAGCCGGACCTGCTCGATGCTGGCGGCGATGAGGCGGCGGTGGCGCACGGCCTCGACGATGTTGCCCGTGCCGGCCTCGCCCTTCGTGCGGATCATGGCCGCGCCCTCCCAGATGCGGCGGACCGCCTCGGCGAGGTTGCGCGAGCCGCAGACGAAGGGGACCGTGAAGTCGTCCTTGAAGACGTGGAAGAAGGGATCCGCGGGCGTGAGGACCTCGGACTCGTCGATCATGTCGACGCCGATGGCCTCGAGCGTCTGCGCCTCGGCGAAGTGGCCGATGCGGCACTTGGCCATGACGGGGATCGTCACGGAGTCGATGATCTCCTGGATGACGAAGGGGTCGCTCATGCGCGCGACGCCGCCCTGGGCGCGGATGTCGGCAGGAACGCGCTCGAGCGCCATGACGGCCACGGCGCCCGCCTCTTCGGCGATGACGGCCTGCTCGGCGTTGGTGACGTCCATGACGACGCCGCCCTTCTGCATCTTCGCGAAACCGCGCTTGACGAGCTCGGTGCCCCATCGCAGCTTCGCGAGCTTGAGGTTCTTCGGCATGTCGCAGTCCTCCCGTTCGGGAGCGCTCCTACACCCACCCCTCATAAAAAGGTGTCCCCGGCGAACGCCAATCCGGAGGCCTTTAGCGTCCCACCCAATCCTCAACGGCGTGAACCTGCCCCGATGGGTCACCCTCTCCCTGTGGGGCCTCATCGCCGCCGGCGTCCTCCTGCGCGTCGTCCCGCTCCTGCTCGACCCCTCGATGCCGTTGCGCACCTGCGACGGCCACGCCTATTGGCACCTCGCGCAGAACCTGGCGGCGGGCCGAGGCCTCACCATCACCGACCCCGAGGTCGCCGACCGGCTCTGCCGCCTCGCCTACGGCCCCAGCCACCACTACAGCCCGCTCCTGCCCATCGTCGAGGCCGGGTTCATCCTCGTCCTCGGCCCCGGCACGTGGACGCTCGTCGTCGCCACCGAGGCCGTGACGGCCCTCGCGCTCGCCACCGTCTGGTGGACGGCGCGCGACCTCTTCGGCCCCAAAGGCGGCCTCTGCGCCCTCGCCCTCATGAGCCTCGAATGGACGACGACGATCCACGCCTCGCGGTACGGCTACGCCGAGAACCTCGTGCTGGTCACCATCGCCCTCACGCTGTGGGCGATCCACCGCAGCCTCAAGGACGAGCGATGGATCGTCCTCGCGGGCCTCTTCGCCGGACTCGGGTACCTCGCCAAGGGAAGCGTCGGCTACTTCTTCCTCGTCGCCGGCGGCGCGGGCTTCCTCTGGCGGCTCCTGCACCGCGGCTGGCGAGGCGTCGTCCGGCCCTGGTACGGCCTCGCCATCCTCGTCTTTGCCTCCATCGTCGGCGCGTGGACGACGCGCAACCTCCTCCACTTCTGGGACGGGACCGCCGGCGATTTCTGGTCCGCGGCCGCCATGAGCGAACCCGTGCAGAACGTCCTCCAGTACGCCGGCCAACATCCGGACAAGGTCGCCGCCATCGCGTTGCCCAAACTCCTCACGCTGCTGCTCGCCATCGTCCCGCTCGCCTTCGTCTTCACGCCGCAGATCCTCGCGGGCGCGAAGCGATGGCGCGACGAGACCGTGAGCCTCGACCTCCTCGCCATCCTCCTCCTCATCGTGATCGGTTGGCTCATCGCGGCCGCGCAGGGCGTCTACGAGCACACGAACCCGTGGTGGGGCGACCCCATCCGCTACGTCGCGCCCGCGCGCGTGCCGCTCATCTGGGTCGTGCTCAGAAAAGGGACAGCCGGACCCGTCCGGTGGATCGCCGCCGGCGTCCTGAGCCTCCTCGAGGTGCTCCTCATGCCGCCGCTTCTGCGGCCCCATGCCTTGTTCCACCAGTAGAAAGCCGCTTTTCCACTCGACGCTTGGGATACGAGCCGGACCTGGCCTTTCGGACGAACGTCGTAGGCCCACGTGAAACGATTTAGAGGACCCGCGTATCGGCGAATCTGGAGACGGTTGCAGCCGCGAAGGCCGCGGCCGTCCGGGGAGAGGAACCCAAGTGAAGTCCAGCCAGCGTAAGCTCTGTCTTGCGATCGTCCTCGCCGCCTTCGTGCCGTTCGCCATGCCCACGGCCCCGGCGGCGACGCTTCCCGCCTTCGGCGTCGGCATGGACCTCGCAACCATGGACGCGCAGACGAACGCGGGCGCCCGGCCCGACTACGGCATGGTCTGGGTCGGGCCGTGGACGCTCAACCACTGGTCCAGCGTCGACGGACTCCTAGACCAGGCGCGCTCGCGCGGGGTCACCCCCGTCATCCAGTACTACTATTGGGGCAACGACATCTCGAAGTCCTGCATCGAGTATGGCTGCTGGTCGAACCTGCACGGCGCGTGGAAGTCCCGCGCGGGCTGGGCCGAACTCGGCCGCCAACTCGGCGACCACCTGCGCTGGCACATGGGCGGCGCGCCCGTCATCGTGGTCCTCGAAACCGAATTCAACAAGGGCGACGCGGGCACGTACGAAGGACTCGACGGCTACCTGGCCGAGCGCGCGTACGCCTTGCGCGGCGCCTACCCGAGCGCGCGCGTCGCCCTCGGCTTCGGCAACTGGGGCTCGGCCTCGTGGGGCGTCTTCGACCGTGCCATGGCCGCCTCCGACTTCGGAGGCCTGCAGGGCATGCGCGCTTCGACGCGCAACTCGCTCTCGTCCTACCTGGGCCTCGTCGACGCGACGCTCCAGGGCGCCAAGACGCTGCACGCGCGTTTCGGCAAACCTGTCTTCCTCACGGACATCGCCGCGAGCACGCACTGGGAGCCCGATTGGTTGAACCACCAGGCCACCGTCATCGGCGGCTTCTTCTCGCGCATCGGCGAGTTCAAGGCGGCGGGCGTGCAAGGCCTCGTCTACCGCAGCTTCCGCGACAGCCCCACGGCGACGACGGCCGAATACTTCGGCGAGGCCGAACGCCATTGGGGCGCGGCGTGGGCCAGCGGCGGCACGAAGCCCGGATGGGAGAAGTGGAAGGCGGGCGTCGCCGCGCTTCGCAGCGGCACGACGTATGGCTCGACGTCCACGACGTCGATGGCCACCACGTTGCCGAAGGCGCCGTACTATTCGTCGACGCCGCTCACCGTGGAGGCGGAGCGCTTCGCCTCGCATCCGGTGGGTGGGGACCAGTACGATTCGACGGCCTCTGCGGGCCACCGGTGGAACATGTGGTCCAACGGCAAGCTCTCGCAAGGCGTCCAGTTCCAGGGCGCGGGCCTCTACGAGATCCGCGTCCGCACCCAAGGCCAGATCCTCAACAACATCGCGCCCCACCTCAACGTCTACCTAGACGGCGCCAAGATCCTCTCGAAGGATCCGTGGAGCGGGGGCTGGTCCGAGGGCGTCACGCAGGTGCGCACGACGGCGGGCACGCATACGCTCGTCCTCGAGTACACGAACGACGCGCGCGCGTCGTGGGGCGACCGCAACCTCTGGCTCGACCGCGTGCAGGTCGTCTGGAAGGGCGCCTAGTCACTCGATGTAGCGCAGCGCCTCGGCGGGTGGGATCTTCGACGCCCGCACGATGGGCGAGAGCGTCGCCAGCGTCGTCGCGACGACGCTGATGGAGGCGATGACGGCCAGGTCGAGCCACGGCACCTCGTAGGCGACGTTGAGCTTGCGCACGACGGCGAACCAGAGGCCGAAGCTCACGAGGATGGCGAGGGCCGCGCCGATGAGGACGCCCAACGCGACGGTAGTGAGGGTCTCGAAGAGGAACGTGCGGCGGATGTCCGAGCGTCGGTAGCCGAGGGCGCGCATCATGCCGATCTCCTGCCGGCGCTCGATGACGCTGCGCGCGGTCACGATCCCGAGGCTTAGGATGCCCACGATGAGGCCCAGCGAGAGGAAGAGCTGGATGAGGGTGAAGATCTGGCGGAACTGCTCGGACTCCTCGAGGACCTTGGCGCGGATGGCGGCCGCGTCCACGCCGACGTCGCGGTAGGCGGCCTCGAAGTCCCGCGCGCCGGCCTCGGCGTCCTGGCCCTCCTTGAGGTCGACGAGGGCGAGGGTGTCCAGGTCGTTGAACATCGTCTTGAGCGCGGCGTCGCTGACGAAGACGCCCTTGTAGTGGACCTGTTCCATGACGCCGACGACGGTGAACGACTTCGTGCTGCCCTTGGCTTCGACGTCGACGGTGGAGCCCACGCCGTGGCGTTCGTCGTTGCCTTGCTCGTCCGTCGAGTACGAGTAGGCGACGATCGTCAGCGAATCGCCGCGGGCCACCGCACGGAACGCCTCGGCGTCCGAGGCGTACGCCGCGTCGCGGCGCAGGAGGTGGAACCGGTTGGCCTGGGCGAAGGCGTCGTCGACGCCGAAGACGTAGTCCTGGGGCGGCCCGAATTGGGCCGTCGCCTGGCCGTCGACGCGCACGAGCGTGCCGCCGACCTGGAGGAAGTACGGAAGGATGTTGTAGTGGTCGACGCGGTCGAGCAGCGCCGGGTCCGACCCGTGGCTCTCGAGGTCCGCGATGGGGACCTGCGTGAAGGCCTCCACGTCGTAGCCGCCCGCCTCCTTCTCCGGGTCGGGTTGGAAGAGGTGGCCGAAGATGCTGAAGAGGGAGACGACGAGGAGCGTCACGGCGAACATGGAGAGCGTGAGGGAGGCGCGGAACTTCTTCTGCAGCGGATAACTCGTCGCGGGAAGCGCGACGGCCTGGAAGCGCCTGAATCGCAGGAAGAGGCGCCCGATGGGTCGCGTGGGGACCTCCGTGTAGACGACGATGGCCACGATGCACAGGGCCATGATGACGGCGCGCACCGGGCCGAAGACGTTGCCCTCGACGGACTCGTAGCGCTTGATGAGGAAGAGCGTGAGCGTGAGGTAGGCGAAGAGGCCCAGGGCGAGCGTGGGGTAGACGCGGATGCGCGGTTGGCCGCGGCGCAGGAGCCACGCGAGGCCCAGCGTGAGGGCGCTGGGTCCCAGGACCTGGGACGCGAAGGAATCTGCGAGGAAGGCGTACGCCGTCGCGGCGGCGCCGACGGCCGTGAGCGTGAGGCCGCCCCAGAGACCCACGCGGCCGCGGACCGTCTCGGGTTCTTCGAGGTTGCGGATGGCGCGCACGACGTTGAGGCGCGCCACGCGCCGGGCCGCCACGTAGATCGTCGCGAGCGTGAGGAGGATGCCCGTGGCGAAGGCGAGGAAGAGGCTCCCCGGCTGGAGCCGATAGGGGATGGGCGGGAAGACCTCGGCGTCGCCGAAGAAGTTGAAGCCCCAGATGAGGCCGCGCGCGAGGCCCAACCCGACGAGCGTGCCCAAGGCCGCCGCGGGGACGGCGTAGAGGGCGCCCTCGATCGTGAAGAGACGCGTGAGGTGGCTCCGTCGCAGGCCCACGGCGCGGCTGATCCCCAATTCCGCCTTGCGTTCCTCGGCGAGCATCGTGAAGATGTTCACGATGAGCATGAGGCCGGCCATGACGCTGAAGCTTCCGATGAACGTGAGGAAGATGCTGAAGACCTGTCCGACTTGGCGGGCCTGGTCGAGCCAGAACTGCTTGTCCTTGTTGGCCTTGAGGGCCTGGACGGCCACGTGATCCGGGGTCGACGCCTTGGTCGCGTTCAGGCGGGCGTAGAGGACCGGGAAGACGAGATCGCTCTCGTCGCCGCCTTCGACGACGCCTCCGTGGTTGCTCACCTTGACGAGGTTCACTTCGTCCGGGCGTCCGAGGAAGTCCTGGAGGGTGTCGAGGCGCAGGAAGAGGTTGAGCGCGGTGGGGAGCTTGAAGTTGGGTCCCTTGCCGCCGTCGGCGATGAAGGCGACGCGGACGGTGCGGGTCACGTGTTCGGCGAAGTCCTGCACGTCGCCCGCGCTGAAGTCGGGGAATTGTTGCTGGAGTTCGCCGACGCGTGCCTGGAACGCGCCCAGGTCGTAGTAGGGTTCGAGGCGCAGCAGCGTCGCCTGGAACTGCGTCTGGGAGGGCGCCTTGGCGCGCACCGTCAGGGTCCACTGGCCGTTGGGCAGGGGCTTGGCGACGGAGGCGGTGACGTTGAGGACGGGCGCGTCGGGGGCGCCGAGGGTCCCGTTCGTGTTCGAATAGACGATGCCCGTCGGGGACAGGAGTTCGACGTCGAGGTCCTGGCCGGGCGCGGCGTCGACGGGGCGCACGCCCAACGCCAAATGGACGCTCGTGCGGTCGACGCTGAAGGTGCGCGTGTATGGCTGGGCCGCGCCCGGGTCGAGGGGCAAGGCGCCGGGAGAGACGGTGGTGGCGCCGTCGAAGGTCTCGATCCGCGGCAGGACGGGGTCCAAGGGCCGGGAGAAGTTGAGGACGAGGCGGTCGCCGACGTTCGCGTGCAGCCGCTGCGCGGCGTCTTCGTGGAGGACGACCTCGTCCGCGGCCAGCGTGGTCCCCGTGAAGGTCTGGCTGCCGTCGCGGAACGTGCCCCACGTGTCGGATTCTGCCGGGTCGAAGCCGACCATGCGGATGGTGGGTTCGTATTGGCCCGTGTCGAGGTCAGTGACGGCGGAGGACCAGAGGATGTTCGAGCCGACGCCGTCCGTGAAGCGCTGCAGGACCGGGTCGCGGGTGAGGGAGCGTTCCACGCCTTGGGGGAAGAACGCGTACCCGTCGAGGAAGACGAGTTCGTCGATCTCTTGGAAGGCGTCGTACGTGGCGTCGACGATGGCGTACTCCATCGAGTCGCCGGCGACGAGGGCCGCGCTCACGAAGGCGGTGCCCACGAGGAGGCCGAGGATGACGAGGACGCTCTGGCGGGGCCGTCGCTGGCTGTTGCGGAACGCGACGGCGGCCAGGATGCGGTGACGCAGCGCGACGAACGCGACGAGGCCCAAGGCGAGGAGGGCGAGGGGGAAGAGGACGTCGAGCGGCTGCACGGTCTCACCCGAGGCGGCTGCTCAGCTTGGCGGCCGTGATCGACTCGATGGCGCCGTTGCGCATGAGGACGACGCGGTCGCAGCGTTGGGCGACCTCGGGCGCGTGCGTCACGATGACGTAGGTCTGCCCCGTGGACTTGTTGAGTTGTTTCAGGAGTTCGATGATGCCTTGGCTCGTCGTCGTGTCGAGGTTGCCCGTGGGCTCGTCGGCCCAGACGATGGCGGGCTTGTTCACGATGCTGCGCGCGATCGCGACGCGTTGTTGTTCGCCGCCGGAGAGTTCCTTGGGTTTGTGCCGGATGCGGTGGCCGAGGTGGACCTCGCGCAGGGCCGCCTCGGCGCGCGTGCGGGACTCCGAGGGCCTCACGCCCGCGACGAGGAGCGGGAGTTCGACGTTCTCCACGGCGTTGAGGACGGGCAGGAGGTTGAAGGATTGGAAGATGAAGCCCATGCGGCGCGCGCGGTTCGTCGTGCGCGCGTCGTCGTCGAGCCGGGCGAGGTCTTGGCCCTCGACGAGGACGCGGCCGCCGTCGACGTCGTCGAGGCCGGAGAGGCAGTTGAGGAGCGTCGTCTTGCCGCACCCGCTGGGGCCCATCACGGCGACCATCTCGCCGGGGTGGACGCGCAGCGAGACGCCGCGCAGGGCCGGGACCTCGACGGGTCCCGAGCGGTACGTCTTGGAGACGTCGATGGCCTCGACGATGGCCGGGCGGGTCTCGGAGGGCACGCTCGAGGATGGGCGCCGAGTCTTAAGGGTCGCGCCGTCCCGGCTCAGGGCTTCGCGGCTTTTTCGAGGGGGACGGTGAGCCGCTCGGCGGTCTTCTGCGCCTCGTCCAGGATCCGGTCCGGCTTGAGGGTGCGGTAGTCGTCGCCCAGCTTGAGGATCTTGCCGTCGACGATCGTCGCGTGGACGTCCTCCGCCCGCGCCGCGTAGACGAGGTGGCTCACGGGGTCGTGCACGGGCGTCAACCGCGGTGAGCGCGGGTCGACGAGGACGAGGTCCGCGCGCTTGCCCGCCTCGATCGAACCGACGCGGTCACCCATGCGCAGCGCGGCCGCCCCGTCGCGGGTCGCCAGGTCCAGCACGGTCTGGGCGGGCGCGACCGTCGCGGACCACCGGGCCTGCTTGTGGACGAGGGCGGCGAACTTCATCGTCTCGAAGAGGTCGAGCGTGTTGTTGCTCGCGGGGCCGTCCGTGCCGAGGCCGACGTTCGCACCCGCGGCCAGGAACTCCGGGAGGGGCATCGTGCCGCCCGTGGCGAGCTTCATGTTCGAGACCGGACAGTGGGCGACGCCTGCGCCCGCCGAGGCGATCGTCTTCACCTCCTCCTTCGTCACCCAGCCGCAGTGGGCCAGGAGCGAGCGCTGCGAGAGGGCGCCGTGCTTCTGGAGGAACGCCAGCGGCCGCATCGCCTTGAGCTTGAGGACGTCGTAGACTTCCGTGCGCGTCTCGTGGGCGTGCGTGTGGAGCAGCGTGTCGTACTGGTTCGCGAGTTCGGCCGAGCGCGCGTAGGTGGCGGGGCCGCATGTGTAGACTGCGTGGGGCGCGGGCGCGCCGCGCACGAGCGGGTGCGTCTGCCACTTGGCGAGGAACCGTTCGATCTCGGGCAGGCGCGGGTTGGGTTCGTCGGGGCCCACCTTGCCCACGTCGACCATGCCCCAACCGGCGATGCCGCGCAGGCCCGCCTGGGCGCATTCGTCGGCGACGGCGTCCTCGAAGAAGTACATGTCGTTGAACGTCGTCGTGCCGCCGGTGACGAGTTCGAGGGCCGCGAGCCGCGTGCCGATGCGGACGTCCGCCTCCTTCATGCGGTCCTCGGCGGGCCAGATGCGCGAGCGCAGCCATTCCTCGAGTGGCAGGTCGTCGCCGTAGCCGCGCAGGAGCGTCATGGCGAGGTGGGTGTGTGCGTTGATGAGGCCGGGCAGGAGCCACATGCCCTTGGCGTCGATCGTCTCGTCCACGCGGCCCTTCACGTCGCCGACCGTCTCGATGCGGCCCTCGTCGACGAGGACGTCGGCGTCGAGGACGCGTCGCTTCGCGTCCTGCGTGATGACCTTGGCGCCTTTGACGCGAAGCCTCACGTGGACACCTTGGAGAGGCTGATCGTGACCTTCTCGCCCTCGATGTCCCACTCCTTCGTGTGTCCGCCGTTGCCGGCGCCCAGGCGCAGGTCGCGCGAGCGCGTCTCGGATTGGATGTGCTCCTTCCAACCCTTCAGGTGCGCGAGGACGGCCTCGTCGGCCTGGACGGCCGTGACGATCTGGTCCGTGAGCTGCAGGCGGGCCTCCTTGCGCATCTCCTGGATGCGCCGCGTGACCTCGCGGGCCCACCCCTCGGCCTCGAGTTCGGGCGTGAGGGTCGCGTCGAGGAAGAGCACGTCTGGGCCCACGTCCGCCTTGAGGCTGCCTAGGGCGGCGATGGCGGTCACCTGGAAGGCCGCCTTGTCGAGCCGCTTGCCGCCCAGGGTCACGTGGCCCGTCTTCATGAGCTCACGGCCCAGTGCCTTCGGGTCGGCCTCGCGGGCGGCCTGGAGGATTGCCTTGGCCTCCGTCTTGTACTCGCGGCCGACGACGCTCTGCTGGATCTTGGCCTCGTAGTCGACGAGGCCTTCGGCCGTCCGGTCGAGGCGGACCTCCTTCACGTTGGCCTCCTCCTCGAGGATGGGCAAGAGCTTGCGGAAGGTCGCCGAGGACTCCGTGGGCCGCACGAGGGTGATGCGGCGCAAGGGCGTGCGCGTCTTGATGCCGGCCTTGCTGCGAACGGACCGCGCCGCCTCGGTCAAGGCGCGGACCTGGCGCATCTCCTTCTCGAGCTCCGTCTCCTGCGCGCGGTCCGTGCCCTGGGGATAGTCCGCGAAGTGGACGCTCTCGGGATCGGCCTTGCGGCGCAGGTCCTGCCAGAGACCCTCCGTGAGGAAGGGCGCGTAGGGGGCGGCCAGCGAGACGATGGTCCGCAACGCGTCGTG
>Ga0070694_100000274_pt1 | contig 27377 bp, 19 predicted proteins | sample KBSK1251metaG_FD_65470 | JGI IMG/M metagenome (GOLD analysis project Ga0070694, IMG submission 65470) | Corn, switchgrass and miscanthus rhizosphere microbial communities from Kellogg Biological Station, Michigan, USA - KBS K1-25-1 metaG | ecosystem: Host-associated > Plants > Roots >...
GGATGCCACCAATGCTGGACGTCACCCTCTTCGAATTGTCGTGCCGCCGATCGCAAGATCTGCGATCGAGCTTCTGCTGGGACGCTGTACACCAGTGCCATTACATCCTGGAGTTGGTCCCGAAAGCCATAAGCTCCGCCGGATTGATAAAACGCAGAGCGGGCCCAAACGCGGCAACCCAAAACCTGATAAACAAGCCAGCGGTTTATCATCAGGTCCATACCCGGATCGGGCGTGGTGACCTGCAGTGCGGTCAAGTGGCGGTCCCATTGCAGTCGCAACTGCATCAGTGCCGCATCAATTGAATGGGATTTCGAGTATTTGTTAACGAGTTGACGAACCTCCTGCAAAGTGTTCGCTTGACCCAGGACAAAAACCACTTCTCTCGTCTCATTAGGGGCAAGCGTCAGTTCAGTCATGATTGCGGCGCAGGGATCAAGAGCCGGGCCAGCGCGATCAGAGAGCCCAACTCGCCTCATAGCGGCAGGCGTTGAAATTGAGCCATGCTCCCCGAGAAATTCCAGACGATCGGCGGTGAACGAATTCACGTCAGAATCGCAAGCCGCGAAGGCAATCTTATCGGCGAATTCACCGGCCCAGGCATTACGCGCCAAAATGGCCGAGCTCTCCCGATCGAATTCACATACGACATTTAGGGGAGCGTTTTCTCGAACGGTTCCCAGAACCCATTCGGCATAGTACGTAGCTGATAAGCGACGCTGGCTATCACTGTCATTTCGCACTGTAAGGCACACTAACTTAATAGGATCATCTGTTGGGACGAAAACCAGGAGCTCCTGTTTGAGATCATTACTAACATGTGAATAGCGAGTGTAGCCTTGACCGTGGCGCACAATCACCGTTGCACGTTCTCCCAACGGCAAAGGCGTAGGAGTCCAGAATTCACCGGTTTCCTCGTCGCGTAGGTAAACAACTTCACTTGGTGGATCGGAAGTTGGATCATTGGACCAGGGAGTCAGGCGATTCATTTGACTGTTGAAAGCCCAGCTGTAGCCAAGACCGGCCTCTGTAACTAAACATCCGAATTGCGGATTCGCCAGCACATTGGTCCATGGAGATGGCGGCAAGAGCGATACCTTCTGTGAACTGCCGTCGATGACTATTACATACTCTCGACCGTCACGGGTGAAACCTCCGAAGCCGTTCCAAAAACTCAATCCTTCAGGCGGTTGGACGGACGATGCTACAAATTTGACCGCCGCCGCTCTCGGAGTGAATTGCGGCGATAGAGCGGGCTGCGGAGCGACGCCGCGATCGATCTGGTCGGTCAGCGACCCGCGATCACCACCGAGTACAACTCGCGCGGCGGCAGCGAGCAGAACGGCTTCCTCGCTAGGCAGCTTGTCCGTAGTCAAGAAGAACACACCGCCTGGCTTGCCTAACATCTCGGCGCCCACTCCCGTCTGTAGTTCCTTTGGCAACCGTTCGGAAGGCTCGCCAGGACGCTCGTCCAGAATCACCAGATCTATTTTCAATCCCCGTCGGCGAGTATAGATACGCCACCGAATAAGTTGGCGAACAACCCTGTCATCATCGACCGCAGCGACTCGGACCAGCACAATTGGTAGATCACCGGAGATGGAGTGGGACCACAAACGCGATTGCCCAAGCCGGTTGGCGGCAACGGCATCACGGTCGCGAAGTCCGGAGTTCGTAAAGATAACGGCGGCCGCGAGGCGGTCGAACAGGGCGAACTCATCTGGTGTGAGTCCAAGCTCAAGAAGTTCGGTCTGGCAGCGGGCTTTTGCGTCTGCAAATGCCTGGTCTATCACTTCAAATTCGCGGAATCGTTCGGCAATATCGATGACAATTTCACGCGTATCCGCCGCTGCTGTCACAAATGCGATACGAGTCGTCATTCCCGCTTCGAGGCTGACGCGCCGGCGAAGGCTGAAGATGGGATCGAGCACTGGGCCGGTCGTGCGCGATAAGTACGAGCCCGAGTCCAACGCGACGGGATTGGCAGGCGTGCGGCCCCGTCCGAGAAATCTCATTCGATCCGTCTCGTATTCAATATCAGAAGACGGACCACTTGCTGTCGAAGTGTGAACTGCCCAAACTGGATTTTCCTTCACGCCGCGGGGCCGCCGGCGGGCCAAAAGCGCACCGCAATGGGGATCGAATTCCGTTTCCAGGAACAGCTTCGCGAATGCAGGATGGGATTGATCAGCGCGACGATCATTCAGGCAAACCTCCGCATAGCTCGTCAGTTCGATTTCGCGTTGGTGATCACCGTGATTGATTAGCGTCAATACACGTATCTCTGCATCAGCATCAGGTACGACACAAACAGCAGCTTGAACCTCCAGGTCACCGTGCTGTCGATGAAACTCGGCGAAGCCCGGATGAAACTCGAATGCACTTTTATCAGCAGCCTCAGAGAACGGTTGCATGCCAATCGTCCACGCACTTTCCTCAGCTAAGTCACGGACATAACAGAGCTGACCCCAACAGTCGCGCGTGGTATCTTCGCGCCAGCGAGTTACATCCAGGTCGCGCCACGTGCTGTAGCCTCCGTACGCGTTCGTGATCATCACGTGGTAAGAGCCGTTGGAGAGCAGCGCTACTGCACGCTGCGATCTCACTTCTGGTTCTTCGGACATCGGAATCATGTATCGGCGAACTGAAGCTCCCGAAGAACTGGTGTTGCTCACTGATCCATCCTCCTTAACGCGATGCGCCTCAAGTTGCGCCTTTTGCTGAGGCATCCGCCCTTAGTGCATCGTTCACGATCTCTTGAGCTTCGCTCACAATTGCGTCCAAGTGGCCTTGATCCTTAAAACTCTCGGCATAGATCTTGTAGATACTCTCGGTGCCCGAAGGCCGGGCAGCGAACCAACCATTGGCAGTCGTTACCTTGAGACCGTCGATCGGTGCGCCGTTACCTGGGGCCACAGTTAATTTGGCTGTGATCGGCTCACCAGCAAGCCTGGCAGTCACAACTGCTGCGGGCGAGAGTTTAGCCAGCCTCTCCTTTTGGTCTGGAGTTGCCGGCGCATCAATCCGTGTGTAGTAAGGTGTGCCGAACTCTGCTGTTAGTTCTTCATAGTGCTCGCCCGGATCTTTGTTCGTCCGCGCCGTGATCTCTGCTGCCAACAAGTTCGGAACAAGTCCGTCTTTATCAGTGGTCCAAACCGTACCATCACGGCGCAGGAATGTTGCCCCCGAGCTTTCTTCGCCGCCGAATCCTAGGGAGCCGTCAATGAGTCCATCCACGAACCACTTGAAACCTACCGGAACTTCAAACAACGGTCGGCCTAAGCTTTTCACCACTCGATCGATCATGCTGCTGCTGACGACGGTCTTGCCGACAGCGACCGTCGCGGACCATTGCGGCCGGTTAGCAAACAAGTATGAGATAGCAACTGAGAGATAATGGTTAGGAACGAGAAGCCCGTGGCTCCGACTTACAACTCCGTGACGATCCGCATCAGTGTCGTTTGCGAAAGCTACATCGAATCGTTCTTTGAGATCGACCATCCTTGCCATAGCGTACACTGACGAAGGATCCATCCTGATTTGGCCATCCCAATCAACCGTCATAAAGCTGAAGGTCGGATCCACGGTCTTGTTCACGACCTCCAGATTGAGCCCATAGTGGTCGCCGATAGCATCCCAGTAAGCCACGCTCGCGCCACCCAACGGATCCACCCCGATTCGAACTTTGCTCTCGCGGACTGCCTCAAGATCAATCACCGAAGGGAGATCCTGGACATAATTGTCGAGGTACTGAAAGGGATGTACGTTGGATGCGTTCCGAGCACGTTCAAACGGTATTCTTACCACCCCGCACAAGTCTTCGGCAATTAACTTGTTCGCCTGCTGTTCGATCCACTGAGTGACGTGAGTGTCCGCGGGTCCTCCGTGAGGAGGATCGTATTTGAAGCCGCCGAATCGCGGCGGATTATGTGATGGGGTGATGACGATGCCGTCCGCGAGCCCACGCTTTCGACCGCGGTTGTATCTAAGAATAGCGTGCGAGATTACCGGCGTCGGAGTGTAGCCATTGTCAGCATCGACCATCACCTCTACGCCATTCGCGGTCAGCACCTCCAGGGCGCTAGCGAAAGCCGGCTCGGAAAGCGCGTGCGTATCCATGCCGATGTAGAGCGGTCCGTCAATGCTTTGCTGCTTGCGATAGAGGCAAATCGCCTGCGTTATTGCAAGAATGTGCGCCTCATTGAAAGCTCCATCGAGCGCGGAGCCGCGATGACCGGAAGTTCCAAACGAGACGCGTTGCGCGGGTACTGCTGGATCGGGTCGCCTCGTGTAATACGCGGTCACGATCTCAGGGACATTGATCAGCAACGATGGGTCGGCAGGCTTGCCTGCAAGTGGTGAAATTGGCATTGGTGTTCCTTTGGGTGATAGATCCCATCCTAATATGCGTCCTACCAACGTTGACCCAATTTTCTAAAACAATTCATGCCATACCCAGTTGCTTCTTAGCTGCCGTAGCCACCTGATCAGGTTCGAACCCGAACTTCCTCTGCAATTCCTTCAGCGGCGCCGAAGCTCCAAACGTCTTCATGCCGACGACGAAACCAGACGAGCCGACGTATCGCTCCCATCCGAGCGTGGACGCCTGTTCCACGGCGACGCGCGCCTTTACGTTAGGTGGCAGTACGCTGTCGCGATACTCCTCGGTCTGATGATCGAAAACTTCCCATGACGGCATGGAAACTACGCGCGAGCGAATACCTTCGGCGAGTAGCTTCTCATGGGCCTCGACAGCAAGGCTTACCTCGCTGCCCGAGGCGATAAGGATCACTTCAGGATCTCCGCCTGGCGAGTCAGCCAGCACATAAGCACCATGCGCGACGCCGGATGCCGGCGCGTACTTGCTACGGTCAAGGGTCGGTAGCGGTTGGCGCGACAACGCGAGCACCGCAGGTTGGTGGCGTAGTTGCATCACATAGCGGTAAGCCTCAACGACCTCGTTGGCGTCGCCGGGGCGCAAAGTGATCAGCCCGGGTATAGCTCGCAACGAGACAAGTTGTTCAACCGGTTGGTGCGTTGGACCATCTTCTCCGTCGCCCATTGCGTCGTGTGTAAAGACAAAAATTGCGGGGAGCTCCATCAGTGTTGCGAGCCGGATCGCGGGACGCGCATAGTCGCTGAAGATAAAGAAGCTAGCGCCGAAGGCCCGGACTTTGGACAAAGAGAGGCCGTTCACGATGGCGGCCATTGCGTGCTCGCGAATACCGAAATGCAAGTTTTTCCCGTTGGGATTTTCTGCCTGAAAATCTCCCGCCCCAGCAAACGTCAAAGTCGTCTTGTTCGATGGCCCGAGATCAGCAGAGCCGCCAAAGAACCAGGGAATATTTTGTGCGAGCACGTTCAATATTTTTCCTGACGCATCTCGACCAGCAATTCCCTTTCCATCGGGCGCAAATACGGGCAAGTTGCGATCCCACTCACTTGGGAGTTCCCGTCGTTGCATCAGTTCTATTTCGTCTGCCAGTTCGGGATACTTGACCCGATAGGCATCAAGCTGCTCCATCCATTCGCGCCGCAAATTTGCGCCGCGTGCGCCGAGACCCGCCGCGAAATGTTCGTACACGCCATTCGGAACGAAAAACTTTTTATCCGCGGGCCAACCATAACTGCGTTTCGTGAGCTCGACTTCTTCATCGCCGAGCGGCTCGCCATGAGCTGCGGCCGTGTCTTGCTTATGCGGCGAGCCATAGCCGATATGACTATCCAACACAATGAATGTGGGTCTGCCCTTCGTTTTTTGGAAGATGCTAAGAGCTTGTTCGATTCGCTCGATATCGTTCGCGTCCCCGACTCTCAGCACGTTCCATCCGTAAGCGAGGAAGCGAGCCGCAACATCCTCAGTGAACGCTAGACGCGTGTTCCCCTCGATCGTGATGTGGTTGTTGTCGTAGATCCAGCAGAGATTGTCGAGGCCCAGATGACCGGCGAGTGATGCAGCTTCGGATCCAATGCCTTCCATCAAACAACCATCCCCGCAAACAGCGTAGATGTTGTAGTCGAAGATTTCGAAGCCGGGTTGATTGTAGCGGCCGGCGAGCCACTTCTCGGCGATCGCCATGCCGACACTCGTGGCAACACCCTGTCCCAGTGGACCAGTCGTTGTCTCGACGCCCGATACCCAGTGGTACTCGGGGTGTCCGGGCGCCTTGCTGTCGAGCTGCCGGAAGCGCCGGATGTCATCGAGTGTTACGGAAGGTTTTCCCAATCTTTCATATTCGGCATTCACCGCGCAGGTGCGAGTGAGATGAAGTGCCGACCATAACAACATCGACGCGTGACCGTTCGACAGTACGAAGCGATCCCGATTAGGCCAGATCGGATCTTGCGGATCGAAACGCATTACTCGGTTCCAAATCGTGTACACCAACGGCGCCAGTGCCATCGGTGTGCCGGGATGTCCAGACTTGGCTTGCTGCACGGCGTCGATCGAAAGCGTGCGAATTGTGTTGATGCAAAGTTGATCAAGTTTCGTATCGGTCAAAGGGCTAACAGCTGAACTCATGGACGTCTCCTTGTCGTATTTATCCGTGATTACCGACCGTCATCGATTCCAATAAAGCAACTTTGCCCAGACGGCGGAGGTGCCGTTCGGCCTGACTGAACTCAGCCGCCAGAAAAGTCTGAACAAGGTCCCAGGCCAGCGACGGCCCTACCGTGCGGCCGCCCATACAAATAATATTCATGTGATCATCTTCCACCCCCTGCCCAGCAGAGAAATGGTCTTCGACCAGGGCGGCCCGCGCACCGGGAACCTTGTTGGCGCAAACAGACGCCCCCACGCCGCTGCCGCAGACAGCTACGCCACGATCAACCTTACCTGCCACCACCGACTTCGCGAGAGGGATAACAAAATCAGGATAATCGTCGCCCGCATTCAAACTATGTGCGCCAAAGTCGACCACCTCATGACCCGCTTCTTTGAGGCGCACCAGCAAATCTTCCTTTAACTGAAATCCACCATGATCGGTGGCGATTCCAACACGCATATTCACTCCTTTTTCGAATCGCTGTAATCACCTCCGGCTAAACGATCCGCGAGGACCAGGGCATGGTCCCTATTAATCCGTCCGGCCGGTATCGACGTATCTCCGTTGGTTAGGCGACGAACCATTGCAGCTTTGTCGTTCCCGGTTACGAGCCACAAAATCCGGAGGGACCGGTTGATAATCGGATAAGTCAACGTCATTCGGCGTCTTCCCTGATAGACCCTGGTGAGTGCGACGTCCGCATCAGTCACTTGCAAAACTGGGTCGCCCGGCACCAGGGACGCCGTATGCCCGTCAGGCCCGAGACCCAGGTGAACCAGATCCAGCACCGGCGGCGAACCCGCGAGTTCCTGGAGAGTTACTGCATATTGTTCGGCCGCCGAGTCCAGATCGGGCGCTTCCACCGGCATAGCGTGAATGTGCTCGGGGTCCAAAGACCCTTCTGCGAGCAGGCTTTCACTCAAGTGAGTCAGGTTTCTAACCGTGTCTCCCGCCGGTGCAACTCGCTCGTCGACCTGCACCACCTGAACACCTTCCCAGGGGACGTCTTCACGTGCCAGAGCACGAAGCATGAGCCACGGCGTGTGGCCTCCGCTGACAGCCATGACAAAGTTGCCACGTTCGGCCACTGCTGCCCTTGCCTCGGCGGCAACCAGCGCAGCGGCTTCTTTGGCTACCGAATCGGCATCAGCAAATACTTCCACTTTCATGAGACCTCTCCGACACTCAAACGACGACTTATGCAGCGGCAGCCACTGTTTCTTCTTCGAATGATGGATTGCTCCACCCTCCCTCGGGGATCAGTCGTTCCGCTTCGCTTGGTCCCCACGTTTTGGGTTCATATTCGTAAATCGGTGTTCCTGCTTGCAGCACTTGGTCAACAATGCGCCACGCCTCCTCAACGTAATCCTCCCGCGCGAACATTGTGGTATCCCCCTCCATCGCACCCCCCAACACTCGTTCGTAAGCATCGATCGCACCCGCATGTGGATGACGGCTGGCCACCATTTCTGTTTCCTCGGCAGCAATCTCCTCGCCCGAAGTCATAACCATCATTCCCATCGCAATGGTCACGTCAGGATTGATGCGAAGTCGCAAGTGATTCTCCTTTAGACGGTCGGCCGGAATCAGTGTTGGAGGCTTTCGAAATCGACCAACAATTTCGGTGCACGTTACGGGCAGGTTTTTCCCGGCTCGAATGTAGAAGGGAACCCCCTTCCAACGCCAGGAATTGATCTCGAGTTTCACCGCGGCAAAGGTCTCCATCTGCGAGTCCTTCGCCACGCCATTCTCATTGCGGTAGCCGCGGAACTGGCCGCGGACGAGATCTTTCTCGGTTAAAGTCGGAATCGCCTTCAGTACTTTGACCTTTTCGTCGCGTATGGATTCACTATCGAGTCTCGCCGGTGGCTCCATCGCTAGATTCGAGAGAATCTGAAAAAGATGATTCTGGATCACATCGCGAATGGCACCTGTCTTATCGTAGAAACCTCCCCGACCCTGGACACCGAAATCTTCGGCCATCGTGATCTGGACGCTCTCGATATAGTTACGATTCCAAAACGACTCGACAAACGTGTTCGCAAAGCGAAAGACCATGAGGTTATTCACCGGCCGCTTTCCAAGGTAGTGGTCGATGCGAAAAATATTTTCTTCAGCAAACGAACTAAGCAGAATCTGATTCAGCTCACGAGCGGATTCGAGCTGGTGCCCAAAAGGCTTTTCGATAATTACGCGACCGTTCTTGCTGCAACCTGATTTTGCTAATTGTTCCACAACCGCCTCGAAGAGAAGCGGCGGAATCGCCAGATAGTGTGCCGGCCGTTCGGCTCCAGCGAGCTCCTTTCGGAGCGCCTCGAACGTCGCTGGATCCTGGTAGTCACCATCAACGTAACGCAGTAACCCGCACAGTTTTTCAAAAGCGGCCGAGTCGACTCCGCCGTGTTTCTCAAGGCTGTCCTGGGCCCGCGCTCGGAACTGTTCCAGATTCCAACCGGATTTAGCCACGCCGATTACTGGTACATTCAGATGTCCACGCTTCACCATACCCTGTAGCGATGGGAAAATCTTCTTGTAGGCGAGGTCTCCGGTCGCGCCGAAGAAAACCAGGGCATCAGAATGCCGATTGCTCATTAGAATCCTCCTTGGGCTCTATGCCGTTTCGGCTGCCTTCTCCAGATGTCCACCAAATTGATACCGCATAGCGGACAAGAGTTTGTCCGCAAAACCGGCTTCACCTCGAGAGGTGAATCGTTCGAACAGAGCCGAGGTCAAGACCGGGACCGGCACCGCTTCATCAATCGCCGCTTTGATCGTCCAACGCCCTTCGCCGGAGTCGGATACGCGGCCGGTAAACTTCGAAAGAGCCGGATCTTCATGCAAAGCTGTCGCCGTGAGATCCAACAACCACGATGCGATCACACTGCCACGCCGCCACACCTCGGCAATTTCAGATAGATTTAGGTCGTAGCGATAATGCTCGGGATCGCGTAGGGGCGTTGTTTCGGCGTCAATTCCTTGTTTCTGGTGCCCAATATTGGCGGAATGCAGTATGCCCAGTCCTTCGGCGTAGGCAGCCATGATTCCGTACTCGATCCCGTTGTGGACCATCTTCACAAAATGGCCGGCGCCGTTTGGCCCACAGTGCAGGTATCCGCTTTCCGAAGTTCCCTCAGACTGCTTGCGACCGGGCGTTCGTGGGATATCACCCACACCCGGCGCAAGCGTTGAGAAGATCGGATCGAGATGTTTGATTACATCTGTCTCGCCGCCAATCATCATGCAGTAGCCTCGCTCCAGTCCCCACACACCTCCGCTCGTGCCCACATCGACATAATGGATGCCCTTGGGCGCCAACTCCCCCGCGCGGCGGATGTCATCGACGTAATAAGAATTTCCTCCGTCAATGAGGATGTCTCCTCTATCGAGCAGTGGTAGAAGATCATTAATGGTGTCGTCTACGACGGCGGCGGGAACCATCAGCCAGATCGCCCGCGGCGTGTCGAGTTTCTTGACAAAATCCGCCAGCGACGAGGCTCCCACCGCCTTCTCTTTGGCAAGCTTGCTCACAGCATCCTGCGAGCGATCAAACACCACGCAATTGTGTCCAGTCTTGATTAAGCGCCGGACCATGTTGGCGCCCATCCTGCCAAGTCCTATCATTCCGAGTTGCATAAACACTCCTTTTTAAAAAAATCGTTATTCACTTCTCAGAGTTAGTTCGCAAAACAGCTGATCGCGCCAGACAACCGCTGCATAGCGGCACACACTCCGATCCTTGCGCCAAAGATCGACGATCCGGCCACGAGCACATTCGCTCCCGCGGCAACGGTCAGTGGCGCGGTTTCCTCATCAATTCCTCCATCCACTTCCAATTCACATTCGGGCTTAACTTGCTCGATCATCTGACCCACACGCCTTATCTTGGGCAGCGTGGAATGAATGAAAGGCTGGTGTCCGAATCCGGGATTCACAGTCATGACCAGGATCTGGTCTACATCCGGCAGGATTTCTTCCAGCAGTACTGCCGGAGTTGCTGGATTGATCGCCACACCGACGCGCTTCTGCAGTGTCTTGATGCGTTGCACAGTGCGATGTAAATTGTTGTTCCCCTCCCAATGGACCAGAAAAGAATCGGAGCCGGCCTCGACAAACTCGTCCAGGAAAAAGTCAGGGTCCGAGATCATCATGTGTATCTCAAGCTGCAGGCTGGTGACTCGTCTGAGTGACTGGACAATCGGTGCACCCATCGAAATGTTGGGTACGAAATGTCCATCCATGATATCGACGTGAATTCGATCGGCGCCGGCCCGCTCGGCTTCAGCTACTTGCTCGCCCAAATGAGCGAAGTCAGCCGAAAGGATTGAAGGGGCAAGCTTTATACTACCCTTGTCCATATCTCGAGTCCCTCTCGGTGATAATTTTCGGAGCTTGAGGTTGGGGCTGACGGGTCATCCGATCCCCGTCCGATTCTTCGATCATGGTCTGTTTGGTGGTGGACGCGTCGTAGATTCTTTGAATGGATTTCTCCAAAACAGAGTTGAATTCAGCATCGGATTGCTGGGCCGACAGCCCTTCTAACAGCGCCCGCGAAAAGCTCGCCAACATGCCGTGATCTCTGCGCAGTAGGTCGTCGGCGCCTTCCTGCGAATAACCGCCCGACAGCGCTACCACCCTCACGACCCTGGGATATCTAATCAAATCTGAGTAGAAGTCGTCCTGGTCCGGCAGCGTGAGCTTCAGCATTACAAACTGACTCGCCGTCAGCTCATTGAGCTTCTCGAGGATAGCCGCTTTGAGCAACTCTTCGGCCTTGGCCTTTTGCGGGCAGTGAATGTCAACTTCCGGCTCGACGATTGGCAAAAGGTCAGCGGCCATGATCTGCCCTGCTACTGCGAACTGCTGATTTACAATGCTCTTGATGCCGGCCGCGTTGGCTTGTTTGATGACCGAGCGCATCTTGGTTCCGAAGATGCGCTTCGCTTTGGCTTTGACGAGCAGCGCCGCTAGTGCGGGCATGGGCTTCATCAACTGAACGCCGTCCTTCTCAGCTTCAAGACCCTGGTCTATTTTCAGGAAAGGCACTACCTGTTTCACGTTCCAAAGATAGTCCGCGGTAGGCTGCCTCTCGATGTCCCTGTCCATCGTGTTCTCGAACAGGATGGCTCCAATAATCCGCTCGCCGGTAAAGCTGGGACTGGTAATGATGCGCGTGCGCATCTGGTGCACGAGCGCAAACATCTCATCCTCGTTAGACCACGCGCTTTCTTTGATTCCGTAAAGACGCAACGCGCCGGGCGTGCTGCCGCCGCTTTGATCGAGCGCCGCAATGAAACCGGGATGTGTTCTCATCTTCTCAAATTGTTGTTTGTTAAACTCGGGAGTTTTCATAGAGCCTCCTTCATCCTTCGGTAGCGGCCGATCAGGTGGTTTGTCGAACTGTCATGATTGAGCGAGGGTTCCGCCTCAGTCTCGAGTTCCGGGATAATGCGTTTGGCCAACACCTTGCCGAGTTCAACACCCCATTGATCGAACGAGTCAATCTTCCAAATCACGCCTTGAGTGAAAACAGAGTGTTCATAAAGAGCCACGAGCTTACCCAGTATTTCCGGCGTGAGCTTGTCGGCAAGGATCGTGTTCGATGGGCGGTTGCCCTCGAAGACGCGATGCGGCACAAGCCAATCCGGCGTGCCCTCAGCTTTCACCTGCTCCGGCGTCTTACCAAAAGCGAGCGCCTCGGTCTGAGCGAACACATTAGCAAGGAGCATGTCGTGATGCCGGCCCAGCGGATTGAGTGACTTGGCAAAGGCGATGAAATCGCAAGGGATCAGCCTGGTTCCCTGATGAATCAACTGATAGAAGGAGTGTTGTCCGTTCGTTCCGGGCTCGCCCCAATAGATTGGCCCAGTTTCATTTTTGACTCCGGTTCCGTCGAGAGTCACGTGCTTGCCGTTGCTCTCCATCGTCAACTGCTGCAGATATGCAGGGAACCGTTTCAGATACTGCTCGTAGGGTAAGACGGCGACAGTTTGCGCTCCAAAGAGGTCGCTGTACCAAACGGCTATCAGCCCCATTAGCACAGGCAGGTTGCGATCAAAGGGTGTGGTCCGGAAATGCTCATCCATTTGATGAAAGCCGTCGAGCATGGCACGGAAGTGATCTGGTCCAATCGCGATCATCGTCGAAAGGCCAATCGCCGAATCCATCGAGTAGCGACCGCCCACCCAATCCCAGAACTCAAACATGTTGGCAGTATCGATGCCAAACTTCGCCACCTCTGTAGCGTTCGTCGAAACAGCCACAAAATGTTTCGCGACAGATGCCTCGTCGCCTCCGAACCCCGCCAGCGACCAGGCTCGAGCGGTGTGGGCATTTGTCATCGTCTCGAGAGTTGTGAAGGTTTTCGACGAGACGATGAAGAGCGTCTCCGATGGATCGAGATCACGAACTGCCTCCGCGAAGTCGGTCCCGTCGATGTTCGAAACAAACCGGAATGTCATGGCCCGATCGGTGTAAGCTCTGAGTGCTTCGTAGGCCATCACCGGCCCGAGATCGGAGCCGCCGATCCCGATATTAACTACGTTGCGAATGCGTTTTTCCGTATGACCTTTCCACTTGCCGCTGCGCACGCGGTCTGAGAAATCAGCCATCTTGTCAAGCACGGCATGGACTTTCGGCACTACATCTTCTCCATCTACGATGATGGATGCGCCTCTCGGGGCGCGCAGCGCCGTGTGCAACACTGCTCGATTTTCTGTGAGGTTGATCTTCTCCCCACGGAACATCGCCTCAATTCGAGATTGCAGGCCTGACTCTTCTGCAACCCCGATGAGAAGCTTCAGTGTCTCGTCTGTAATCCGATTTTTGGAGTAATCCAGGTAAAGGCCCACTCCTTCGACCGTCATTCGTTCGCCACGTTTTGGATCTTCCTTAAAGAGATCCCGAAGGTGCGTCTTCGATACTTTTTGGTAGTGCGACTCGAGGGCGTTCCACGATTGACGTTTACCTGCGGGTTGTTGCATTGGTGATGTCATACTCATCTTCCTTTTAATCTTCTGTCGTTAAATCTTCGGCTTTATCGAGCGGCAGCTATTGCTGCGCTCTTGGACGAGATCACTCCCATCAGATCGTTCCAGGACTTCACGAACGACTCGGCGCCTTCATCCTGGAGCTGCGCGGCCAGGGCATCGACGTCGATGCCTGCTTTGGTGAACTGCGCTATGACTTCTTCGCAGTCGCCGCCATCTGCCGGCAACAACTCGCCCAGGTCGTTGTGCGTGGCGAGAGCTTTCAATGTCCCTTCAGGCATGGTGTTCACAGTGAAAGGCGCAGCGAGGCTCTTTATGTAAAGGATGTCGGAAGCCTTGGGGTCCTTGGTCCCAGTGCTGGCCCACAATGGGCGCTGCGGACGAGCGCCAAGGTTATAAACACGGGTCCAGCGCGGCGAGTTGAGAAGTTCGCGAGCCGCCTTGTAGGTACGCTTGGCAACAGCGATGCCAAGTTGGTTGTGCAGCTCATCGGGCGTCTTGTTCACAACCGCAGCGTCCCAACGGCTCACGAAAACCGATGCTACGGAACCAACATTCGGGTTGAGGCCGGCATCAATACGACGCTCGATCCCTCGCAGAAATGCTTCAGCCGCCGCCAGATATTGTTCACGAGAGAACAGCAGGGTGACATTGACTGGTATCCCGGCGAAGATTGCTTCCTCGATTGCGGGTAGTCCTTCCTTCGTGCCTGGAATTTTGATTAAAAGGTTGGGGCGTGCCGCTCGCGCAAACAAATCTTTGGCTGCGGCTAGAGTGCTGGCTGTGTCATGCGCAAGAAGTGGGGACACCTCCAACGACACCCATCCGTCCACTCCATTAGTCTCGTCGTAAATTGGACGAAACAGGTCTGCCGCCCGCGTTAAATCCTCCAGAGCCAGTTCGAAGAAGATCGCCTCACTCGATTCACTCTCCATTAACTTTTTGGAGATCGTCGAGTCGTAGGCCGAGCTGTTCTTAATCGCGTGGTCAAAGATGGTCGGATTCGACGTGAGCCCCGTAACCGATAGATCGTCGATGTATCGTTTGAGCGTACCGCTGTCCAGCAGGTCGCGTGTGATATTGTCGAGCCAGAGACTCTGGCCCAGGTTATGAAGTTGTTGTGTCGCTTTCATCGTGTCACCTCAGTTAGTTCCAAGCCGTTCGCATGAATCTCCTGCTCATTGGATGGGAGCAAATGATTGGTGTCGTTCCATAGTTGAATTGACGGCTGATCAAGACTGTGTTCATACCCCAGCACGCTCAGGCTCCCCGTGCTCAGCATGAGCGACCTGGCGTCGTAGGGATCAATTCCAATCCAGCTGCCGGCCAGCATTCGAAGGAAATGTCCACTAGAAAAAATCAGAACGTTCCCTGAAACTGCGCGTATACGGTCCACAACGCGGTCGGCTCGCTCGGCGACTTGCTGCGGTGATTCACCACCCGGGGCACCATCGCGGAAGAGCTGCCAGTCAGGGCGTTCCGCATGGATTTCAACACTGCGGCGGCCTTCATATTCGCCGTAGTTCCACTCGACCAGGCCGGGATCGATTTCAGCAACAGATCCGAAGCCAGCCAATTCACAGGTCCGTCTCGCGCGACGCAATGGGCTGGTGAAGACCCTCTCGAATTTGAGTCCGCTCAATCGGACTCCAAGTCTTTGAGCATTGCGCTCGCCCACCTGGGTCAACGGTAAATCGGTTAGTCCAGTGTGTTGACCGGTGAGACTCCATGCCGTCTCACCGTGTCTTGCCAAATAGATCATGGGAAGCTCGCTATGGGCCATCCTTATGATTCCTCCTTAAAGCTCTCCAGCCCGTATGCCGCTGATCCAACCAACGCAGCACGATTGAGGATGACGTGAACCGGGATACGTTCCATAAGCTGGGTGAAGCGTCCCTTCCGCACGAAAGAGTTCATAAAGCCTGATTCCTCGGCCGCACGAGGGATGTGTAGGGGGATACCGCCCGCAAGGTAGATGCCGCCGGTCGCCATGACCTTCAACGCCATATTTGCCGCCTCACTAGCTAGAATCGAAACAAATGTATCTACTGTGGCCCTGCACAATTCACAGGGGTGGTGTTCGTCAAAAGCGGCGTTGGTGATTGCTGCTGTGCGATCTGTTGCGGCGGAAATTAATTGAGCAGTTTCCGGGTTTTCCGGTATCTGTTCGATGTCGCGCAGGTATTCATAAATGTAGGGAATTCCGATTCCGGAACAGACATGCTCTACGCTGACGTGGTCGAAGCGCTTGAGCATGTATTTGAGCAGGCCGATCTGTCGATCATTCGTAGGTGCAAAATCCGCGTGACCACCTTCAGAGCTGTGAGAAACGTACCTTGATCCATCCCACGCTAAGAATGATTCGCCCAGACCAGTGCCCGGAGCTATGACAGCAACGGCACCCTTCGAGACTGGTTGCCCGACATTTAATGTAGTTACATCCATTGGTCGTAGAATGGGAACGGCCCGGGCAACAGCTTCCAGGTCGTTCATCAGATGAACGGACTTGAGATTGAGGTCCTTCGCAAGCGAAGCTTCATCCATCACCCAGGGCAAATTGGTTATCTTCACGCGCCCATCGATGACTGGTCCAGCCACATCAAAACAAGCACGCTCGACGGGCGTCTTCGCCTCCCTAAGAAATTCCGTCACCAGAGCCTGCAGACTGGGATAGTCTGCGCTGTGTACCTGGGTTTGGGTGAGGGGCGAATGCGGTCCACCCTCAACTGAAAAGATCGCCAGGTCCGTTTTTGTACCACCGATGTCACCTGCTAACAGCATGGCTCATCTCCCTCCCCGCGTTTTCCAGACCGTTTCCATACCGTTTGCTGTTTGGCATTGAGCCTCTGACTGCGTAAAACAAGATGTATAAGTAACAGATCACGGGCAGTATGAACGCGTGATGAATCCCAACGTGGTCAGCAATCGCACCCTGCATCAGCGGAACGATGGCGCCGCCAACAATCGCCATGTTAATGAGGCCGGAGCCAGTACTGGTAAGTGGACCAAGTTCAGCCACACCCAGGCTAAAGATGCTTGGGAACATGATGGAGTTGAAGAACCCGACAGCGATTATGCTCCACATAGCGAGGTGACCGCTCGTTAACATTGAAAATGTGACGAGCGTCGCGGTGCAAACCGCACATATCGCGAGCAAACGCCCAGTCTTAATCTTTTGCAGGACCGCGGCGCCGATGAAGCGGCCCACCATCGCGCCTCCCCAGTAGAATGAGACATAACCGGCGGCGATCTTCGGCGAGAAGCCCGCGATGTCGGGTTGACCGAGATAGTTCACCATAAAGCTGCCAATTGAAACCTCAGCGCCGACGTACGCGAAAATCCCCAGCGCACCGAAGAGCAGATTAGGATGTTTCCAGATCGAATCTTTGATCTTCTCGCCGGGGCGGGCCTCCTCGTGCGCGATTGTCGGGAGCTTTGACTTGGCGATCGCCAACGCCAGTAACATCAAAGCGATGGATATGACGATGTAGGGCAACTTGATTGAGGCAGCCTGGTTCATGCGATAGACGTGTAAGGCTTGTGGCGAGAGTTTGCTCAACTGTTCGGCTGCCAATGGCGCCGCGCTCAGGATGAAGATTCCGCCGAGCACCGGTGCCAGCGTGGTGCCGAGTGAGTTGAAGGCCTGCGTCAGATTCAACCGGCTTGATGCCGTTTCGGGCTTGCCAAGTACGAGCACATAAGGATTCGCGGCCACCTGAAGACCAGTAATGCCGGCAGCAAGGATCATTAGCCCAGTCAACAACAGCGGGAACGAGGGAATAGATGCAGCGGGCACGAAAAGAATGGCACCCAGACTCATAGTTACTAACCCGGCGACCATAGTCTTTTGATACCCAATGTTGTCGACGACCTTCGACCACGGCAGTGAAAAGAGCAAATATGCCGAGAAGAACGCAAACTGGACCAGCATGACCTTGGTGTAATTGAAATCGGAGATTGACTTCAGATGTGGAACAAGAATGTCATTCAAACTCGTGAGAAAGCCCCACAGGAAGAAGAGTGTTGTGAGACTCACCAGTGGGCGTATATAACTCCCAGTGGCCGATGAGACCAGAGCTTTCTGTGCTTGTTCAGAGCTGGCTATATCTGCAGTTGCCATATGTTTTACCTAATCAGATCAAATCATCCCCCGGATCATCATTGGACACTCAAATGCGTGTGTTACCACCATGTTTCGGCTTGCACGCCATAAGTGAAGCCGCTCGTTCTATTCTGAAACGGAATTCCTCCGACGAAACCGCGGAGACCGTTTGACCAGTTCGCGTAGGTTAGGAAAAGTCGCAGTACGGGCCGGCTAAAGAACTTGCGGCCTGCTCCGATTTGCGGGGCGATCGTGAATTTGCGAAGCCAACCCTCATATTGACCAGCACCGCTACTCGTGTGATCGAATCCACTTTCAAACGCCAGCGAGAGATGATCTGTAAAGAAGACTTGCGGCCTGGCGCCAATCGAAATCCACTCGTTCCAACCATCATGCGGATTGCCACTTTTAGTGCGCTGGTAGATGAAGACCGGCTGGATGGCGAACTTATCGTTTGGTTGGAGCAGCAAGTGTTCCGCGATTTGGAATCTCTTCGAATTGCTGATAAACGGAGTGGGATCGTCAATCGAAGTGCGGAAATTGCTTGCGGCTCCCGTTCCATATCCGATCGAAAACCAGTTGTAGCCGCCTTTCCATTCCAGACGTTGATGGTTTATGCCGATAGCAAATCCCTTGGTTGTAGGAATAACAGTGCCTGTTTGCGTCGTGCCGCCCTTTGCCCTGGCGAAAACGAGCGCCATGCCTAGCTTTCCGCCCGGCACGTTCACGTCGTAGAGACGTACATCAATGTTGCTCTTCGCGTAGTTGCCATTTTCGGTAGTGATGTCGGGCCGCGCGCCAGCCAGAAAAGCGATAGCCATCTTGCCCACCTTGACATCCAGATCCTCGACCCCCGCGCCGTAACCGCTCATGTCCGAGATATAGAAATCGTTGATGTGCGACTGATAGCGCCGGTAGTAACGCTGGCCGGCCCAGAACTTGGCAGTCGGCTGGCTCTCAAAAATGTTGCCGGCCTGAACAAAGGCTTCACGAAAGCGGAATTGGTCGTTGCCTATTCCCCCAGGGAAATTCGCAAAATTTGCGGAGTTGGTCGTGTTGGCCTGAACCATAACCTCTGTCCTTATCCAAGCCTTACCGGAATCGTGTTTCGGGTTCACCCAGTTGTTTACAAAGATAAGCTCAGCGTATGTCTCTGCCTCATTCCCGAGCCGGTATTTCGCATCGGCTCCCGGGGCTTGAAACGCAACCTGCTGACCGCCGCGACTGTTGAGACCGTAACCGGAACGAAGATACCCGTGGAATTCGAAGCTTTTGACTTGCTCTTCCAGCTTCCGGATCTTTGTATCCGCATCTCTCAAAAAATCATATGTCGGCGGCGAAGGCACTTGTCCTTGAAGTGTTTGCTCCATCTGATTTTGTCCCAGGGCAACCTGCTTGGCCTCTTGCGCGGCAAGCTCTACCGCCGACACAGCGCCCCCTTTTTTCTGTGGGCTCTCTTTGCCTTCGTTCTCTTTTTTTATCTGCTCCTCCAGCGCAGCAATTCGCTGTTGCAATTCAAGAGTTGTCTGCTCGTACTGTTGCTTCAACTGCTGCAATTGCTTTTGCAATTCCTCGGTTTGTTGGGCGTGCAGCGGCGAGACCATGGAGCACACAAACGCAAAAACCCAAACGACCAGTCTTAACTCACTTCTAAGGTGCTTAAGGGAGTTGCCGACGACTCCATAAGAGTGTTTCGCAATTACTGCAGCAACGAACAGTTTTCCAAAGTTCCTTGCCATCATTCGATTCGTCTCTCACTGGCGCTCGCTCTTTTGAGCGGCCATTCGATCAGCGACTTGTCCTTTCACCCGGGGCTTGCTCTGCAACACGTGTACCAGACAAATCGATTGTGGAAGTGGCTGAAATAGATGAGAAATGATAGATGAGAAATTGAAGCTTCACGCGCGAAGACTGCCCGAATTGTCGGTCGTGCCAGCAGAGTCATGGCGACACTGGCGTCACTCCAGGCTTCGAATTTGTCAGCAGAGCAAACTGCAGGATTGATGTCTTGCTGTCGAAACTGTCGCGCAGGCTTCGATTCTTCGCACAAAAACGTCCGACACTTCCGGCACCTCCGATTTGTCTTCACTTGAGTGAGGACTGCTTTCAAAGAAGATTCCAGCTATGCGCTTTGGCAAACCTCTATTCGACGGACGGCGAGCCAATTGCTAGATGAGTCTCGGGTCGCGCGCGCATATTGAGGTTTCGGTATTCGCGCATTCAAATGTTGGCAGGTTGCAAGAAACGATGAGGTCTAAACTGACAGTACTTCTGAGCGCTCTTTTTCTCGTTGAGGGAATGCAAGCGTCTGGAAACTGAGTAAGGGCTATTCGGAGCTTAGCATTCCCGTTGATCCTCTCGGGCGATCAGGATCAGATCGTGTCACCAGAAAACGCCTATCGTGCGAAAGATTCGATTGCCAACGCGCAATTAATAGAACTGAAAGATACCGGTCACGAGATTCCCCAAACGCATCCGGAGAGCATTAGTAACGCGCTAAATCTGATCAGGTCACCCATCGCGGCGGTGACGCATTAAGAGTCTAAGCAAAACGCCGAAGTACAAGATCGGTGATTTTCGCGCGAGAATTCGACGCTTGATGAAGGACCTTTGAAAGTCCGACTGCGACGTATTCCCTAAGCAATTCGAGGCCGATTGAGGCACGCTACGGTGGAAACTCTGTAGCGCGGTTTCAGTTGAGAAGAGTGACTGACAGTAACTTTTTCAAAAGATTGGTGCCGAGGGTGAGTCGAACCCGCACGTCCTTTTGGACAACCGATTTCAAGCCCGTTTCCTCACTACTGACGTAAGGTACTACGCATGATGGGTTCGACTCCCATCCTCGGCACCATTTCTTCTCGTCAACTAGAGCTTCGACGAATTTCAGAAGGCCGACAAATACTTGAACAAGCTGTTTGCTCCTACCGCTGGCGCAAGCGGGCAGAGATCGTATAAGATGCAACACTAACAGCGAGATTTGAGCGTGTTGGCGTGATCTAATTCAGCGCCGCAACTCGTTGATTCTAAAGGATTTACGCCCGCTTGGCTCAGCGGTAGAGCACTCGCTTCACACGCGAGGGGTCAGTAGTTCGAATCTACTAGCGGGCACCAATATTTCCAGCCACTTACGGGCGACCCACATGAGTATTGGGTCGCCCGTTTTGCTCCGCACACACTTTCGCACACACTTTGAAGTCAGGATCGGTCATGAAAGGTCACAAAATTGATCTTTTTTAGCGGGTCTTTCTCGATGAAGTTTTTAGGGTGATGGCGGGAGTGAATGCGAGAAGTTTTCAGCGACTCGCAGAGGTGGGCTGAGGTCGCGCAATCTGCTCCCACCACTGCTAATGCATAACACCGCAGATCGTTCTATTATGTGAATCTGATGCAAGACGACCAGTAGTACTTGGATGCATCTTAGACTTCTAATCAGTCTCGGGAGAAGACCATGGGCCGAATATTCACCCTCAGCGGGCCTTCTGGTGTCGGCAAGACCACGTTTCTCACCTCTCTCTTCGCCGAAAAACCTGACGATCTCGTATTGCTACCCCGCTACACGGACCGGCCGCGTCGCGAAGGAGAAGATGAAGCGTTTGAGCATTACTTCACATCCCAGTCAGGTCTTCTTCAGAAAGTTTTCGCAAACGATTTTATACATATTGAAAAGTGGGGCGATTACTATTCGGCGATTGAGTCACGAACACTTGAGGCAGCCATGGAGGCTCCTCCGGACGCGCTCGTTCTCACCTCAGTCTTTGGCTCCGCCCGCCTTCTCGCTACATACGGTACTCAAGTCGTTCCTCTCTATTTATGGACCGCAGACACAACTTCACTGATGAATCCTCGGTGCCTTGAGGACTCATCACCAGAGGTGGCGGAGCTGAAATGGAGAATTCGCAAGAAATTAGTCGAAGATGGCTTCTCGAATTTCGAAACAGCCTCGCTAACTGACGATGCTTTTTTGAACAAAAGGATGGTAGACAACTATCTCGATATAGCGGCGGTGAACGGTCGCTTGCGCTCGGGGGAGCATATTCTTGTGCTGCCAAATCGCCACGACGCCCTCGGCGATACGCTTTCAGCCTTCTCGGCTATGCGTGCCAGCTTGCCAACTGCCCCGTCGCAGCACACAGAGCGTGGTGGAGGGTGCTTCGTACTTATGCCTTTCCGGAAGGACTTTCCGCCAGTCTTTGATAAATACATTTCGGTGGTTTGCGGGCGCCTTGGAATCACCGTCGCCAGAGCCGACGGAATCTTCTCCACGCGTCCGTTCATGGACGACATCCGCGAGGCCGTCGTGACCGCTCGGGTCATCATTGCAGACCTTACAGACCACAACCCAAACGTCTTCTATGAACTAGGCATCTGCCATGCCCTTGGTAAGGACGTGATATTGATAACACAGGATCGCGAGGTTCCCGGTGACGTCCGGCACATTCGCTATCTTTTATATGAATACACGCCGGAGGGCATGGAGCAATTCGAAAGCGCGCTTGAGATGACACTTCGCGGCTTGCTTCGTTGATCGCGCGTCCGTCGCGTTGACTCGTTCTGTGACCGAGACCTTCCGCCTTCGACTTGTTGCTTCGTCGGTACGATTGATGATCTGAAAAGCCTTGGAGGCTCCTGGTACTTTTTTGACGCTGCGCATCGAACATCTTGGCGCGCTCGCGCTTAAATTAGTAATCGGCGGAGACGACGAATGCTTCTGCGAGAAATAGCGGGAAGACCAACTATCGCGCGACGCTACATGGAGCGCTACGTAAATAACGGCTCGCCCAGTGGCTTCACACACAAGTACACCTCGTCTCCTGAGACGAGCCCGTTTGGACCGACCCCAAGCTTCCCGTTACCTACCGCTTCACTCCCTGACTTCCTAATCGAAGATCTTGGAGGGTTGCCTGATTGGCTTTGCCCTGGCCAGATTCCACTACACCCAGACATGGCGCGCGAGGAACTCATTATCTCAAATGTCGGAAACATCAATGACACTCCTCTTCAAGTGACCCCAACGGCTAGCGCCAGAACGGTAGAAGTAATCGATCCGACCTACAATGGATTTGTGAAGCTCAGTTACAAGGGCTTACTCGGTCGCGTAGATCGTCAAATATCGAGATCTCACGCGTTGGCCGCCATCGACGTAACCTCGATACTCGACCGCGCAACAAAAGAGCAAATCCTTCCTACAGTGTTTTCATTTCTACGGGAGTCAGGCGCGCGGGTCGGATCCCTGAACACGTCCAATGGCAAGCGCTACGAGTGGGGGACCGTTTTCCGTGAGATTGATCCTTTTCCGCGACAGGCAAGTACTGCCTTTCTCATTCCGGTCTTCTCTCTTTTCGCCTCGGACGTTAATGCACCGGCACATCCTCCGCTCTTAAACCAACTCTGCGAGTTGCAGGAACTTCCTGCTGACGAATACTTGTTTCACAACGTAATCACCCCCACTGTGGTCTGCTACTTCGAGTTGCTTCTGACTTGTGCGCTGCAATTCGAGTGTAATGCTCAGAATGTGGTTCTCGGGTTTGACTCAAAGGGCAACGTGACGACCGTCGCCTTTAGGGATTTTGAATCGGTTGACAAGGATCTTTCACTCTCGGAGCACCTGAAGCTAGGAATGGTCTTTAGTAGCAGCCCGTTTAAGTGCGTACATCGCGACCTATACAACTACAGTACCAAGCACAGTTTCATGTATGACTTTAAGCTCGGCGAGTACATCCTATCGCCCATAATCGCCACCGTCCCCGAGGAGACTGCTCGATCGCGTCTGGCTAAGCGCACAAAGGACCTGGGTAAAAGTTATGTCGACCGCCTCCCGCCGTCGTTCTTTCCATCAGACGGCCAGTGGTACAGTTATGCAAATGTCGTGGTCGATAAGACCACTCAACGACCGTATTTTGGAACGCCTGAGCCGAAGTACCGCTAGCTGCTCAAAGGACATCGCCCCAGTCCGGCTGGCTAGAGATTTTGTTAACCACGCAGACTGTTTATTCGTAAGCCCAACACACATGCTAAAAGATTTCTTCAAGCTCGATGAACCTTACCAAGAGATTGATAAATCTGCACTAGCCGAGTGCATATCCGCATGCGCGGTTCACGACGCTCTGTACCGCCCTGACGTATTGGACGAAATGACATTTGAAGAGGTTTCGTTTCAAAACGTTTCGTTTTCTAAGACACTACTCGACAAACTGACGTTCAAGCGCTGTAGCTTCACCGATTGTTTGTTTATTAACGCTACTTTTAAAGATGTACGGTTTCACGGCTGTGAATTTAAGGACTGTAATTTCTTTCAGGCGAAACTAGAGTCTGTTTATGGGAAGCCGAAGCAATTTCGCAAGGCGATCACCGAGAAAAGATTCGCCAATATCGCCGTACACTTATATCAGCAACTACTGGGAAACTATTATCAAGACTCACAACGTGAGTACAAGAATGAGGCTGAGTATTATGGCGGACATTGGAAGCGAATTAATGATCGCCAGCAAGCGAAGGCAGAAAACCTTGGACGAATTCAGTATCTGCCTAGATACGTCGGTTCGTGGCTATATGGATACCTGCTTGGCTACGGATTCCGATTTAGAAACACCCTAGCTACGACGGCGGTGATTTTCTCTTTGATGGTCTTGTTGAATCATCTTTGTGCAAATTATCTCTTCTCATGCCCAACCAAGGTGACAATAGTTAAGAGCTTGTATTTCACAATCACAACCATGGCTACGTTAGGCTCTTCAGGTTACAGTCCGGATACTGATACGGGATACCTGTTCGTAATCATGAATGTTGTGATCGGCGTTGGAATTGTGACGGCAATGAGCACTGCGATTGTAAAGAAGGTGATACGATGATTACAGTAGAATTCGGAAGCCAGACCAGAGGTGATTGCGATGTGTTCTCGGATCGCGATCTCCTAATAGTAGGAACAACGTCTCAGCTAATTACCGCTCCAAAGGATGAAAGGTGGCGGAACCATTCCATTAGCCGCTTTACGTACGATAAAGCAGCTTATCTTATTTCTTCTGGAAGTCTGTTCTTTAAGCACATTCTTGATGAGGGGTCGTTAGTAGAAGGCTCAACAGCGGATGCCGACAGATTATTTCGGGCATGGAAACCAGCACCGAGTTACCGGGAAGAGATAGAGGAGAATGTAGATCTGCTGGATCTAGTGGAATTCATACCGAATTCTATGCTCGGTCTCTCAGCGGCGATTGACATTATTTTCACAGCGCTCAGAAGTATCCTTATTCGAGAGCTAGCGTCCAATGGGCTGTTTTTATTTTCCTGGAAACAGATCTTGGAGAAAGCAGAGTTGCTGGGTTGGATTACTGCACGCGAGAAGTTTCTATTTCTTCAAGCTCGTAAGCTGAAGAATGCGTACCGACGCGGAGAAAAGCCACAAATCCAACACGATTTCTTCAATTGCTTCTCCGAAGCTGCGTTTAAGACGTTACGCATTAGTCGAAAGACAATGTTGGCGGATCGGAAAGCAATTTTTGGACTTGCTGATCATTTTCTCGATCGCTCATACAAGCAACTACGGGCGATCGAATTACTCTGTGCGGAATACGAATTCGACAATTCACTTAGTCATTTCGGTGAGTTGGTAAAGAATCCAACTCAATTCTGTTCTGGAGGGTATTCCTAGATCGTTCACAGCTATTCAAGGAAGCTACGACTTGGGTGCTTACGATTCAAAAATACTCGACGTTCGAGGAAGCTCTCTCGATGAATGGCTTAAGCTTCTACGCGAGCCTCCCGCCGACAAGATTTTCATTCGAAACATGTTCCCGACAGAAGCCCATCGAACGGAGTGGCTTCAGACCGCTCATTTCCGCTCCGAGGAGGACGTCAAACTTCTACTGAGACACTTTCTTGTGTCAACGGGTTCAAATCTTCAAGACCGCCATGATGTTGAGTTCTTAGTATGCAGGCTGTCCGTCGAAAATGGATGTGATCAACTACGAGAGCATGACCGTAGGTTACTTCTCTATGCCCGTAGTGAAGGTGGGTATCCTGTTTGGGAAGGGCTTGGTTGGATCATCGATTTGCTTCCTGAGCACCCAAGGATGGCCTTAAATGTAATGGATGCGTTCTTCCAGGCATACTACGATCGACTCACGGATAACTACTTATCCGGCCTGTTCGATGCCCAAGCTGTTGTTCGCAGCCGTTATATTGAAAGCTTCCACACCAAGGATCCGGCTACACGAGTGCTACTTGGACTGGATTGGCGCGAGCTCGAATGGCTTTGCGGAGCGGCGTTTGACCATATGGGCTTCCAGGTTGTAGTTACTCCCCGGAGCAATGACGATGGCGCTGACGTCTTTGCTACTAGTCAAATACTTGGTCAACGAAGCCGTGTCGTAATCCAAGCGCGGAAATGGCAGGATTCTAATCCGGTCGGGAAGGGAGAGGTCCGCGAACTGCTCGGCACAGTTGATCTTCACCGGGCCACAAAGGGCGTGTTAATTACGACTGGACGCTACGAGTCAGGCGCTCTTGAAATGGCGAAAGTGGACCCCAGAATTGAATTAATCGGTCGCGAGGAGATTCTAGCGCTATTGAACGAGCACTGTGGTGCTGATTGGTTTACCAGAGTAGACAGACTCATCAGCTCAGTTAAGCGGAGTAAGTCACCGTCAATGTAAGCAACTCAAGGGACTGAACAATCGGCCGTACCGAATTGTTCAATCTGGGTTGATACGGATGGGCCTCCTAGAGTTGCCTAGCAGCCCGAAAAGTCATACAGTTCTCGGACATCATCAAGCTTGTTACGCTGAGTTTTACCATCAGCGCGCACTCAAGTCCTCTGAATTGCCGAACCTGAATGAGATTCGAAGTCCTAGGACCGTTAGTATTCTGGTCTTTGATGTTCGCCGTTGGAGCGGCCATCAAGTTCTCCGCTTTTCGTGATGCGAGATCCCTTCTAGAGCTGTCGCCTGAAGCTGCATTGTGGGCAACCGGAATTCTTTTTTCTCTCTGCGTGTCCGAACAGACTTATTTTCGGGCCAGATTGGTTCCTAGATACACACGACATACGAGCAGACCAGGATTCAGCGTTCATTATGACGTTACTCTGCCTGAAGAGTTGGGATTTAATCCAAAGTTCATTTACCTCTTTCTAGTAGCGATGGCGGTGTGGATTTTCTGTCTACTCCTGTCGGGTTATGGCGCTGTTGATGCCAGCCAGTTGAATGCTCTACGCATTTCGTCAGTTGCGTTCTCATATCTACTTTCAGCGACAGTGGTTGGCGTGGCACTTCGATCACTCTACGAAGTTACGCAATGAATATCTCGCAATTAGTAGCGTTGTTTACATCAATTCTGGCTGTAGCCATTGGTGTGGTAATCGGTTTGTTGGGCACAAAGAGCTTGTTTCGCCGTAAGTCATACTCGCCATCAAATGCGATTGAATTATTGAAGTTGGAACGGGCTGAAGAATGGAACGAGGTACGCATTCTCAATCCCGAATGGCATCCTGAGATGAAGGGCGGATTACTTCGAGGATTGTCACTTCCGGGTATTAATTTTCGCGATTCTAATCTCGAAAACGTAGTGCTCGCAGATTCCATTCTAGACGACGCCAACTTCGAAAGAGCACATCTACAAAACGCGGATTTCAGCCGTGCGTCACTTAGAGATGCTACCTTTGTTGGAGCAAACCTGCGGGGCGCTAACTTTGATCGAGCCAATATTACTCGCGCCGTTTTTGAAGGGGCCCAGCTTGCCGACGCAAATATA
>Ga0070694_100000275_pt1 | contig 27349 bp, 7 predicted proteins | sample KBSK1251metaG_FD_65470 | JGI IMG/M metagenome (GOLD analysis project Ga0070694, IMG submission 65470) | Corn, switchgrass and miscanthus rhizosphere microbial communities from Kellogg Biological Station, Michigan, USA - KBS K1-25-1 metaG | ecosystem: Host-associated > Plants > Roots >...
TACTGCGTTGAGCGTCGTTATCACGGCGTGCGAGCCGGCATTCATAGTTAGCTGCACGGTCTGACCGCTAACGCTGTTGCCGTTTGCGTCGGCTAGCGCGACGACGACGCCGGCCTGGGTCTGGCCGTCCGCCACGACTGTCGGCGGGTAAGCGCCGAGAGTTGATTTCGCGACGCTGAACGCGCCGGCCGTGCCAGCGGTAAGCGCGAGATGTAAAAGATTGACGTTGGGTGAGCCGAGACCGACGTGTTGAAAATCACTCCCCAGCTCTGCGGGCGAGTGAAAGGCGCTGGTATTCGCTAAAGGGTAAAGCTTTGGATTCAGGAAACCGAGCGCACGATTCTCTGTCTGATTGAGGACCGCGACAAAGGCCGCCCAGACAGGCGCGGCGACACTGGTGCCGCCGTAAAGAAGATTCGTCGGACAACCGCCATTGCTGGACTGACAGATGAAGTAACCGGTCAGAGGATCGGCCGGGGCCGTAACGTCTGGCACCGAACGCCGATTAATATTTGTGAGTCCATTCTGATATGACGGCCGGCCGAAGAAACGGCTGAGACCAAATCCACCCTGTCCGCCCAAAGCTGAATTCCACCAGGTTTCTGTGCCGTACGTGCCGCCGACACTGCGGTTCGGGGTCGTCCCTCCAACAGCGGTCGCATTCGGCGAACTGGCGGGCACATGACAGGTATTCTGACTGCCGTTCAAGCAGGTGCTACCGTTGTCGCCCGACCCGTTGAGTACGCTGATGCCTGCCGCGCCGGCGCTGGCCAGAATCGAATCGATACTTTGCACGTCCGCCAGAGTCGTCTGGTCCTCGCAGTAGGCCCAGCTATTCGAGATCACATTGACGCCATCATTAATCATGGCATTGAACATCGTCTGAAAACTGCCGCGCCCGTTGAAGGGCCCGTCATAGACAACCACCTGTGCCCCGGGGGCCAGGCTCATCACGGCATCGATATCGAGCAACACTTCTGACTCCTGGGGCCCTGGTGCTCCGGCGCCACCGGCAACATGCACCTGCGAAAGCTGCGCGAACTGGCTGCTGCTCCGACCGATCAAATTCAGAAAATCGCGCACGTCCGAGGTCACAAAATTGTCGAATTCCAGCAGGCCAATTTTTTGACCGGTGCCCGCCGCAGGACTGATCGCCGAAAAGCGATTCAAGGCTTCATCTGCCACCGGCGGTGGTTGGCTGGAAGCAAGCAGATTAAGCATGTTGAGTTGCTGGGCCATGCAGAAGTAACCGCTTAATCCGCCAATAACGAATGGGCGCGGGTGCCCCACCTGGAGGAGTTGCGCTGAATACCAACAACTGGACGCCAGGTTACCCTTCGGGTCGTACTGCGGCGGCAATACTATATCTGTCGCGCCCGCGTGCACTGGCCGGGCGATGTTGGTCAAGCCAATCACTGCCTGCACATGAGCAGCGATATTTGCCGGCAGCCGAGGATCACGATCATTCGAATAGAAAGTGCGATTGCCCTCGCGGTAGTCATCGAGGCGAACCTCGAAAGCCTTTTCAGCTTCTCTTCGCGTGCCACTGGCGGTGATTGTTAATCGATTCAGTGAGTCGTCAATGAGAGTGAAGCCTTCGCGCGCGAGCCAATCGCTGACTTCCGCATAAGTTTGCAAACTCGGTCCGAAGCGATCGGCTTGTTCACCGGGAGTCAGGTATTGGCGGTAAGTGGGCGACCCGGGATCCTGGAGACCGTCGAGAAATTTCTCGAAGGCCCGCTGATCTGTTCGCCTGAGGACGATCGTCAGCGTCAAGGGCTCAGTGCGGGAATTCTCTCGGTAAATCTTTCGCGACCGATTCAGCGCGCGGGGCACCTCTCCTGGCAGCCTTACCGTACCGGCGCTTTCTTCCGGACCTGTTTGCGAATCGCGCCGGACGCTGTCAGGTGTCGCCGCGTCGAGGTCACGCGCATCGGTTCGCACGTCGGCGCCGATCGCGGCTTCCTTCGCGGGAGCTTTCGCATTCTTTAGAGCTAATAGTCCGCCGGTTGCCAGCAAGCTCACGAGCACAACGGCAACGATTAATGTGGCTCGATTAACGGAATTTTTTGCGAACTTTTGCACGACACACCCCACTTTCTAAGGTCCGGTTAAAGAAAGAGCGAATTCCTGCAGACGCGCTCATCACCCCTTGACGTCCTGACCAGATGAGCCCGGCCTTGCGCCAGCCACTGATAAATCCTCTCTAAATCAACCCGCGCCAGATCTCCGGCCTCCTGTGGCGTCAGAATCTCGCTGCTCATACGACACACCGAGCAGTGCGCTGTTATCGACCGACGAACAACCCGTTCCTGCTCAAAGAAGGTAATTTCGACTCTTCTTTTCTTTGTGGTGGTCATGGCCAGTGATAGAATTCGCGCGTTCCCCTCAAGTTTTTTTTGAGCGCGTAAACTACGGCACAAGCGGCCTTCAGGTCTGGAAGAAAACCGGAAATAAACCGGAAAAAGACCGACCTCCAGCGCGAGAATCATGGATCGGCTTCGCAAACGATATTTGCTCAACGGGTACACACTCGTGCCTGACGAGAGGCTGCTCAGTAACGACGGCCAGCCGGTTCACCTGCCAAAGCGCCCGTTCGAGGTCCTGCTATTTTTAGTCGAGAATCGCGATCGGTTCGTTAGCCGCGCAGAACTGCTCGATCGGTTTTGGGACGGTAAAGATGTTTACGATGACGCGCTAAGAAAGTGCGTCGGAGCTATTCGTAAAGCGCTGGAAGAACAGCCGGACCGTCCTCGTTTTATCGAGACGCGTTGGGGCGTTGGCTATCGCTACATCGGCCCGCTTCAGGAGCAGATCGTCCCGCATGAGACGTCCATAACCGAAATCGAGAGGACCCGTGGAGTAAGGATTGTATTCGAGGATGAGGAGGAGACTCACGACGCGCCGCACAGCGTCGCGGCGCCGAGCTTGAATCCGCCACGGCATAGAGCGAATGCGAAGGTCATCGCGCTGGCCCTGATCGTGCTGGCCATCGGTGTGGCGCTCGTCACCATCGTGGCTTCGCGGCGGTCCCGGGCGAACGACAATTCAAGAACTCCAATTCGTTCGATCGCGGTGCTGCCGCTCCGGAATCTCACCGGAAACGCGGCCAATGATTACCTGAGCGATGGCCTCACCGAAAGTCTGATCACCACACTTTCTAAAGAGGGCGATCTGACCGTCATCTCACGCGGCTCGGCCTTTTCATTAAAAGGCAAAGACATTGATCCGCAGGAAGCCGGCCGGCTGTTGAAAGTTGCGGCTCTGTTGGAAGGCAGCCTGCGTCAGAGTGGTGACAAATTGCGGGTCAACGTTCGTCTGGTCAGCACCTCAAACGGACAAGTCGTTTGGGCCAGTGACAGCAATGATCGTCAAATTGGGGACATCTTTGCGATCCAGGACGAAATTGCCCGCAACCTCAACGCGCAGCTGGGGCTCAAGCCGGGCGGCCGTGAACAACTCGCCCAACGACACACCCGCAATGTTGAGGCTTATCAGAGTTACCTGAAAGCCCGCTACTCGCTGAATCAAAGAACCCCGGAAGGAATCACCAGGTCGATCGATTATTTTCAGCGGGCAATCGCGTTAGACCCGAACTACGCGCTGGCCTACGCCGGGCTGGCGGAAGCCTATGACAAGGCCTACTTCTTCATCGAATTACCGCCGCAGGAAACGATCGCCAAAGAGAAAGCTGCGGCTACCAGAGCGCTGCAGCTTGACGATTTGCTGGCTGAAGCCCACGTGGCAATGGCCACGGTTTACGCCAACACCTGGGATCTGGCGAATGCGGCCCGAGAGGAAGAGCGCGCGATCGAAATCGATCCTCTTAATGTCGAAGCCCACCACAACTATGCTTATCGACTGATTGATCAGGGCAAACCTGATCAGGCAATTGCCGAAATCAAACGGGCCCAGGAACTTGATCCATTGAACATCGTGATGAACATCGATGTGGGCGAGATTCTGTTATTCGCCCGGCACAATGACGAGGCCATCAGCGCCTTGCGCCACGCCATCGAGATGGATCCCACGCGGGCGAATGCACATTGGGACCTGGGGAACGCTTATGAAGCGAAAGGGATGTACGCGGAAAGCGTCGCGGAACATCTGGAAGAATTCAGGCTCAAGGGTGAACCACCGGAGACTCTCGGCGAGCTCAGGAAAGCATTTGAATCCGCGGGGATTAAGGGATTTTGGCGCCGGCGACTCGCACAGCTAAAAGCCAGACCAGGTTATCTCGAACCCTTCCTGCTCGTAAATATCTACGTCAGCCTTGATGATAAAGATCAAGTGTTCGCCTGGCTGGAAAAAGCCTATCGAGATCGAAACCCCTTTATGGTCGGTCTGAAATCATCGCCGCGGAGCGATATCCTTCGGTCGGATCCACGGTACGACGATTTGTTACGGCGGGTGGGCCTGTCTTAGCCAGGCTGTTTACGGTCCAAACCTCTTCCGGTATTCAATCGACGACAGAAACGCCTTCACCATCTCCGCGTTGATGTAGTTCCCATTGAACTGATTCAACTTGGTCAACCAGAAATCATAGCCGGTGTAATCGCTGTCCTGCGGATCGTTCGGATTGCGCCGCAGGTAACCAAAGTATTCCGCCAGCACGAACGCGCGATTGTATTCGGCGTTGTAAAGGTCCTGGTCTTCGGCGACCTGACGCACGGCCTGAGCTCGCGCCGTCACGTTAGACGTGTCCGCCGCGCCGCTGAATAGGTTAATTGCTGTCGTGCGCTCACTCGCCGAGAGGACGTTGCCGGCGTTTTGATTCAGCTTGTCGACAAATTGGGCTGGTGTCATCGAGGTTGGGAACGCGTTCGCGGAAGTGAACCTCGCAGTCTGCACAAACTCCAGGGCATAGGCTTGCTTATTACTTTCGAGCAGTTGCTCCCAGCCCGGCGCCAGCACAACGACTCCGCGACCGATGCGTTGTGTGTCAGTGAGGAATTCATTCAACCGAACCGTCGGGACCGTGAGTTGGTGCGCGCCATTAAATGTTGAATTGCCTGCCGCATCGCCGTACGCAGCTTTGTAGAAGCGCTCGACGAGATAACCCGTTTGCTGGAACTCGGTCGAGAGAAAGAATGACGCCGAGACATTGATGCGATGCACCTCAACGCATTGCGGCCTGGGCGTGCAGTTTTCGATGTCGCCCATCCAAAAGTTCAAGCCGCTCACATCAGGCTCGCGGCTGAGAAAATCCAAATAATGCTGCCGCACAAAGAAGCTCGACACATCATTCGGGTTCGGCGCAGTTCGCCAGGTCGCGCCGACGCCGTTGCCCACGCGCACCTGATTCGAACCGTCAGCATTCATTATCCAAATCTCGCTGGTCATACCACTGGTTTTCGTATAGACGATCTTCGCGCCATCGGGCGACCAATCCGGCCACTCGTCCAGGGTGGTGCTGTTGGTGAGCCGTGTCTGGCCCGTGCCGCCGGCATCCATCACGTAAACTTCGTAATTGCCGTCGCGGTTGCTGCTGAAGACGATTTTCGATCCGTCGGGCGAGAACCTCGGCCGCGTGTCATCAGATGAGTTTATCGTCAGACGCAAAGAGGTTTGGGTAAAGATGTCCGTCACCCAGATTTCGCTACCGAGCACAAACACGATTGACCGCCCGTTAGGTGACCAATCGGGCGAGGAGGGAAATTGAGCCGCGAACACGCGGCGCCGTTGCGAGCCGTCGGCATTCATCACAAAAATGCCACTGCTGTCTGAGTAGGTGATCTGCGTGCCATCCGGCGACCACGATGGAAACAACTCGTCGGCCGAGGTCTGCGTCAGGATCTGAAAACCGGTGCCGTCGGAATTCATTACGCAGATCCTTGCGTTAGGACCGAAGCCACCGGTCGGTGATCGCATGCAATTAAATACCAAACGCTTTCCGTCCGGTGACCACTGCGGTCGGAGGTCATCTCCCTGGAAGTTGGTCAGGTTAACGCGCCCGCTGCCGTCCGGATTAGACAGGTAAATTTCGGCGCCCGTTGTGCCGTTGTTCGGCGCGTCGGTGAACGCCAGCGGCTGATTCACGGCCGCCCAAACCGGCGTCGCGGTCGGAGTCGGGCTGGGACCGGGGAAGGTGAAAACAGCGCTCTTGATAGAGCTCGGCAACCAGCCTGGTTTGAAAGCGCGCACCTTCACCGTCGTCGTCGTATTCAATTGGATGGATTGGCCATTGCCGATCGTCAAGTCGTTTTCAGTTGGATCATTGCCGTTCGTAGTGAAGTGCATGATCGCTCCGGGAGTTGAGCAAGACATCGTCACCGAAACAGACGAGGTAAACGATCCGCCGTCTGGACTGAACGTTGGCGTGGCTACCGGAAGCGCGCCCGTAACCGTGACCGGCGAGTTGCGATCGATAAACGTGCGGTCACCCAGTTCACCGCTTCGGTTCCAACCCCACGTCCGCACCGAGCCGTCACCCATAACCGCAGCACTGTGTCCGTAACCAGCGCCCACGTCAGTGACACCAGAAAGCCCGGGCACTTGAACCGGCGTCGTGCGGTTTCGGACCGTAGAGCCGTCGCCGACCTGACCTGAAGTGTTAAGGCCCCAAGCCCAAACGGTGCCATCGGTTTTTAGCGCGATACTGTGCTGACCACCAGCCGTTACCCTGGTAACGTTTGAGAGCCCCGCGATCTGATGGGGAGTTGCACCACCAGATGCGCCGAGCTGGCCCTCACTATTGCTCCCCCAACCCCAAACCGTACCATCCGATTTCAGGGCCAAAGCATGGAAGTCTCCTCCCGCCACGGTGGCGACGTCGGAAACGCCGGCAACCTGCGTCGGCGTCGGCACCTTTATCGTCGAAGGATTCTGTCCCGCCTCGGCGCTCGCGTTACGTCCCCACGCCCAGACGGTCCCATCGGTTTTGACTGCCAGCGAAAAGGCGTTGCCCGTGGCGATCGCCCTTACGTTGGACAGGCCGGGCACTTGCGCCGGAGTATCGGAATCGGCCGCGTTCGAACCTGTGCCTAATTGTCCGAAGTTGTTTCCGCCCCAGGTCCAGACCGTGCCGTCTGACTTGAGGGCCATCGAATGCGTGCCCCCGGCCGAGATGGCCGTAATGTTCGAAAGGCCGGGAATTTGCGATGCCGTTAAGTGAAAGGGATCGAACTGGCTGATTCGGGGGCCGATTTCACCTTCGCGATTGTTTCCCCATCCCCACACGGTGCCGTCTGATTTGAGCGCCAGCACATGGCCCGCGCCGGCATCGACGGCCGTGATCCCGGACAGGTTGAGCGCCAGCACGGGCACATTAATTGATGTACCCTGGCTGCCGTCACCGAGCTGCGCCTGCCCGTTGTAACCCCAGGTCCAAACCGCGCCGTCGTTCTTCACTGAGGCAGTAAAGCCGCCGTCTGAGCCGCCGCCGCCACTAACACCGCGAACACCATTGAAGATCGCAGGGTTGATTACGGGCACGCTCAACGTGGAGGTGTTGTTTGCCGGATTCGGGTCCTGCCAGAAACTTGAGACCGCTGCGGTTTGGGTGACAGTCGCGCCGGCAGGAGCATCGACCTGAACCACGAGTGTGATCATGTAACTGGTTCTATTTATGTCCAGCGTGCCGAGGTCAACGGTAATCGTCGATCCGTTAACCGAACACTGCTGGCCGCCTGACACGCTGCACGATAAGAAGCTTGTGCCGGCGGGAACCTGGGTGGTCACATGTGTCTGCTCAGCTGTCTGAGTAAAGCTCAATGTCGAAGCATTAATTTGATAGGCAAGTTGCGTCCCCGTCGCTACCGGATTCGGTGAGGCGGCAATACTCACATTTAGATCGGGGGTCGGGTTCGGACTCGGTTTTCTTGCGGTAAAGATTACTGTCTGCGCGTTGGTGAGATTCGTCAACGAGTCAGCAGAGTGAGTTGCCGCGAGATATGTATCGACATCCCCACCTGAGATTCCCACAACCGGCTTCACGTTCGCATTTCCGTTGCCATAACGAGTTATGATCGTGCCGTCGCGACGCAACTCTATCTCGAAGCTGACAGGGTTTTCGCCGCGCGTCGTGTTCGGTCCCGTAGGCGTATCAAAGGTAACCGCCTGCCACCTGAAAATTACGCGGGTCGGATCGGGCTTAACCACATAGACGTCATCGCTTGCATTCCGGTCCGTGCGCAGGTCGTCCCAGAGACCCGCGATCATCCGCCAGCCCTTGAGCTTTTCAATTGAACTGAAAGCATCGTCCGCCGTCCGTGCGGGGTCATTCTGGCGCGGCGGGTCAGCCGTAAAATACAGCGCGCCATTGGTCGAAATCATCAAGCCGCGCCCGTTCTGCCCAAAGAAGTTGAAGTCAAAAGGTAATTGGTAAGGGCTGTCACTGTACTTGTCGTCAGCCTTGAGATTGAGGGCCTCGCCGCCCGTAGACAATTGTGAGGGACCTTGAACACTTTGAATGTAGGGATCGCCATCGTCGGGATTGACCGAAACAGCCACTGCAGAGATCGAACCGGCATTGCCAACGTTATCCAACGACCGGATCGAAAGAAAGCCGTTCGTGTGACGGAAAGGTACATCAACCGTAACTGACTGCGTCGTACCCGAAATGGCCGGCAAAGGCGCGAACAGTTTGTAGCCTCGCTCGAACTGCGTAACGTCAGTTCGCGGATCCGCGTCGGAGTACCGGATCTCGTACAACGAGGCCCGGCCCGAAGTAACATCGTCTCCCGACGCAATCCATTCCAGCGTGAAGCGACGAGTCTGCTGCGACAAAATCCGCAAGTTTGAGACCGCAGCCGGCGGAGTCGTGTCTGATTCGGAAGCTGCAGCTAATGCTCCCGTGCTGCTAAGCCTGCGACCGGTGAGAACTCCGGTCGCCGGCCCAGAGAAATTGAAGGTGGGCGCAAGTCCCGAGACCATGTCTCCGTTATAGATCAGCGCTGCGCGCAAGCGCGCCAGCGAGAGCGAGGGATTGGCGGCGCACAACAACGCGGCCACTCCGGCCACGTGTGGCGCGGCCATCGAGGTGCCGCTGAAGGTCGAATAAGTTCCGTTCGGCGTCGTGCTGAGGATTTCGTCGCCGGGCGCGGCCATCTGAACCGTGCGCGCGCCATAATTCGAGAAGCCCGCGGGGAAGTCGTTTCGGTTTGTCGCGGCCACGGACACGATATTTGACTCATCGTAAGAAGCCGGAAAAACAGGTGTGCGGTCATTGCTCTGTCCGTCATTGCCCGCCGCAGCTACAAAAAGGATTCCGGAATCGCCGAGCGCGCGGATTGCGTCTCGTTCGGCCTGCGAAGCAAACAGGCCGCTATAGGAATTATTGAGGATCCGAATGTTTGCGCCGCGTGTGCCGCCACTCGAGACGTACAGATCGCGCAAGCTCTTGGCGTAGGTATACGCGCGAACGGTTAGTAGCACGCTCGAAGACGCGGGGAATTCGTTGTCTTTGCCGAGAATCTTGATCGGCAGAATGCTGACCTGCCAGTTGACTCCCGCGACACCGACAGAGTTATTACCAACCGCGCCGATGATTCCCGAGACATGCGTCCCATGCGCATCTGTGTCGTTGTCACCCGCCTGACCATCGTAGACAGAAGCGTCGTTGTGAAAGAAGTCCCAGCCATGCACATCATCAACAAGGCCATCGCCATCATCGTCAATTCCGTTGCCGGGAATCTCTGCCGGGTTAGTCCAAATGTTGGCGGCCAGGTCCGGGTGGTTGATGTCGACGCCCTCGTCAATCACGCCTACCACGACGTTTCGGCTGCCGGTAGTTACATTCCACCCACTCTCGGCATGGATGTCTGCGCCGGGCGTGCCTCCACTCTGCCCGGTGTTCTTTAACGACCACTGGCTGACGAAGTTGGGATCGTTCGGCGTCGTCAGTTTGCGGCGAACGTAATTTGGTTCGGCATAGACCACGTCGGACCTCGAGCGCAAGATTTCCAACGCATCGGTGGTTTCCTCAGGGGCTACTCGCACCATCCGCAGGCCTTCAACCAATTCGGATCCGGAAGCTATTCCCTCAATTTGTATTCTGAGCTGTCGCCCGTCCTCAGTAGCGGCAAACTGGGCCAGGTCTCCGCCTTTGGCAGTTGCGCGCGCCGCTGGGGCATCGTTCTGAAAACGAACGATTATCTCGCCTGGCACCGCATTCAACGTCTGGTCTTTGGCGGCAGCCAAACCTTCCGATCGCCTGACCTCATTAAAAGCACGCTGCGCATGCGACAGGCGTGTTCGGAGAAATGTGGAACTAAACAGTCCGAGGGCGACAAGTAAGCAGACCAGCCCGGCTTTATTAGGGGTCTTTCGGAGCGGGTGGTATTTCATTTGGAAGTTCTGCAAGAAACAGGATTGATTTCTCGATGGGCTTCGCGAGAGGCTGCGACGACCTCTGGGCAATCGGTGTGGCTTTTCACCTCGCATCGCTCGAAATCCTGTCATGAATCGCGCGATTCGGCGCCGAATCTCCCTCAGACAGCTGAGTGAAATTGCGCGTGATGAACCACCGACTGGAAGATCTGAACCCGGCAGTCGAGAGTTAGGGTCCAGACAGAAGTTTTTAGTAGCGATTTGTTCAAAATCAGTTGCCTCGGCCAGGCTCGTTACGGTCCAAACCTTTGCCGATACTCAATCGAAGAGAGAAACGCTTTGACCATCTCGGCGTTGATGTAGTTCCCGTTGAATTGATTCAACTTCGTCAACCAAAAGTCGTAGCCAGTGTAATCTGAATCAGGCGCGTCGTTCGGGTTCCGCCGCAGGTAACCAAAATATTCAGCCAGCACAAAGGCGCGATTGAACTCCGCGTTGTAGAGGTCCTGGTCTTCGGCAACTTGCCGCACCGCCTGAGCTCGCGCCGTCACGTTAGACGTGTCGGCCGCTCCGCCGAACAAGTTAATAGCCGTCGTGCGCTCACTCGGCGACAAAACGTTGCCGGCGTTTTGACTCAGCTTGTCGACAAACTGCGCCGGCGTCATCGTCGTTGGAAATGCCGTGATGAAGCGGGTCATCTGCACAAACTCAAGCGCGTACGTTTGCTTGTTATTCTCCAGCAACTGCTCCCAGCCCGGCGTCAGGACCACCACCCCGCGTCCAATCCGTTGTGTATCCGCGAGAAACTCATTGGCCCGAACGATCGGCACCGCCATTTGATGCTGGCCACCAAACGTCGAGGTGGCAGTCCCGTCTCCGTAACCAGTCTTGTAGAAGCGCTCAACCAGGTAGCCGGTCTGTTGGAATTCGATCGAGAGGAAGAACGACGCCGAGACGTCGATGCGACGCACTTCATTGCATTGCACGTCACTGCCGCAGGAAGTTATCTGGTTGGTCCAGAAATCCCAGCCACTCTGATCGGGTTCACGATTCAGGAAATCGTGATAATGCTGCCGCACAAAGTTGCGGACGTCATCGATCACGTTCGTAGGCGGCTCAGTAGAGTCGTCCGCGATCGTGATCGTGCTTGTGGCCGGTGTTCCCAGGGCCGAGCCTCCGGTCTGATTCGACAGCGAGACAGTCAACGTCTCTGGCCCTTCGACGAAGGCATCCTGACTAATCAAAACAGTGATGGTCTTCGTATCTTCGCCCGCGGCGAAACTCAGCGTCCCGAGCGCAGTCGTGAAATCGCACTTGGGCGTAGCTACGCCGCTCGCGTTTGAGCATGGCAAACCATTGTCAGCACTGGTGACGTAATCGACCGTCGCCGGCTGCGTCAACGTTCCCGTACGCTTAACCGTCACGGTGATCGAGCCGGAACTTTCCGTGGTGTTGGAACTGGCCGAGGCAAAACTAATGAAGCCGGCCGCCGGATTGATAGTGATGTTGAAAGACTGAGAAGCCGAAGTATCAACTCCGCCATTCGCGGTGCCGCCACTGTCTTTGAGATTAATCGTGATTGTAGCCGTGCCGATTGCATTTGCAGCGGGCGTGTAGGTCAGTGTGCCGGTAGAGCTAACTGCCGGCGGGGCGGTGAACAAGCTCGGAATTGTGTTCCCGGTTACCTGGAACGTCAGCGTCTGACTCGACTCGTTAGCCGGACCCGAAGAGATATTCGTCGCCCAATTCGCAACCGTCTGGGCCCCGGCGTTGTTGTTTACCGTCTGGTCTGCTCCCTTGTTAAATGACGGCGCGTCATTGACCGAGTTTACCGTGATAAAAAGGGTTTGGTTCGCCGACGTGTCTGCGCCACCATTGGCCGTGCCCCCATTGTCTTTGAGATTGATGGTGAGGGTGGCTGATCCACTCACGTCAGCCGCCGGCGTATACGTCAGCGTTCCGCTTGGACTGATTGTCGGAGCGACTGAGAAAAGCGCCGGATTGGTGTTATTGGCTACCTGGAAGGTCAGCGTTTGCGTCGACTCATCCGCACCTCCCGCCGAAATAGCCGTGGCCCAGTTATTTACCGTCTGCGCCCCGGCATCTTCATTGACAATTTGGTTGGCGCCCTTGGTAAATGACGGTGCGTCATTCACCGCTGTCACCGCGATCGTGAAGGTTACATTTGGCGAAGTGTCCACTCCGCCATTGGCCGTGCCGCCATTGTCTTTCAGGTTCACGGTAATAGTCGCGGAACCATTGGCATTGGCTGCCGATGTAAAGTTCACATTGCCGCTGCCCGAGTTGACGCTCGGCTGGACTGAAAACAAGCTCGGGTTTGTATTGTTGACAATCTGAAACGTTAGCGTCTGTGCCTCGTTGGTCGCCCCGGCGGAGATGTTTGAGGCCCAAAAGATTGTATGTACGCCGGTGTCTTCGTTAACAGTTAGATCTCCTCCTTTCGTAAACGAGGGCACGTCGTTAACCGCGTTGACTGTAATGGTGAAACTTTGCGACGAAGTATCCACTCCACCATTAGCCGTGCCGCCATTGTCTTTCAAAGCAACGGTTATGACAGCCGATCCATTCGCGTTGGCCACGGACGTGAAAGTCAGCGTGCCACTTGAATCGATCGCCGGAGCGGCGGAAAACAATGCCGAATTCGTATTGCCAGTGATCTGGAAGGTCAATGTCTGACCTGATTCGTCAGGCGCACCGGCCGAAATGTTGGTTGCAAAGTTATTAATAGTTTGCGGCCCGGCATCTTCATTGACCGCCGGATCTGCACCCCTGGTGAAGGTGGGCGCATCGTTCACCGCATTCACCGTGAGCATGAAGGTCTTGACGTCGCTGCCGCCTCCGGTCCGATTGATGGTGACTGTAATGTTGGTCGTGCCCGAAAGATTAGCGGCCGGGTTGATTACCACGCTCCCGTTTGAACCCGTGGCCGACGCGTTCAAGTGTCCCGCGTCATTTGGCACCAACGTCGAATCGCTTGAGGTTGCGGTCACTGACGTGATGGTGCTCGCGTCGCCGGCATCAAATCCCACTGTCAATTGCGTGTCCTCATTGGTGCTCGTGTCTGGCAGGTTTGCTAAGGGCGTTTGTCCTTCATAAGCGCCAATGTCTACGGTCGCCGTCGCATCCGCGTCTGGCCCGTCAACGATGCGACTAAATCCGCGTTGGTCGGTGGTAAGTTGCGAGATGTTTGCATCACTGCAATGCGTCGACTGCGTCACGCAATTATCGCCGCCATCGAGTGCCGGACTGGTGGACTGCAGCGCGTGCGTCAACGTTGGCCCACCGTTGTTCGCGAGTGGACCAAGGCCGGGGCTGGCCACATTGACCTGATTGTTGTTGACGCCGTTTGATAAACCGCCCGAGCCGCCGGTGCCGATGAGGTTGAACGAACTGCTCGGATCGACTCCTCCCGAGACGATGTCGCTAGGAGCACCGCCGGCGGTGTTACCAGCCACAATGGTGTTGCGCAGCTTAATCCCCACTATAAAACTGGGGCTGGTAGAAAACGTGTTAGGTTGAATTCCACCTGAACCTCCGCTGCCGGTGGCATTCCCAGAGATAGTGCTGTTGGTAATGGTAATAGTGGCATTAGTCGGGTTTGTCCCACTGAGGACTGCGTTGTTGTAGATACCGCCGACGGCGCCGGAACCCCCTGAGCTGTTCGTGTTTCCTGAGATTGTGCAATTGTTGATCGTGACTGTAGCTGTGCCTCCCACGCCGACACCATTCCAGATCCCGGCACTGCCAACATCATTGATGCTATTGCCCGAGATGGTGCTGTTATTGAGAGTCACGGTCGCCGGACTAGCCGGGTTGCCCACAGTTGCAGTGTTAAAGATCGCTGAGCCGTGATTGCCGGAGATCGTACTGTTGTTAATGATTATGGTAGCGGGTGCAGCAGCAGGATTGTTTTGCGGTACATTGTTATAGATCCCGGCGCTGCCGCTGGTGCCCGGGACCCCGCCATTGCCTGAGATGGTAGTGTTATTTATTGTCAGCAGTCCGGCGAAATTGCTTATGCCGCCTCCATTGACCGCGTCCCTGACTACGCAGCTATTTATTGCCAACGTGCCCCCTTGATCGTTAAAAAAGTTTCCGCCTAAATTTTGCGCGCCGGCGCCCACAATGCTGCCATTCGCGACAGTCACCCCGCTTATCGTAAGGCCCTTTCCCGCGTTAATCCTGAATATTCGAAAATTCGGCGTGCCTCCAGCGGGGCTGCGCTCGATGGTAAGCAGGCTGGCGCCCGGGCCCTGAATGCGAACGCTCGCGTTAATCGCGGGGATGGCCGTCAAGAGGTCGATGACCGCTGGGCCGCCGGCAGTCAAGGCCGGCGCAAAGGTAATCTCGCGCGGATTCGAGTTGGCGGCGGTTATCGCTTCGCGCAATGTGCAGCCATTTCCGGTGCCGAGTTGAGTACACGCGCCGTCGTCACTGTCCGCGAGCGTGTTTACCTGGTAGGCGTTCATTTCGTATGCGCCGATGTCGCTCGCGTTTCCGCCCGCGGCGTTGGCCACAGTGGGATCATCGACGGGCCGAGATTGGCTGCGCTGGTCCGTTGTCTGTGGGCTGTTGCCGGCATCGATGGCCGGGCTTCCTACCAGCAGCGCGTGGGTCTTAGTGAGGCCGCCATTGTCGGCGAGCGAACCCAATCGCGGATCGATTGGCGCACCGGGACTGCCTACTTGATCACCGTTCACTCCATTATTCAGTCCATTGCCGCCGGACTGGCCAATCAGGTTGTAACCCTGACTGTTGAAAGCGCCTCTGGCATCAAAAGAGCCGCCCGTGTTCTTCGCGACGATCGAGTTTCCAATATTGATCGTGCCACTGACGTTTCCAATTCCACCTGCGCCAGTGCCCGGAGCCGTATTCGCCGTCACGGTCGTGTTGGTCAGATTCACTGTGCCGGATATGTTAGTAATGCCGCCATCGCCCGCAGTGACAGAACCTGTGGTGCTGTTACCGCTCACCGTCGAGTTTGTGAGCGTCACGACACCCGAGTTGGCGTTGGCAGGTCCTACGCCCGGTGTGTTAGCGATTCCTCCACCCTGTGCGTTAGCAGAATTGTTGCTGACGGTGGTTCTAATTAGATTCAATACGCCGTCGGGGTTGAAACCGAGGGTGTTGTTGTAAATGCCGCCGCCTGCACTGCTGGCGGTGTTACCGTCGATGGTGCTGTCAGTCAGCGTGAGGGTTCCCCCGTTGTTAATCGCGCCGCCGTTTGTTCCCGTGCAACCACGAAAAGTCACATCAGTAAGGGTCGATACAACGGGGCTCTCATTAAAGAGACAACCCCCTTGAGGGAATGTAGAACCCGAATTAGGATTATTTCCATTCGCAATCGTCAGGCCCGAGATCGAGTTAGTGAAATTTCCATTGATCGGAGCGAAGAAAAAGATCGTGAAATTCGGAGTGCCGCCCGCGGTGCTTCGCTGAATCGTCAACTGTCTCGATCCCGGGCCAACAATCGTGACGTTCTGGTTGAAAGCTGGCAAGCCTGAGTTGAGGGTAATCGTGCTGCTCGCAGCCAAACTAAAACTGATGTTGTGTCCCTGGTTAGTCGACTTGCCCTCCTGGATAGCGGCGCGCAGAGTACATTGATCGCCGTTTCCGAGGTTGCCGTCGGTATCGCAGTGACCATCACCCACGGCCGTGTCCGCAGTATCAGCAGTACTGTTGACGATGAATGGCGTCGCTGCCGGCACCAGCGAACTGCGAGCGACTGACGCCGCTGAACTAGTCTGGCGAGTCGCGCTTGCCGAGCGGATGGTCAGCGCCGCCGCCATGAAAACCAGCAGCACCGAAGCCGTCAGTGCGGTTACTATTCGCGTCGAAAGCATTTGAAATAAGGGCATACGTGGACCGAGGGATCTGTTCACAGTTTTCATCTCCTGCTTCATATTAGCTTGCCCTGCCAGAAGTCGTAGCCGGTATAACCAAAGTACTGCGCCACCACGAAGGCACGATTGAATTCGGTGTTGGCGCCGGGACTGTCGTTTCAGTTGCCTGACGGAAGCTTCTGAGCCCGGCTGAATGGCTGGACGGATCAGCAACGATGAAAACTGTGATTAGAGATGAAGCAACAGAGGCTACTATTCGCAGCAGTGTGCGACTCGACGGCGACAATTGAGACGCGGATGTTTTCACTGTTTGATTCCCGAAGTTACTAAAGTCAAATAACCACTTCCGTTCCCAAGCGAACGGCTAAGTTATGAGACCAGAAACGGATTTACTACGGGGCTACTCACAGCCGAGCTCGGGCTCAGATGCGCCGAGCGATCACGGCCCAAACCTCTGTCGGTATTCAATCGATGTCAGAAACGCCTTAACCATCTCCGCATTGACATAGTTCCCATTGAACTGATTCAGCTTCGTGAGCCAGAAGTCGTAGCCCGTGTAGTCCGTATCTGGCAAGTCGTTCGGGTTGCGCCGCAAGTAGCCAAAATACTGCGACAGCACAAACGCGCGATTGTATTCCGCACTATACAGAATGTCGTCGTCGGCAGTTCGGCGCAGGGTCTTAGCCCGCGCACTTACGTTGCTGCTGTCGACGGTACCACCAAACAGGTTTATTAGAGCTTGCCGTTCCGGCAGTGACAGAACATTACCAGCATTCTGGTTCAGCTTATCGACAAAAGCGTCGGGAGTCATAGTATTCGGAAAAGCATCTGTGAAGCGGGCCGTCTGGACGAATTCCAGCGCAAATGCTTTTTTATTATTCTCCAGTACTTGCTCCCAGCCAGCCTGCAGCACTACCACACCACTCCCTATTCGCTGAGTGTGCTGCAGAAATTCGTTGAAGCGTACGGTTGGGACTGCCAGCTGATGTGAACCACCGACGGTTGACGTTCCCAGGGCGTCGCCATAAGCGACTTTGTACATTCGTTCGACCAGATAACCAGTTTGTTGAAATTCAATCGAGAGGAAAAATGCCGCCGACACGTTGACGCGAACCAGTTGAACGCAGGACGCATCGTTGCCGCATCCGGCGAGTTGGTTTGTCCAGAAGTCGAACCCTGATTGATCCGGTTCGCGGCTGAGAAAATCAAGATAATTTTGCCGCACAAAGAATGACCCGGTGTCGATCGGGTTAACGCCGGGAGTAGCATCGTCGTCGATAATGGTGATGGTCGCCGTTGCGTTAGCGCCGAGGTTTCCCACGGTCGGATTGGAAAGGGCCACGTTGAAAGTCTCGCCTCCTTCGACGAACCCGTCATCAACAATTGGAATTGTGATGGTCTTTGAGTTTTCACCCGCGGCAAAGGTCAGCTCACCGAACGCCGGGACGTAATCACAGCGCGAGGACGCCTTGCCGTTAGCCGTACCACAGTTTTGGAGCCCAGCCGCGTCGCTGGTTGAATAAGTAACTGCCGCCGCGGCCGAGGTAGGGCCCAGCCGAGTGGCAGTCACCACAACTGACTTGGCATTCTCGGCCACTGAATAATTGGCCAGCGTAAATTGAACGGAACTGTCGTCATTGGCGATGGTGGCCAACGGAGAAGAGAACGAATTCAGATTGACCGGATTGCTCATCTTTAGCTGAAACGTTTCGTCAGGCTCCACGGTGGTATCGCCGTTCACCGTCACATTAATCTGCCCCGACGTTGTTCCGGGAGGAAACGTCAGCGTTCCCGACGTGGCGACGTAATCACTCCCCGCGTTCGCGGTGCCGTCGGCCGTCGCGTAATCAATCGACGCAGTCTGCACCGACGCATTCGATAACGTTACCGGTATGGTGAATATTTGCGTACCCGCATTCCCTTCAGTGATACGCAGATTACCCTGGAATTGCAGACTGGGGATTCCCTCGTTGTCCTGAATTGTAATCACCAGGGTCGATGGTGACGACAGAATCACGCCGCTGGTGGGTTTGCTCAAAGTCACATTGAATGTTTCGTTGGTACCTCCTTCAAAAACTGTGTCGTTAATAATCGGAACGGTGAATGTCTTGCTTAACTGTCCGGGAGTGAAAGTCACAGTTCCAGTAGTCGCGGTATAGTCGCTGCCGGCGGTCGCCGTTCCATCGCTGGTAGCGAAATCGACGGTCGTGGTTGCAGACACGTCACCAGTCCGATTTACGGTAACGGTAATCGTGGGGGTGCCTTCGCTTACGTTAGCCGTTGCGGACGCAAACTGCACGGACGTCGGAATCGGGGCATTACTCGACACGAGTGCCGATTGCACCAAATAGACCGACGCAGGATTACTTACACCCGGTGTCACGGAACTCGGCGTCACGCGAAATGCCAGACCATTTGTGCCCCAACGAACCAAGCCCGTTGGCGTGCCGCTAACATTGGGCAACACCACTGTGGATCCGAGCGGTACAAAAGTAGCCAAATCGTAGGCCGTCAGAGTGACGCTGCTGCCGTTATTCGAAATAAAGAAGGCTTTGCCGAGCGCCGTATCAACTGCAAAGTTACCGTTAATCCCCGTGCCTTGTAGCGTTGCGATCACTTTCGGTGTTTGCGGTTCAACGATGCGGCCGCCAGACGAATACAACAACCCATTCGCTAACTTCAACCCTCCGGAGAAGCCCGAAAATACGCCGTTAGTGATCGTGGTCGGGCTGACTCCTCCCGCAATGACTGTGAACTTCACCAACGAGCCATTGCTTGAGGAACTGTCAACGCCATAGATCGTCGAGGGTCCATTGAACTCGAGGCCACCGATCCCGGAATAATTTCCTGACACATTATTGGCTCGTTTCACGCCGTTATCGTAAATAGACACAGCGTTCCCGAAGCTGCTTCCCAGCGCCAGTGCTATCGTCTGGGGATTTCCGGGCATTACCTTCATATCTGACGGTGCCGTCGAAAGTGAATGGCTGAATTGCAGTCCCGCCGTTTGCGTGGATATATCGAAGCGACGAATTGCCGCCGCGCCGTCCAGATTTGCATAGAGCGTCTTGCCATCGTCGGACAGCGCCAGCTTGTTTGGTTCGCTGCCGATAAAAACGGACGGGCCAACCGTCGCCGTTTGGGGATCAATGGTGGTGATGCTATTGCCGGTCGTCAATTGATATCCGGCAACGCTGGCGTAGATCCGCTGTGTGGATTGATTGAAAATCAGATCGTTCGCACTGACATCGAGCTTACGCGTAAAAGTCGGAATATATGGCGGCGACGGCGACGGCACCGGAGATGGCGTGGGTGTCGCGGCCGGAACCGCATCGCCCGGATTCACCAGCGCGCTTTGAACCAAAAATATCTGCGTGCTCGTGCGGAACGCCAACCCGTTACTGCCCCAGCGCACCAGACTTGTTGGCGTACCGCTAAGACCCGAGATCGTTACCGCGCCCAGCGGTAAGAAAGTATTGATGTCAAAGGCACGCAGTGTCGTATTTCCGCCGGAGTCACTCAAAAAGAAAATTCGTCCGGCGGCTGAATCAAGAAACATCGCGCCGTTAGAACTGGCATTAGTGAAAATCCCTTTAATCGATCCATTCTCAGCGTCCAGGACGGCTCCGCCAGACATGTAGACAAGTCCGTTGTCATATAGAATATTGCCGCCGCTGTTGGTGGGAACCGTATTGATCAGTGAAAGACCCGAGGCCGAAACACTCATCCTGGAAATCGACCCATTTGCCACATAGAGCGTAGAAGCTGAACGAAAGGCGAGGCTTCCGTTGTTGTTCTGCGTTTGCGGGCGCTGCACATCATCATCGTAGATCGCGGTCGACGCGTTGGAACGACTCACGGCAATCGTGCCGGGCGCTCCGGGCATGACTGCTAAGGCACTCGCCCTGCGCAGGCCATTAAATTGTTCAAAACCCAATGCCAATTGCAACCCCGGACTTTGGCTAGTCAGATCAAAACGGCGCACGGCTCCGGCGCCGTCGAGTCCGACGTACATGGTGTGCTGATCGTCAGACACCGCCAGCTTATTGGGCTCACTACCGATGAAGACCGCGCTGCCGACCGTTGCCGTCACCGGGTCGACCGGCGTGATGCTATTGCCGCCGACGCCGGCGCTGCTCGGCACGCTGGCGTAAAGCAATTGCTTGCCGGCGTTATAGATGAGATCGTTGGTCGCCAGCGGAACCTGCCGTACAAAAGTCGCGGGCGGTGTCGGCGTAGGCGTCGGTGTCGGTGAAGTTGCGGCAGTCGGCGTCGGTATAGGATCGGCAGAGGGGATCAGCGAACTCTGGACGATGATCAATTGGCCGCCCGACGTGCGAAAAGCCAGGCCGTTACTACCCCAGCGGATCATATTGTTGATGTCGCCGTTTACTCCGGTAACTGTAATCGTGCCAATCAGCACAAACGTATTAATGTCGAAGACCCTGATTGTTTTGACCGAGCTGTTCGAAAAATCGTTCATCAGGTAATACGCGCGCCCGACCGAAGAGTCGGGGACAAATGCTGTGGTATTAACACTGCTGCCGGTTACGCTAAAAGTGCCCTTAAGCGTTCCGTTCGAGGTATCTGGATCAATTACTTGACCATTACCTGCATAGATCACACCATTGTCGAATTTAATTCTGGTTCCTTGTCCCAGGGTTGAATTGCCCCCCGTGACTGAGACGCCATTAGCGTCGACCTTCAAGGTATTCAATCCGTTGAAGCTGATGCTGTCGTACAGCTTAGTTGCCGAGGCCGAGAAGGACAGGAAATCACTCCCCCCAAACGATCCCGGCGCCACCGTGGGTCGTTGCGCGCCATTGTCATACGCCGCGATGTTTCCTGAACTGCTGCTACTGCCACGCCGCGCGACCACCAAAAGGTCCGGATTCCCCGGCGCGACCGCGAGATCGGTGGCTCGATTCAAACCACTAAAAGAATCCGATCCCAACGCGAATTGGCTTCCAGGGGTCTGGGTAGAAACGTCGAATTTCCGAACTGAATACGCACCGTCTAATCCTGCGTATAAGGTCGTACCATCACTCGCGATCGCTAAGCGGTTTGGCTCGCTGCCAATCAGGACCGATGACGTGATGGCGCCGGTAGTCGGATCGATCGTCTTAATGCTGTTGCCGCCGGCGCCCACGGTGCTCGGTACGCTGGCATAGAGCAGCTTCGTCGTTAGACTATAAACGACGTCGTTTGCCGTCAGCGGAATCACTCGAACGAAATCGGCTTGAGCATCAGGGGCGAGGACGTCATCGAATGCCGACACAGTTCCGATAGTCTTAATAATGACGGCGGGAACTAAGACGACCGCAGTGAGTGTCAAAACAAACAACAGACGCAGATTACTTCGGAATCGAAATCTCATATGAGGCGACATAGGACTTCTTCTCCCTGCAAGGTTCGGTATCGCGGCCAGCCGAGGCCCGATATGTCGGGGGCCACGCGCTTAGTTGATAACAAACTGATTGTCCAATCTGTGATCTCTATCACCAGACTGGCCACACATACGCGGATTACGTTGGGAAATAGCAAATCTATTTCTCCGAAATCATCCTCACGGTCCAAATCGTTGACGGTATTCAATCGACGACAGAAATGCTTTGACCATTTCCGCATTGATATAGTTCCCGTTGAACTGATTCAGCTTCGTCAGCCAGAAGTCATAGCCGGCGTAATCGAGGGTCGGCTCCGGTGCGTCATTCGGATTGCGGCGCAGATATCCAAAATACTCGGCCAGTACGAAGGCCCGATTAGACTCCTGCTGACTCAAAGTGCTGTTTTCCGCAACACCTCGGAGCGCCCGCGACCGCGCTGCGATATTAGTCGTAGTGGTCGCTGAACCGAATTCATTGATCGCGGCATTGCGCGCTGCAGTCGTCGGCGTAACTCCAGCGTTAAGGAACAACTTGTCAACGAATTGTGCCGGCGTCATCGAAGTCGAGAAGGCTGAGACAAATCGAGATCGTTGCACAAATTGCAACGTAAAGACCTGCTTATTACCTTCGAGTATCGATTCCCATCCCGTCTGGCCAACAATTAGACCTTTGCTGATCTGCTGGGTGTCGGCCAGGAATTCATTCAAGCGCACGATTGGCACTTTAATGGCTTTTGAGCCACTCAGCGCGTCAGCATCTCCGAAGGACGATTTATAGAGTCTCTCCACCAGGTATCCAGTGTTCTGAAACTCGATTGAAAGGAAAAACGCTGAAGAGACATTGATGCGTCTGACTTCGGCGCAGGCTGCGTCCGCACCGCACGAGGTGATTTGACTGATCCAGAACGCCAGGCCGGCGGGATCGGGCTCGCGATTCAAAAAGTCGTGATAATGCTGCCGCACAAAAATGTCGACATCATCGATGGCGTTCATCGGCGGTTCAGTGAAATCATCATCAATCGTGACCGTGCTAGTCGCCAACGGCCCGAGGGCCGATCCTCCGGTCTGGTTTGATAAGGCAATTGTGAATGTCTCCGGACCTTCAACAAATGAATCCTGTCCGATCAACACGTTGAAGGTCTTGCTGTCCTCGCCCGCCGCAAAGCTAAGAGTTCCCAGAGCCGAGGTGAAGTCACATTTCGGCGTGGCTATGCCATTGGCAGTCGAGCAGGGTAAGCCATTGTCCTCACTCGTGGCATAGTCGACGCTTACCGGCCTGGATATGTCTCCCGTGCGCTTCACCGTCACGGTGACAAAGCCGGAACTTTCATTAGGATTCAGGTTCGCAGTAGCGAAGTTAAGCGATCCGCCGACCGGATTGATATTGATGTTGAAACTCTGGACCGCTGATGTGTCTATGCCGCCGTTCGAGGTACCGCCGTTGTCCTTCAGGACTATGTTAATGGTTGCGCTGCCTCCGGCATTCCCCGCTGGCTGATAAGTGAGAGTGCCGGTCGGACTAATCGACGGCGCCAACGCAAACAGACCGGGATTGGTATTGCCCGTCACCAGGAAGCTCACCGTCTGGCTTGATTCATTGGCGGGACCCGAAGATATATTGGTGGCCCAATTGTTAACTGTCTGGATTCCGGCGTTGTTGTTTACCGTTTGGTCGGCGCCCTTTGTGAAAGAAGGTACGTCATTGACCGCGTTGACCGTAATCGTAAATGTCTGCGCCGCGGACGTATCAACTCCGCCGTTGGTGGTGCCACCATTGTCCTTAAGCGTCACCGAGACGGTAGCCGTGCCGTTCGCATTCGCCGCCGGCGTGTAAGTCAGAGTTCCAGTCGAGCTAATCGCCGGCTGGACTGAGAAGAGGGCGTTGTTGTTATTCGAGGCGGTGAAACTCACTGTCTGACTCGCTTCATTAGCCGGGCCGGAGGAAATAGTCGTCGCCCAGTTCGCTACGGTCTGAGCGCCTGCATCTTCATTTATAGTCTGATCGGGTCCGGCCGTAAACGAGGGCGCATCATTCACGGCGGTGACGCTGATGGTAAAGGTGCGCAACGAAGAGGTATCAAATCCGCCATTAGCGGTGCCGCCGCTGTCTTTGAGGTTTATCGTGATCGACGCCGACCCATTGGCATTCGCCGCCGGCGTGTAGGTCAAGGTTCCGTTCGAGTTGATTGCCGGCGCGGCTGAGAAGAGCGCCGCGTTTGAGTTATTGGTCACCTGGAAAGTCAAGGTCTGTCCGGACTCGTCCGCTGGTCCCGGCGAGATCGCGGTGGCCCAGTTGTTTACCGTTTGGGCGCCGGCATCCTCAAGCACCGTTTGATTCGCGCCCTGGGTAAACGAGGGGGCGTCATTAATGGCAGTCACGTTGATGGTGAAGGTCTGAGCCGCCGACGTATCGACTCCACCATTCGCCGTGCCGCCGCTGTCCTTAAGCACAATCGTAATGTCAGCCGACCCGTTGGCGTTCGTCGCCGGCGTAAAGCTAAGCTGGCCACTCGAATTAACCGTTGGCCCACTTGAAAACAAACTGGGATTGGTGTTGTTAGTTATCTGGAACGTCAGCGTCTGACTGGACTCGTCAGACGGACCAGCCGAGATACCCGTGGCCCATGGAGAAACGAACTGCGATCCCGAATCTTCATTTACCGTGCGGTCCGGCCCTTTCACAAAAGAAGGCGCATCATTAACTGAGTTGACGGTAATCGTGAATGTCTGCGAGGCCGAGGTGTCAGCGCCGCCATTGGCAGTGCCACCGTTGTCTTTGAGATTAATCGTGATCGTTGCCGTCCCACTGACATTGGCAGTAGGCGTGTAGGTTAGGGCGCCCGCCGAACTAACTGCCGGAGCATTTGCAAAAAGGGCCGCGTTAGTATTGCCGGTGATCTGGAAAGTCAGCGTCTGCCCCGACTCATCGGGCGCGCCTGCCGAAATACTGGTCGCCCAATTGTTGACGGTTTGGGCGCCAGCGTCTTCATTGACAGCTTGATCCAATCCCTTCGCGAATGATGGCGCGTCATTAACTGGATTCACCGTCAGCAGGAAAGTCTTACTTTCCGGACCACCCGTCCGGTTAACGGTGACCGTTATATTCGTCGTTCCCGACTGGTTAGTAGCTGGATTGATCGTCACGATTACGGTCGAACCGGAAATCACGCTTAGATGTGCTGAGTCGTTCGGTACCAACGTTGGATTACTTGAGTTCGCGGTTACGGAAGTGATCGTACTAACGTCTCCGCCGTCAAACACGACTAAGAGCTGGGTGTCTTCGTTGGTGCTGGTGTCGGCAAGGTTCGCCAGCGCGACTTGTGTTTCGTACGCGCCGATATCGACGGTTGCCGTCGTGTCAACGTCGGGGCCGTCAACCAGGCGACTGAAAACTGTGCCGCGTTGGTCTGTCAAAAGCTGGGGAATATCAGCATCGCTGCAGTGTGCCGCTTGAGTCACACAATTATCGCCCGCGTCGAGCGCCGGGCTGGTCGACAACAAGGCGTGCGTTTTAGTTGACCCGCCATTGTTGGCCAATGGTCCAAGCTGCGGGTTAAGTGGGCTAGCGATAGTGCCAACTTGATCGCCGTTGTTTCCGTTGGTGAAGCCGCTACTGCCATCGGACTTTCCGATTAGATTATGACCTTGCGATGTATAAGAGCCAGTCATGTCCCCGCCAGTCCCATTAAGCGCAACAATTGTGTTCCTGAGTCTGGCAGGGCCGCTACCATTAGAGATTCCATTGCCGGAACCGCTCGCGGAATTCGCGGTAACCGTCGTGTTCGTCAGTGCCAAAATGCTTGAGCTATTCACCCAAATGCCACCACCCGAAAGGGCATTGTTGCCACTCACAGTACAGTTAATAAACCGACCGACTGAAGAAGCTCCGATATAGACGCCCCCAGCGAACGATGGTGAGACGTTGCCGCTCACCGTGGTCCTATTGGCGATTATCGTCCCGGTACTGATCTGAGCAATGCCGCCTCCGGCCCCGTTTGAACCTCCGTGCTGCCCGCCCGGGGCGTTACCAGCAACGGTGGTGTCGGAAATGGTTAATAAGCCGCTACTCTCCAAGCCAATTCCACCACCGTATCCACCACCGCCCTGGCCGTTACCTGCTTCACCCGCATGATTGTTAGTAATTGTGACGCCGTTAAGAGTTATCGTGCCCGAGGTGGAAGATATTCCCCCACCATGGCCACCATGCCCGCCATTGCCGCCGGAAAGCTCCCCGTCTCCGCCGCTGCCAGCCGTATTGCCGTCAATGACGCAATTGATCATTGTAAGAGTGCCGTTGGCGAATATCCCTCCGCCCCAACCCCCGCTGCCGGAGTGAGGCTGACCATCGCCGCCTCGACCAGCAACGTTTCCCGAAACGCTGCAATTTGTCATCGTCAGGGTCCCGGTACTGGAGATCCCTCCACCGAAGCCGCCGCTGCCGGCGAGAGTGATCCCGTTCCCCGCGTGGTTAGCAGTGACCGCGACATCCGTAAGCGTAAGGTTACCGGAATTCACGATACCGCCTCCGTTTCCCGTACAGGTGCTGTCATGAAAGCCACAATCTACGTCAGGCGTCTTACCGTTCGTTGCTGTGAGGCCCGAAATGATGACCGTTGCGTTGCTAACAGTGAAGATGCGATAGTCCCCTCCCGTATTCCTCCGCACCGTTAGCTGGCCCGAACCTGGCCCGGTGATCGTCATGCTGCTCGTTATGCTCGGCAGCGCTCCAGTTAGATTGATGGTGCCCGTCACGCCGGTCGCGTCGATCACGTCAGAGCCACTGCTGCTGCCGGCGATGCATTCACCGGCACTTGCACCCGATGCCGCATTGGTGTTCGCCGCGGTAATCGCTTCGCGCAGAGTGCACAAGCCATCGCTGCCATTCGCCGCGTCGGAGGTACTGTTCACCAGAATCGAAGCTGCGTGCTGGCGCCGGCCTTCGAACGAGATTAGAACGATTGTGGTTATGCAGATCGAGATTAGCAGAAGCGTGCGGACGCGCGCTCGCGACAAGGGGGATGGTCTCATGCGTTTTTGCTACTCCGTCGGTCAGGTTTGTCGGACGAAGAATACAACCCGATCTTGACTGGGAGTTATGATGGAAATCACTATCAAGTATCCAAATACTTAGGCGTAGTTCAGTCGGGTGTCGCCAGAGTAAGACAAGCTGGTTTCGTTGTAAAGTACAACTGGCCGGTGAGATATGGCAGGAGGCCCGAGCGAGACCTGGGCCTACCTTTTTACGGCCCGAACCGCTGCCGGTATTCAAGTGAACTTAGAAACGCCTTCACCATTTCCGCGTTGATATAGTTCCCATTGAACTGATTCAGCTTAGTCAGCCAAAATTCATAACCAGTGTAGTCCGAGTCCTGCGGATCGTTGGGATTTCTTCTCATGTATCCGAGGTACTGCATCAGTACGAATGCTCGATTGGACTCAGATGCGAACAGATCGAAATCTTCGGCCACCGATCTCAGAACTTCACCACGGGTCTTGGCGCTCGAAGCGAGATCGTTTACCAACTGATCACGTTCTGTCTGGGAAAGTGGATTTCCGGCATTCAGGTTCAATTTGTCGACAAACTCCGCCGCACTCATCGACGAAGGATATGCTGTTGTGAAGCGAGCGCGCTGCACAAATTCAGCAACAAAAGCTTGCTTGTTCATCTCCAATTGCTGTTGCCAGTTGCCGACATTGACTATCACTCCCTGGCCGATCTTCCGAAAATCAAGAACCAGATTCGACGCGGCAGCGTGGATGGTTCAAGTCCTTTCTAAAAACAAGCACAACCCTCACGCACACAAATCCCACCTCGCGGCAGCGTGTGGAT
>Ga0070694_100000277_pt1 | contig 27297 bp, 42 predicted proteins | sample KBSK1251metaG_FD_65470 | JGI IMG/M metagenome (GOLD analysis project Ga0070694, IMG submission 65470) | Corn, switchgrass and miscanthus rhizosphere microbial communities from Kellogg Biological Station, Michigan, USA - KBS K1-25-1 metaG | ecosystem: Host-associated > Plants > Roots >...
TCCCGGCATGCCGGGGTCGGGACGGTCACGACGCACGTCCTGGGACAGCTTCGATGCGCTTCCCGCAGACGGTGCAGCACCAGATGCCGAACGCACGCTCCGTCGCCTCTGCGAGGCAGTCGTGCGATGCACGTCCCGCGGTCTCGTGCCCGACCAGCCGCGCGTGCCGGTCCGAGTCGTGCAGCCGGATCCAGTTGGCGCGGTCCAGCTCGACCTCGCGCAGCACGCGCCGCTCGACGCGGAGAAGGCGCAGCAGGCACGCGGCCGACGAGCAACCGGCAACGGCGACCACGGCCAGGACGGCGGTCATGCGGGCCACCCGCCCGCCGACTCGCGCACGGCCTCCGCCGCCAGCTCCTCGCACCGCTCCCGCAGCACTTCGGCCTGCTCGTCTTCCATCCGCTCCCGGCACCGCACCGAGCAGGCGCGCAGGTCCGCGTCGAAGTCCATGGCGTACGACGGCTGCCAGCCGAAGATCCGCTCGCCGCAGCCGTCACACGGCCGGGACTCGTTCTCCGCCAGCCGGAGCAGGTAGGCGGGTGGGGCGTCCGCCGCCGGGCCGAGCGCGTCGGCGTACCGCTTCGCTGCCAGCCCGGGAAGCCCGCGGCCCGCGTCGGCGACCTGACGTGCGGTCGGCGCCTGGTGAATCGTCTGCTGCAGTGCGGTGGTGGTGCTCATCTGCGTCCTTCCTGTACGCTCGGCGGTGCGTCCTTCGGCCCCCGCGCCCGTCCCGGCTCGGGGGCCTGACGCTGTCTAGGGGCTCGTCCTGCGTGTCGCGGCCCGGCGTTTCTTCGCCCGGGCCAGCGCGAGACGCTGCATGTGCGCGGTCAGCGCCTGCTGGGCGCGGCGCTGCCGTTCCTCCGGGGCGAGCCGGCCGTCGGGGTCGACCTCCCGCTCGAACTTGGCGAGGAAGCCGCTGCGGGCCCGGGAGGTGGCCGCGGCACGGCCGGGCTCGTCGAGGCGGGACCAGCGGGTGTTCGCCGCGATCCGCGCGGTCAGGCTCGCCACGAGGTCAGAGGGCTCGTCACCCCACGAGGAGCCCATCAGGACGCCACCTCGTTCGGGTGGCGCTTCTCCAGCCCTGACTTCGGGATGTTCAGCGCCTTGGCAAGTGCGGCGAGGACGGCCGGCTTGACGTCGCGGCGGCCCTTCTCGACGTCGCAGAGGTACTGCGGGCTGATCCCGGCTTCCCTGGCTAGCTGGTCCTGGGACATGCCGTCCTTGATCCGCCACGCCCGGAGCAGCGCCCCGTCGATCAGGTCCTGGCCCATGGCTGGATCGTATGCGTACCCACGCGTACGGTCAAGTCTACGCGCGCAACTAGTGCGCAAACAGCGCTGACCTGCGGGTTTGCAGAAACACAGCGGTGTAAGTGCGTAGAGGGGCGTGATTACGCGTGTTGGACTACGCAAGATTTCGCTGCGAACATCGCGGCTGTGACACCGGACGAGTGGGCGAGGACCGTCGGTGCCGCACTACGCCGCGCGCGAGGTCGCATGAGCAAGCGTGAGGCCGCGCGGCGGGCTGGCATCTCCGAAGGTCTCTGGCGACAGTTAGAGACCGGTGCTCGCCCGCTTGCCCCTGGCATGACCGCCCTGGTGAGCCCTCGTGACGAGACGCTCATCGCCGCAGCCGACGCCGTCGGGCTAGATCCGAACGAGCTGTTCCGACTCGCCGGCCGTGAGCTGCCCGAGCCCAGCGAAGGCCGGGTCGTCCCGATGGATCTTCCGGTAGAAGCCGCGGTCGATGAAGCCCGTCATCAAGGCGGCGATCCAGGCGGCCCGGGCCGAGCGGCAGGCGCTGATCGCGGAGCGGGATCGGAGACGGGCGGAGGGGACGCCGTGACGAAGTGCAAATGGTGCGACGCGGAACTCAAGGGTCGGAAGACCGTCCATAGTGCGGACTGCTGGTCTACGACGCCAGAGGGAAAGCGCAAGGCGACTCAACAGGGCTTACTGATCCTGGCGGCAATCATTGGCGTCGGGCTTCTGGTAGGGGCTATTTCTTCCAGAACGAACACCAGCCAGACCAGAGACGAGGCTGGACACTCTTCGTCATCTGAGGATGTCTCCCCCGAATATGCACTCGCCAGCCTCGATAGTGGCCCGGACCCGGACGGCGGCGAGGTGCGTCACTTCGCCTACCTCCTAGATCAACTAGAACCGGCCTGTACGAATGCTCGGATGGACCTCGCGGACATCGCGGTAGCGGCGCGGCAGTCCGTCCGTGAGCACGGACGGGACGTCACCCTGGCCGGCGTATTACAAGCCATCGAACGATCCGTCCCCGTGTCAGCGCGGCCTACGGACTGCAAAGAGGTCGCCATCGCTTGGGTCACGATCTTCGTTGGCGGCGGCTGAACATTGAACCGGTCTCTGAAGGGCGGGGTGCCATGAGCAACGACACTGTAGGTCTGATCTGGATCCTGGCACCGCTGCTCGGGCTGATCCCGGCCACGATCGCGCGCCGGAAAGGCAACTCGTTCGTGATCCTCTGGATCGCCGGGACCCTGATGTTCATCGTCGCGCTGCCCGTTGCGATCCTGATGAAGCCGAACCCAAAGAAGTTTGAGCAATGCCCCGCGTGCCGTGGCTGGATACCCGCCGACGCGCTGAAGTGCATGCACTGCGCCGAGCCGCTGAACCCATGACGTCAGACGGCGAGACGCTCGGTGACTTGGTCGCGCAGGAGCGTGCCCGGCTCGGCCTGTCGCTGCGCCAGCTCGCCGCGAAGTGCGGCGGGAGCCCGACGTCGTCGACCATCCACGAGATCGAAGCAGGGAAGCGCACCGCGGTCGGCCGCGAGCACCTGACCGCACTCGCCGGCGCGCTCGGCCTGCCAGCCGGACGGCTCCTCGCCGCGGCCGGCCGGTCCCGGCACCACCTCGGCCGGTTCGACCTGCCTGCGGAGGCCGACGAGCTCGACGCGGCTGAGCGGCGGCTGGTCCGCCAGCTCGTCAGCGCCCTACTCGCCGCGCGGCGGAAGGCCGGGCCGCGGGCGCCGGAGAACGGGGCAGAAACGCAGAACGGATACAGAACAGTACGCGGAAGGACACATGACGGCCAGAACCGGCCAGGCTAGTTTGACGATCAGCGAGTGCGGTGAGAGTCGAGGGCACCACGCCGTGACACAGGACTCCGGCGCGACAAGGGGGAGCCTTTCCGATGCCATTCGATCCGGCTCGACTACTTACACACAACATCGACATGTGGAAGGCCACGAGTGGCGCGCTGCTCGTCGCCGGCGGACTCGCCGCGTGGCGTTCGCGGCGCGGGGCGCGGCTGCCGGCGTTCGCGGCCGTCCTCGCAGCGGGCGCGGCGGTGGCCGGGATGAGGTCCGTCTCCGAGCTGCGCGAAGCCATGGCGGAGCAGATCGCCCGCCTCGGGTACGCGGCCGGGTGGGGAGACCAGGCGCTCGAGGTGTCGCCTCAGCATCCGGTGGCCAAGGCGGCGGGCCGGGTGCCGGCCACGGGCTGACCTGCCCGGCATGCGGGCCTACAGCATCTGATCCGGCCGGATACCGCACCTGCTGACCCACCTTCACCGTGCTCGGTGGCACACCGCGCTAAGTGGGCTGACTACGGATCAGAAGGTTGGGGGTTCGAGTCCCTCCGAGCGCGCTTATAGCCTCTGACCTGCGGTTTTACCTCAGGCCGCTCGGCCGGTTCCGGCGCACACCGTTGTCACACCATCTGATCGGCGTAGGATTCCGGCCATGACCCGGGCCCGGCCGCTGCGTCTCGTCGACCCCGACGCTGAGCCGGACGGCGGTCCGAACGCCGTCTACTTGCGTGACTTCGCCCGGCACCTGCGCGCGCTCAACCGCAGCCCGCGGACGATCCGCGGCTACACCGACGACGTCGCCCTGCTCGCCCGGCACCTCGCCGGCCGGGACCTGGCCACGACGGGCCGTGCCGACGTGGAGGAGTTCCTCGGTGACCAGCTCGCCCGCCACCGGCCGGCGACGGCCGCGGTGCGTTATCGGAGTCTGCGCCGGTTCTTCAACTGGATGACCGGCGAGGAGCTGGTTGCCACCTCGCCGATGGCGGGGGTGGGGGAGCCGGCGGTGCCGGACGTGCCGGTGCCGGTGATCCCGGACGATTACCTGCTGCGGCTGCTCAAGAGCATGGACGGGAAGGCGTTCGAGGACCGGCGGGACACGGCGATCGTGCGGCTGCTGATCGACACGCCGCTGCGCCTCGCGGAGCTGGCCGGGTTGCGGATCCGCGGCGAGGACGGGCGCAGCGACGTCGACCTCGATGTCGACTCGGTGTACGTGACGGGGAAGGGCGCCCGGCCGCGGGCTAATCCGTTCGGGCCGTCGACCGGGCAGGCGCTGACCCGCTACGAGCGGGCACGCGCGGCGCATCCGGCCGCCAAGCTTGACGCGTACTGGATCGGCGGCCGCGGGGCGATGACGGGCAGCGGCATCTACCAGATGGTGGAGCGGCGGGCCCGGGCGGCGGGGTTGCCGCACGTGCATCCGCACCAGTTCCGGCACACGTTCGCGCACCAGTGGCGCAAGGCCGGTGGGAGTGAGGAAGACCTGATGCGCCTGGGCGGCTGGCGGTCACGTGAGGTGATGGCCCGCTACGGCGAGTCGCTGGCGGTGGAGCGGGCCGCGGACGCGCACAAGCGCCTGGCGCCGGGCGAGCGGGTGTAGCGCGTCAGTCCTGGAGGTCGCGGCGGGCGGAACGCTGGCCACCGCGGAGGCTGGCGATGGCTACGACCATGCCGGTCAGCGCGGACACGAGGCCGGTGATGGCGACGATCAGCGTCGCCGGGTCAGTGCCCACCGCGCCGCTCCCGCTCCCGGCGGGCGCCCATCGACCGGATGACGACGTAGATCAGCCCGACGACGAGCAGGTTGGCGGCCACGTTCAGCGGCACCCGCCACGACCGGCTTCCTTCCTCGAGCACCGAGGTGAGCATCGGGACGAAGGTCTTGACCGTGGCCCACACCGAGAAGCCGACGATCACCCACAGGATCTGCGGCCCGTCCTGCGCACGGGCGGCCGGGCTGTCCCGGTAGAAGCGCCACGAGTAGACGACGAGGACGGCGAACATGCCGTAGACCAGCATGCTGGTCGCCACGTCGGTCAGGACGGCGAAGGGCATGGTTCCTCCGTCAGGTGATGTCGCCGGGCGGCGTCGGCGTGGGGATGGCGGAGCGGTCCAGGTAGCGGCGCATCACGTACGACGCGCCCGCCTGCAAGACCGACCGGGCGAGGCTGGCGCCGAGAACACCCCACACGATCGGGTCGGGGCTGCTCACCACCGCGTACACGGTGACCGCCACGGCGAGGGCGAGGTCGATCGCCAGTCCTTGCACGAAGGTGCGGGCCGCGCGGTTACGCGCGTCGGCGCCGAGCTCGGCGTCCTCCCGGCGCTTCGTCGCGGCGCTCTTGCGGGGGCTCATTGCGAGAGCCTCGTGGCGAGCCGGTCGGCGAGCTTGTCCGCGAGCAGGTCGTAGTCGATCGCCTGCCCGCCGGCGGCGATCTGCTCGCCGAGGTCGCGGACCCGATCGCGCAGGTAGGCGATGGTGAAGTTGTGGTTCGCGTCCTGCCCGAGCCGGACGATGACGGAGTCGACGATCTTCTTGACGTCGACGTCGGTGAGCGGCATGTCTTCCTCCTCGGTGCTGGTGGGCTGGGTGGTCGTGGTGTCGGCGGCCGGCCGGGCCCCTTGCTGGACGGCGCTTGCGGTCAGGCCGGGCACTTGAACGTGGGTCGGGTCCCAGCCGACCCGAACCTTGGCGGCGAGATCCCGAGTGCGGACCGCGGCCGCTGTGGCGGTCCGGTCGGCGCCGCTGAGGCCCCACAGGATGCCGGTCTCCAGGCCGGCGTCAGCAGCGGCCACGGCCAGGGCCAGCAGGTACCGGGTGCCGGGTGCTGCCGGCGCGTCGTCGTCGAGCACGTCCGCGGCCAGCGACTCGGGTGCCCCTGCGGGGCTGGTCGCGTTGTGCAGGCCGTACCGCAGCTTGCTCGTGCCCCGCTCGTACGCCGCCTGCTGGTCGGCTGGGGAGCGGTACGCCTCCTGGATCCGGGGTCGGAAGCCCTGCCGTTCCAGCGCGACGATCGCGCGGGCGAGCCGGCTGCCGAACGCCGGGTAGCACTCGGTGAGCTTCGCCGTGTTGCGGGCGCGGCGGTCCGCCTCGTTCATCACGGGCTCCTCATCAGGTTGGTGACCGCCCGGCGGGCGGCCATGCGGACGGTCGGGCACCAGTGCCAGCGGCCGTCGACCGACCGCCAGCGGGCCCCGATCCGCACCCGGTGGATCCACACGGTGCGCCCGCCGTACCGGACCGGGATCAGCGGATGCACGGGCCCCCCTCGGGTTAGTCGGCCGGCGGCTCCCGCGGGTGTTCGCGGACCCGGCCGTCCTGCGCGGCGATGTGCTCACTGAGCCGGTGGTCGACGGTGCGGACCTCGTGGACCGCTTCCTGCGCCAGCTCCGCGGCGAGATCAGCCCGCTCGGCGGCGGCGTGTGACCGCTGGTCGACCCGGGCGAGGACCCGCTGCACCTTGTCGAGCTGGTCATGGGTGGTCTGCTGCCCGGACAGCATGTTGTCCGCGAACCCGTTGCCGATGTTGCGCGTGTTCCGCTCGGCCTGCTTCGCCTTGTGCTGAGCCGACCAGGACACCGCGACACCCGCGAGTGCCGCGATCGCAGCGAGGGTGGCCGCGAACTGGTCGACGAGACTCTTCAGCCAGCCCCGGTCGGCAGCCAGGATGACCTGAAGGACAGGAATCACGCCCATGTGATGCCAGAGTGCTGCTCGACGGGCAGGGGTAGCGACGCCATGGGCCGGGCCTCCAGCTACGACTGGCGGGTCTGGTCAAGGGGCCGCGAGCGGTTGCACTCCGCTTCGCGGTCCCGCCTTGCGGGTGCTGCGTACTGCCGGGGCGCGTCATGGTCCGTCGCCGGGATGGGTCGGGGTAAGGCGAGGGTCGCCGTGCTGCCACAGCCCGCCCCGCCACGGGCTGCCCTTCTTCGGGCCACTCTTCCGCAGCGGACGCACCAGATGATGCGCCTCTCGCGCTGCCAAGGCGCGCACGGCCGGCTCCTGCTTCGGCGCGGTGAGGTACGGCATGAGGGCGGCGAAGACGCCGAGTGTGTGCTCCTCTCCTCGCGCCTGCCACATCCAATAGGGCCGGTGGTCGAGGATTCGATATGGCCCGTTTATCTTGCCGCCGAGAATTGCTTGGAGCCGTTGCAACGGGCGAATATCGGCCTGCGCTGCCTGAGCGATTAACCGTCCTCGGCCTCGGTCATCAGACCGAATCTGAAACATGAAGGAGCCCTCACCGTCCAGAAACCCCGCCGCCCAAGCTAAGTCCTCACCTCGCGTCGCTATTCTCATGGTGTTTATTCTCCGCCAGGATGAGTTGGGGTAGGACGCGCATGATTCGTCCTGCCGAAATAAAAACCCAGCACAACGAACAGCGCGTTCGTCAGCACCAGCGGGATGTGCTCGGGATCACGGAACGCGGCTGTCACCACCGACAGGGTGAGGATGGCGGCGATGACGGCCTGCATCCGCTCCCACAAGGCGTTGATCTGGTTCTTCCGCTGAGCGGCGAGAGCATCCGCGGTGACCTGAGCGAGCGCTGCGGTCAGGATCGCTTCGACGTCGGCGCTAGCGATGAGCTTCGCAGCGTCCACCGCCGCCCCGGCGCTGACCCGCGCAGCTTCGGTCGCCGGCGTCACTCCCGAGGGCGACTCCGTATGTCCGTCGTTTGGCCGCACATCGAACAGCCTACGCGGCGGAGGATCAGGTGTCCCGAACCGCCGTCCGGCGTCACAGGTAGGTGCCCCGCCAGCCTTGGCGGATGGACCGCTGCCGGGACGACGGCCGCACGCCGGAGCTGCGCTGGCGTGGGGCGGCGCGGCCGAGGCCGTCGTCCCGCTGCCGCTGCCGCAGCGGCGGGGTGTCGGCGTCGAAGATGACGAGTAGGTGCGCTTCGGTGATCCGCAGGGTGAGCCCGGCTGGACGGACGTTCTCGACTGCGATCCAGAACGTGCCGTCGCCGCTGCCGATCGACAGGCCGGCGTCGCCGTAGGTAAGAGGGATCGGACCGGACTGCGCGTAGGTGGTGCTGCCGGGCAGGGTGACGCCCGGGGCTCCGGTGTTCGCAGCGCCGCTGGTGTTGCTGGTGGCACGGCTGGTGCCGGGGATGACGGCGGTGAACGCGCCCGGCGTGCCGGCGTACGCATCGAAGCTCACAGTGCCGCTGCCCGAGGCTAGTCGGTAGGTGAGATGGAGGTCGATCGACCGTGGCGGCCATCGCACGCCGGCCGGGAGGTCGACCGTGCCGGAGGAGGCGAGGAGGGTGACGCCGGTGAGGTTCACGCCGTCGACCTGCAGCCAGGACGTGTCGCCGTCGTCCGCAGCCCACACCGGGTCGGGACCGTGACGCTCACCGGGGATCGCGGATGCCGCGTACACCGGGCTGGGGAACTGCAGGTCGTCGCACGTCCCGACGCGGCTGACGGTCAACGGTCGATCCCCATGCGCAGCCGTCCCTGGACGTAGCAAGCGACCGGGGAGTAGACGGCGACCCACAGCCACGGCGGGTGCGGCGTGTCGAAGTACCAGCCGGCGCCGTCGATCAGCTTGCCGGTGACCGCACCCGGGCTCCCGTCCTCGTTGGTCTGCTGACCAGGTGAGTACCCGGCGGCCTGATCTGGCCCGCCCCACGGGATGATCAGCCCGGCGTCTTCGGGGACGAGATCCCATCGGCTGTTGCCGTTCGTCTGTGCGGTCAGGGGCGATCCGCCGAGCCAGGCGGCGATCTGGTTCGCGGTGACCGGCCGGTCGAAGAACGCGGCCGAGAACACCGTGGCCGGGCCCGTGGTGGTCAACTCCGTCCGGACGACGGTGCCCGCCCGGCCCGCCGGGATGCGGGTGACGCCCCACAGGCCGCCGTACAGGGCGAACTTCGGGACGATGCCGGCGCCGGACTCGCAGTCGAACACGGCGCCGCGGTCCTCGATCTGCTTGCTGTTGCGGTAGGTGGGGCGGCGGCGTCCCGCGGGGTCCTTCGTGTCGCGGTCACGCTCCAGGATCGCGGCGAGGGTCATCATGTCCCGCGCGGCGCCGTCCACGGTGAGGGTGACCGGCCCACCGTCGGTCTCGGGCGCCTGGGCTACATGCGCCACGTGCAGTAGGCGGGTCGCGCCACGGTAGTAGAGCAGGCTGACGTTGTGACCTTCGCGGATGTCGAAGCGGCTGCCTTCCTCCGGGTCAGAGGTCAGCGTGATCGTGCCGACGATGACGCCGGGCAGCGCCCGTTCGATCTCGGCGTGCATGCTGCGTGTAGCTTCGGCCTTGGTGATTCGGTCCCCGAACCGTTCGGACGTCTCGATCCGCCAGCGGGTCGGGTCGTACTCCGGGTTCGGGCCGATGATCCCGCCACGCGCGTTGTACAGGTACGGGAGCACCCGGTGGTCGGCGGCGAGCGGGCGGAAGAACGCGCCGTCCAGGGAACCTTCCTGGCTGCCGGGCTGGAACGCCGCAACCCACGTCTGCGGGCCCACGACGCCGTCCACGGCCACACCGGAGTCGGCCTGGAACCGGCGGACCTGCACCTCGTCAGCAGCGGCGTACGTGTCACCGGAGACCATCGGGTAGCCGTTGCCGTCGAGCAGGGCGGCGAACGGCTGGAATCCGGTGTCCGCCCCGCCGGGACTGAACGTGTCGCCAGGGCTCAGCGGGTAGAGGGGCGCGCTGTCGGGATGCAGGTTCGGATAGGCGGAGTTGCGCCACAGACAGCCGTCGGGGTCCTGACCTTCGCCGTAACCGACGTTCGTCATCATCGTGTAATCGCTGGCGAGCGCGAGCTCCACGCCACGGCCGCCGGTGGAGACCGTCCAGTGCGCCGTCTCCCGGTCCTTGAGCCGGATGACGGCGCGCCGGCCGGGCTGCCAGCCGAGGGTCCACTGCTCCCCGTCGTCGGTGTACGCGGTGGCGAGGAGGTTCTGCACCCAGCCGGTCAGGACCGGGTCCCACGCCCCGTGATCCCGGCTCGGGATCCCGGTCGTCACGCGGGTGACGCGGGCGAGCGGCAGGCTGCGGTCGTGGATCATCGCGTTCAGCTCGTCAGCGACGCGCCAGCCGAGGTCCTTCACGTCGTCGACGAACGGCGGGAACTTGCGGTACAGGTCGGCGCGGTAGAGCACGCCGAGCGCGTGCAGGCCGGTCGTGCTACCGGACCGGCCGACGCTGTCTTCCAGGCTGCCGAGGTCTCCCTCCCAGATGACGGTCCGCGCGCCGCCGGGCGCGATCCGGGCGATCTCGACGGGGGCGAACTCCCGCCACCAGGCCAAGTCGCCGTCGCCGGGATGCTCGAACGGGCTGATCTGCGGGAAGTCGACCGCGGCCACGGTCGGGCCGAACGGCTCCCCCCCTTCTAGCCGCTGGATCAGCGCCGGCTTGTCGCGGAAGAACGACAGGTCGACGTCGCCGACGACGAGCTGGTGATAGCCCCACTCGGCTTCGATGGTCGACTCAGGCGCCCAGCCGACCGGCCAGCCGTTGGTGCCGAGCACCGGGGCGGGCATGATCTCCGAGTGCCGGCGGCGCAGCACGTGCGTGGCCGGCCGCGGCGCCGGGGCGGGTGCGGTGGTCAGGCTGGCGGATGCGACGACCTCGAGGTGCGCGGACTGCGAGACGTCGGCCTGCCAGCCCGCTAGGGCGATCGGGACGGACAGGGTGCCGGCGGCGGTGATCTCGGCCTGCGCGGCGCCGCTCAGCCCGGCTGTGGCCGACAGAGCCGCCGCCGTGGTCACCTCTACCGTAGCGGTGCCTTCCAGGCTGGCCGACAAGGTGCGGGCCGCCTGCAGGCTGGTGATGTTCGCGGCGGACAGTGCGGTGCCGAACCAGGCGAGGTGCTGGAAGTAGCCGTTCGGCTGGTTCGTCGACCCGCCGGTCGCCGCGGACAGTTCCAGGCTGGTGAACGCGCCGGGCGCGGTCTGCGTCTTCGGCCCGGCGACAAGCGTCCCATCGACGTACAGCCGTCCCTGTGTGCCGTCGTAGGTGTAGACGACCAGCACCCACGTGCCGACCGTGTACACCGCGCCGGTGTCCGCCGGGGTGAACCGGTCGGCGATCGCGGTGCCGACGTACAGGCCGCGGCTCGGCGTCTCCGTGTGGCACATGAACGTGCCCCAGTTCCCCGAGCCGTGGATCTGCTGGTTGTAGTTCACGATCGAGTCGGGGTTGATGAGCCACATGACGGAGAACGCGGTCGGGGACCAGGAGACGGGAGCGATGCCGGTCTGGTTACTCGCACCGGCCAGCCGCACCGACTTGTCGCCGCTGACCCCGGTCGGCGCCTGCGCGAACGACGGCCCGTTGGCCCACGTGCCGTGCCGGGCGTTGCCCGACGAGTCGACCATCTGAGTGCCCGACGTCTCCTGGCACTCGTAGTAGGCGTACGGGCTCAGCGCGAGCACGACGTCGCGGAACGCCATGACCGGCTAGACCGACTGCAGGGTCAGGGCGCTGGCGGCGAAGCTCGGCGCGCCGTCACCGTTGCTGATCGTCCGCGGGACGGCGAGCGCGACCGCGTCGGTGATCGGCAGATCGGAGGTGGCGTGCTCGTAGAGGCGGAACTTGTCGACCGTCCCCCAGTTCGCGGTCGGCGCGGGGAACGTGATCGTCGTCCCGTTCGCCTTCTGCCCGCTCGCCGCGTTTGGCCAGTTGGTGGCGTTGTTCGTCACCGCGATCCGCGCGTACGAGCCGCCGGACACCTCGGTAGAGCCGACGAACAGCGCCACGTACACGGTGGCCGGCTTGGTGAAGCCCTGCCCGAGGAACGCGTCAAGGACGTTGTTGTCGTACGCCGCGCTGAGGTTCCCCATCAGTCCTCCTCGGCCGGCTCAACATCGGTGGCGCCACCGGTGTCGAGCAGCGCCTGCCGTAGCTCCGGCGGCCAGTCGTCCGGGACCGGCTGCCCGGCGAGGATGGTCGTCCCGTCCGGGCCGACAATGTTGGTTGCTGCCCACATGTCCATGCGCGCTCCTAGATCAGTCCGGTGATCGGAGTGGGGTGCCGCGGCCAGAGGAACGTCACGGTCTGCCGGTAGTGGCGCAGCAGCAACTCGTCGACCACTCCCGCGTCGCCGGCCGACCAGTCAGCGCACTCGCACGCCCACGAGAACGACGTGCCGTCCAGGCCAACGGTCAGCGTGTACGCGGCCTGCTCGAACGCGGTGGTCAGCGTGGCAATCCGGGTGGCGAGCGCGGCGATGCTTGTCGCGTACACCCGTACTGCGAGCCGGCCGGTCTGCACGTCCTTCACCGCGCCGGTCAGCGCCCGCCCGGCCACGTACTGCGAGGTGGCGGTCTCCCGCCGCCACGACGTGGCGCCGACGTCCAGGCCGGACCGGGCGATCTGGTAGGTGCCCGGCGCTTCCAGCGACAGCGCCGCGAGTGGCCCGCCCGGCACGGTCAGGCGGGTGATCGTCGCGGTGACCGCGAGATCGGCCATCAGCCGGGGCCGCCGGCAAGAGCGGCGAGACGGCGCCGCTGGGCCAGCTTCCGCTCGAACTCATCGGGGTCGGCGGCTTGCACGGTGACATTGCCGTACTGGTGCTGCGTCGTCGATGACGCCGGTACGACAACCATCGTCGCCCCGCCGCCACCGGCCGGCATCCGGGGCATGCCGAGGACAGGCCCGCCGCCAGCGAAGCGGGGGAACCGCAGCGCGTTGACGTCGCGCATGAACGCCTGCCCGTAGTGGGTGACAGCAGCGGCCCGCTGCACGTACTCGCCGTGGGACAGCAGTGCGACGATGCTGTCACTGGTCGTGGTGCCGGGCCCGGTGACCGGGCCACCGCCAGCGAGACCGCGGTTCCGCGGGGAGACCGGCGTCGCGTATACGGGCATCGGACCGCCGTACGTGCGGTCGTTGAACCGAGCTGGGACCACGGGCCCGATGAACACGTACGGCACCTTGATCGGTGGACGGGCGGCCGCGGCGTGTTGCAGTCCGATGAAGAACTCGTCGCTGATCCGCTTCACCTCGGCTGGCGGCAGGTGCAGCGCGCGGGCAACGGATTCGACGGTGGCCCGCGCGCCCTGGTCGAGACGGGTCAAGTCGATCCGCTGCGCAGTCGGCAGGTCAGCGGCCAGCCTAGACGTCGGAGCGTTGATTGCCCGCTGAGTGAGCCGGGCAAGCTCGACGGCCCGTGCGCTGATCTTCCCTAGTGCCCGCTCGGAGTCGTTTACTAGCCGAATCAGGTTCCCTGAGTGGTCGGCGACGAGCCGACTCAGCACCGGAGCTGCCCGCTCCGGGCCTTCCTTGAGGAGCCGTTCCACGAACGCCGGGTCAAGACCGCGCTGGGTTGCCGCGGTGATGTTCGACACGAACGCCTCGGCGTCAGCGACCTGCTTGCGGTAGAAGCCTTCCAGGGTGCCCGTCGTCCCGGCGGCGTCCTGCGCCTTGTTGACGGCATCCTGAGCGTCAGCGACACGACGGCGCGCGGCGGCAAGCTGGATGTCGTCGTCCGCGCCGCGCTTCTTCGCCGCCCCCTGCCTGGCCTGCAAGGCGGCAAGCGCCGACTCCGCGCTCGTCAGCTTCTTCGTCGCCGCGACAACCCTGTCGGATGTCTTGTCCGGCTGGAACCCGGCGAGGACATCGACGGCACTGGCGAAGGACTGCCGGACGGATTGCCCCGCGTCATCGACTGTCTTCTCCATCGCCTGCCAGGCTTCGATGTCCTCGCCGATTGCCTTGGACAGTGCGGGGCCGGACACTCCGGCTTCCTTGGCGATGTCCCGAATCCGGCTGATGATCGTGTCACCCGCAGCACGGGCCTCGCCGCGGGCGTCGTCCCACGGCTTCGCCAGCGCCTCGCCCAGGTCAAGCTCGCGGGCGATCTGCGTAACCTGGGCGATGGACAGGCCTGATTCTTGTGCTAGGCGGATCACGGCGTCGTTCGCGTTGCGCGCAGCCGTGGTGAGCTCATTGAATGTGGCGGCGGCGGCACGGCTGGACGCCGCAGCTTCGATGCCGATGTTGCGGTTCAGCGGGCTGATCGCCTCCAGTTCGCCGCGCAGGCTACCGAGCGCGCCCTGATACCGGCTTGCTGTGCGATGACCGGCGTCTTGCTGCGCGCGTAGGGCCTCTAGGGCTGTAACACTGCGCTTGGACGCGGGAGCAAGGACATCGAAGCTCTCAGCCAGTGCGTCGGCTGCCTCTCGTCCCTGCCGGTTCGCTCGGGACGACGCGCTCGCAACAGCGGTAATCGCGGCGAACACGGCGGTGATCCCTAACGTGGCGGCGGCCTCAGCGGTGGCGAGCCCGGCGTACGCGGCGCCCAGTCCGCGGATGGCAACCGTGGCACTGCCAGCGCCACTGATCAGGTTCGCCAGCCCGAGGATGATCGGCGTGAAGACGAACCTGTTGAACATGAACGTCGCGGTCTGGATGAGTGCGGGCAGGAACACGAGGCTCAGTGCGGCGGCGGCGGTGTAGAGGACCGGCTTGAACCGCAGCAGGAACCGCAGCGCGCCGTCCAGGGCCTGCGCCAATCCGTTGAGAGTCTGGATCGCGGCCGTGGCGCCCAGGCTGGCGAGGATACGGACCAGCGGCCCGGCGGCACCCGCTAGGTCGTGCAGGATCACGCCGAGGCTGACGCCGATGCCTCGGAGCGCGTCGAAGAACGGGTGCAGCCTGTCGATACCACGGCCGGTAGCCGAGCCAAGTTCGAGGAGTCCGCGCAGCGCAGCGTTGATCGCCGGGAGGAGATGCGTCGCCGACTCGATCGCGGCAGCGGCCACCCGGTTCTTGAACAGTTGCCACTGCGCCGACGTCGCCCGCATCTGCTCGCGGAACGTGCGCATCGTCACGCCCTGCAAGCGGGTGCGGTCGTCAAACTCGCGGGCGACCTCGTTGTACAGCCGCCCCTGATCGGACATGAGAGCGAGCGCGCCGCGGGCGGCGCGGATCTCGGTGAACAGGTTCAGCACCTGCTCCGCACTGCCCCCTGTGACCTTCTGCAGGTCGCCGATAACACCGTGGAGGCCGCGGGTCGCCAGCGCGCTGGCGCCAGACTCGTAACCCAGCCGGGAGAACACGGCGGCCAGAGACTCGGACGGCTGGATGATCTGCTGGATGGTCCGGTTCAGCGACGTAAACGCCTCCGCGGGCACCACGCCGGCGCGGGTAATCGTCGCTATGGCAGCACCGACGTCGCCGAGCGGCACCCTAGCCGCGGCGGCGGTGGACACGACTTCGCCCATGCCTTGCGCGAGGTCGTTGAAGCGGAGCACGCCGACGTTGACGGTTTGGAACAGGACATCGCTCACCACGCTGGCGCTGGCAGCACTCAGCCCGTAGGCGTTCAGCACACCGGCGATCACCTGCGCGGACGTCGCCGTGTCGGTCAGGCCGGCCGTCGCGGCTATCGCCGAGGAGCGCAGCACCGCAAGCCCTTCGGCGCCCTGGAAGCCGGACGACGCGATGTCGTACAGCCCGTCGGCGAGGTTCTTCGCCCCCTTGGGGACCTGCCGGGTCAGGTCGATCACGGACGCGGACAGGCCGCGTAACGCTCCCTCGGACAGCCGTGAGATCGAGTTGACGTTGCGCATGCTCGCGTCGAACGCGACCGCTGCGCTGACCGCCTCCTGAATGCCGCGGCGTACCGCGCGCATCGTCACAATCAGCAGGCCGATCGCCGCGACTACAGCCGTCGCCTTCGCGCCGAACTGGGTGAGCGACCGGGAGTTCAGCGCGTCGACCTGACCGCCGAACTGCTTGACCGCCTGACTGCCCTGCGTGAGCGCGGTCTGCAGCGTCCGCGAGTTCGCCGTGAGGACAACAGCTATAACCCGCGTCACGACGACTCCTCCTCGTCGTCGTCCGCCCCGCGCGGCTCCAAGACCGCGTGCACGCCCAGCTCCCCGTCCGGCACCGCCTTCCGCGCCTGCTCCAGCCGCTCACAACCCGGACAGCGCCGCAGGTCCGCCACGAAAGCATCCGGGTCCGCCGCCCACTGCGCCGGGTGCGTGCCGCATTGCTGGCACGTCTGCGACTGCTCCTGCTGCCAGGCCAGCGCCAGGTCACGATCGGCCTGCGACCAGCCGAGGAACACCGAGTGCGGGATCCCCTTCGGCGCGCAGTACGCCATCTCCGAGGCAAGGCGCCCGTCCAGGCGCAGCCGGAGTACCGCCCGGTCGTACGGTGCGGGGACGATCAGTTGCAACGCCGCTTCCAGCACCACGCCCGCGTCGCCTGGTGACAGCTCGTCGTACAGCTCCTGCGCCTCGGCCAGGCTGAGGTGGGAGCACAACGCGATCAGCGCCGCGGGAAACGCCGGGTCGAAGCCGTAGCCGGTGAAATGCGCGGCGGTCAGCGCCGCCACTTCGGCCGGCGGCGGCCTGTGCAGGGAGATCAGCGGCTCGTCGCCGATGCCGAGGACAACCGCGAGCGGCTCAGCGGCCACCGTGCGCCTCCATCGGCGCCACCCGCCGGGTCGTGTTCACCGCCACCGCTGCGGCGAACAGGGCGCCGAACTCGGCTTCGTTCCACTCATCGAACATGGCCGCGACCTCGGCCGGGGTCAGCTCGTGGGAGACGCAGCAGGCGTGGAAGAGGGCGGGCGGGAAAGTGTCGGCGTTGAACTGGGCGCTGTCCTTCGGGTCACCGGAGTGCTGGCGGACCTTCTCGTGGTCGGCGTCGCGCGGGGGGTGTGCTTCGAGAAGTGAGTGATAGCGGCGGCGGCCGACGGCCTGCATGACGTAGGTGTCGGTTGCGTCCGCGACCGCCTTCCTTGCCGCGGTCACCGTGGCGCGAAGCGGCGCCAGCTCGCTTTCCACGAACGCGGCGTCCTGCTGCTCGGCTGCGGCCTGATCCCCGCCAGCCGCGGCCAGCGCCACCCGCCGTGCCCGGTCCGCCTGCAGCGCGCTCTCACGATCGAACAGCACCTGATGGGCGTCTTCGAGCGCGTCAAGCGCGTCCGTGTCCAGGATGATCGGGACCCGCTGACGGGCCGGCAGCTTGACCTTCGGCTTCCGCTTCTTCTGCTGTGCCACAGCACGGACTCCCTGCTGGCCGGTGGCGGCTGGCTGTTGTAGCCCCCGAGCCCCCGGGGGGAACCAGCCAGCCGCCCCGCGCCCTCACGGGCTCCGAGCGGGTACTACGGTCAGGCGGCGACGATCGCGTTCTTCGTCGGCGGCGTCGTCACGGCGAACGCCACCTGGTACTTGGCCATCTCGTTGTCGAGCGTCCACTGCCGGTTGTTCGCGCCGATCGTCACCGGCCAGACTTCGACCTTCTTCCCGGCGGTGATCGCGCCCGGCGCGAGGACGATGTAGCCAGTCGCGTTCTCGGCCAACGCCGTGTACGCGGCGGCGTAGAAGGCGGAGTCACCGCCGGCCGCGCCGTCGTCTTCGAGGAGGGTCATGCTGGCGTCACCGAAGGTCTGCTCGCCGTTCTCCTGCAAGTTCTGCACGTAGGCGAGTACCGCCTGGCTGATCTTCGCGGTCGACGTGTCGAAGTTCTCGATCGCGGTGACGGCCTTTGACAGGTCGGTGCCAGCGGTCAGCTCGGCTGTCGTTGGGGCGGCCTGCGAAGCGATGGTCGGGACGAACAGCGCCTTGCTCTTACCGCGGCGGAAGTAGTGCATCAGCTACCGCCACCCTCAGTCGGCGTGGCCGGGGTCGTCGCGGCCTTGCCGGTGAGGAAGGCGCCCTGGTCGTCGGTGAGCCGCCAGCCCTTCGCCTTCCACAAGGTGTCGAACGCCTCGTCCGTCGTAACGGCCGGAGGATCGTCGTCCTTGCTGAGCTGCGGATGACGCATGTGCACGAGGGCCACGGCGGTCGTCCCGTCACTCGACTGTGTGGGCTCTCGCGCAGCTACGCTGCGGTCCGCTGTCAGATGCCGCGCGGTCCGGCTAGTTCTTCGCCGTCAGATTAGGCGTTGTGGGTGCCGCTTGTCACGTAGCGGTGACGGTGAGCGTGAACGTTTCGCGGGTCGACCACAGCCGGCCACCCCTGCTGGTCGTAGCGTCCCCGGCCGTCTCCCGGCGCAGGACGTGCAGCCCGGTGAGAGTCATCGCCCGGATGTACGTCCCGCTGGCAGTGGTGCCGGCGAACGCTTCGGCGACCTGCCCGCCCAGGTACCGGGCCTGCTGCGGCAGCGACCGGCCAGACGCCGGATCCCAGGCGATCGACGTGGCCTGGACGGACCATTCGGCGGTGCCCAGCGACGCGAGCGGGACACCCCACCGTGGCGCGCTGACCGTGTTGAGGACCACGGTTGGCCCGGAGAGCTGTTCGGGCGCAGCGTCGGTGGTGACGGTCGTGCCGTCGGGCATGAGCGGCGCCAGCCACGCGGCAAGGTCGTCCAGCTCGGTCTCGACGTTCACCCAGCCGGACATCAGGCGCGCTCCGGCAGGCGGGTGTCGCCGCAGTAGCACGGGTCACCAGTCTTGGACTCAGCAGGGAACCAGTGCACGACGATGTTAGGCGGGTCCGTGTAGCAGCGATCGGTGCCGCCGCCGACTGAGGCCATCAGCTCCGCGGCCGCGAAGAGCTCGGCTTCCGTCGGTGGTTCAGGGTTCACCGGTACGAACCTCACCGCCCGCCTCCGATCAGCCGCTCGACAGCCAGGTAGTCCCGCTCGATCGCGTCGTGGTACTCCGGCTGTGTGACATCCGCGGCAGGCCGCCACGCCGGGTACGGCGGCTGGTTGTAGTCCCGGCCGAGCGCGTCGGTGCCGGTGAAGCCGAACTCCAGGCGCAGCGAGTGCACCGCGTCTGTCGTGACCTCGCCGTACACCGCGCCGCCCACCTCGCGGAGCGGGGTGACGTGGACGCGGCGTCGGGTGTCACCGGTCTGGACGCGGGGGCCGATCTCACCGGACTGGCCGCCGTCGAGCGGCGTGTAGGTGACACCGGACCGGCCGGACATGTTCGCCCGGACGCGGCGTTGCAACAGGAGCAGGTGACGGCGGGTGGTCTGCCGGTGCCGGCGGCGTAGTTCGGCGGGGGCGCGTCCCATGCTGAGCGCGAGGGGCAGCGCGGCGGGTGCGGCGGCGTGCATGAGGGTCATACTTCATCCCTGGTCAACAGGCGGTGTCGCTTCGACGCGGGCACGGCATCAGCGGTGAACGGTCCCCACGTGGCGACCTCGCCTCCCGGGTTGCAGCCGAGATCGTGAGCACGCACCGACGCCATGACGACGTTCGGCGCATCGACGTAGCAGCCTCCCAGCCAGACATCGCGGTCCGTGTCCACGAACGACAGGTACCACCACTGGACCGGTGAGTCGTCTGCGGCGGCGCGGGCCAAGTTCACCACGTAGTTCAGGGCGCGGTCACCGAGGTCGATCGGTTTGAAGTCGTTCACGGCCCGGCCTCCGCCCTCTCGCCTCGGACGATGCGCAGCACGCCGGGCGTGTCCGCGAGCACCTCTCCTACGACCAGCCGCCAGCCGGGCAGCAGCGGGTCCCGCGATCCGAGCACAGTCACCATGTCCCCGGGCAGCAGGTCGACAACGTCGGGCAGTAGCAGGAGCCGGTACGTGGCCGCTTCCCACATCCGGCCCGGGCCGAGTGGCTGGCCCTGCGCGTCGAGGGCCTGCACGATCGCCGGGATGTCGGCGTGGACGGTGGCCGGGCTGACGGTGGCGGCGAGGGTGACCGGGTCGACAGTTGCCGCAGCGTCGCCGGTCTGCCGGCTGATCGTGACGCGGGTGCCGCTGGTCTGGATCACGCTGGCGGCGATGGGCGCGGCGGTGTCGAGGATCGCGGCTAGGTCGATGGTCATTAGCCTCCTCCGGTCAGAATGCCCCGGCCAGTCACCCCATCGAACGGCCCGTCATCCGGGGTCCAGTCGGCGCGTCCACCATGGCGCTGACACGGATCTGCAACGAAGCAGCAATCGGTAATCCCGATGCGCTCCCCTTCGGAGTTAAGGCATGGACCAAGCCACACGTGCTCGCCGAAGTGGTTGACAATCTGCGAGTCACACTCCCAGCGCAGCGAAGCCAATAGGCCCACCGCAACCTCGGGAGTCAGTTCCTGCCCATCGAGTTCGACACTCATCGGTCCACCATCCTCCATCGGTTGCCTGTCGTGTAGCACCCGCTCATTTTGTGGCTCCCGCCATCTTCCGCAGTGCGTCGAGCACAGCCTGCACCGGTCCGACCGACAGGGGTGCGTTCGACAGCGCGAGCCGTTCCAGCTCGGCTACGTCGATCGAGTCCAGCCAGGCGAGGATGCCCGTGCCGCCGTCGTTCAGGTCGTTCTGCTCGTGCCACGTGGTGTGTCTGGTCTGGTCAAGGACCGCGGTGCCGCAGAGGTCGCAACGGACAATCCTAATCGGGCTGGTGTCTACGGGACCCGAGAGCCATCCCATTTCGAAATCGGTCACTCGGCACCTCCGCAGTAGGCCGCGTGCAGGGCAGTGATGGTCGGGCAGTCATCTGCAGGGGTGGCCGGTGTTGTGACACAACCGGCACACACGTCAGGCGCGCCGTACCGATGCTCGACAGCATGAGCCGATGCCCGGGTCCACTCAGGGGATAGCACCGGCAGCGTCGCCAGCAGCTCGGCGCGCAGGTCTACCGCGGCGGCAGGGTCAACGGCCATGGCGCTCTCCCGTCGTTAACCCGGCCTTTCGCAGCCAGTCACTCAGCCACTCCTCTGCGCGTGCTCGCGCGTCGTCCCTCGTCTTTGCAGTCCCTGTGATCGGGTCGCCCGGCAGCTTCGTGTAGACGAACCAGTTTCGCCCCTCATGGTCGAGGACGAACGCCGTGTGCTCGCCGAGAAAGCCCAGGTTGCCGCGCCATGTCACTGCGGCAGAGGCGGATGAGCCCTCGGTCACGTCGCCGCCTTCTTCCTGCGTTCCCGCAGCCGCTTGTACCGGCGGATGTCCGCCGCCCGCCAGCCCCGGTCCGTGCCCACGATCACGGCCGGCTCGGGGAACTCCGGGTCATCATCGGCGTACTGCATGGCCCGCTGCCGGGACACTCCGAGCACCTCGCCTACCTGCGTCGCGTTGAGGTAGAAGTCCGGTGGCACGGGGCCAGTCTCGCAGAACCTCTTGCGCGGCGCAATGGGTTGGCGTACGGTTGCGTTACGCAAGGGCTAGGGGCGACCGGCTATACGACAAGGAGACGGGCAATGGGACACCGTGAAGTACGGCGCGTGCCGCTGGACTTCGACTGGCCGACCGGTCGGGTGTGGAGTGGCTACCTCTCGCCGGACTGGCGGCCGTGCCCGAGTGACGACTGCGAGTCCGGGTACACGTTCGCTGGGCGCTGGTTGGATGTCCTCACACACCTGATCCTCATGGCGGGCGACGCGGCGCGCCGCACCGACCAGGAGCTTCACCCGTGGCTGCGGGATATCCCGCTCGCGCCGACGGCCCGGCCGGGTGCGGACATGGCCGCGCTCACCGAAGGGCTTGCTGGCCGCGCCGACCAGATCTTCGGTCATGACTCAATCGATCGCAGCCGAGCCGCGGCCAAGATCCGCGAGGCGGCGGGGATGCCCGACACCTGGGGGGTTTGTCAGATCTGCCGGGGTCACTCGATCCACCCGGACGACATCGAGGCGAGCGAGGCTTGGCAGGGCACCGATCCTCCCGAAGGGGACGGCTGGCAGTTGTGGGAGACAACCTCGGAGGGGAGCCCGCTATCCCCGGTGTTCCCAACCGCGGCAGATCTTGCAGCGTGGTGCGCAGTTCACGCGACACTGTTCGCCAACCACCGCTGGACTGCGGCGCAATGGCTCCAGTCGTTCCTCGCTGGCACGACCGACGTGGATTCACTCATGGTATCCACCCGCCCGGTTCCGGCCCCATGAGAGGGGAACGGCGGTGACCGATGAAGACGACAACTACGAACGGCGGATCGAAGACGCGCGCCGCGCCCTGCCGGACATCCTCGCCGAGAACTCGTCCGAACGTTTCTGGGCCCGCTGGCAAGAAGAAGAGGCAGCGCGGCAGAAGGCCGTCGATGACATCCCGCTGCCCGTCCTACCCGATGACGTTCGGGCCGCGATCATCGCCTGGCATAAGCAGCGCGACCGGTTGCGCGGCTGCGACGCGGGCAACGACCACACCGCCTGCTGCATCACCACGCTCGTCGGCGGCAGCTAACCCACTCGCCGAGCGACCCGCCGCGCATGCCGCATCGCCGCGACCGACCCCGCGCGGAACGGCCCATCCGACAGCAGGCCGCTGCGCGTTCGTGCGAACCGCTGAGCGGCCTTAGAGCGCCGCGCCACCGTCTCAGCCCGCAACGCGGCGACAAGCGCCTGGTCGGCGTCCTGAGCTGCCGTCGTAGACGGCGTGGCGCGTGCCGCCTCTGCAGCAGTCGCCAGATCCGGGCGGGCCAGCGACGACCGGACGCAGTTCGGATGCGACGTCGGGTAGTTCCGCGCGTCGGCGAGCGGCAGAATCAGCCCGTTCGCCTTCGCCGGGTCCTCGTGCGACGTCAGCCCGCAGCCGAAGCCGTCGACCAGCTCCACGTACCGCACGCCGGCCGCGGCCATCCGCGCGAACCCGCCGGCCTGGTAGGTCTCCGCGGTCTTGGTCCGCACCAGCATCTCGGCGTACGAGTCGAGGCCATGCCGGGCACCGTTGCGGTAGGTGACAGCGACGATCCGATGCTCGGCAAGACGTTCGGCGAGCGTGCGGCCGGTGGCGATGGCGTGCTGGCCGGCGAGGACGAGGTCGTCTAGGTGTGCGGCGGCGAGCTGCTCGATCAGCAGGGCGGTTGAGCGGCGCACGCCGAGCGCCGCATCGAGCAGCGCGTCGAGCGATTCGGCCTGGGCGGCGGCGAGCACCGTGCGATCGACCGACAGGGTGGCGGATCCGGCGAGGGTAAGTGCGACGGCGGTGTCACCGACCGTGAACGCTTGGGGGAGCGTCACGCCAGCGAACTCGCGGGCGGCGGCCTGCGCCCGGCCGGTGAGGGTGGCGATCAGGGCGCGCAGCTCGCGGAGTTCGGCGGTGCGGCGTGGCCGTCGCCAGCCGGGCCAGCCGTCGAGCAGCGCCTGTTCGGCTTGGGTGATCTGCTGCCAGATGCCGGTGAGCGTGGCAACCGTCGGGCCCGTCAAGGTGTCGACGGCCTCGCGGGTATGGTCAGCCAGCAGGTCGGCCACCGTGTCAGCGTCCCGTGTCGAACCGCTGCAGCCGACCGGTCGTCACACCGCTATCCAGATCGGGCACGCCGCTCTCCGCCGCATACGCGCCTTCCAGGCGGGCGATCTGCGTGTCCAGCGCCTTCAGGTCCGCCTTCTGCGACACGGAGAACACGCCGGTCAGCGTGAACGAGTCCACTGTCGAGCCGCCCGCGAGTGACGCACGCCGGCGCTTCAGCACCCGCAGGGCGACGAGGGTGCGGTGGCCGAGGGTGTCGTACAGGTCGTCCAGGTCGCCGTCCGTCGGTGGCGTGGTGTCACCGACCTCGTCGCGGATCCACGCCAGGTCGTCGTCGCTGAGTGCCATGCGATCAGTGTCCCATCCGGTAGTCCGTTCAGCCGGTCAGCGTCACCGCGGTCCCCACGGCGCCGTTCGCGCCCACGTTGCCGAGGCCAACCTTGCCACCACCCGTCCCGCCGGCCACGTCGGTCACGACAGTGCCGGAGCCGACGATTGAGCCTCGGACGAGGCCGACGAAACCACCCCCGCCTCCTCCACCACCGCCCGCGTTGACCCCGGACGCCGCCGCAGCTCCGTTGCCACCCTTCGCGGCGAACGTGACCGTGCCGGTGTGACGGAACTGACGGACGAACGCGATCAGCACGCCACCGGCACCGCCGCCACCACCGCCGACCGACGCCGCGCCTCCAGTGCCGCCCGCACCGCCAGCGCCGCCGACGAAGACCACGCTGGACAGGGTGCGTCCGGTCTCCAACTGCGCCTGACCGCGCGGCATGCCGCCGATGTTCGCTGCGGGCGCGGTGACCGTAGCGCCCGCCGTGCCGCCACCCGTGCCACCGTTGCCGGTAGCGTTGCCGCCCGCGCCACCCGCACCACCGGTCGCGGTCGTCTGGTTGGTCGGCGCCGCCCCGGCGGCATTGGATCCGCCAGCGGTGCCCGCGCCCGAACCGCCGAGCACCTGCGCGGTTCGCGCGGCGCCCGCGGTCGAACCCGACCCGGCGTTGCCGTCCGCGTGCACCCGAAGGGTTCCGGAACCCGCGACGTAGTCCCTGACGAACAGCCGGTACCCGGCCATGTCGAGCGTCGTGGTCCCGGTCGCGACAAGCACCGTGTAGTAGAGGTCGCGGGTCGCGGTATACGCCGACCCGGACTTGGTCACCCCCGTCGGGGTTGCCGTGCCGTCGAACGTGGCGACACCGTCCGACCCGTCGCCCCAGTGCAGCGGGACGTCGGTGCCCTGCGACCAGCCGCCGACCGCCGTGACCGCGACGAGGTTGTCGAACCGGCTGCCACCGTCATCGCCCGCAGCACCTCGGCTGAGGCCGTTTCCGATGAGCGTCCCGGTCACGTTCGCCGAGTCCGTCGCCGTGATGGTCCGGCCATCGCAGGTGATCGTGATTGAGGAACCGTTGACGACCACCTTGACCAGATAGGTTCCGCCGAGCACGAGACCAGCAGGGTTGATGGGCGTACCGATCGTCGTGTACGACCCGCCGACCTTCTTGTACGCGTGGATCTCGTCCGCAGACCCGGTCTTGAACAACTCGACCAGCATGTGGTTCGCGTTGTCGATCCCTCGGAAGATCGCGTGCGCCTCGGCCCGCGTTGGCGACAACGTCAGCTCGTAGTAGTACGTGCCGTCGGCCGCGCCCGCGTCCCACACGTCGGCGTAGATACCGTCCGCCGACGTGACGCAGTAGAGCCGTCCGCCGGACCGGCCCCAGGTCCCCGCCAGCGGAACTTCGCGCTGCCCCGTGTCGGCTGGGCCGGCGCCGCCAGCGCTGTCGATTTCGTTGAACGTGTGCTTGAGCGACGGCGTCTTCGCCGGGCCGATGTTGCGCCAGCCGAAGTTCCGGCCGCCTACGACGGTCGGCTCGAATCCGCTCGGCGCGACCCACCCTTGCACGCGGATCACACTGGCCGAGCCGAAGAACGCGTCGTTGGCGTCGAGCATGGTCTTGGCGGTGTTCATCCACGCGGGATGCCCGGCCTGGGTCGCGTTGCCGTCTTCGATGTTCAGCAGGCCGATGCTGACGCCGCCGAAGCTGGGTCCGGCGGCAGGAGACTGAATCCCGGCGGTCGGGCTGATTCCGCATATCTGGTATTGGCACCATTCTGCGTTGATCATGTTGAACCGCGTCGCGTGGCCACCCGGGGTGTCGCGCCAGGTGGTCGCCGCGAGGGTCTGGTAGAGGTAGATCGTATCGACCGTGGTGTGCTCGCCTGGGATGAGACCGGCGTAGGTCCCGATGCCGTACGCCTCGGCTACGTGGGCGATGGCGTGGTTGCCTTCCTGCGGCATGATCAGGCCAACACCGGTCGGGTGGGTTGGCTGCGTCGGATAGCTTCCCGACATGGTCACGCCCCAGCCGGCGCAGCCGCGCTGCTCGAAGGTCGCGACCCCGCCGAAGTTGAACGCGGCGCACGACGGGTTGTCCGGCATGAGGACGTAGACGTCTTCGATGATGATGTGGTGCGCCGAGAACGCCTTGTTGTTGGCGTTCACCGTCTTGTCGTAGTCGGCGCCGCCGATGACGCTGGGCCAGCCGTAGGTCGCGTTGTAGCTTGCGCCGGTCAGCGTGCTCTTGATGCACGCACCCCCGGTGAACTGTCCGTGGACCGGGGTAAGCGGGGTCGCCCCTTTGAACCGGAGCGTGATCTTCGGCGTGGCCGTCGTCTCGTTCCGGTAGGCGACCGGCAGTTGCGCGTAGCAGCCGTTGGCGGTTGACAGCGAGCCTGCGACCAGCCACGGGCCGGGGGTGGGGAACAGCACGGTGGCCGAGCCGGTGTTGGCGACGGCCCAGGCGACCGCGGCGTCGATCGCGCTGCGGATCGCGGTCGTGTCGTCGGTCGTGCCGTCGCCAACCGCGCCGTACTTCGTGACGTCGAAGTCGCTGGGCCCGGCGGACAGCGACAGGTTCCGGAGACTCACCGTATGCCTCCGTTCAGCCGACGACGAGCACGCGGTAGCCCGTGGGGAGGTTCGCGGCTGCCCGGATCGTCACGGTGTTGACGGTCGTCGCCTCGTCTTCCACGAAGACCTGCTCGTACGGCGAGGCGTTGTTGCGTACCACCACCGTCACGTCCCTGGTGTTCAGGTTGTGGGTAATGACTTCACTCGTCGCGCCCCCCGCGAGAGCGGTAGCGAACTTGCGTGCCACGACCGCCGTGTCAACCGCCACGGTGTCGGCGGCGACGATGATGCCCGTGCCCGCGCCGACGGCGAGTGCCGACCCACCGCCGCCCGTCAGGCCGTTCCCTGCTGCCGCCGCGGCGATCCGCACCACATCTGCGCTGATCTCCAGGCCGGTGCCCGGGTTGACGGCCAGCGCCGCCCCCGCCCCGCCGGTCAGGCCGTCGCCCGCGACCCCGGCCGCGAGCTGCGTTGCGCCGATCCCGCCGTTCGCGACGGAGAACGACGTGCCGGTGAGGGTGAGCGTCGTCCCGTCCGCGGTGTAGACGACGTTGCCTTCGCTGATCTTGACCCACACTTCGCCGTCGGCCGGCAGGTCGGAGAGTTCGGTGGTCTGGGAGTAGATGTCGCCCGCGCCGGCCGCACCGGAAAGAACGAGAACGGCCGCCCCGACCTTCTCGGCAGACGCGTCGAGGTCGGTGGCGCGGGTCCACGCACCCGAGGCGACGACCCACACGCCTCGGTTTGCCTGCGTGGTCTGCGCGACTGCCAGGACCCGGTCGCCGATATCCAGATCGACGCCGTCCACGTTCTGGGTGCCGCTGAGCGTGAGGTTCGTCAGCGCGACGACGCGTACTGGCTCCTTGTACTTGCGGCCTTCCAGCGCGGCGGTGAGCTGCCCGAGCGTGGCCGCGTCGGTCGTCGCGGTGCCGTCCGCCAGGCCGGTGATCTTCTGCCCGTTCAGCCCCACTGCAGCCGTGGGGGCCGCCATCTGGTCCAAGCGACTCGTGCGGACCTGCGCGTCGAAGTCAGACACCGTCGCGGCGAGCTGCGTACCCGTGTGGTTGGCGCGGGCCAGGTAGAACGCAGCGTTCTGCCCGTTGAGCAGGGGCGAATCGGTGACCGCGAGGTCGATCGTGCCGTCCGAGTCGTCGTAGGTCGCGGTGATGCCCGTTTCGGTGTTGCCGGTGAACATCGCTCCGACAGCGTCCTGCACTTCCTCGATGCTCGTCCCCACGCCGAGGCTGACGGTCGTCGTGGCGAGC
>Ga0070694_100000278_pt1 | contig 27282 bp, 20 predicted proteins | sample KBSK1251metaG_FD_65470 | JGI IMG/M metagenome (GOLD analysis project Ga0070694, IMG submission 65470) | Corn, switchgrass and miscanthus rhizosphere microbial communities from Kellogg Biological Station, Michigan, USA - KBS K1-25-1 metaG | ecosystem: Host-associated > Plants > Roots >...
GTTGGAGCATTCTATGGGCGGCAGCGCAATCAAGAGACATCCCGTTCTAAGCATAGGTGAGCAGGCAGCTAGTCGTCTGAATCATCATCTTGTACTTGGCTGGTTGGAATTATCCCAACTCGATCTTCACTGCTCCGCGGAAGTCGCAGCCGTTGTAGCCGCCCTGGTGCGGTACTCAATGCAGTAAGAAAACAAGAGATAATCAAATTCTGGAATGAAGTTCCCACATCAATAGCTGTCCTGACGTGGCGTGGCATCAGATCGGAAAAAAGCGAGAATTCACAGAGATTAAGTCTACCTACACAAGAGACTTTATGCTGGGAGTATTGGATTGTCAATAAGATGAAGAAGATACCGAGAAACATGTTTGCTTCATCTGCAATGGCTCGTTCTGATGCACGCGACCAAGCCTTTTTTAAGCCTCCCGATGAGGGAAAGAGTGTGAGATAAAATCGCATTTGAGTCTCTCCTAAAATTCAGATTGCGGCCCCGCCTTATCTTCAGTCCCAACCAATGGCGAGCCGGCCCCGCGAATACCTCTGGGTTCAAGTATCTTATTGCCTCCACTCTTTAATGCGGAGATCTCGTTCAGAAAGGATCATCCCCTGCAAAGATTTCTTCTCGGCTCTCGCGTCGGGATAGAGACTGCCAGGGAAATGTGCTACATTTCCTCCCGCTTATCGTTAATCTTGAGCACCTGAAGGAGGGTGAGATGGAGTTACCCTCGTCACGCGAAGTCACACAATTGCTCCTGGCCTGGAGCGAAGGAGATCAGGCAGCACTAGAGAAGTTAATCCCCCTGGTCCAGGCGGAGCTGCATCGCCTGGCCAAACACTATCTGGGGCGGGAGCATCGCGGTCATCTTCTCCAAACCACCGCGCTCGTCAATGAAGCTTACCTGCGATTGATTGATTGGAAGAATGTGCGCTGGCAAAACCGCGCCCACTTCTTCGGGGTTTCGGCAAACTTGATGCGGCACATCCTGGTGGATTTCGCCCGCAGCCGTTCCCGCCATCAAGCCGGCGCCGCGCAGCACGTCTCGCTCGACGAAGCTTTGGAGGTATCTCAGGAGCGCGGTGCGGATCTGGTCGCGCTTGATGAGGCGTTGACCGCGCTGGCTGAGCTGGATCCGAGGAAGAGCAAGATTGTCGAGTTGCGATTCTTCGGCGGGTTGAGCATCGAAGAGACGGCAGAGGTCTTGAAAGTCTCGCCGATGACGGTCAAGCGCGAATGGAGCAAGGCCAGAGCCTGGCTCCACCGCGAACTGACCCACGTGAGGAGTGATGAAATCCGAACGCTGGAAGCAAATTGACCATCTGCTGGATTCCGCTCTGGAGCTTAAACCGGAAGAGCGTCCGGCCTTTCTGGCTGAACGCTGCCAAGGTGACGAGGCTCTGCGCCGGGAAGTGGAATCACTGCTCGCTCATGAGCAAGCGAAAGACTTCATGGACTCGCCCGCTTTGGAAGTGGCGGCTCAAGCGATTGCGGCAGACCAAATTGAAGAGAGAAGAACTCACGTGATGGATGGCCCACCGGATGACACCACAAGAAAATTCGCGACGAATCAACTACAGACCAACGTCAATCCGTCGGCGCTCATGCCGGGAGTAATGCTGGCCGAGCGTTACCTGATCGAAAAAGAGTTAGGGCAAGGCGGCATCGGCGTGGTTTATCTGGCGCGCGATCAGAAGCTGCACCACGCGCCAGTCGTGATCAAAGTGTTGCTCGAAAAAGTACGGGAGAACAAGCACCAGGACTGGATCGAAAAAAAGTTCCGGCAGGAGATTATGGCGCTCTCGCGGATAGATCATCCGGGAGTCGTGCGGGCGCTCGATGTCGGTGAACTGCCTGATGGCCGCACCTATCTGGTCATGCAGCACGTCTCCGGCGTGAGCCTGCGTTCCGTAATCTCATCGCGCGGGATGGGATTGGCGCGTGTGGGCCATCTCATCCGCCAAATCGGGCAGGCGCTCACCGCCGCGCACGAGCAAGGCATTTTCCATCGCGACCTCAAGCCGGAAAATATCATGCTCCAACAGGCGGGCGGCGAAGAATATCCCAAGCTCATTGACTTCGGCATCGCGACCGTGCTTGAGACACCCAATCCGGCCACCATCCAGGCCACGCAAGTGGCCGGCACGCTCGATTACATGGCCCCGGAACAGCTTCAAGGCAAACCGACCGCCGCGAGCGACATTTACGCGCTCGGCGTGATCGCCTACGAGATGCTGACCGGAAGGATGCCGTTCAATCCCGAAACCGGCTATGGGTTGCTGGAGATGCAGCGCACCGGAGTCCGCATCAAGCCGTGCGATTTGCGCCCCGGTTTACCCATCGCCGCGCAGACAGTGATTTTGAAAGCGCTCTCCTTTGCTCAAGCAGACCGTCACGCCCGCGCCAAAGATTTCGGCGATGCCTTGGCCCAGGCCCTCTCGGTTGAAGTCAAAGAGACCCAGCCAACATTGTCGGGGTTGGAACTAGCCCACGTCCTTTTCACCGACCTGGTGGGCTACTCCAAGCTGACGATTGACGAGCAGACATTACTGTTGCAATACCTCCAAGAGGTAGTGAGCGCGACCGAAAGCTTCCAGCGGGCGCAAGCCAGCAATCAACTGCTCCGCTTGCCGACCGGCGATGGCATGGCGCTCGTCTTCTTCGGCGATCCGCTCTTGCCAGTTAAATGCGCGGTGGATGTGGCCCGCGCTCTCAGATCGCGGCCTGAAATCAAGCTGCGCATGGGCGTTCATACCGGCCCGGTGCAGCGTCTCTCGGACATCAATCAAAACGTCAACGTCTCTGGCGGCGGCATCAACATGGCGCAGCGGGTGATGGATTGCGGCGAGGCCGGCCACATCCTGCTTTCCCGGAACGTGGCTGATGTGCTGAGCCAGCTCAAAGAGTGGTCACAATATCTTCAAGATTGGGGCGAGCAGGAAGTCAAACACGGAGTCAAGGTGCATATCTTCAACCTGCACACGGGCGAAGCGGGCAATCCTGAACTGCCTGCCAAGCTCCGCCGAGTCGCGCCGCCTGAGCCGCGAAAGAAGCGCCCGCCGCTGGTTATCATGGCGGCTTTGCTGGCGGTGATGGCTCTAGGCGCTATCACCTGGTGGGCCATTCAGTCTCGATTTGGCCGCACGCCGAGCTTACCTGAGACCGCTTCCGCCATCGCCCCCGCGCGCCAATTGAGTTACTGGCTGACGGTGCAGAAAGACCCCAAGCGCTATCCCAGTAGCAAGCCATTCATTCTGGGCAGCGAGATCATTTTTGAAGCGGGCTACCAGGTGCAACTGCACATCAGCAGCCCACAAGCCGGTTATCTTTACATCATTAACGAAGGGCCGGTGCAGACTAACGGGCTCCCTGATTACAACGTGCTGTTCCCGGATACGGCCACCAATAACGGCTCAGCCGAGATGACCGCCAATCAGCAGATCCAGGTTCCCCAGCCAAGTGGTAACTGGATCATCTTCGATAAAGAAGAGGGAGTGGAAAAAATCTGGCTGATCTGGTCAGAGCGCAGCGTGCCGGAACTGGAAGCGGTCAAAGGCAGAGCGAATCCGCAAGATCTAGGCGTAATCAACGATTCGAGCCAGATCAAATCGGTGGCGCAATATCTGGCCACACAATCGGCGGCCAAGCCTGAAGTCGAAAAGGACGAGATGAACAAACGGACGAAGCTCACCGCTAAGAATAGCGTATTGATCGGCGTTGTGAAGCTGGAGCACCATTGAGGCCGATGAGAGGGACGATGCAGAGTTTGATTTAGCTGATCGGATGACAATGATTTTTTTTGAAGGCCTGATCCACTTTTGCCCTAATGTCCGCTTTAATGAGGTGAGAGGCAGATGTCGGCCCTCAGATTTGCGTGAGGAGGAATGAAAATGAATAGGCGGTTAAGAGTTGGGACACAGTTGCAGGTCACAGGATTGGTCATGCTGCTCAGTTTATGCAGCTTGTTGATGGCGCCGGCGCGCTCGGCGCAAGAGGAACAGGAAGATGCCGCGCGCCGGTTGTGGAACAAAAAATTCGTCGAGGCGCGCGCCGACGCCAAGAAGACACCCGCGAAGAGTCAGACGGGAGGATCTACGCGGCCGACAGCAACTCAGCCAAAGACGGAGGCAAACGCCGTCACACCCAGCGGGGCGACGACAGAAGTTGTACAGGGCGAGTTAATCGGCATTACCCTTTGGCGTCTGCGCGCAGCTACGGCCAGAGATGACCAGAGCAAGCCGCGGCTCCTGGTGCAGAAAGATGCCGCCGCGTCCGGCCCATACTTGCCCGAACGGGTTGCCGCCGACACGCCCTTTAAGGAAGGCCAATTCGTCCGCTTAAGCATCGAAGCGCCGCGCGAAAACGACGCCTATCTCTATGTGATTGACCGCGAGGTCTATGCCGACGGCAAGATGGGTGACCCGTACTTGATTTTTCCTGCCCAAAGCACGCCTTCCGGCGGCAATGTGGTGACGGCTGGTAAAGTCATCTATGTCCCGGCGCAAGGTGATCCCATCCCCTATTTCACTTTGACCCGCAACCGGGGAGACCAAGTCGGCGAAAGCCTGACCATCATCATCAGCCCGCAACCGCTGCCGGTCGGTGTCGGACTGCTTAAACTCGATCCCGCACAGGTGGCAGAGTGGGAGAAACAATGGGGTGGTCCAACTGAGCGGCGCGAAGCTCGCAGCGAAGTGGGCAAAGGGTGGACAGTCGCTGAAAAAGAGGTTGAGGATAGTCAGGGCAAGCGTCTCCTCACGCAAACTGATCCCTTGCCGCAGACTATCTACCGGATTGCAGCCAAATCAGGCGGCCCGGTATTGATCAATGTGCCATTACGTATTGCGCCACAGTAGTCGCCTGAATCAGAACCGCAAGCGAGCGCTGCCTCCTCATGGATCCGATGTGGGAGTCGCGCTCGCTGTGGTCATCAAGCCGACCTGGCATTTTCATTTTGAGTGCGGCTGTCTTCGATGATCGCTTTGACGATAGCTTGCGCCGTGTGTTCTTCAGGTTGAATGTGAACGGTCAGGCCATGCAACCGTGCAGCTTCCGCCGTCACTGGCCCAATGCAGGCAACGCGCGCGTGCGGCAGTTGCGTGGCGAGATTGTCTGTTTCAAGCAGGAGCGCGAGATTGGCGACGGTCGAAGGGCTGGTGAAGATGATGTAATCGGATTGAGTGTCGAGCAGGAGCTTGATGAGTTCTTCGCTCTTCATCGCCGGCAGGACGGTTTGGTAGGCTTCAACGACATGCACCTGCACGCCGAGTTTGCCGAGCGCCGGGCGAATCACGTCGCGCGTGGTGCGCGCCGCGGGCATAAGCATTTGCGCGCCGCGCAAGCGCTGGCCGACCCCGTAGCGTTTGATAAAGGCTTCCGCCAAACTTTCCGCCGTGAATTTCGCCGGAGTCAAATCCACGCGCAAGCCTTCGCTCTTCAACCGCTCCGCTGTTTTTCTGCCGACGGCGCAAATCTTGAGCGGCGAAACTTCAGCCCGCCCGTGGCCGAGTTCATCCAGCCGCCGCAGAAAAAAGTCCACGCCGTTGGAGCTGGTGAAGGCGAGCCAGTCATAGCGGCTCAGTTGCGCGATGGCTGTATCGAGCGCTTCCCAACTGAGCGGCTCGCGGATTTCGATTGTTGGACAGGAGATGACTTCCGCGCCCTGGCTTTCGAGTTCGCGCGTCAGTTCGCTGGCTTGTTTGACGGCGCGCGTGACAATGACCCGGCAATCGGAAAGCGGTAGGTTGCTCGCCTCTTTGGAGACTTCAGCAGTGGTCTCTGAGGTTGGAGGTGCTGAGGTTGACTCTTCGCTTGCGCCGACTTCAGGCAACAGTTCTTGCGCGCCGGAAGCGATCAAGCGCCGCGCGAGCAGCGAGCCAATTTCTTGCGCCTTGTAAATTGGGCCGCTGACTTGATCGCGAATCACGTGTTGTCCCTCAGCATCAGCCACAAGAGCATCAAGCGTCAATTGCTCGCCAGTTTCACCTGTCGTGATCCGTCCAAGCGCAGCGATGGGCACGGCGCAGCCGCCGCCAAGTCCGCGCAAGACAGCGCGCTCGGCTTCAACCGCGTAGCGCGTGGGCCAATGATTGAGCGCTTCGAGCAGAAAGTTTGTCCGGTCATCATCAATCCGCGCTTCGAGGCCGAGCGCGCCTTGACTGACCGCCGAGAGCATCACGTCCGGCTCAATCCGCGCCGTGATGTGATCGCTGAAACCAAGGCGGTCAAGGCCCGCCGATGCCAGAATGATCGCGTCGTATTCGCCTTCCTCCACTTTTCGCAGCCGCGTCTCGACATTGCCGCGCAGTTCGATGATCTTCAGATCAGGCCGCAGAGAGCGCAGTTGCGAAGCGCGGCGCAGGCTGCTTGTGCCAACGCGCGCGCCCTCGGGCAAACTCGTAATCGAATCAACGCTTCCGGCCAGATGCGGGCTGACGATCAATGCATCGCGCGCATCTTCGCGCTCGGTGATGGCGGAGATGTGCAGGCCTTCCGGCAAAGTAGTCGGCAAGTCTTTGAGGCTGTGAACCGCGAGATCCACGAGGCGGTCTAAAAGCGCCTCTTCGATTTCTTTAGTGAAGACGCCCTTGCCGCCGATCTTGACCAGTGAAGCTTCGGTCAGTTTGTCGCCCGTGGTTTTGATGATCTGAATTTCGACCGCCAGGTTGGCGTGCAAGCGTTCCAACTCGCTCTTGACCCAGTTGGATTGCCAGAGCGCGAGCTTGCTTCCGCGCGAGCCGATGATGAGGTTGGGCATAAAGTTTTATATCCCGCAAAACTCTACCGAATTGTCCAGCCAACTAGAAAGTTGGCTGGACAGTTGCCAGATGCCTGAGCTTACAGCGTCCGCGAAGGGAGCGCAATATATCGCGGGCCTGATTGGGCGAGCGAATTTCCTCTGGATCTTTAGGGCGGCAAGATACCATCCAGGCTCTTGACCAGTCCCTCACTGCGTAATGATGGCTGGCCTCGGCGCGTCTGATTGAGTGAAAGAATTTTTCCGTCCGGGCCAAGCAGCAGTGTTGACGGATAGGAGTGAATGCGGAAGTTGCGAATCACTTCCTTGATGCTGTCGCGCGTGGCCTGCGTCCAGGTCAGATCATTTTTTTCAAGCTGGGCTTTGACTTGCGGAACGAGTTGCATGTCGTCTGTGTTCATGCCCAGAATTTCAAAGCCTCGCGCTTGATACCGTTTGTACGCGGCTCTGAGATAAGGCAACTCGCGCCGACACGGGCCGCACCAGGTGCCCCAGAAATCAATCAGCAGGTACTTGCCGCGAAACTCTGAGAGCTTGCGCTTCTTACCGTTGAAATCGGTGAAGCCGAAGTCCGGCACATCGCCGCCCATCCGCAATTCCACGCGCTTGTAATCCGAAGCCGAGTGCGCTCGGAGCACGATCTGATTCTTTTCCACGTCCGCCCGCTTGGTCGAAACATAATGGTTCCCGACGCGGAAGACAATGACTTCTTCCTGCGCTTCCGCCGCTTCCGGCGAGAAGCGATCCATATCAATTTCGCCATCACCGTCGCCGTCAATGCCGAGCTTGCTATTCATCGGATTGATCTTCTTCGCGCGCGGGCTGTAGCCATATTGCACTAACGTCTTTTTGCCTTCGATCTCGATCGTACCCCTGGCGAACGCTTCATTCGATTGCACGATCAATCGCTCGCCCTCTTTCATCTCGTCCCAGCGGACGCCTTTGAAATACTGAACGAAGAGGGGAAAGTTTTGGAAGAAACCTTCCTTGAGCGGTTGTTTGATGACAGCTTCCAGAAGGTACGGATTGTCATCTTCGCCGCGTTTGAGCGGAACCATCTCATTTTCGTCCATGGCGTTATTCATGTCCAAATCCACGTACAGAAATGGAGGTTCGCCATCAGGTTCGACGAGCAGCGCCAGCACGGCCGCTTTATCCGTGGGCGCGTGATAAAGCCGCGCGGCGGTGACGGTGGTGTCGCTGTCGAGCGGTTTCGCCAGTTTGATTTTGGAGAGATCGCGCAGCGGCCGGAAAATCACTTGATCGAGACTTTCACGGTTGGCCGCGAGTTGCGGGTCGAATTTGCCGGTGTATTCGTTGTCTACTGCGCTGGCCGCGGGGATGAGCAGCCAGAGCGAAGTGAGCAGGGAGAGACAACCCGCCAGATGCCGGAACTTCCAGGCCGGGCGGATTTGTCGAGGCAGATCTTTCATTGAGTTTGGCTCCTTCCGAAAACTAATGTTGAGCTTCAAGCTAAGAGGCGCTGGGGGGCCGGATTGCTGAAAAGCGGTCAAATGTTAGGGCAAGCCGTCGCGCGCTGTCAAAGCCAAAATGTTGCAGCAGGATAGGCCGCCGTTCAGGGTCACTGTTCAGGGCCACTCAGGGATTGTCGGCTGGCCGATCTTTCGATATAGTGTGCGGCGTCGCAAGCAACAAAGACCAAAAAACGAACACCGAAACGGAGAAGGATCATCAGCCACGAGATGATTTCCAGCCACATCACCAGCACCGATTACGTGAGTCAGATCGTCGCGCAGATCCGCGAGGAAGCGCACAAGGTCATCGTCGGCCAGGACGAGATCATTGACCAGATTCTGATTTGCCTCTTCGCCGAAGGCCATGCGCTGGTCGAAGGCGTACCGGGCACGGCCAAGACGCTCATGGTCAAAACTCTGGCGCGGATCGTGGGCGCGGGCTTCAACCGCATTCAGTTCACGCCGGATCTGATGCCGTCGGACATCACGGGCACGAACGTTTTCAATCTCAATACTTCGCAGTTCACTTTGCGTCACGGCCCGATCTTTACCGACATCCTGCTCGCCGATGAGATCAACCGCACGCCGCCGAAGACGCAAGCGGCGCTACTCGAAGCGATGGAAGAGCGGCAGGTGACGATTGATGGCGAGAGCCATCCGCTCTCACCGCTCTTTCTGGTCTTGGCGACCGAGAACCCGATAGAATACGAAGGCACTTACCCATTGCCTGAAGCGCAACTCGACCGCTTCCTGCTCAAGGTTCTGATCGCTTATCCGAGCGCCGAGCAAGAACGGCAAGTCGTCGCTAACTGGCAAGCCGGATTCAACGCGCGCAAGCTGGAGGCGGCGGGTGTTCAGCCGCTCGATGAACCGGCGGCGATTCCTGAATGCCGCGCTTTCGTTCGCCGCGTGACCGTGGATACGAGCATCCAGCATTACCTGGTGGAGATTGTCCGCCGTACACGTGAACATCCGAGCCTGCTCTGGGGCGCCAGTCCCCGCGCTTCGGTGGCGCTGCTCCTCGCGGGCAAAGCGCTCGCCGCCATGCGCGGACGCGATTTCGCCACGCCCGACGATGTGCGCGATGTCGTTCATCCCGCGCTTCGCCACCGCGTCCTGCTCCGTTCGGAAGCCGAAATCGAAGGCGTCACACCCGACCTGATTCTGGATGAGATCCTGGCTTCCATCGAAGTGCCAAGATAAGGGGTTAGGGGTTAGGGGCTAGGGAAAGATGCAGCTTTTTCAGCCCCTAGCCTCTAGCCCCTAACCCCTAACCCCTAACTTATGATTTTCACGCGCCGTTTTTTCATTCTGTTCGCGCTTGGCTCGCTGCCTCTAGTGCTTGCATGGTCGTGGCCGTGGGTGAGGTGGGCCTTGATTGGATACGATGCGGCGCTCTTGGCGGCGGCTTATCTGGATTATCGCTTGGCGAGAGAAGAGGCGAAGCTAGAAGTGGTGCGGCGGTTGACGCGGCGATTTATGATCGGGGCAGAGAATGAAGTGCAGATCGCGGTCATCAATCGCGCGCCGCGTAAAGTGACCTTCACGATCAAAGACGAGTATCCACCGGAATTGGAACTGCGCGGAGAGCGGTTGCTCACGGTCAGGCCCAGGCGCGATGAAGCCGTGGCCAGTTACCGGCTGTTTGCGGCGGCGCGCGGAGATTATTATTTCGGGGATGTCGTGCTGCGATGGACGGCGCCGTGGGGGTTGGTCATCAAACAGGCGCGTGCGCCAGCCGCTGAAAGCGTCAAGGTCTATCCCAATCTCAGCGAAGCGAAGAAGCATGAACTCTTCGCGCAGCGCAATCGCCAGTTGATGGCCGGGCTGCGCCGCACCAAAGTGCGCGGGCAGGGCAGGGAATTCGAGAGTCTGCGCGATTACGTGCGCGGTGATGAATTGCGGCACGTTTCGTGGATGGCCACGGCGCGCCGCGGGCGGTTGATGACGCGGCAGTATCAGGTCGAGCGCAATCAGAGCATCGTCGTGCTGCTCGATGCGGGGCGCCTGATGACTTCACGCATAGATCATCTCTCGAAGCTCGATCACGCGATCAATGCTGCGCTTTCGGTCGGTTATGTGGCCACGCGCGGCGGCGACAACATCGGGCTGCTGGTCTTTACGCGGCAGGTCAACAGCTACTTGCCGCCGCAGCGAGGTCATGCGCAGATGCAGGCGATCCTTGAAGCGCTCTACAACGTCAAGGCGCAAATGATCGAGCCGTCTTATGCGCAAGCCTTCCAGTATTTCTCGCGCACCTGCAAGCGCCGCTCACTGGTCATCATTCTCACGGATCTAGTGGATCGCGATGCTTCGGCTGAACTGCTCGCGCATACCGCGACGCTTTTGCCGCGCCATTTGCCGTTGATCGTCACGATTGGTGACAACGATCTGCGCGCGCTCGTCGCGCAGCCTCCGCGTCAAGTCGCGGATGTTTATCGCCAGAGCGTGGCCGAAGAGTTGTTGCAGCAGCGCGAAGAGGCGTTGGCGCGCATTACGGAACTGGGCGGGCTGGCCCTGGATGTGCCAGCCGGGCAGTTGTCATTTCAATTAGTGAACAAGTATCTAGAGGTAAAGGAGCGCGGTTTGTTGTAGCGAGCAACAGCGCGTTTTCAAATCAATCTACTATTGGTTACCAACCAGCGCTGCTTTTCACTGGAAGGGTGTCGTCATTGGTGCTATTTCTCCAACGCCGATGAAGTCGAACGCAAGCACAGCACGCGTAAGAAGACCGCTGATCTTATTTGTTGAGGCGACTGCTTAGACCTACTTGGATTGCTCGGCTTCATGGTCTTTTCAGATTGAGATCCGTCTCCAGTTGTTGAGGTGCCGATCTTCAGCCACGATCTGTGTGATTCCTTCATTGAAGATCAGAACAATCTGCCGCCCGCCGGTTGAAGGAGAAGTGTGGCCATCTTGGCCGTGTTGCTCCCGGTGGCGGCTATCACACTCACAATTTTCCCGCTGATTCGCTGGGTAGGCCCCGGCCAGGTCAGCGCGGATGAGGAAAAAGCCAGGACGCCCCGCCTGGCTTTTTTCCTCTACGCCCAGCATCGAAAGGGGCATGCGCACGCGGCGGAAAAGAGCCCTCCATTCAGTAAGGCTTATTCAAAGTAGCCAAGTTGTTTGAAAAATTGAAAAGACTCGCCTCATTTGGTTAGATGGAATCATCACAAACTATCTGTCACCAAACAAGGAGAGTCTCAAATGGAGCATAGCACAGAAGCAATTTCCTGGCCGAGTCTCGCCCAGTTATTTGCCGGGATTCCGGAGCAACGTAAACCAAAAGGCTTGCGCTATCCCCTGCCGCCGTTGCTGATCTTGTTGAGTGTCGCCAAGTTCTGCCAGCAAGATACGCCCGCGGCAATCACCGACTGGGTGCGCCATCGTCGCGATTTTTTCCAGGAGAAATTGGCTTTGAGCTGGAAGCGCATGCCTTCGGCTTCGACTTGGCAACGACTCTTGAGTCAACACATTCCGGCGGCACTGTTGGATGAAAAAGTGGGCGCCTATTTTCAAGCGCTGAGTCCGGCTGACAAGCGTTTCTACAATTTGGATGGCAAAGTCCTGTGCGGGACGGTGGAGGCCGAGAGCGAGCAGCCATTACACTTGTTGGCCTTGCAGGAAGCCACCACCAATGCGGTCGTGGAGCAAACTGAACTCTTGCCGGGCGAGAATGAAATCAGTGCCGCCCGTCGCTTGGTGGAGAGAGTGCCGGTCAAGGACAAGCTCATCAGCGGCGATGCGATCTTTGCGCAACAGGAGTTGTCGCGCCGGATCGTGGAAGGCGGAGGCGATTACTTGTGGAAGTTGCGTGCCAATCAAGGCGGACTCTATCGCGCGGCTGAGGCACATTTTGCCGCCGCCACTGACCGCTATCTGGATCGCGCCTGGAGTGTCGAGAAAGGGCACGGACGGATTGATGAGCGCGAGTTGGTGACGAGTTTTCGTTTGGCCCACAGCCTGGAGTTTCCCTATCTCGAGCAGGTCTTTCGCCTCAAGCGCAAAAGCCTGGAACTTAAGAGTGGCAAGCTCAGCGAGCAAACCATTTATGGCCTGACCTCGTGGTCGGTTGAGGAGGCGGGGGCGGAGGAACTCTTAGCCGCCACGCGGGGGCATTGGGGGATTGAAACGGGGTTGCATTATCGGCGCGATGTGACCTTCCACGAAGATGCGTGTCGGCAGACAAGGAAAAACGGAGGCCGCGTGCAGGCGATCTTCAATAATTTGACAATCGGGATGTTGCGGAAATTAGGCTGGGAGAATATCGCGCAAGCGCGCCGCTATTTCGAGGCCCGCGTTGAGGAAGCCTTGAATTTGATTCTGACTCCCTTGCCTTTGCTACTTTGACTAAGCCTTACTCCATTCAGTCAAAGTGAAATAAATGATTGACTCTCCGGGCTTTCTCGCATAAACTGCCGACCGTAAGCTTGCTTTATCCTCACGTTCCTGGGCAACACGTTAAGCAAGAAAATGATGAGCGGAATCATCCGGCTGGTTTAGATTCCTGGTTCTTGCGCGTTGTCCTTAGCAGGCTCTTTCCGAGCAATTTCCCACTCACTGGTGTTCTACGAAAGATTTTACTCGCGGCAATTTTGTTTGTTCGCCGCGCCTGGATCTGATGTGATCTGCCTGCCCGCCTGACCAGCGGGAATGCCTTCAGGCTCGATCATACCCCCATCAGTTATCGCAGGATTAGCAAGTGAAGCAGCGTAACCTGGCAGACTTTAAACGAATTGATTTAGGAGTATCAACATCATGCCAACCTCACGACGCTTTGCCTCAAGCTTCTTGCTTTTGATGATGCTGGCGGCAGCTCTGCCTGCTGCGCTGGCGAATGGGCTGGGCATGCCTGTTCCCGTCAGACCAGCCATCATGGCCGCACAGGGGCCAGTGACTGAGCAGCTTATCAGCGATCAGCGCGCCGGCTCTGTGCTTTTCTACCCGATCTATTCATCAAACCCCACCGATCCGATCACGGAAAATACGCGGATCAATATCACCAATATTAATCCGATTTCCAGTGTCACCGTGCATTTGACCTTCGTGGATGGCGTGAGTTGCACGCCAGCGGACGCGACGCTTTGCCTTACGCCCAGTCAAACGATGAGTATCACTGCCAATGACTTTGATCCAGGCACAATGGGTTGGATCGTGGCTGTAGCCATCAACAGTGATGGCTGTCCAATCAACTACAACTGGCTGATCGGAGATGTCTTCGTGAAGCTCAACGGCGGCTATAGCGCCAATCTTGCCGCCGAATCAGTCCCGGCGATAGCCGGGACCGATAGATCTCCCATGGGCGGATGTACTGCTGCCGACTTTATCGCCACTTTGAGCTTTGATGGCTTACAGTACGCGCGCTTGCCGCAGACGCTGGCGATTGACAACATCCCCAGCGCCGTAGATGGCAACTCCACGCTGGTCGTAGTCATTAATCCCACGGGGGATCTTCGGCTCAGCGCCAATCGGGTGGGTAATCTCTTCGGGTTGATGTTCAATGACGCTGAGATTCCCTCCAGTTACGTGATGACCTCCGACCGGTGCCAACTCAAGGAAGTTCTATCGAACACTTTCCCGCGCACGGTGCCGCGCTTTAGGACGCTGATTCCTGCCGGACGTTCGGGCTGGCTCAAGCTGGCGGCGGTGGATGGCCGTGCCTTACTGGGCGTAGTGATAAACGCGAACCCGCTCGCCGGGGTGCTCTCATCAGCTTTCACTCAGGGCCACAACATGCACATCCTGTCATTGGCGCCAACCGCCAGTCTGGTGATCCCTGTCCTTTCGCCCGGCTGCTAAAGGCAGTAGGCAGAAGGCAGTAAGCAGTAGGCAGTAGAGAGTCAAGAATGAGCTCTCTACTGCCTACTGCTTACTGCCTTCTGCCTACTACTCTTGAGCGCTTCAACCGTGATGGGCGCGATTAGCGGCGGCGACAACCTTCTCTGCCGCGTCCTTCATGCCATCAGCGACCAGGAAGTTGAGGCCCGATTCGCGCAGCACGCGCTGACCTTCTTCGACGTTGGTGCCTTCGAGCCGCACGACGATGGGCGCGGTCACGCCGAGTTTGCGCGCTGCCTCGACGACGCCGCGCGCCACCATATCGCAGCGCACGATCCCGCCGAAGATATTAATCAACACCGCCTGCACATTTTTATCCGCGAGCAGAATCCGGAAAGCGTTCTCGACGCGCTCTTGCGACGCGCCGCCGCCGACATCGAGGAAGTTCGCCGGTTCGCCCCCGGCGAGCTTGATGATGTCCATCGTCGCCATCGCCAATCCCGCGCCGTTGACCATACACGCGATGTTGCCATCGAGCTTGATGTAATTGAGATCGAACTTCGACGCTTCGATTTCCAGCGGCGCCTCTTCGTTGAGGTCGCGCAGCTCAGCGAACTCTTTGTGGCGATAGAGCGCGTTGTCGTCGAAGTTGACCTTCGCGTCCAGTGCGTATAATTCGCCGTCTTCAGTCAGCAGAAATGGATTGATCTCCATGAGCGAGCAATCAAGCTCGACATAAGCGCGATAAAGCGCGAGCATAAACTTCGTCGCTTTGCCGACCAATTCCGGCGCGAGGCCGAGACCGAAAGCGAGCTTGCGCGCCTGAAAGGCCTGAAAGCCGACCGCCGGATCAATGTACTCTTTGAGAATCTTTTCGGGCGTTTTGGCTGCCACCTCTTCGATGTCCATCCCGCCCGCCGAGGAAGCCATAAAAACCAGTTGCGAACTGGCGCGGTCGAGCACGATGCCGAGATAGAATTCCTGTTTGATGCGCAAGCCTTCTTCGATCAGCAGCGTATGAACGGTGCGTCCTTCCGGGCCGGTTTGATGCGTGACTAAATTCATGCCGAGCATGTCTTTCGTCAACGTGTGAACGTCATCAGCGGTGCGCGCAAGTTTGACGCCGCCGCCTTTGCCGCGCCCGCCCGCGTGAATCTGCGCTTTGACGACCACCGGCAGGCCCAGTTCTTTGGCTGCCTCTTCAGCTTCAGCAACGGAGCGCGCCACTCGTCCGCGCGGCACTTTGACCTCAAAGCGGCGCAGCAGTTCCTTCCCTTGATACTCGTGAATCTTCATAATAACCTCGCCAATTGTGATGATAACGGAAGGCGAGAGTGTACGGGCCAGACAGGCAAAATGCAAGCTGATGAGCGGTCTTTGGTGGGCGCGGCCTCTCTGTTCGTCACGCCTCTTGTGGCCCGAAAAATATTTTTCGGGGGAGATTCTTTCCGAGTAGAATCTGTGGCATCTCAAGACCACAAACAAAAAAGGAGCTTAACCCTTGAACAAAAAATCTATCCTTTTCTCACTGCTCGCCTTCACGCTTATTTCTCTGGCCGCGCCTGGCGATCTGGTGCGGATTGTCAGATTGAAGCTCTCGGCGGGCGATCTTCCCAGCGGTATCGCTGCCGTGGAGGACTATAAGAAGAAAAACGGCGTGGATACGGAATATCTGGAGGCCGTGGGCTGGCTGGCGCGCGGAGCTGAAATGCTCAAGCAGCTTGATCTGGCGGATAAGTATGTGGTGGAACTGCGCCGCGAAATCCGCGAAGAAAAACCGGAGCTCCTCGCCCCGCTCGGCGCGGCCATTGAAGTCGAAGGCAAATTGCGCGCGGCGCGGGAAGGGCGCGGCCCTGCTCTGCGGTTTCTGGAGAACGAGCTTGCGCGCGCGAAGGATACATCCTTTCGTTCACGCATCAGCAAGAACATCAACTTGCTTTCACTCGAAGGGCAGACGGCGCCTGCGCTCAATACCTCTAACTTCATCGGCAAGGAGCCGCCTGCGCTCTCTGCGCTCAAGGGAAAGCCAGTCTTGCTTTTTCTGTGGGCGCAGTGGTGCGGTGATTGTCGGGCGCAAGCCGACGCGCTCACACGGGTGTGGCAAAAATATAGAACTCAGGGTCTCGTGCTGATCGCTCCCACGCGGTTGTATGGAACGGTGGATGGGAAAACGGCGACTCCTGCTGAAGAGAAAGCGCAGGTTGAAAAGGTGTGGAAAGAGTCTTATGGCGGACTTGACGGAGTGCCAGTGACGATTGATACCGAGACGATGGTGCGTTATGGCGCTTCAGCCACGCCGACCTTCGCGCTCATAGATCGAAAAGGAGTAGTCCGGTTATATACCCCGACCAGGCTTTCAGAAGCTGAGCTTTCGCGTTGGATCGAAGCCGTATTGGGAGAGACTCCTTGAGCGTACGGAGCAGAACCGCGAGCGGTTCTGAACTGTTACTCGTCGAAGACATCTCGCCGCAGTGCTGCGTAGATCGGTGTCCCATGTACAAGTCGTGAGCAGATACCTTTCATGAAGGCCCGCTTATCACTTCCGAGTTTGCGGGTTGGGAACAGTCGTTTAGCCGCGTTGTAGATGTCACCGGCGGGACGTTTGAAGTCGTCCGCTGGGCCACCATTGGCGATGCTATTCCGTAGAGCCTCCGCCTTTGCTTCGAGCATCCGCGACGCAAGTTCGGGCTGGCCGAAATCTTCGCACATAGCTTGTAGAACAGAATCATCCAATAAGTATGATTCAATTGTGCGTTGTGAGAGTACACGTACCTGCTGAGCTTGCAACGCACTAATCTCGTCATCCGTTCGATCATCCCGGTCGATTACTCGCGTGATACGCACTTCTGGTGCGAGAGCTTTCAGTAATTTTCCCACGCCCCGAGGATCGTTTTGAATGTCATCTGCATTGCCAGCACCTAAGAACACTACATGCGGGTATTCAGACTTAAAAATCTCGTTGTAACAATCAGCATCAAAATCCGTTCCACCTCGGAGTCGGTCACCTTCACAAAGCACAACTTGTTCTGGCGTTACGTAGCCAGCAAGATCGTCGAGGGCAATTTGCATCGCTCGCTTCCAAAACGGTCTACTCGGCTCAGTGGGACGTAGCGCCACTGGTAGGTCGAAGTTTACTCCGTCGAAGTCCAGGAACACTACAGAACCCGGATTGCTCAGGGCGAGATCGCGAGCCCGTCTCATCATGCCGATTGAATGAGTGGCAAGCCAAAGTTGAGAGTTTGTGGGAACTGCGCGAAACAACTCGTCGAGGAGTGCGCCCTGGAGTCCCGGTGACATGTGCGCTTCAGGCTCATCAATGAAGAACACCGTATCATCGAACTCGTTCCTCTTGATCAATAAGTCAAGCAATAAGTCAAACGCTGCTTTTTCACCCCCCGAGAGGTTTTTGTAGTGATATGCCTTACTATCGCCCTTGTCGAACCGGAATGTCCCAACCGAAAGTGGGTTACCGAGGCTGTTGAGTACAAGGCCAGGGAAGAGACGTTGCATCGCATCCCGAATATCTCCAATTGACTGCTCCCGGTATTCTCCGAACGTGAGTTCAGGATGGGCACTTTCATAGAGATCCTCAGTGGCTTGAGATACAAGACGCATGTAATTGAGATGCACAGCTTGATCGTTGTCAATGAGGCGATTTATTCGGACTTCCCGCACTGCGGGACCTACGCTAGACAGGCTATTGATCTTGAAGTCAGGATCGTTTCGATAAGCTGTGCGCACGTAGACCGCTTTCCTACGCTGTTCATCAGTTGTAGGCTGTGGGTCGTGGAAGGTCAAAGTTACCAAGTTGTGCCACTCTCCAGCTACTCCTGGCATCTGCTTGCGATGGTAAGTTTCATCCCAGTTTCCGCTATTTAACCACTTAAGCCGATGCCACATGTGGGAAGCGTCGATTAGAGAAGATTTGCCACATCCATTCGGTCCAACGACAAGTATAAGCCGAGCCGCTACGGGAATATCAGTGATTGTGGTATCAGTGAATCGCTTGAAATTTGTGAGACGAATCTCGCTTACCTTCATCAGCGTTATTCCTCTTCTTCGCGTAGCTTCGCAATCACCGAGAAATCTTCAAGCGTCGTTGTATCGCCCACCTGCCCGCCCGAAGCGATGTCACGCAACAACCGCCGCATGATTTTGCCCGACCGCGTTTTGGGCAGCGTGTCGCTAAAGCGGATGTCATCGGGTTTGGCCATCGCGCCGATCTCGCGCTGCACGTGCCGCCGCAGTTCTTCTTTCAATTCCGCTGACGGTTGATGACCTGATTCGAGTGTGATGAATGCGGAGATGGCAGTGCCTTTGACATCATCGGGCCTGCCGACCACAGCGGCTTCCGCGACGGCTGCGTGCGAAACCAGCGCGCTTTCGACTTCCATCGTGCCGAGGCGGTGGCCGCTCACATTGATGACATCGTCCACGCGGCCCATGAGCCAGAAGTAGCCGTCCTCATCGCGCCGCGCGCCATCGCCCGTGAAGTAGCAATGCGGGACATCACTCCAGTATTGTTTTTTGTAGCGCTCCGGGTCGCCGTAAATCGTGCGCAGCATCGAAGGCCACGGGCGCGTGATCACTAAATAGCCGCCTTGATTCGGGCCGACCGATTCGCCTTGCTTGGTCTGAATGTCGGGCACGATGCCGGGAAAGGGCAGCGTAGCCGAGCCGGGCTTGGTAGCAATCGCGCCGGGAATCGGCGAAATCAGAATCGCGCCGTTTTCTGTTTGCCACCACGTATCCACAATCGGGCAACGTTCTTTACCAATGACTTTGTGATACCACATCCAGGCTTCGGGGTTGATAGGCTCGCCGACGCTGCCGAGCAGACGCAAGCTGGACAGATCGTATTTGAGCGGCCATTGCTCGCCCCATTTGATGAAGGTACGAATCGCGGTCGGCGCGGTGTAGAGAATGTTGACGCGGTGGCGCTCAACAATAGACCAGAAGCGTCCGAAGTCCGGCGTGTTTGGCGCGCCTTCGTACATCACCGTCGTCGCGCCGTTGGCGAGCGGCCCATAAACGATATAACTGTGTCCTGTGACCCAGCCGATGTCCGCCGTACACCAGTAAGTGTCTTCGTCGTGCAGATCAAAGATCCATTTCGTCGTGATGTAAGTCTGCGTCAGGTAGCCGCCCGTGGTGTGAACGATGCCTTTCGGTTTGCCGGTCGTACCCGAAGTGTAAAGGATGAAGAGCGGATGCTCGGAGTCTAAATGCTCCGGCGCGCATTTGTCCGAAGCGCTCTCCATTAACTCGTGATACCAGTGATCGCGCCCCTCCTGCATCTGAATCTCGTTGCTCGCGCGGCGCACAACGACGGTGTGCGTAATGGTCGGGCAATCTTTGAGCGCTTCGTCTACGGCGGGTTTGAGTTGCACTACGCCGCCGCGCCGGAAGCCGCCGTCAGCGGTAATGACGGCTTTGGCTTGCGCGTCATTGATGCGGTCTTTGAGCGCTTCGGCAGAGAAGCCGCCGAAGATAACCGAATGCGTCGCGCCGATGCGGGCGCAGGCGAGCATCGCCACCGGCAATTCGGGAATCATCGGCATATAAATCGCCACGCGGTCGCCTTTCTCAATGCCGAGCGAGCGGAGCACATTGGCGAACTGGCAGACTTCGCGGTGGAGTTGGCCGTAGGTGAGTGTGCGTGTGTCGCCCGGCTCGCCTTCCCAGATCAGCGCGGCTTTATTTTTGCGCCAGGTTGAAAGGTGTCGGTCGAGGCAATTGTCGGAGATATTGAGCTGGCCGCCGATAAACCATTTGGCGAACGGCTCATTCCATTCGAGCACTTTGTTCCACGGCTTGAACCAGTGCAATTCGCTGGCGATCTCAGACCAGAAGCCTTCAGGGTCTTCTACCGAGTGGCGATAGATGCGGTCATAGTCTTCGCGGCTCTTGATATGCGCGGCACTGCTGAATCCAGACGCGGGTTTGAAAACACGATCTTCTTTGAGCAGGGAATTGATGTCGGGTTGCGTTTCGGGCATAGCGTTCCTCGGATAATCGCTGGGAGCGCACGCGGCTCGCGTGCGCTCCCAGGGTGAATTTATTGAATGATTACGGCGTCAATCATAAACCGCACTTGCGGTAAGACCAAGCGCGCCACGTTCAAAATGGTCATGAGACCGGTCATTGTGCCAGCGACTCGCTCAAGCATCACTCCGCTCAATCATCAAGTTGATGGTTGCTTCAATCACTTCAATCACTTTGAAGGCGCGATTGACTGATTGAAAAGAGATGATGAGCGCGCGCCTCGCTTTTAGTAATTACTTGACGGTCACTTTCTGCTGCTTTGCAGATAAAGGCCGCCTCGGCACGTCGTTCGCTTCAAGCTCGGCGTATGGTCTTAGCCTGTGTCTTGGTCGTAGATGATAACCCCGACGTGCTGGCCTTGCTGCGCGCGTTACTCGAACTCAAAGGCTTCCGGGTCGTCACGGCGGAGGATGGTGATATGGCTTGGGAATTTCTGCCTCAGATTCGCCCCGATGTGATCGTCACTGATATGCGCATGCCGAAAGTGGATGGCAGCGAATTAATCCGCCGAGTGCGGAGCGCGCCCGGTTTTTCCAGCATTCCGATTGTGGCTATTTCCGCTTATGGCCGCCACGATATTTCCGAGGCCACGGCGCTGGGCGCGGCGGCCACGCTACGCAAGCCGACGGATTTCCATCGCCTGGTTGATACCATTCATCAACTCCTCGATGATCGTACACCGCCATAAATCTCTTGAGTTGGTTCATCACTTCGTGTCTTGAGCGTCTTTGGTGGTCACGGGTTCCAACGCGGGGTCTTCTTCTTCATCTTCCAGACCAGCGATGGATTCATAGACTTCGACGCCGCGCTCTTCAACGACGCGCGGAAAGACCAAACGCAACAGGAGCGGCGTGACCATGGTAGTGACGAGCACCATAATGACCATGATCGAGAAGATGTCTTGATTGATGATCCCGCTCGCCAAGCCCACGCCTGCGACGATCAACCCGACTTCGCCGCGCGAGATCATCCCGATGCCGACGCGGAGCGCTTCACGACGATTGAAACCGCATAGCCTCGCGCCCGCGCCGCAACCGACAACCTTGCCGATGACCGCTACCGCTAGAATAGCTGCGAGCAGCAGCAGTTTGGCGGGATCGCCAGCGAGCGCGCGTCCGTTAGCTTCCAAACCGATGGAGATAAAAAAGACCGGCACCAGAATGCTATAAGTCAGCGGATGAATACCTGCGTCAATCTCACGTTTGAAGCGCGTCTGCGCAAAAAGCACACCAGCAATGTACGAGCCGGTGATGGCTGCCACTTGCCCGAAGTATTGCGCGGCGAAGGCATAAAGCAACGCCGTGCCGACCGTGAAAGCGAGCAGTGCTTGACTGGCTGGCACGCGCGCCGCCAGAGCCAGCAATCGCTCGAAATACCGCCATCCGAACCAAATTGAAACTGCGAAGAAAAGCGCCATGAAAATCAGCACGAGGCTGATTTCAGCTACCTGGCTGTTGTTGAAATAGGTGTGCGAAATTTTGGCAGGCAGCGTCATTTCAAGATTGGCCGCGCCGCCGATGGCCGACAGCGCGACGACGAAAGAGAGCACAATGATGCCGAGCACGTCGTCAATCACCGCCGCGCCGAGAATGGTCGCGCCTTCTTTTGATCTGAGCGCTTTCAACTCCATCAAGGTTTGCGCCGAGATTGAAACGCTCGTCGCCGTCAGCACTGTGCCGATGAAAATCGCTTCGCGCCAGCCATAGCCGAAGAGCCGCGCGAACACCGCGCCGCCGAGCATCGGCAAGATGATGCCGCCAACTCCCGACCAAAAAGCCACTCGCCCCACGCGCTTCATTTCTTCTAAATCAGTTTCCAGGCCCGCGACGAACATGAGCAGAATGACGCCGATTTCAGAGAAATCTTTGATGACCGCGAAGAGTTCGTGGCTGGAACTGGCAAAGGGCGCACGGCCCAGCAGATCGAAAGCCGTCGGGCCGAGCAACAGGCCGACGAGAATTTCGCCGAAAACCGCGGGCTGCCCATAGCGCACGCTCAATGCCCCCGCCATCTTCGCGATGAAGACGATGACGACGAGCAGCAAGAGCAACTGGAGCAGGTGGGGCATGAGTTAAGTCTCTTCCGAAAGTTAGTATCGCAATTTGGCAAATTGCGGTTTGGCTTGAATCGAAAGTTCACACCGCAATTTGCCAAATTGCGGTACTAATCAAATCTAAAGACGATAATACAAGGCTCGTGCAACAAGTGACAAGCAGCGACGCCGCGCGCTTTTCACCCTTCAACCCCTATGCTAGTATGACGGGCGATGAAGGGGGAGCGGCGCTCATCATTCATCACTTTTCACTAATCGCACATCACATATCACTGTTCTTAAGGAGCCACAGCTATGAAGGTTTATGGGACACAGGAGATCAGAAACCTTGGCATTGTAGGTCACGGCGACGCGGGGAAGACCTCGCTGGTCGCCGCCATGATTTTCGCCACGGGCGCGGCCTCGCGCCTCGGTCGCGTTGACGATGGAACTGCCCCCACGGATTACGACGAAGAAGAGATCGCCCGCAAAATTAGCCTCAATCTCACGCCCGCTTACGCCGAATATCAAAACACTAAAATCAATATGATCGACACGCCGGGTTATGCCGCCTTTATCGCTGCCGGGCGGCCCGCGTGTCGCGTCTGTGAAGCGGCCCTCTTCGTGCTCGATGCCGTCAACGGCGTCGGCGTGCAGACGGAAAAAGCCTGGGAGTATGCTGACGAATTCGAGACCCCGCGTTTGATGGTTATCAACAAGCTCGACAAAGAGCGCGCCGACTTTGGCACCACGCTCGACGCGGCGCGCGAAACTTTCGGGCGCAGTTGCATGCCGTTCACTATGCCCATCGGACGCGAAAAAGATTTTCGCGGCGTGGTGGACGTCGTGCGGATGAAAGCCTTCGAGTTCGACGCCAACGGCAAAGCGCGCGAAATTGACATCCCGGCTGAAGGGCGCGATGTGATTGACGCGGCGCGCGAGCAACTGATCGAACTGGTGGCTGAAGCCGACGACGCGCTGATGGAGAAATTCTTCGAGGCGGGCACGCTCACCGAGGACGAACTGAAAAGCGGGATCAAGAAAGCGATTGTGGCGCGCATCGTGACGCCAGTCTTCGCTGCCTCGGCTGCGACCCTGGTTGGCGTGAGCACACTGATGGATGCGATTGTCGCGCACGCGCCGAACCCGGCTGATCGCGGCAGCATCAAAGGACGCGCGAGCGCCGAGCCGGACGCAGCCGACGTCGAGCGACCCGTGTCTGATAACGAACCGATGGGTGGCTATGTTTTCCGCACAGTGGTCGAGTCGTTCGGCAAGATCACGATCTTCAAAATCTTCTCCGGCGTTTTCAAATCTGACGCCAACGTTTACAACATGGGCAAGGGGGCTGCCGAGCGGCTCGGCCCGCTGCATTACGTCATGGGCAAGACGCTGGAGAAAGTGCCGGAAGCTCACGCGGGCGATATCGTCGCCGTTTCAAAGCTCAAGGAAACTTCGACTGGCGACACGCTCTGCGACAAAGCTCACCCGATATACTTTGAGCCGGTCAAGTTCCCCGAAGCCGCCATCGCCTTCGCCATCGAACCAAAATCGCGGCAGGACGAAGACAAACTCTCCAGCGCGATTCATCGCATCCTCGACGAAGATCCGTTACTACATTATGAGCGTGACGAGCAGACCAAAGAATTCCTGCTCGCCGGTTCCGGGCAGCAGCACATCGAGACGGTGATTGATCGGATGCGTAAACGCTACGGCGTCGAAGTTGCGCTCCATCCGCCAAAGGTGCCGTACCGCGAAACGATCAAGACGCGCGTCGAAGTGCAAGGCCGTCACAAGAAGCAGACCGGCGGGCGCGGGCAGTTCGGCGATTGCAAGTGCATCTTCGAGCCGATGCCGCGCGGCGGCGGCTTCACTTTCGAGGACAAAATCTTCGGCGGCGCGATTCCGCAGCAGTGGCGTCCGGCGGTCGAGAAGGGCATTAAAGACGCGTCGTCACGCGGCTACCTGGCCGGTTATCCGCTGGTGGATTTCAAGGTGCAGTTGATTGACGGCTCCTATCACACAGTAGACTCCGACGATCACTCGTTCCAGATGGCGGGCCGCAAAGCGTTCAAGAACGCGATTGAGAAAGCGCATCCGATACTGCTCGAACCGATCATGAACGTCGAGGTCGTCGCGCCACAGGAATTCTCCGGCGACCTCATGGGCGATCTCAATTCGCGTCGTGGCCGGATTCAAGGCATGGACTCCAAGGGGAGCCAGCAGGTGATTAAAGCGCAAGTGCCGATGTCGGAGATGCTCAATTATCCGCCGACGCTCAACTCGATCACCGGTGCGCGCGGCTCCTATCATATGGAGTTTTCGCACTACGACGAAGTGCCGTCGCAACTCTCACAGAAGATCATTCAGCAGGCGCAGGCTGAAGGTCGGGTGAGAAAGGACGAAGAAGAGTAGCGAAGGGTAATGGGATTAAAAGCCAGAGCCGCCTCCAAACAGTGCCGATTGGTCAGCGTGTTTGGAGGCGGCTCTTTGTTTGTTCAGGATGTCCGAGCGTGATTACTTCTTGTTGAAGACAAACTTGGCTTCCTGGTTGCCATTCGGGTTTTCGGTGGTGCGCTTGATGGTCAGCGTTTTGCCACCATCATGTTGTTCCCACTTCTCAGTGGTCGTGACCTTGAAGTCATTGCCATTCATGCTGCCGCTACGCACGATGGAGATTTCCAGAGTGTCTCCGCTCCACTTGGCTTTGGTTGCGGTAGTCATGTTGTTTTGACCTTCAGCCTTGCTCTCTGAGCCATCAAGCTTATAGGTTGCAGTCGGTGCCATGCCGCCGCCACGACCGCCACCGCGCCCCTGACCGCCACCACCTCCCGCACCACCGCCACCACCTGCACCACCACCGCCGCCAGCACCGCCGCCGCCGCCAGCCGCGCCGCCGCCGCCACCGCCGCCAGGAGCCGCGCCGCCAGCGACATCGGTTTTATAGGTCAGTTCCTTGTCCGTTTGCGTGACGGTCAAGGTCACACTATCAGCAGTTCCCCAGCGGCCTGCGTTCTCGCTCTTCGCTTTGTCGAGCGTCCAGGTGCCGGCGAAACTCGGGGCAGGCGCAGCGCTCACGGCCATCATGCTGAGCAATAGCACGGCCGTTGCCCCAATAATCAGGAGACTCTTTTTCATAATCCTCCTCCTTCAGAAGGTTGTAGGGTTAAGTTTCCACAGCATGACGAAGCATGGATTCGATTTTCGAGTTTAGATTCGCTGCTGCAATTAAAAGACGAACAAATTGATCCGGTGAGTAAAAGCAAAATAGCACTTCGCTATTTCACTTTCAAGCTTTCGCCCCTTTCGCCCCTTTCGCCCCATGCTTGCGTGCTGTGTGCCGATAAGTCTGGTGCTACTTTGACGCTTCCCACCTTGTAATCTGCTAAGACATGAAGACGTGAAATCGGGGGCACATGGTTTCACTTAAAAACGCTCCGCCCCAAACTTCCGAAGATTAATGCTCCGGGCGATTTTCAACAAACTATGACATTTTGGTCATTCTGCCTTCAAGCTTTTCCCTCGCCTGGCCGATAAGTCTGATGTCTAGGCTGCCGCGCGTCGGCAGTAGAGCCTGCTTGCCCTGCCACTTCAGCAAAGATCACGCCTTAGGAGGCAAAACTCAATGAATCGAAAGACTGCAATTATAGTGCTTGGATTGTTTGGATTAGGCGCGCTTATCGCCCCTGCTTCTCTTTATCACGGGACTCACGCGCAAAATCAGATCCAAAGGCCGGATCCCGGCGGGCAGGTCTCGCCACGAGGGGCGATTGGCAGCGGGCAGAGAAGAAATGATGACGATAACGGGCCTTTCGAGTTGAACGGCGTGGTCTGGCGCAACAAACTCGCCTTTATCGAAAGCGGCGCTCGATGCTCAACCGAGGCGGTGGATGAGATTGACGCGAAAGACATCCAGCAGGCGCTCGACCAATTCAACCAAACGCGCACTGGGGGCGGAGGCGACGCGGCCAGCGCTCAGTTGCAAGTAGCCACGACGACGATCTCGGTTTACTTCCACGTCATCAACAACGGCGCGGGTCTGGCCAATGGCGACGTACCGCTTTCGATGCTCCAAGATCAGATCACGGTTTTGAACGATGCTTACAGCGGCGCGAGCGGCGGCGCGGCCACGCGCTTTCAATTCGTGCTCGCCGCAGTGGATCGCACTACGAACGCCGCTTGGTACACGATGCTGCCAGGCACACAGGATGAAGCCGATGCCAAAGCTGCTTTGCACGTGGGCGGCGCGAATGTGCTCAACTTTTACACGGCGAACATCGGCGGCGGCTTGCTTGGTTGGGCGACTTTCCCGTGGAGCTATGCCGGTGCGCCCACGCTCGACGGCGTGGTCTGCCTCTTCCATTCATTGCCGGGCGGCGCGGCTGAGCCTTACAACGACGGCGATACCGCGACGCATGAAATCGGGCACTGGCTGGGTCTTTATCACACCTTTCAGGGCGGCTGCGCGGCCAGCAATGATTTCGTGAGCGATACGCCAGCCGAACGCTCTCCGGCTTACGGCTGCCCGCGCGGGCGCAATTCATGCTCCGGGATTGCTTACCCGGGGCGCGATTCGGTGGACAACTTCATGAATTATGGTGACGATTACTGCATGAGCAAATTCACCGAAGGTCAAGCGACACGGATGGACGGGATGGCTGCGCTCTATCGCGGCTTGTAACGACAATAGATACCTCCCTCAAGATCGAACAAATTCCCTCTCCCCCTCGTATTCAGAAAAAATAAAGGGGGTATTATGACAACCTGTCAGGCATGCAGCACAGAAATCAATATCCAGGATCGCTTCTGCCGGAAGTGCGGCGCTCTGGTCGCGAGTTCGGTCGCGGATTTGGTTGATACTCACCGCTTCAATTCTACCGTCTCACAGGTAGTCACCGCTCAGCCAGGGGTGCGTGATTTCACCGACCCATGCGCTGCTCCGCCGACAGACGCTTACACCCAGGCGCCAAGCGTCGCTCCTTCATATCAAACCGGGTCAATCAACAAGAAGCGGATTCAGAGGAAGACCCTCTGGCTGGTGCTCCTTCCAGTAACCTTTCTGCTGCTCTCGCTGCTCGTTGGTGCGGGCATCACTGTCGGCAGAAGTATGCTCCGCTCCCGCCGGGCCGAGCAGGCCAGGCAAGCCATGTCAATTGCTAGGCGAGCCGAGCAAAACAGGCAAACCGAGCAAGCCAGGCAAG
>Ga0070694_100000281_pt1 | contig 27232 bp, 20 predicted proteins | sample KBSK1251metaG_FD_65470 | JGI IMG/M metagenome (GOLD analysis project Ga0070694, IMG submission 65470) | Corn, switchgrass and miscanthus rhizosphere microbial communities from Kellogg Biological Station, Michigan, USA - KBS K1-25-1 metaG | ecosystem: Host-associated > Plants > Roots >...
AATGGGCATGATGCAATGAACTATTCAAAAATTTTGACGTGCCATAGGCTAGCAGTATGAATCCACAGGATAAAGCGGGCGACAGATATCTGACCCAAGAGCATGGCTTTAGTGCATTTCCAAATATCGCCCTCAGCAGTTACACATTCAGTAAGTTAGTGGTAAGAGCCATGGTGGATGCTGTGGTTGCATTGAACCGAACGTTTCTCGAGAGCTTTGCGGCGTCCGGCAATATTATGACCGCAGAAAAAAAGGCATTGGCTTCTGCTAGGGCGGTCTTTGAAGATAAATTTGACGACCCAGAATTTCTAAAGTTACTTGCTAGGACAGTTAATGATTATTCAAAGTGGGCAAAAGTCTCAGGATATGGTGCGCTATACCAAAATCTATTAAGCATTTCTTCTATATGGGATAATTCATTTGTCGAACCCCTCAGAGATAGTATTGATAGAACTCCATCTCACATAATCCATTCCGACGGTAACTTTTCGCTGTTTCATTATGATCAACAGTTTATAGAGAAAGGTCAGGTTCAGAAAAATCCTATACTTGTAGTTTATGCCTTCATAAACAGGCACTACATCTTGGACCTGCTACCTGACGTAAGTATCGTTAGAAATCTGCTTGGCCAGGGATTCGACATATATGCAACAGACTGGGCCACGCCAGGTGCATATGATAAGGAAGTGACGATAAGCCATTATGTCAACGATTATCTTGACCATGCGATTGACCATGTCCATCAGCAGTCAGATTCCAAGAAGGTTTCTATCCTTGGTTATTGCTGGGGAGGAGATCTGGCCTTAATGTATGCATCTTTACATCCCGAGAAAGTAGCAAATGTGGTGACCTTGGCAACTCCGGGCGATTTTAGTCTAGACAATAGCGTGTTAGCGCAGTGGACCAGAGCAATAGACGCTGACGCACTAGTTGAAGCATTTGGCAATGCGCCAAGTGCTATGCTAAATGCTGCGTTTCTTGCCCGAAGCCCTATCGATGTCCTTCACAAATACCCGCACTTTTTTGAAAGTCCACGCGATTATGATGCGGTCAAACACTTTTTTGCAACTGAAATGTGGCTCTATGACAGCCCGCCAGTCGCGGGGGAAATCTATAGGCAGTTTGTAAATGATTGCTACAAGAATAATCTTCTGATACAGAACAAAATGGAACTTGCCAACAACCAGCACATAGACTTGCGAAACATGACTTCGCCATATCTCAATGTGATAGCATCAAATGACGACTTGGTTGCGCCAGAATCAAGTAGGGCCATCAACAACGCTATTGGAAGCACAGACAAGACCATACTTGAGTTCAAGTCAGGACATGTAGGCGCCTGCATAAGTCCAAAAGCCCATAGTGAGCTTTGGCCCAAGGTTGGATCATGGTTGAAGGAGCACTCTCTACGGTAGTTCTACAGAGATGGTTAGAAATGGCTGGAGATACGAATTTGAATCGCAACAAAAACTCTGCATATTCTAGTGGGAAAGGTAGCTCTAATACTATTGAAAAAAGCGTCATGGCGCCTTTCACATTTGATTATCTAGAAAACCAGCTTCGAAAGAAAAGATATGGAATACTTGGCACTGTCACGCCGGAAGGCCAACCACATTCAGTTGGAGTCGTCTATGGTATGCCGCCGCGGGGGCAGCCTTTTTGTTTGTACTTGATAACTAGGCCGGTACTGAGAAAGGCAAGAAATATTCGCAGCAACCCTAATGTATCATTCGTTGTACCTTTTCCACATTACTTTTTCAGGATGTTACCCCCCGCATCCATTCAGTTTCAAGGAAAGGCAGAGTTTATCCCAATCGATGACCCAGTTGCGACAAAAACATTTCAAACCTCGATTGTTTTGCATCGCAGCATGAAGCACAGCCTTGATCTTGGCGAAAGTACTTTTATCAGAGTACTCCCGGATGACAAAATCTTCTCTTTTGGAATCAATGCGACCATCTGGCAATATTTTATTCGGTCTAAGAACAAGACGCTAGGGAATTTCCATGTCGTCGTGCCACAAGATCGCCGTTTTGGATAGGCATGTTCGGGATTTGTACTAGTATTGGAGCTCAGCATCACTGAGATCGAAAAAGTCCTGGCGTGGGTCTAGTCAGGTCTCCATCCCTTAATTTGGTGGGTTCTACCCAGTAGGCTCTGGCGACAGCGGTTTGAATTGTAGACTTGAAGGTTAACTCCCGGCGCCTTCCATTCCTATCGCCGGAACAGGGTGCCGGCGGAGGGATTTGACTTCTTGTCCTGCATTCTGTGGCCGACATACTGAAGACGAAACAGGCAGTTTTGGTTGTCGAAAAGGGCAGAGCCATAGGGAGCGTCACCAGGCACGATGTGATTGAAAAGAGCTAGGACAGCGTGCTCGTATTTGAAGCCAAGCAAACAAAGTCAGGCGGACTTGACATCGGATGGCACAAGCTTGCATTGCCATGCTACAGGTTTCGAAACTTCGAAGGTCTGAATGTCATACCGGTATACTTTCTGCGTAGAGGGGATGTCGTCAACCTGTTTGTGTTTAACCCGATGGATTTGCAAAAGGATGGAATCGTGGTCAACGATGATAATAGATTCAATCAGTATAGTGTATTTAGAGTCAACCTGTCTGGTTCACTAGACAAATTTTTATCAGGCATCCTCTACAGTCATAATGATTCCGCCACCCTGACAAGCTCTGCTTCGGGGACTCCTCTTCCAAATATGTGGTACTTTCTATCCTGCAGATTCAGATCAACAGCCGATGAGCCGCCATCAAATCCCTCTACAAAGATCGAGCCGCCAGGTACATTCCGAATTGAAACGTGGTCAATACTGGACAGTTCCTCGGACTGTTCTACATGCTGTTTCAAGCGCTCGTATTCGCGGTACGCCGTTTGATTAAAGTCCTGCATTCCAGACGAATATGTAGCCATGGTCATTGTAACTATTAGCGACCCGGGTTCTTGAGCAGATGTAGCGTAAATCAAACGAGGGTCATCCTCCACGTAGTCTCTAATGCCGGCACTGCTCCCATTAGCGTAGATCATAGCCAAAGACGGGCTGCCATTTTGATCAGATATGCAAAGCAAAGAGAAGCCGGATGGGACATGCTTTGGATATGAAAGGGTAAAGTTCCTTCTTGCATACAGATCACTAGCGTCATTCTCGCTCATACATCCCGCATATGAGAAGTGTGCGGGCAAGTCAAAGGGGCCAATCACCTCAGAGGTAGGACCATAAGGGCTGATTGCTCTTACATTGACACCTGCATTCAGCGTCCAGAAACCTCGGTGAAGGTTGGTTAGCGCATACGTTCCATGGGAGCCATTCGAGCAATATTCCAAACAACTACCACCATCACCTAATGCACGAGTAAAGGGCAGAATTGTGTATTCATACCTAGTTTCAGATTGAAATGATGACAGTGGAGAACCCTGGCTTTCTGCTATGTCGTTAATGGGATATGGCTTCCACTTGCCCTTGATGTAGGCAGATAATGATTCTCCAGGCTCGATAGCAACAGGTCCGAACATTGAGCCCTTCGGAATATCCTCACGTTGTTGCAGAAAGGAAAGGTAACCTAACATAACGCCAAATAGTGGGTCACGAATTGCTTGCACCTCGATATGCTGGGGCATTCCATTGTCATTCAGGATCACGCCGCGAATATCTAGACTCGTTATGTTGATCACATTAATCCCGTTGTTCGTCATTGTTGCAACGACATTGTATTCATTGTCTTCCTGAAAACCTTCATGAATTGAAAGCTCCATTAGCCCCTCGCCGTACTTCTCCACACACTCAGAATCAAGAATGCAATCTGGTCCCAGGGTTCTTGATGAATTCGTAGTCTTGACTAGGTCAGTGCCATCAAGAGTCTCTATCTTTTGATTGAGAAAAGTCACATCTGGATGCAAGTCTGGTGGATATCCCTCAACCTCTTGAGACTGTGTAATTACGATGACCACCACGGATGCAACAATAACTCCTGCAACTATTTGAGGCGCAATTGGTCTTTTCCGAAGCACAAAGAATGCAGCGACGACGCCAGCTACGGAACCAAGCGTGATTACATAATCCGAAGCCAGCCTGCCAGCTACAAGAGCAATGACTACAAAGACCAGAACCCACATCAGGATCCTTGCAGGATTGGACGAATTCTTTAGCACAACTCCTGAGATTGAAAGAAGAATCAATCCTGCGCCAGTTAGGGGTATGATGAATGGGTTGGAGGGAACGACATAAAAAATCCAGGGAATAACATAGGTAAACGATGTTTCCCCTTGCAACGAATTTGTAAGCATGAGAGCAGTGACGCCAAAGAAAAATATCCCCGCTGCCAACGAAGAGTAAATGAATATCTTGCTGGTCAAAACTGGTTTGGCTGATCTTGATGTCAGGCCAAACACTACTAGCCAAATACCGACAGAGAATGCAAGGAAGTGGGGATAAAAGTTGGCTGGCGAACACAGAGTGATATCTGAAAACGACATCACAGGTGGATTTCGTTGGCTATTCTCGACGCAATAAGTCAGAGCAGTATAAGTAGCGCTAAAGAAAACAGCTGAAAGCATTATTGCAATGATTACAAGTCCCGCGACGAGCGTAGGCATATGCCACTTCTTCCTTTTGACTTCATGTTCGAAATTAGTGGTCGTGTGGGTTTCACAGCTATCTGTGTAGAGTAAGTAATAACCTTAGTTGCAAACGGGTGAATATCCTCACTTTCTCTTCAGAGCAGTTGGGGGTTAGCAGGGACGGCGGGCCAGTGACCAGAGAGGCTACGTGTGACAATGCGGTCGTGTCCCATGTTCCACGGAGGCGATTAAGGAACAAAGAGATAGTCAGGTCCCATAGATCAAGGGGAAAGTCTGAATGTGTGATCTTGGACCGGGCATACCCGCCATCAATTTAAACACGTAGAACAAAGTGACAATGCCTTGGATTACAGCAAAGGCGTTAAATTGATGTTCGAGTTTTTCGAGGTAGATTTAGAGCGACCGCCGGGATTTACCGATTATGCGTTCTACGTTATTGCCAAGCCTAGCGGCATTGTCATCCAGTTCCAACTAAATGAAGCCCAAGTTTACGCCATCATTGACGCGATGGAAAGCGTGCTTTACCAGAAGGATCCCCTAAACCTGAAATGCCTTGGATTCCTGGAATTTGGATATTCGAAAGATGATCCGAATATCCTTGTCCTGAGTTTCGGCTTCCAGCCGTTGGTACGCCAAGTCGTCTTACCTTTTAACGGCAAGGACGACGCGCACAATTTCCTAACCGAATTGAGGAAATTCGTAACGGCCGAAGCCAAGATTGGGTCATAAAGCGGTACGACCAGCTGAGCTGCAACGGTCATAAACTATCATCGACATTCTACAGTATGGCAAAATCTGACTATGAAGAACACGACGAGATTACTGAAAAGACTCTAAAGCCAGTAACCAAAGTCAAGTCGAAGCTAGACAAGGAATTGCAGGAATGGGAAGTAGAGTCCACCAAAGATGGCCAAGATTCACAGGGTCAATAAGGCTGGAAAAATCTTGGGACGCTATTAATCTAGAGGCTCAGAACAGACAAACCAGCTTTTTCATTCAGCCTTTCTTCATCCGTTCAAGTAGCCACTTGACTGAATCTAGGTAGCCTTCAGTTTTTCCACCAGGACTTTGCATCTCGTTGACAAGAACCTTCACGAAAACAATCCAGGACCGCTGCTAATTTCATTTAGCCCGTGTTGCTTCTGTATTGCGGGACGGATTGGTTTGCGTTCTCATAAGAGCGGATTGAGCTGACAGACAAATAAGCATCAAACAACAGATCTTATATTCTTCGACCTTCACCCGGGAGTCAATGGATAGGGTGCTTCTGCTCGTCCTTGCTTCTGCACTATTCCCAACACCCTATGCTGCATTTCAGGCTTACGCTTCTGAATCAGGTGTTGTGATTAACGAGATTGAGGCAAACCCAGCGGGCACAGATAGCGGCGCAGAAAGAGTTGAACTCTACAATATGGGCGGTGTTCCAATCGACCTAGGTGGCTGGACAATTAGCACCACCGCGGGCTCGATCGTCGGTGTGACAATTGCAGATGGTACCGTAATTCCAGCCAAGGACTATGTCCTGGTAGGCAGTGATTCTCAGTGGATTGACAACGCTGATGAAAGTCTCTCGCTAAAGAATAATGGTGGAGAGACCGTTGACACCTCGATAGTTTTCACTGATGAAGATAACGATGCAAACAGTTGGCAGCGATCTCCAGATGGTGGAACCAACTGGGTTTTTGAAGGAAGCACACTTGGTCGAGCCAATGTTGGAACTGTACCAGAGCCTGAACCCATACCTGAACCTGAACCAACGCCAGAACCGCAACCTCCAAACCCTCTCACACCGCCTCAGAATAACACTATACCATTGACAACGCCAGTTCTCAGCCCAGCACCTTTAAATCAAGAACTCAAGATTATTTTCATTGACGTCGGTCAAGGCAGCTCGGAGTTGATCATTCTTCCAAATAACAAGGCTCTCTTGATTGACGGTGGTGATCGCGATCAGGCAGGCTCAGTTTTGTCTACACTGCAAGAGAATAATGTCAGCAAGATAGATGTCATGGTGGCAACGCATCCCCATTCGGATCATATCGGTGGCTTGATTGATGTATTAAATAACTTTGAAGTTGGAGAGGTTTTGGACTCTGGACAAATCCACACTACCCAGACCTTTGAGGATTTCTTGGATGCGATTGATTCCAAACAAATCCCTTTACGCTCCGTTCGACAAGGCGAGGAGATTGATCTAGATCCTTCAGTCGACCTTGAAATATTGAATCCTCCCACCACGTTGCCAGATGGAGCAGATGATGAAAGCATGTTCAACGACAACTCTGTTGTTATCAAACTCACATACGGACAATTTCGTGGGTTGTTGACAGGAGACATGCAGGAGACCAATGAGGCAAGGCTCGCTGCATCAAGCATGATAGATCTTCATGCTGAGGTACTGTTGGCAGGACACCATGGAAGTAGCACATCGAGTTCGAGTGCTTTTCTAGACAAAGTTAGACCTGAGGTGGTCGTGATTTCTGTTGGAGCAAACAACAGCTATGGCCATCCTCATCAAGACGCACTCGATAGAATAGATGCTGTCGGGCCGCAATATGTGCTCAGAACAGATATCGACGGAACCATTACAGTGACAACTACAGGAGGGGATGACTTTTCTTTCGAGACATCTAGAAGCAACATGGGCGTGGTAGTACCAGAATTTGAAGCCGCTATTGCGATCACTGCCATTTCTTTCCTAGCGATCATTGCGAATAGGTTGAGAATATGGAAGTTGTTAAAGCGAGCTTAGACCGTGTTGAAGGCAATTATGCAGTAGTCTATTCTGATAGCGATAGAAGGAAGTTCGATATTCCTCGCGAAATACTTCCGAAAGGAATCAAGCCTGGAAACCGTGTAATCCTCACGCTCGACGGTGATAAAGTTGCGAAGGTAATAGTGGACAAAAAAGCAACAGAAGAAGCAAGAGATAGAATAAAGGAGAAATATGAAAAGCTCCGTCGGAAAAGGCAAGTACCAGGTTCAGATTAGAGTTCGGTTATAGCGACGGAAATGCAAATGGAGATCTCGTCTGGGGAGAGATTGGCGAATTCTGCAAAATAACAATCCTCAAGCTGTCGGGGATTGGGAGTAGATAACCTTCTTGCGAGCTACCCTTGCTATCTTCATCCATCTCTGGTATTCTGTAATTTTATGATATATTTACAATCCACTCATCCTGAAAGACTTCAGCCTGCCGGATATATTGTTAGGTTATCCTGAGTTTATTATCTCACTCCATAACTAGAGTGCCGAAGTTCCACGTATACTATTATAATAGATATTATGGAAAATCGTGATGGTAAAGTTCTCACAGAACGAATGGAAGTACATGGGTGACATTGCCGACAATCGAGTCAGAGTTCAGAGGCACCTTACCTTCATATGGTGCATATAATGCATTCCAATAATCTTTGCGCCGGATCATTTACGTTTCAATAGCATTCTCGATGATCTTGTGCCTCACAGGCCCTACACAAACCAATAATTCCATGGCTTCTACATTATTCCAGGAGTCGCACAGTAAGAGAATTGTTGGCATTGAGCGACTAGCTGAACTATCATCTGTCTACCTCGATAGTAATAGTGGTCTACTTTTCTCTGAATTAAACTGGAGCAACGAAGGCGATTTCATATTTTTTGAGACAACGGGACAAGATAATTTGCATCACATGTGGAAAATTACTCTGGATGGAACTAATAGTTCAAAAATTGAGAAAATTGACTTTCCATTTGAAAAGTTCTCAGAAATATATGGCTACAAGATGTCTCCGGAAGGCGAAGTACTTTTTGCAGCGGTGCGAGAATACAACGGCTCTGACATTACTCCGGAGCCGCTAAATTTGTACAAAATCAAGCTTGGGGAAGATGCTTTTGCAAAGCTAACTAACTTTGATGATCTAGGTTCAAACACCGCGATCTCGAATTTTGACTGGCTGCCTGAGGGCAAGATTGTATACGAAACAGTAACGCCAGTTTATCCTGAAGACCCAAGCGAACCAATAGAGGCGATTAAGACTTTGTGGACTGCTGGCACAATCGAACGAAATGGGAACCAACAGACGCCAACAATGCTCTGGAATGGCAGCGAAAGTATCGTTACACGTTGGATGGATGCCAGTCCTGACGGACAATATCTGGCCTTTGGCGGGGAGAATCGCTTGAGAGTATTTGACGATGATGGCAGAGACTTTGTAGACATTATTTCAAAGGAGCAATTGAATGCCAAAGGCATCTACCCGGGAAACCCGAAATGGAGCAGCAATAGTCAGTTCATTGCATATTGGCAGACAGAATATCATGAAGTGCCCTCATCGCCCCTTTTTCCCAAGGATAACATTACTACCTGGCTTCGGGTAGTCAGCAAAGAGGGAAGTATCGATGAAGCGGTATTTCAAAACCCCGGTCCCGTCCTAGGAAGCGAACTGCCAGCAGCCGGGATCAGCCCAGATGGTCGATTCATTGCAGTAGCAATCCCATACGTGCCATACAACTATGCCAATGACGACGTTGAACATGGCGGCGTCTATCTAATAGAATTGGGACCGCATGTTATTCCAGAGTATCCTCCGGCTGTCATGCTTGGCATTGGTGCCCTCGCAGTGGCAAGTATGATATTTCCATTGCGTTACTGGCATAGCAGACTGCAACGGATCAACCCGGCTTGATATCGGCAGTCTGACATACAAGGGAGGTGGAGTCAACCGCTATTATTTCTGTTAATTCGTAATTTTCCTAGTACTTATCAAAAAAAGAAAGGCGAGAATTTAGCTGAGTACACCCTGCGGTTGCTCCTTGAGAGGTCTCTAGCATGACTAAGGCGTTGATATGCCCTTCATCTGCATGATTGACAAGCTCTACGGCAAGCAGTCCTAATATTTTCGGTGTTGATACAATCATGCCTGCAGGATAGTTGTCGGTAGTATAAAACCAACTATGGGTTATCTTGGCATGAACTCATCTCCTCTGATAACTTCATACTTGCCAATAGCCTGAAATTTTTCAGGGCTCCGAAACATTCTGTTAGATTATCCTGAGTTTATCACTTCAATACTAACTAGGGTGTCGAAGATACTGCGAAAGTTGGCGATGAAATGGCCCAAATCCTGTGCGATATCATCATTGACTTTCGTCATTCAGCGTAATCAGTCCACATGGTATGTAGATTGGTTGGCGGACCAACCAAATATTATTATAATTGAGAACATAAATAAATGCTGAATGATCCGCAGACCCTCCAATAGAAAAAAGCCGGTGGCCAGTTCCACGGTTGGTCTGGCGGTATCCATGATAATAATACTTGTTGGTACAGCTGCTCTGCCGAATTTTGAAGTAGGAGGCAGTGACCAACCACTTCAAAATTACTCTTTTGTAAAGGAATGGCGATTTGATGCCCGGCCCACCGGAGAAGCCGGAATTGCTACTGACTTGCTTGGAAAATATGTGTACGTTACCGACAGTGTTCGTCACAAGATTTTGAAGTTTAGTAGCAATGGGACATTTTTGATGCAATGGGGGAAGGAGGGGTCCGCCAATGGCGAATTTCAGGAACCCACTGACGTGGCAGTCGATTCCCAGGGAAATGTCTACGTTACTGAATACTACGGTAGCCGAGTACAAAAATTCACAGAGAATGGCGAATATCTAACACAGTGGGCGATCGCTGCTCAAGGCCAACTGGGAATTGCAATTGACCGTTCTAATGACTTGGTCTATGTTGCAAATACCGGCTTGAACCAACTCTTGAAGTATTCGAGCGATGGCACTTTCATCGCAACCATTGGAGGATCCACATCAACAGGCGAGCTGTCTTACCCCATGGATATTGCCCTGGACTCTGAGGGAAATCTGTTTGTTGCCGACTCGCACAACAATAGAATTAGGATGTTCAGCAGCGATGGTACATATCTAAGAGAGTGGGAAAAGTTTGACAAGTCTACAGACATCTGGAATCCGGTGAGCTTGTCTCTAGATGCAAATGGGACGATGTACATTGCATCATCTGGCATAAACAAGCTTCACCAGGATGGCACGTACGCAGGAATGCTTGGGTCATCGGCAGATGCCCTCGATTTGACAATCGATAATGCTAATGGTTATGTCTACGCACTTGAAGGCTCCTTTGGGACGGCTGTCTCAAAATACTCGCTAAAAGACGGGGGCAGTCTTGTCTCAAAATGGCTTCCCCAAAACCCGGCTGACAATATCGTTGGCAGCATTACGTCAATGAAGACCGATCTAGAAGGAAATCTCTACATCCTCGACAGCTCGTTCAGCCGCATCCACAAGTATTCGCCTGATGGTAAGGTGTTGGCGAGGTGGGGGTTTCTTGGTTCGGGAGACGGCGAGTTCAAGAGCGCTGCAGATTTTGCAATTGATCAAAGCGGAAACGTGTACGTCATCGATGAAGATCTATTACGAGTACAAAAGTTTACTTCAGACGGCCAATTAATTGGAAAGTGGGGAGGAGGGCTTCCTGATTCAATTCCGGGCGGTTTATACTGGCCCCGAACGATTGCTGTAAATTCAGAAGGAACGGTCTTGATTGGTGACGTCGCAAATGTGCGCATAAGCATGTTTACAGCTAACGGGACATTTGGTTCAATTTGGAATGCGTCAGGTCCAGTCCCTGATTCGTTTTCTCAGGTAGACTTCCATCATGCAGAGAGTTTGGAATTCGACTCACAAGATAATCTATACATGACTAGTCTTACCTATCCTGATGGATCTCCGTACATGCCAGATATGATCGTCAAGTTCAACAAAGCAAGAGAGCTAATTGCGGCATGGGATTCGTTCCAGGGCAAGAAACTACAGGCCATCAGTGGCATGGCAATAGATGCTGAGAACAATGTGTATGTGACAAACGCGGAAAGTTCGGTGCTAAAGTTCACAAGCGATGGTCTTGCTCTGGCAAAATGGAACCCTGTAGCAGCAGATGATGGCATGTCCGAGCAAATCAGCGCCATCACAGTTGACAACACCGGACTGGTGTACGTAGCAGATGTGGATGAGTGGCTGCAACAGAGCCGCATCCAAGTCTTTGCCACCGAAGGCTCATCATCCATCTCGGACAAGGCTCCAACCATTAACGTGCCGCATGGAGGACTATTGGTAGCAAACGCTACAGATGCTGATTTATTTTCCATGAATGTCACATATGTTGTTACGGCAAGCGACGATCATGATGATGAAGGTTCGATAATTCCCTCATGTTCACCTCCTTCCGGCTCTGCATTTCCTGTAGGCTACAATATGACAGTTGTATGCGTGGCCACTGATTCAGCCGGCAATTCGGCTTCAAAGAGCTTTGTAGTAAAGGTAAACGCTCCAGTCCGTCCGGGAGCGGCAGAAATCCAACTTCCAGAGTTCCGTGAACATTACAATGTTGTTTCCTCATGGGGATCCGCTATAGATGGCAATGATCTCTACCTGCAACCTCAGGCCGTCGCCCTAGACGATGAGGACAATGTGTATGTCGTGGGCTATGGCAAGCATCCGATTCAAAAGTATGACAAGAATGGCACATCTCTTGGTGAATGGGGGCTGCCTAGTTCGGAGAGCGATCAGTTTGCTTTTCCAATTGGTATCGCTGTCAACTCTGCGCGCGACCTCGTCTACGTAACTGATTTTGACATAGGGAAGGTTGCAGTGTTCACGACTAATGGCTCTTTTGTGAAAATATGGGGAAGCATGGGCAGCGATGACGGCCAGTTTTCCAGTCCATATGGAATAGCGGTTGACTCTCAGGGATTTGTCTATGTAGTCGATACTGGCAATCAAAGGATCCAAAAATTCTCAGGAGATGGCGAGTTTGTGGCCAAATGGGGCGTTGGCCAAACTGGCGATGGGACGCAGGATGACGTGTCTGCATACCCCGTTAGGATAGCTGTCCAAGATGTCAATGCTTCTGATGCACTTCTCTATGTAACAGATTCTGGAGCTTCTAATGTCCTAAAGTTCACAAGTGATGGTACTTTCCTAACAAGCTGGAGTTCGGGTTCAGAGCCCCAAGGGATCGCGATAGATCCAAGAGACAGCAGTGTATATGTGGCTGATTTTCTCGGCTCAGGAGTTGAAAGGTATGATGAAAATGGAAACTATTATTCGACGATATTGAACTCGACAGACAGCAAAAGTGGTAACACCTTATTTGTTAACCCAACCGATATTGCGATTGATTCCGGTGGAAGCATGTATGTCGTAACTCAAGGCACGATCCTAAAGTTCAACGCTGAACATCTTCATTCGTTCTCAATCAGATACCCACATGGTGCGATTGGAAGCTTTTATGATCCTTTTAGAATCGCCATCGATCAATTGACAGGACATGTCTATGTAGCCGACTATGGATCCCCACGCATCCAGAAATTCAATAACAATGGGACCTTTCTGAACCAGTGGGTTCCCGAATATTTGGGTAATGGCGATCAGTTGATTTCCTTATCTTCCGGTAGTCTGTCAGACATGGCAATAAACTCAGAAGGGATTGTCTACCTTCTTGAACAAAAAGTGTACATGTTTGATGAAGATGGCCGCTACATAGGAGAATGGGGCTCAACAGGAGCTGATATTGATGCACTAAATGGACCGGTCACCATCGCAGTTGACTCACAAGATAACGTGTTGATCGCAAACGCGATCGATTACAGCGTGAAGAAATTCAGTGCAAATGGGCAATTCGTCTTGGGTTGGAAAACTGACGATCCTGTAGCTAATCCTGAGACTGCAAGTCCTCCGTCAGTTATCGCAGTTGATTCTGATAACAACGTGTACGTCCTTGATACACATTTCAACAAGATCAAGGTCTATGCAAGTGATGGAAGCTTTGTCAAGGTTTGGAATAATTCATTGGCCAGTGAGATGGAAGAGCAAGTACCGAATTATGATCCTTATGCAATAAGGGCTGTGGCATTGGCGATTGATAAGGAAGACAATGTGTATATCTCATATACTGGAGGGCACATACGCAAGTTCTTGAATAATGGTACCTTTCTTACTGAAATTGGCCCAGTCATCTCAAATGACACACAATCATACTGGTTACCAGACATGGCAGTAAATAATGAATCAGGCAACCTGTACGTTATCGATGGAAGATACTCCAAAATTGCAATCCTCGCCTCTGACCGGCAAGTTGTGGTTCCTGAGTTTGGCCCCATAGTCCTTTTGATTCTGTTGGCGATGTCAATAGCTGGCGTCATCACAATCAGAAGAATCATCAAGAGTGTGTGAATTCGTCGTGGCGCGCGGGAACTCTACCATTCTGGTATTTGTATTGTCAATGTCAGTGCTCTTTGCCCTCCTGTACTTCTCTGAAACTACGCAATCTTTATCCCCCAATAGTCCTAGGATAGTTCATACTATTTCAAATAATTCAAATCTCAGCTCGCTATGTCTTAGTATTCAGAACTATGAATCATTATTTGAGAGCGGCAATGGCCCTATGTTTGGACTTCCCACATACATTCCACAAGGATATGCTTTGCAGTGCATTAACGTAAGTGGCACCGATCTTTCTGAAGATGATAGGGTTTCATTCTACTACTTCAATGACAATCAAGAATTTCAGTCAAGGTTCCTCCCAAAGATCGAAAATGGAACAATAGGCCATCCGATGTATGAAAAGGAGTTTCCGAAATTTTCAGACGCCGGTGGGATAGTTATTACCAGATCCGTAGAGGCTATAGCGCAAGATGACCCGAGATACAATGACAAGCTGAAGCATATTCAAATCGAGAGGGCTGTAGCCGATCCTCGAAATGACTGCTCTCTTCCCGCATATACTCGTGGAGAGTGTGATGTTGATCTTGAGCGCGATTACCCTCCCATAGAATTTGCTAACGGAAATCCCATAGTGCCTACGCTTAGTCAACAAAGTGAAGACGGCAGGTTCGATGGGCTGTTAATGTTCATGGATTACAACTGGCTTGTATCTATCGTTGGAACTCCAGATTCTGACGAGCTATTCAAGATGGCAGAAACGATTCATCAAATAAGCACGACTGAAACGGGTACATCTCCAAGTAATGAGCAAACTTTGAAATTTGCTGGCTTGACACAGGAGCAGATAATCCTTGTCAAAACATCTGTTAGAGAATGCTACGACAAAGCCGCTGTGGTGGGTATGTCAGCAGATGGAGAAGAAGCATCAGGACAATTGCAAACAGCGTGTGAAGAACAAGAATCTAAACGAATTTCGATGTTCTTATCATCTACAACCGGAAAAGAAACGATCACCGTTATGAACGAGACATTCGATGTTGGTGCTGGCAGCTACATACTTTATTCCATCAGCATTCCTCAGAATTCAACGGATGTGAATATCGACGGGTCTTACATATCTAACGGCAGTGGCATAATCCTGGATGTCTTTGATGAAGATACATTGGATTCCTGGAAACAAGGCGACTATAATCCTCCTCGTGAGCCCCTGGTTGGTTCGGGAGCGGGTATTAGCCTCTTTGCAGTTGCAGGAGAAACCGTTTATTTGACATTTGACAATACCGCCGATCATGATCGTGGCAAGCGAGTAGAAGCAAACTTCACGGTTACTTATACCAGATATATTCCAACGTAAATGATATACTCGGTCTTACATCGGGAATGATTTCTGCAGTCGTTAGTTCCCTAGGTAGCCAGAGCTAGTTGTTATGAAGGCCCAATCATCATGCTAAATTGTCCTTCGAGTGGTAATAGGGGTGAGCAACAAGAGGTACACGTGCCGGCTCGCATGCCGCTACGTCGAAATGGCGGTAGTTTCATGAAATCAAAAGATAGGGAAGAGGACGATTGACCGCGCAGATTTTTGCAGGCTGATCAGGATGGAGGGTTCTGTCAAGAACGCATTTGGTAGTCTGGCATTGACAGACGACTGAGCCAAACGAAGATTGACATAGCCTTTTACTAACATCTTCTGAGATCCGCATCAGTCAAGCACTTTGACTTTACCCTCGACAGTCCATCCTAACAACGGCTGTAGGAGTGGGATTGAAGGTTCCCGTGCCGATAGCGGTTCTAAAAGGGCACAGAGGGATACGGGACAAGATTGGGACGGGACTAGGCCATTTCTGAGCATACTATTTCTACCCTAATGGCTCTCAAACCACAAAAAGGCCGCCGGTTCTAAAAAATTCACAGCCTCTTTTTCATCCTAGCTTTAGAGATAGTGCGTCCCCCTCACTAATGTTCCGGGCCCGTTAATCCATTATTGCTTGTTTCATTTCACCCTTGAGATATAGCTCTAGGAGGAACAATTGTGGCTACGTCTTGAAGACTATTATTGATACATCAACTGTACCAAGTGGGCTGAGCGATGAACAGATATTCGTGTAATGCACGGTTACATTATCCTGGGTGGCAATGGCTTCCATCACATAACAAAAATTGCCATTGTTCGTAACTATTACTCGGTCATCATAGTACGCTCCAGGTGCACTGCAATATGCGTTGTTACCTTGGTTTGTACCACGTGATGTATTGTCGGTTAATTTACATCCTACAAAGAGCAGCTTGGAAACACCCATAATTTCGCTAGCTCCAACTGCATCAGGACCAATGTCCACAGCTGCTACCGACTCATCAATAATCTTTAGAGTTCCTACCGAATTATTGGCTATTTTTCCATTAGTCACCGCACCGGTTCCAATCTCGGCAGTTTTCACTTCTCCATCTTTTATCTTTGCGGCTGTGACACCATTACCTGCTATGTCTGTTGTTCCGACACAGCCAGTACATTGTACATCTGTTGCGATAACTGCGGCTATTGCTTGTTGCACTGGCGGAGCGAAAAAAGAGCCAGCAGCAAATGCCCCCACAGCAATGACGATTGCGATTCTTGTGCTTATCATGCCCATGAATGCATGAGAGGAGCTATAAAACCAGCTATGGAATACCATTCATTCTATTTCATCAGCCAAAAACCGGACAATGGCATTAGGGTTGTCCCCTAGCAGCATATTCACCATTTCCTTCTCAGATAAATGATCCCTGACATGAAAGTCATCAATATCAGGGTTATCATGAAAGGCAGAAACTCTGGCACTACCACTATTGCCTCATCAAGCTTGGCATTTATCTCTGCTATCTTGTCGTCAACCACTTGTGGATCAGCCCCATCCTTGATAAGGGCAATGAGTTCAACGCGCATTAACTGCTCAGTCTGCTCTTTCAATTCAGTCGCGTTGCGCTGTTCCAAGTCTGACTCAACATATTCAAAGTTGTCAAGATAAGCTGTCGTAGCAAGTGCTTCTGCACCCGTGGCGTTGCCTGCTCGATATTCTGCGGATGTCTTGTTCAACAGATCTCTAACATTTTGTATGTATTGCACTGAGGTGGTCGTGGACCTGACGCCAGAGTCCCCTGCTGAGATTTCTTTAAACACTCCATCTTTAGGTGGGTTTGAATTAATGTACGCCCAATACTCGTCACTTTTGATTTGTATTTCGCCCGGCAACTGTTCGCCGTCACTCGATATTGGTCTGAAATAGGCAGTTGAAGGATAGTACTCGGGTGGCATTCTAAAGTACACCTCTTCGCCTGCCTTCATGTCCTGAAGATAGAGTAGTCGTAATAGCTATGTGGGTCTTCAAAATTCACAGTGACATTGTAAGTGACATCACTGTCTGAGACCAGGTTTGAGCCTGGAACTTGCGGCGGCGGCGTAGTTCGCACAGCTCTCACAGGAGATATCGTTGATCCTGATTCACCAATCTTTTCTGCGGCAGAGTCGTGGATATAATTTCTATCTACAATATCTGCGAATACGCCATGATTGACAAATATCATGTCAAGGTTTACGGCAGAGATCCGAGTTCCCACGAAGGCATTGTAGACATCCATCATGATTTTTGGCTGATTCCGCTCTATCACCGCTATTATGGTCTTGTCATCTAGCGTTACATCGTCCATAGATGCCGTGTAAACTCGTGAAATCGGAAGATTAGTTCCATTCAGAGTGTAACCCAGATTTATCTCCCTTCCAGGGTCATGGAAATCCCACAATATGCCGGCAACTGACTCTTCTTCGTCAGTGCCAATTGAGCCCCAGATCTTCATGTCCTCTTCAATGTTTTGGTGATTGTAGAAATACGGGAACGAGCCGCCATAGTGTTCGTCGATTAGTATAGCGACAAACCCGGCAAAGCCTTCAATTATAGCGTCATTAGTGTTTGTATTCTCGTAGCCTTTGTGAGGCGTGCCACGCACAGGAGCATATGGATCGTACATCTGAAATTGCAGATAATGTCCAAGCTCATGCCAAAGTGGCAGTTTTGGAGCCAAGGGGGCAAATAATGAACTGTTAGCATCTACATCACACATGACAATCTCGCCGCCAGTGGCATCCACCTTGTCAAGATACGTCCCCAGATCACCAAACGACCTTTTGAAAGCTGGACTCACTGCTTTGTTATTATACCATGCTCCTGCATCTGGGCAACCGGGATCAAAGTCATGTGATCTAATCGCAAGCGGTTGCAGTGTAGAGCGCAGGCCCAGGGTCTCAAAATACTTCATGGCCCTGTACGAGTTGTAATACATGTAGGCAGAATCAGCCATCATCACTGTCGAGCCTGTTGAAGAAGAGGTGGCGTTATCCAAGCTTGGAGGGCCGCCTGTATTTCCGAAATTGATACCCATCCAATCTTCTGGCTCAACCACTGACCAGCCTTCTGCGAGTTTGTCTTCATTTCCGTATTCAAAATTAACCTCTGCTTCATAACCATCGTTTGTCTCTTGCCATTTCTCGCATTTAGTTCCCGGGTCATCGTCCACACAAAGGGTCTGATACACTGGTATGAGCCGGCCATCAGTCTCCTTGCCATTTGTAATTGCAAATTCCGGTTTGCCTTCATACCAAAGGACCGACACTACCAACATCTTCGGAAGCTCGCCGCTTCCACGATCAAATGTAAATTCATACTTAGCATTAGAGTCATCCGTGGTGGCAGTCTTTTGCATAAAGTCCGGTTTTGAAGTGCTCAGTTTGTTCTTGACCGAATCGTCGAGCTTTGCCAAGACAACCCGGGAATTTGACATGCCTTCAATTCCCTCACTTCCAAAGTTGCCCATGACCATTCCAGAAATCTTGAGCGGACTGACAGCCGGGCTGATTTGCAGTTTGCATGTGGCGTCAGGGTCCCCTTCTTGGTTTATTTGATAAGTGCCACCCACGGTAAAATCTACTCCATAGAAAAAGCAGAAAAAACCATTGCCATAAGTGCCGTCCTCGGTGGTACAGCCTGTTTCTGAGACTACACCAGTGGAATGATAAGACAAGTTGTCGGCTTCGACTTCTAAACTAATTTCGGTAGTGTTGTCGTAATACTGCCACGTTACGGGCCCGGGTACGAATTTACCTTTTGCGTATCGTGCGTTGACTATGAGATCTGCAGAACCAGCGTAATCTGTCCTCTGCGGCTCGTTGCACGGGTTAAACGGTTCGGCAACGTCAACACCGCTTAGGGTTCCGGTGCCCTTTCCAGCGTAGTCGTAGCCACCTGTAACGGGTGTCATGATAGCACTGCCGGCAAAATATTTCTCGCTATATCCGCCGAGTCCTTCTTTATGCATAGCATATTCTAATGAAACTTGAATACTGCGATTTTGCACCGCATTGCTCGGAGCTCCCTGTGCAAATGCCGCGCGATCCGAGAAAATGTTAACAAAAGCAAAACCAATTGAAGCAAAAAGCAGGGTAAAGATCAATGCCGCCGAAACTGCTTGAAAATATTTCTCAGGGCTTATTCTTGGCATTTGTTCTAGCTGTTCAGCTGTTGAGGTTTAGTAGTGATAATTAAGGATTGCTTTCCCTGACTCTGTTCAATTCCTTGGCCATTAGCCCGAGGCGTTCAGTTAGGATCATGGCCGTTCAATCAAGGCAGATTCCAAAAGAATCTGTCGGATACCAGTAATGCGAATGCAGATCACAAGAAAGTCGTTACACTCTAGGGGATGTGTCTCAAGCACCTATGCTTATTTGCTTGGTAGAAGATCTAGAAGGGCCCACTTCTTGGTGGCCAGAATTGATGGTGTTAGGACAACGACACGTGCAAAGCGTTTTTCTGAATCGTTTGTTTTTCCAATCATAGTTCGAATCCAGAGGTTTCTGGGCATATTTAGGGGCAGATACCTATTCAAAAAGATCAGGAGCGCCTTTGAATGAGTCAATGTTCAGGATGGGAGCTAATTTCTAATATTTTCGAAAAACAGAGAAGGTCAAACAAGACTTAATAATCATTATTACATTCCGATAGGCAATGGTAACATACATACTTCTTGTCACACTCACAGAATTTGGGAGACAGAATTTCAAGACATCCTGGACCACAACTCGCGATGAATTCAAGAAGCAGGTCAAAAACCTTGGCGGTACTATGACAGGCTATGTGACGGCCGGCCCGTACGATGTGGTCGAGATCATTGACTTGCCCCAAGACGATGGAGCACTCGCGTTGCTTTTGGGTTCGCTGTCAGTCAAAGAAATAAGAACAGTGACGCTGAAGGCGTTCCATGAGGACCAAGTCAGGAAAACACTGCAACAGATGTCTTAGAAGATCCTGAATGTCAGTTGTTCAAGCTAAAAAAGCTTGTCGGAATGCCTCAGTCTTGAATCAAGTAGCGGATGAAGGCGATCCTCTCTCACATTTGGGGCGCTGGTCTGCGACTATTCGCCGTACGTTGCAATCAGAGTCGCATCTTCCTTCAGGGCAATTGTCCTGATGCTCTCATCTAAGCCGTTCTCCACCTGAGAGAACTTGGCGATCTGGTTATGGCGCATATCTACAGTGTATTTGTGACCCACTTCGCCTTCAAATTCAAGCGGCGTAAGTTCCTGCCCCGCAATGTCGCTTATCTCGTCTGTAATTCCAACCCTTTTTCAAATGTACTGCCGTTAGCCAGCTGGAATAGTGCAGTCAATCGAGCTGTTTCCCGCATACTCCGGTAATGAGTTAGGAAACGCGATGTCTTGCGCGAAAAAAGCGACAAAAAGAAGGAGTTGATCTACAGAGATGAATTACCGGCCAGCGTATTGGAGGAATTGACACTGGAAGTCATCCAGCTAAAGTCACGGTTCAGGGCGCAGGTAGCGGCTGCTGCAAAGAGATCATGACTTTCTCCCAAGCTATCCTCTAAAGCCGTGAGTCATTCCAGGGCACTCCCTGTTGAATTGCCACTTGCACGGACTGCAAATCCTGCACCGGACAAGAGCCGGCCGAGGTCATGGTCGTTGCCAAAATATACACCTTCTTCTGGGAAAACGGTTTCTATCACGGATGCCGAACCCGGTGGGATGCTCCACGTTTCATCGCGCAGCGGCTTGCCGTCCACCGCGTCGATCATGCCTGAGCCAAAGTTGAACGCGACGTGGCCCCTCGGACCCGCGTTGACGATGTACCACCTGGTAAGCTCTCCGGCCTTGACCTCGAACGTCTCTGCGTTATTGTTGAAAATGATCTTGCCGCTCGATCCGAAATACGGTATGTACCTGTAAGCCATGCCGTTTGTCAGGACAAGGTCGGGTGTGTTTGCGACAAACTTGTCCAGATCGAACGATCCTGTTTCTTCCGCAGCTCCCCCAAAGGGTCCGTCGCCTGATGTATTGTACAGCTCGCCAAACACGACGTAGAATTCCTTTGCGGGCAGCTCCTCGCCGGAGCGTACCACGATGCCCCCGTACATCCCGGTTGCGATGTGCTCCCAGATGCCGTTGAGGTTGTCCCCGTCGCAGTGGTACATGAAGGCGCCCGGCGTTTCTGCAATAAACGACCATGTCTTGCTCTCACCTGGTGCAACCGCCTCAGACAGCACTTGGCTTGGGCCCACCGCTGCGTGAAAGTTCAAGCTGTGCACTAGTTCTCCCTGGTTGTACAGCGTTATCTCTACCCTGTCGCCCTTGTTGACGGATATCAGCGGGCCAGGTATCGTGCCGTTGAACGTCATGGCGTGATACATCATCCCTCCTGGGTAAAGCGCGCCGTCTGGAGCGACCTGCACGATATTTTCGACGGCCATCAGAGCTATCTTGCGAGTGGTAGGCTCTGTTACAACCTGCTCTTCATCCTCCGGTTGGCCTAGGACGAGTGCGCCTACGGCTAGACCGGCAATAAACACGCCAGCGGTCAGACCAGCAGCGACGACGTTTCTCACGCAGAGGTAAAAGCCGCGTCTGTTCTATAAGAACATGGTGTACGGTGCACAGTATTAAGACATGAATTTGAAATACGCGTCATTTCCGCCTACCACCTTCGACAGACATGTTCCTTTCGGGTTTGCTATTATTCGAAAAATCAAGAAAATCCGGCAGCGCAAGCAAGTAGGTTTGGGGGCGGATGCTTGCGCTTACCGGCGACCCATAATGCTTGAGAGCAAATCTTATGCACCCGCTAAAAAAGAAAATGACACTCACTTACTACTACATTATTCCACAACTGACAACAGGAGCTGGATTCCATCAGTTCAGAAAGTGCCAAGGATAACACACAGCTTGCATGACAGTGGCAGTCCATGCCGGCTCGAACTTCAATTCTTTATTGCAGTGGGAGCAGAGAACTGGCTCATGTTGGAGGTTATATCCTAGCAGGCCCTTAGGGGAGAGTGGGAGCCGCGGGTGTGAGGAAGTCCACGAATGTCTACGTCGCTCTTGCGTCGATAGTGGCTGCAGTTGCAGCAATAACCATTGTGCTCACCATAGCAAACATGTCGGAATCGACCTTGGGCATCCTAAACAAAGACATTGAGCCAGCGGTAAGACAGTGGGACAACAAGTCCCTGATCGTAACACAGGTGGAGTACATTGATTATTGGAAAGGTAATTCTACTGTCGAAGAATCCGCATTGATGCATATAGGGTCTTATTCTTTTGACTACACCGCGAATGAATCTGGAATGTATGAAATCTATTTTTTCAACGCTTGGGAAAACCAAGACCCAGTATCTATTTCACTAGAATATAGCGCCCCCCAACGCGACATGAAAGCACAATCCCTTTCAATTCCATACGGATCCCAAACGTACTTTCGAGAAATGATAGAGTCGGGAGAGAGCATTGGCGGTAACTTCAATGTGACGGGGCATCCAAATCAGGGTATCCTTTTCACTCTCCTTCTTCCCAAATGCACTCAATCTATACCCTTTTCATTTACACTAGCAAATACCGGACAAGCAAATGATACCGCCAATGTTCAATTCCGAGTAGATGGCAAGCCTGTTTGGTCAAATAATTATGTTGTCGAAGCGAGCAGGCTGAGACCAGAAGGAGGCACGGTCATTATTGAAGATTGCATCGAACACACGTTTAATCTAGATTTAGCATAGGTAGCTGCAAATGATGCGACTCTAATTGGTCTGCTAGGGCTAGAGCTGTAGTACATTTGCAGCACCAAAGGGAGGAAGGTGAGTCATCCGGGCAGAGCTGGATGATGCGATCATGATGATGACAAGCAACACAATATTCAATAATCCTACTAGGTGATGACTCCCATGCATAATGTCTAGCGGTCTCTTAATTCCTGTCTTGGCTGGTCTATGTGTCGGCGTTGCAATTGTTCTGACTTTCAGTCTGCATTTCAGTGGAACTGAACCACTGTTTGAACCAATACTATCCAGACCCAACTCATCCGAGCCTCCCCAAGTACAGTTGATAGTAGCTGAAGGTGGGTATCCAATAGGGAAGCATTCTGGAGTCCGTGGATCATATTGCTGGTCGCTAGTGTGTGCCGATACAGGTGTCCTAATCAGTAATACAATAATCGGTATAGAACCAGGGACTATAGTACAATTTCAGTCTGTAATCACACCGGAAGTCAAGATCCAGCCCGATGAGTTATCTGCAATCCTTTATGAAACAAACAAACTTGACGTATTCAGTAATTTTGGAGACATCCAAATTGCGTCATTTCGATCAGGTGAGGGGTTACATCAGCTAGAGAGTAAGGAAAAAGGCACGTTCGTAATTGATGTGCCTAATGGAAACTATGTGCTTCAAATCTTTGCTCGGTGGAATTCCGGAGGAAACCCGGATCTTCCTCATGGAGATGTGAGTTACTATTACAGGGTCTCTGTGACCGATCATACTGATTGAGGCACCAAAAGGGGGAGTCTAGCAAACCATGTTATTCCATACCTAGTTTTATAGCTCTCAAAGCCTTTGTGCTCTCATGAAAACAACCCCGAAACTGTTGGGACTGATAGCAGTGGCTTTTGCAGCTGGAGCTTTTTTCACATCGCCAGTGCCACAAGCGATAGCCGCTGTAATAGCGACTGACGTACAGTGCACTGGGTGCGTGGGTACGTCTGATCTAGCAGGCAACGCCGTGACGGCAGCCAAGATTAAAGACGGTGAAGTAAAGACAGCTGACATAGGATCTAGTGCAGTGACCTCAGCCAAGATTGCAAGTGGAGGTGTCGGCAATACTGATATCGCCAGTAACGCCGTAACGGGTGACAAGATTGCAGATGGCACAATAGCATACGCAGATGTGTCACGGGGTCTAATCAGAGTCGAACATCGAGATGATTGCAATTGCGGCGGCACTGGATGGGACCCTGATGGGACGAGTAGCTTCGAGATTATTTATGATGATAGGATCACCATAAACTCGGTAGTTGCTGTTACAGCTGTAGGTTATGACATTAGGTGTACGACGGGGGTTGGGAGTATCCCGACAGCTTCGGGACATGCAGGCGTCATGTGCACGCAGGCCATACCTAATGGCATGGGAATCAACTATGCCATATTTACCAACCCTGCATATGGCTAGAAAGAACCTAGTACCCTGAAGTATTCAATCATCCCCGCCAAGCACAAAGCCTTGACGCGTGTAGTTTGGGCTCCACAGGCTTGAATCATACACGGGCAGGGGGTGAAACAACAGAGCTGGCACCCAAGGGAGAGGGAGTACAATCCATTTGACGAAGGAATGAGAAATTTAATGGAATGGAAAAGTCACATAACAATTAGGACATGTCTTGGCTCTGACTGTGGAGTCGTCCGAGGAAGACTAGAATTCAGATAGACTCATTTTCATGATAAGTTTTGTTCGAAAAGGCAGAGCCATTGGGATCGTCACCAGGCACGATGTGATTGAAAAGAGCTAGGACAACCAAAAAAGCCGGACTGAGCGTTTGGATCGGTAGATTCTATCCCGCGGAGAGATCTATGTGTGCGAATCCGGAGGTTGGAGCTTCCCCAGAGCACCTTGCTCCGGATTCTGTCATCAAAAAGTGAAAGAATCACTTGATCTACAAAGGTTCCGACGTCGCTTTCATGTTGATAAGGATAAATACCACTGATATTTCTGAAGAATTGTTTGCGAAAACTTATTGCTATTGTCATAGCTGCGGTGGTTGTTGCGGCCGCAGGAATTGGCATTGGGTTCGCTGCTTTTCCAAAGACACCGCTACAAGCGGGTAGTACAGCACCTGTGGATAACACCCAGAGTCCAAATACGCCAAGCGAAAGCACTCAGAGTCCAACTGTTCCAACTGCTTCAGAGGACGTTTCAGATTCAAATGATGAGATTAATTCGCTGGACAATATTCCGGGGTACGTTGGCCTAGTTGATCTTGGGTATAGCGATGTCACGGCGCGTTACTTGTCGTCTGTAAAGCTCGATATGATTTCCAGTAACCATACGTATTATCACTATGTCCAGACAACTCCAAATGGCACAAGAAGCGAGACAATCCTTTCGTATTCACCTAATGAGCAATTTGACACGACAGGACATCAAAAGATTACTGTCACGCCAGGTTTTGATATCTACGCAAAGAACGTAAAGGTCGAAAAGCTGGATCAAGGCTATCATGCCGTCATTTCATACTTTATCCCAAACGATAGCACGCCTTACGATTTGGAGGAATATCTTAATCCCGTTCAACCCGTTAGCTCGGAATTGCCATTGGGCATACAATATGCCTCCGCAGCAGGAACGCTGATCTTTGGCACAGGCGTTGCTCTGGATAGCACCGTTATCACTCCTATCGAATCGGCAAACACCGTTGCTTCACCACCGAGGATTACCGCTGCGCCGGTTGAGGATGTTGGTGGGACATTACAAAGGCAGGCAACAGCAGATACCGCTAGGGAAGTTCAACAGATGATAATGGATAGAGACGCGGCATTACAGGAAGTAGCATCAGAGGTCGTGCCACGTCAGAGTCAAACTGCCGACAGAATTACTCGCGAGAGTGTGGACCAAGCGATACGCGACCAGATTCGACAAGAAAGAATAGATTTGAGAAGAGTCGCCGACAGAGCAGCCAGAGAAGAAGCCGCTGAAACATTATCCAGAACGAGTGGCAGAGTGGTAACAGGTTTAGCAACCGCATGGTCGCTCTACAACATACTAGACGATCACTTCCGAATCTCTGGTAGCATTGATGCAGCACGGGACTGCTATAATAATCCTACAAATCCGCTTGCTCGAGATGCTCAGAGGAATGATCCACACTATGGACAGTTGGGAGAAAATCTGGATACCGCACAAGAGGGCCTCTACGTCACAACTGGAGCCCGCGTAGGTGTTCAAGGATTTGAAACTGCTGCCGGTGCATCGACAGGTTTTGCCGGTGGTCTGGCATTGGGGAGTGTATCGCAAGGAATGGATGCAATGCTTTGGAATTCGCAAATGAGCGAAATTAGCGATGCACTTAGTGGAATAACCCCTTGTACGCCATGTCCCGAAGATTCACAGAATCCACCGGAATCACCGCCGCAACCAGAGGGTGACCATACTCCTGGACCAAATGAACCAGGATTTTACTATACGCCAGGACCTAGGGAATGGTATGAGCCGCAAGATCGGAGACAAACGACGTGTAGGCCGGTTCAGCCTAACCAGGTGACTCTCTCGATTCACGAGGTTGTAGAAGAAGGCGAGGGAACCCCGCGCGTTGTCACTTTCCAAGGTACTGCTAACGTGACCATGACGCACTACTCAGTAGGAAATCTGATTTATTATACCCCTGATTTCTTTTCTGGGAATGGCACCGGTACCTATCATGAAAACATAAGGTACATTCACCAAGACAGAGATTACCTTTGGTGTAATGTGGAGCTCCAAGGTACCGCAACAATGGGGGTCCTTATCTCCCGCCATAAGTCAGGTCCGCAAATGAGCTTGGCTGAAGTTAGCATAAGCATTGTTGGCCCCCTGCCAATTACCCAGGATCCGCCCGGATGCTTCAATGACAAGACTACTACCGAGGATGGTATCATCTATGGATGCAATTTCTATGATGTGGATGAACGGGGCGGATCCTATCACAATGGGACGGGACCTGATAATGATCGGTTGAGTGCACCCGAGTCGTATTACGATAATTGCACATTGCTTATGACTCCAATGGTTGAACCTAGCCGCGGATGATTCACATGTGTGCCTGTAAGCAATTTGAGTCCGACTAAGGTCCGGAGGAACATGAATCTTCAGAGAACTTCGCTTCTAATGATCACAGAAGCGAGAAACGCCTTCTAGGGCGGGCCCAGAGGGACTACATCACTAGAAAAATGGGGTTCTAAAGATGATTTTCGTGCATTTGCGGGCTCTCTAATCCGTTACGGTTACTGTGATCAGTTGCCCAGAACCGATTCCAGGATCGCCGGCATAATTGGCTTCGACAATGTATTCATAAGTGCCACC
>Ga0070694_100000282_pt1 | contig 27232 bp, 25 predicted proteins | sample KBSK1251metaG_FD_65470 | JGI IMG/M metagenome (GOLD analysis project Ga0070694, IMG submission 65470) | Corn, switchgrass and miscanthus rhizosphere microbial communities from Kellogg Biological Station, Michigan, USA - KBS K1-25-1 metaG | ecosystem: Host-associated > Plants > Roots >...
TCGCAGCCGTTCACGAGCGCGTTGGCGAGCGTGCCGATGCCGTACTCGCCCACGTCGAAGGCGTTGCGGTGGAAATAGGTCGGGCGCGGATCGCCGTAGGGCACCACCATGTCCGCGATCGAGGCCCGGTAGAGGACCGGGCGCTCCCGCCCCTGGTCCTCGTAGGTCACCGTGTGGATCACGAGCCCTTCGCGCGGGGTGAACCCGATGCGCATCCGCCACTTCTGCCAGGAGAGCTGGTGGCCCGCGAGCGTGAAGCTCGGGCCCTCGGGCTGCCGGATCTCGATGGGCCGGAGCCCGGCACGCACCCCGGCCGCCTCCGGCGAGTAGCCGGCGTCCTCCGGCGGCAGCGGGACCACGCCCCCGTCCTCGACCGCGAGCACCTTCATCTCGTTGAGGTCGACGACGGTGAGCAGGTTGGCGACCGGGCGGGCGTAGCCGTTGTCCCCCGGGTGGCGCCGCACCCAGGTGAGCGCGCGCACGAGCCGGCGCCCCTCGTCGGCCGGGAAGCCCCAGTGGCCCGCCGACCAGCAGTCGACCATGGCGAGCGCGGGGTCGGTGACCCCGCGCTTGCGCATGGCGTCCCGCCAGCGCGGATCGGCGCGCACCGCCGCCTCGCACTCCGCGAATTCGTCGAGCACGATCGCGGGCTGCGCCCCCGGGACGTGCTCCCACGAGAGCAGGCGCCCCTCCCCGAGCGAGACGATCGCCTCGTAGGTCTTCCCCTCCGCGGAGTCGATCAGCACCACGAAGGCGGCCCGCTCCACCGGATCGCCCGCCCGGTGGCCGAGCACGACCTTCTTGGCCGGCTCGTGGAGCATGACGAAGATCGCCCGCACCCGCGGCCCGGGCGCGCGCTCGCGCCGCACGATCTCCCAGGCGCGCTCGATCTCCGCCGCGCTCAGGGGATCCAGCGGGTGGACGCTCGGAGGTGCCTCGGTCGTGGTCGGGCCCATGGCTCGTCTCCTCTGCGGCGGATTGTACCGGAGTCGGCCGCGAGCCGCGACCCGGGACTACGGCGGCGGCAGCTCCCGGACCGGCCGCACCTCGATCGAGTGGCCGCCCACCCGGACCAGCGGGTGGTCCAGCGCGATCGCGACCGCCTCCTCGAGGCTGGCGACCTCCACGATGGAATAGCCACCCAGCTGCTCCTTGGTCTCGGCGAACGGGCCGTCGGTCGCCATCGGCTTGCCGCCCGTCATCCGCACCGTGACCGCGGTGCCGGTCGGCAGGAGCGGATCGCCGCCCAGGAAGATGCCGCGCCGGCGGAGGGCCTCGGCCCGGTCGATGGCCTGCTGGCGAATCGCGAGCCGCTCCGCCTCGGGCTTGACGTCCCACACCGTCTCGTCCCGGTACATGAGCAGCATGAAGCGCATCGTGGGGCGCTCCCTGCCCTCAGCGGGCCGGGCTCGGGCTGGGTACGCCGGAGGCGATCCGCCCCGGCGGCCGGAACGTGGCCGCGATGGCCACCGCGGCCAGGCCGATGACGAAGGAGCTCAGGTAGAGCCAGGAGTAGCTGCCGTAGGTGTCGAAGAGCCAGCCGCCGACCGGCGGTCCGATCGCCATGCCGAGGGTGGAGACGAGCGCGACCGCTCCGAAGGCGGTCCCCATGATGCGGGCCCCGAAGTACTCGCGCACCAGGATCGCGTAGAGGGGCATGACCCCGCCGTAGGCGAAACCGAACACCACCGCGACGGCGTAGAAGCTCGCGAGGTCGCGGGTGAAGATGTAGAACGTGATCGCCACCGCCTGGACGGCGAGCCCCACCACGAGCGTCCGCTTGGCCCCGACGCGATCGGCCACGAGCCCGCACACGATCTTGCCGCCGAGCGAGGCGATGCCCGCCACGCTCAGCACGGTGACCGCCGCCATCGCGGTGATCCCGCGATCGATCGCGTGGGTCACCATGTGGAAGATCGGGCCCGAGTGGGCCCCGCAGCAGGCGAAGTACGCGAGCGCGATGGCCGCGAACTGGGGCGTGCGCAGGGCCTGCCAGACGGTGAGCTCGCGCCCGTCCGCTCCCAGCATCCCGGGCGCGCCCGCGGCGACCGCGCCGGACGGCTCTCGCACCAGCAAGGCGGCGGGGATGATGACCAGCCACGCCAGGTTGCCGATCACGAACATCGCGGTGCGCCAGTCGTAGGCGGTGATCAGGTAGCGCGCCAGGGGCCCGACGGTGGAGGAGCCGAGCCCGATGCCGGCCGAGACCAGCGCGACCGCCAGGCTCCGGTGCTCGGTGAACCAGCGGGTGGTGGTCGCGGTCAACGGGGTGTAGAAGCTCCCCGAGGCGAGCCCCACCAGCACCCCGAACAGGAGCTGGAACTGGCCGAGCGTCGACGCCTGGCTCGCGGAGACGAGCCCGAGCCCGAGCAGCGCGCCCCCCATGAGCAGGACGGTGCGGGTGCCGAGCCGGTCGGAGAGCGCGCCCCAGAGGAACGCCCCGACGCCCATGGCGAGCCAGTTGACCAGGGCGGCGGTCGAGATCCCGGTCCGCGACCACCCCATCGCCTGGGTCATCGGCTGGAGGAAGATGCTGAGCGAGAGCATCGCCCCCACGCCGATGCAGGTGACGACGATCCCGACGCCGACGATGATCCAGCCGTAGAAGATCTTCATGGCGGGCCTCACCCTATCACGGACGCCGCTGGATGAGCTGGACCAGGTTGCCCTCGGGGTCCTTCAGGGTCGCGATCGACACCGTGTCGTAGTCGGTGGGATCCTCGACGAACTCGACCCCGGCCGCCTGGAGCCGCTTCCAGTCGGCCCGGAGGTCGTCGGTGGCCAGGCCCACCAGGTGCCGGGCCGGGTCCGCGTTGCGGCCCCGGACGTCGCTGTGGCTGCCCAGGCCGAGGCTCGGCCCTCCGGCCTCGCCCAGGACCACGAAGCGCGGGGACTCGATGATCACCTCGAGGCCCAGCACGTCCCGGTAGAACGGCAGCAGGTTGCTCAGGTCCGCGCTCCAGACCGACACCGCGCTCAAGCCCTTGATCATCGTGGTCTCCTTGATGGGGCGGGGCCCCCGGCTTCACGTCGTGCTTCACGTTGTGGTCGAACGGGCCGGCGCGGGATCGACAGGGGCGGCGTCGATTTCCCGCGAATCGGACGACTACTTGGCGAGCATCTCAATTGATCCACGCCGAGGAGGCCCTATGAGGTACCTGTGCCTGGTCTACCTGGTAGAGACGGAGATGGCGGCCATGTCGGAGCGCGAGGCCCTGGCCTGCACCGACGAGAGCCTGGAGTACGATGAGGCCTTGCGGCGGAGCGGCCAGCTCATCCTGGCCCAGGCCCTCGAGCCGATCGAGCTGGCGACGACGGTGCGGGTCCGGAAGGGCAAGGTGCTCACGACCGACGGCCCGTTCGCCGAGACCAAGGAGCAGCTGGGCGGCTTCATCCTGATCGAGGCCCGGGACCTCAACGAGGCCATCCAGGCGGCCTCGCGGATCCCGCTGGCGCGCCGCGGTAGCATCGAGGTGCGGCCGGTCAAGGAGCTCCGCCCGGCCCCGAGGAGGACACGATGAAGTTCCTGTTCCTGATCTATCACGACGAGCAGATCCTGGACGCCCTGCCCGAAGGAGAGATGCAGGCCCTCGTGGACGGGGCGCTCGGCTACGACGAGGAGATCCGCCGGAGCGGCCACTACATCGTCTCGAACGCGCTGCAGCGCACCCGGACCGCCCGGACCATCCGGGTCCGCGGCGGCAAGGCGGCCGTCACCGACGGCCCCTTCGCCGAGACGAAGGAGCAGCTGGGCGGGTTCTTCCTGATCGAGGCCAAGGACATCGACGAGGCCTGCGCGGTCGCGGCGCGGTTTCCGCCCGCGCGGCTGGGGACCGTCGAGGTTCGACCGGTGCAGGAGCTCGAGCACTCCTAGCCGGACCGCCACCGACCATGAGCGAGGAGTCGATCGACCGCGCGCGCGAACGGGTGGACGCCGTCTACCGGCAGGACTCGCGCCGCGTCCTCGCCACCCTGATTCGCCTCCTCGGCGACTTCGACATCGCCGAGGAGGCGATGCACGAGGCCTTCGCCGCCGCGGTGGAGCAGTGGCCGCGGGACGGCGCGCCCGCCAATCCCCGCGCCTGGCTCGTCTCCACCGGGCGCTTCAAGGCCATCGACGCGATCCGCCGGCGCGCCCGGTTCGACGCCTCGCAGACCGAGCTGGCCGACCGGCTCGCAGCGGAGGCGACCGACGCCGGGCCGCGGGAGCCCGGCGGGATCGAGGACGACCGCCTCCGCCTGATCTTCACCTGCTGCCACCCCGCGCTGCCGCCGGAGGCCCAGGTGGCGCTCACGCTGCGCGAGGTCTGCGGGCTCACCACCGAGGAGATCGCGCGCGCCTTTCTCGCCGCGCCCCCCACCCTCGCCCAGCGTATCGTCCGCGCCAAGGCCAAGATCCGCGACGCGCGCATCCCCTACGAGGTGCCGGCGCGCGTCGAGCTGCCCGACCGGCTGGACGCGGTGCTGCACGTGATCTACCTGGTGTTCAACGAGGGCTACTCGGCCTCCTCGGGCGAGTCGCTCACGCGGGCCGATCTCTCCGGCGAGGCCATCCGGCTGGGACGCCTCCTGGTCGAGCTCCTGCCGGAGCCCGAGGCGATGGGCCTCCTGGCCCTGATGCTGCTGCACGAGTCGAGGCGGGCCGCGCGCGCCGGGCCGACCGGTGAGCTGGTGCTGCTGGACGACCAGGACCGCTCGCGATGGAGCCGGGACCAGATCGCGGAAGGCACCACCCTGGTCGAGCGGGCGCTCGGCTCGCGCCGCATCGGCCCCTACACGCTGCAGGCCGCGATCTCGGCGGTGCACGCCAGTGCCCCCACCGCGGCCGCGACGGACTGGGCCCAGATCGTGGGGCTCTACGACGTGCTGGTGCGGGCCGATCCCTCCCCGGTGATCGAGCTGAACCGGGCGGTCGCGGTGGCCATGCGCGACGGCCCCGCCGCGGGGCTCGCCCTCATCGACGCGATCCTGGCCCGCGGCGCGCTCGCCGACTACCACCTGGCGCACTCGGCGCGGGCCGAGCTCTGCCGGCGGCTCGGCCGGACCCAGGACGCCCGGGCCGCCTACGAGCGGGCCCTCGGCCTCGCGCGGCAGGAGCCGCAGCGGCGCTTCCTCGAGCGGCGCCTGAGCGAACTGCTGGACTGACCGGGGGCGATCTGGCACGATCCCCCGATGGAGCACGGCGGATCGATGCGCATGCCGCTCGAGGACGTGAGGGTGCTCGACCTGAGCCACGCCCTGGCCGGCCCCTTCTGCTCCACCATGCTCGCCGACTTCGGCGCGGACGTGATCAAGCTCGAGCCGCGCGGCGCGGGCGACATCGCCCGGGCCTGGGGGGCCCCGCTGCCGGGCGGCGAGACCGCCTACTTCGTGAGCCTCCACCGCAACAAGAAGGGCATCGAGATCGACCTCAAGGCTCCCGAGGGGAAAGACCTCTTCTTTTCTCTGGTGGCCAAGTGCGACGTGGTGCTGGAGAACTACCGGGTGGGCGCCCTGGCCCGGCTCGGCCTGGGCTACGAGACCGCGCGCGAGCGGAACCCCGGGATCATCTACTGCTCGGTCTCCGGCTTCGGCCAGGACGGCCCCTATCGCGACCGGGCCGCGCTCGACCTGATCCTCCAGGCCGAGAGCGGGATGATCAGCACCACCGGCGAGCCGGGCAGCCACGGCGTGCGCTGCGGGGTCTCCATCGCGGACATGACCGCGGGCATGTACGCCGCCTTCGGCATCATGCTGGCCCTGCGGGTCAAGGAGCGCACGGGCCGCGGCCAGGCCATCGACGTCTCGATGCTCGAGGGCCAGCTCTCGCTGCTCGGCAGCATGATCGGCGGCTACTTCGCCGACGGCGAGCTGCCGCTGCCGATGGGCACCGCATACAAGGCGCTGCTGCCCTACCAGACCTTCCGCACGAAGACGCGTGACCTGGCCCTCGCGGTGGGCAGCGAGAAGCTCTGGAAGGTGTTCTGCCCCGCGATCGGCTGCCCGGAGCTGGCCGAGGATCCGCGCTACCGCACCAACACGGACCGGGCGCGGAACCGCGAGACCCTGATCCCCAGGCTCCAGGAGGTCTTCCTGACCCGCCCCTACGAGGAGTGGGAGCCCCTGCTCCTCGCCGAGGGCATTCCCATGGGCGCGATCAACAACATCGCCCAGGTGGTCGACCACCCCCAGGTGATCGCGCGCGGCGCCCTCGTCGAGACCGCCCATCCCCGCGCGGGCAAGGTGCGCATGGTCGGCGCGCCGGTGCGGCTGTCCGAGACCCCGGGCTCGGTGCGCACGCCGGCCCCGATGCTCGGCGAGCACACCGATCTCGTGCTGCGCGACCTGCTCGGGCTCGACGCCGCCGCGATCGCGGCGCTGCGCGCGGCCGGCGCCATCGGCCCCGCCCGGTGACCGCGGCGCCGCTGCGCTTCGTGGGCGGCGAGGAGATCCGCCGCGCCCTGACCTTCCCCGCCCTCATCCGGGAGATGGAGGCGAGCCATCGCCGCCCCCGGATCGAGATCCACGACGTGCTGATGGGCCCGGAGGCCGCGCACTACTTCGTGCGATCGGCCGCCGACCACGGCCGCGCCTTCGGGAGCAAGCTGATCGCGAGCTTCCCCGGCAAGCGGCCGGCGGTGCAGGCGGTCTACGTCCTGTTCGACGGCGCCGACGGGCACCCGCGGGCGATGCTGGACGGCACCGAGATCACCTTCTGGAAGACCGCGGCCGACTCGGCCCTCGGGGCGAGCCTGCTCGCTCCCCGCGATCCGGAGACCCTGACCGTGATCGGGGCCGGCGCGGTGGCCCCCTGGCTCGTGCGCGCGCACCGGTGCGTCCGGCCCTCGATCCGCCGGGTCCTCGCGTGGAACCGCACCGCGGCGCGCGCCCTAGCCCTCGCGGCCGAGCTGCGCGCGGACGGCATCGCGGCGGAGGCGACCGCCGACCTGGAAGCGGCGGTGCGCCGGGCCCAGATCATCACCGCGGCGACGCGATCCCACGCGCCGCTCGTCCAGGGCGCGTGGCTCCAGCCCGGCGCGCACCTCGACCTCGTCGGCGGCTACACGCCCGACACGCGCGAGGCCGACGACGTGGCGGCGCGACGCTCCCGCATCTTCGTCGACCGCCGCGAGTCCGCCTTCGACGGGGTCGGCGACATCCTGCAGCCGATCGCGAGCGGCGCCATCCGGAAAGAGGACGTGCTCGGCGATCTCTACGATCTGATCGGCGGCGGCGTGCCGGGGCGCGTCGGGCCCGACGACATCACCCTGTTCAAGAACGCGGGCGGCGGACACCTGGACCTGATGACCGCGCAGGCGATCATGTCCGCGGTCGACAACGGCCCCTGAACCCGAGGAGACCTCGATGAACGGTGCGGAGAGCCTGGCGCGGACGCTGGTGGCGGGCGGGGTCGGCGTGTGCTTCACCAACCCCGGCACCTCCGAGATGCACTTCGTGGCCGCGCTCGACCGGGTCGAGGGCATCCGCTGCGTCCTCGGCCTCTTCGAGGGGGTGGTGACCGGCGCGGCCGACGGCTACTGGCGCATGGCCGACAAGCCGGCCGCGACCCTGCTCCACCTGGGCCCCGGCCTCGGCAACGGGCTCGCGAACCTCCACAACGCGCGCAAGGCCGCCTCCGGCATCGTGAACGTGGTGGGCGAGCACGCGACCTACCACATCAAGCACGACGCGCCGCTGACCTCCGACATCGAGGGCATCGCGCGCCCGGTGTCGGCGTGGGTGCGCACCTCGTCGAGCGCGCGGGCGGTCGCGGCCGACGGCGCGGCGGCCATCGTGGCCGCGCGCACCGCGCCCGGCCAGATCGCCACCCTGATCCTGCCCGCGGACACCGCGTGGAACGAGGCCGACGGGACCGCGCCGGTGCCGCCTCCGCCCGCCCGCGCCGCGGTCGGCGCGGCCGCGGTCGAGCGCTGCGCCACCGGGCTGCGCTCGGGCGAACCCGCGATGCTGATGCTGACCGGGCTCGCGGTGCGCGAGCGCGGCCTGGCCCTCGCCGGGCGCATCGCCACCGCGACCGGCGCGCGCATCATCGCCCAGGGCTCCAACGCCCGGATCCAGCGCGGCGCCGGCCGCGTGCCGATCGAGCGGCTCCCCTACCCGGTGGACCAGGCCCTGGCGGTGCTGAAGGACGTCCGCCACCTGATCCTGGTGGGCGCCAAGGCGCCGGTGGCCTTCTTCGCCTATCCGGACAAGCCGAGCGTGCTCACCCCCGACGGCTGCCAGATCCACCAGCTCTCCACGATCGCGGAGGACTCGGTCGGCGCGCTGGAGGCGCTCGCCGACGCGGTCGGCGCGAAGAAGAACGGCGAGGTCGTCCAGCAGCCCGGGCGGCCCGGCCTCCCCACCGGTGCGCTCACCCCCGACACCCTGGCCGCCGCTCTCGGCGCGCTGCTGCCCGAAGGCGCCATCGTCTCCGACGAGTCGGTGACCACCGGGCGTGGCTTCTTCAAGGCCACCGCGGGCGCCCCGCCCCACGACTGGATGAACAACATGGGCGGCTCGATCGGCCTCGGCCTGCCGCTCGCCACCGGCGCCGCGGTCGCGTGTCCCGACCGCAAGGTCGTGTGCCTCGAGGGCGACGGCAGCGGCATGTACACGCTGCAGGCGCTCTGGACGCAGGCGCGCGAGGGCCTCGACGTGACCACGGTGGTCTTCGCCAACCGCACCTACGCGATCCTGCGCCACGAGCTCTCCGGCGTCCGCGCCGGCACGCCCGGGCCCAAGGCCGCCGACATGCTCGACATCGGCCGCCCCGACCTCGACTGGGTCGCGCTCGCGCGCGGCATGGGCGTGCCCGCGAGCCGCGCCACCACCGCGGAGGAGTTCAACAAGCAGTTCGCGGCCGGGCTCGCGGCGCCCGGGCCCTACCTGGTGGAGGCGGTGCTATGAAGAAGGAGATCGTGCGCGTCGGCGTCGAGCGGCCCAATCCGAACCTGTCGCTGGCCACCAAGTTCGGCAACCTGGTCTTCGTGGCCGGCCAGACCGGCCGGCACCCGGCCACCGGCGAGGTCGGCAAGGACATCCGCGAGCAGACCCGCAACACGCTCGAGCGCATCAAGGTGATCCTGGCCGCCGCGGGCACCTCGCTCGACAACGTGCTGAGCGCGATGACCCACCTGACCCGGCGGGAGGACCTGGCCGCCTACAACGAGGAGTACGCGAAGTACTTCCCGGCCGACAAGCCCGCGCGCACCACCGTGACCGTCGCCTCGCTGAACTCGCCCGAGCTCCTGATCGAGATCACGGTCATCGCCTGCATCCCCGCCCCCATCTCAGATTGATCGCCTACCGCTCGGGGCCGAGGGTCCAGGAGAGCCCCATGCGCCGGCCGACGAGCACGAGCACCGCCACCGCCACCAGCCCGCCGCCCCCGCCCAGCAGGCAGGCCGCGCGCACGCCCAGATGCTCGGCCACGGTGCCGACCAGCAGCGAGCCGAACGGGGTCATCCCGGCATTGGCGAGCGCGTAGAGTCCCATCACCCGGCCGCGCAGCGCGTCCGGCGTGGTGAGCTGGAGCGTGGTGTTGCAGCCGGTGGAGAAGAGGATCTGGCAGCAGCCGAGGCCCACGAGCAGGATCGCGGCGGTGCCGAAGTGCCCCACCAGGCCGAGCGAGGCGGTCCCCGCGCTCAGGACCGTCGCGGAGACGGCCAGGAACCGGAGCGAGGGCCGGCCCCGGCGGAGCAGGGTGAGCCCGACGCCCGCCATCACCGCGCCGCCGCCGAGCGAGGACATGAGCAGGCCGAAGCCGTGGGCGCCCTCGCCGAGGACGTCCTTGGCGACCAGCGGCACCACCACGTTGAAGTTGAGCACGAGCACGCTGACCGCGACGATCAGCGACAGCGTGAACGCGACCGGCGGCGTGCGCGCCGCGTAGCCGAGCGCGCCCCAGATCCCGGCCCGGATGCCGAGCCGGCCGGCGGGGTCCGGGTTCCCGGGGGTGCGGGTCGCGAGCAGGGCGGCCAGGACCGCCACGAAGCTCAGCCCGTTCAGGAGAAAGGCCAGGGCCACGCCGAAGCGCGCGATCAGCAGGCCGGCGACCGCGGGCCCCACGATGCGCGCGCCGTTGAAGACCAGCGAGTTGAGCGCGACCGCGTTGGCGAGGTCCCCGCGGCCCACGAGGTCCGTGATGTAGGACTGGCGCGCCGGGATGTCGATGGCGCGGCCGAGGCCGTAGATCGCGGCGAGGACGGCCACGTGCCAGTAGCGGACCTGGCCGCTCCAGACCAGCGCGGCCAGCCCGAAGGCCTGGCCCATCATCGCGGCCTGGGTCAGCAGAATGATCCGGCGCTTCGGAAAGCGATCGCTGAGCGCGCCACCCACCGGCGAGAGGAGCAGGATGGGGGTGAACTGGAGCGCGGTGACGAGCCCCAGGTGAAACGGCGAGCCGGTGAGCTCCAGCACCAGCCACGCCTGCCCCACGCTCTGCATCCACGTGCCGATCAGCGAGACGAGCTGACCGCTCCAGAACAGCCGGAAGTCGCGGTGGCGCAGGGCGGCGAGGCGCGCCGGACGCGGGCTCGCGAAGGCGGACACGAGGGCGGAGCTCAGCGCGCCGCGGCGCGGGTCGCGGCCAGGTGCGCCGTACGCTCCTGCAGCGCGGGGGTCCCGAGCCGCGCGGCCCAGGCCGCGAAGTCGGGGCGCGGCCCCGTCCACCGAAGCCCGTCGACGTCGACGCCGATGGGCGCGTCGACGCGCAGGGTGGCCAGGGTGCGGAAGAGCCCGGCGCGCTCGCGCTGCTCGACGAGCGTCACGGCCAGCCGCGCGGCGCCGCGCACCGGCACGTCCCACTCGGCCGCGCGCTCCGGGATGCCCTCGAGGTGCCCGTAACGCGCGAGCACCGCCGCGGCGGACGCGGCGCCCCACCCGGGCAGGCCCGGGAAGCCGTCCGCGGCGTCCCCGACCAGCGCCAGCCAGTCGGGGATCGAGGCGGGCGGGACCCCGAACTTCTTCACCACGCCGGCTTCGTTCCGCACCTCTCGCCGCCGCCGGTCGAGCTGCACGACCCGGTCGCCCCGGACGCACTGGGCCAGGTCCTTGTCGGGCGTGCACACCACCACCTGCTCCACCCGCGCGTCGACCGCGCCCATCGCCGCCGCCGCCGCCAGGGCGTCGTCGGCCTCGAACTCGACCATCGGCCACACCACCACGCCGAGCGCGCCCAGGGCCTCCTCGAGCGGCTCGAACTGGGCGACGAGTAGCGGGTCCATGCCCTCGCCGGTCTTGTAGCCGGGCCAGAGCCGGTTGCGGAACGACTCGATCACGTGATCGGTGGCCACCCCCAGGTGGGTGGCGCCTTCCTCGAGCATCCCCAGGATCGAGCCGACGACCCCGCGCACCGCCCGCAGCTCCGACGGCGCGCTCCGGTCGTACGCCGCCGCCGGCGAGAGGAAGTAGCGGAACAGCTCGTAGGTCCCGTCGACCAGGTGGAGGATCACGGCCAGAACGATACGCCACGGCGGCCACCGGACGCGGTAGAATCGGCCTCGCCATGAAGATTCGCATCGGGGTGGGAGCCGGGGGCGCGTCCGCGAGCGCCCCAGCGCTGGGCGAGCTGGTCGGCGGTCTCGACGCGCTCGGGTTCGACTCCCTGTGGCTATCCGAGGTGCTGACCGGTCCGGTGCTCGATCCGCTCATCGGCCTCGCGTGGGCCGCGGCGAGCAACCCGCGCCTCAAGATCGGCACCACCGCGCTCCTGCCCGGGCGCAACGTGCTGCGGCTCGCCAAGCAGCTCGCGAGCCTGGACCGCCTGTCGGGCGGACGGCTACTCGTCACGCTGGTGCCCGGGCTCACCTATCCGCCGGAGCGCGAGGCGATCGGGGTCGACCCCAAGCAGCGCGGCGCGGTCATCGACGACGCCCTGCCGCTGCTGCGGCGCCTCTGGGCCGGGGAGACGGTGAGCCACGACGGCCCCGCCGGCCACTTCCGCGACGTGCGCCTGGCGCCCCTGCCGGTGCAGCAGCCGCTCGAGGTGTGGCTGGGCGGCAACGTGCCCGCCGCGCTCGAGCGCTGCGGGCGGCTCTCCGACGGGTGGCTGCCGTCGCTCTGCACCCCCGAGGAGGCCGCGGCGGGCCGACGGGTCATCGAGGACGCGGCGGCGCGGGCCGGCCGCGCGATCAGCCCGGAGCACTTCGGGGTGAGCGTGGGCTACGCCAGCGCGCCCATCGATCCGGACACCGCGCGCACGATGGCGGCGCGCCGCCCGCGGTCGCTCGAGCTGACCCCGGTGGGCTACCCCGCGCTGCGGACGTGCCTCGAACAGTTCATCGCGGTGGGCTTCTCGAAGTTCGTGGTGCGGCCGGTGGCCGCGCCCCGCTCGTGGCGGGCCGAGCTCGAGGCGCTGGCCGCCGCGGTGGGCGACCTGCAGACCTGACCGTCGTCCCGTGATCAGGGCGGTCGACATCAGGGCCGCGCTGGCCGCGCTCCCGGTCCTGCGCGGACGCAGCGCAAGCACCCCGGCCGACCAGGTGCAGGCGGCGTTCGCGGTGCTGGCCCCCTTTCGCGACGGGAGCGTCTTCGCGGGCCGGTTCTCCGGCGAGACGGCGTGGGAGCGGCACGCCAAGGGTGACGAGCTCGTGCAGATCCTGGACGGTGCCGCGACGCTCACCGTCATGACCGGCGACGGTCCGCGGTCGTTCGCGCTCTCCGCCGGCATGCTGATCGTGGTGCCCCAGGGGCACTGGCACCGGTTCGAGGCCCCGGACGGCGTCACCGTCCTGAGCGCGACCCCCCAGCCCACCGAGCACACGGTAGCGCCGGACCCGCCCGCGATCCCCTAGCCGGGCCGCGGGCCCGCACCGAGCCGTTTGCTCCAGAAGAACCATGCGTCTGCATCATGCCCGGCGCGATCCCGGTGGCTATGCTGGTGGAGGAGGTCCGCTGATGGACTACGAGACGCCCGGCTGCGCCTACTGCCCGTCGACGGTGCGCGCCTGCCGACAGGGCGAGTCCGAGGAGCGCGGGCCCGGCTTCTGCCCCAGCAAGGTCGACGGCGACGGAATCGCTCAGGCGAACGCGATCTATCGCGATCCGCTGACGCTGCGCATCGCGCGGGCCGCGGCCCTGGTCGAGAGCGAGGGCTACTGCAAGTGGACCCGCGTCGAGGAGATCTGCGCCTTCGCCAAGAAGCTCGGCTTCACGCGGCTCGGGATCGCCACCTGCATCAGCATGGTCGACCTCGCCCGCACCCTGAGCGGCATCCTCGAGTCGCACGGCTTCCAGGTCGCCTCGGTGGCGTGCAAGAACGGGGGAGTGCCGAAGGAGGAGCTCGGGCTCCGGGACGAGGAGAAGATCCGCCCGGGCCAGCACGAGTCGATGTGCAACCCGATCTCCCAGGCGGAGCTGCTGAACCGGGCGGGCTGTCAGCTCAACATCGTGCTGGGCCTCTGCGTCGGCCACGACAGCCTGTTCTTCCGCGCGTCCGAGGGGCTGGCCACCACCCTGGTGGCGAAGGACCGCGTGCTCGCCCACAACCCGGTCGGCGCGCTCCAGCTGGCCGACTCCTACTTCCAGCGCGTGTGGGGACCGGAGCGGCCGCCCACGCCTCCGCGCCTGCCCGCCGAGGGGCGCGAGCGCTCCTGACGGGGTGGGCGAGCGGGTCGCCGCGCGACCCCGGAGCGCTCTAGCCGGCGCGCCTGAAGAGCGCCACGAGGACGAGGACGCTGCCGAGTCCGCCCGCGGCGGCCAGCAGCGGCGAGGCCATCACGGGCAGCGTCCCCGCGACGGCGGCGGCCAGCGCCATGGCCAGCGTCCCGGCCAGGAACGAGCCGGCCGCGAGACCGATCCATCGCGCGAGCGTCGCGCCCACGACCGGCCCGTGCACGGTCGCGCCGCCGGCGCGGCGGGCCAGGTCGACGGCTCCCAGCAGCAGGAGCAGCGCGAGCCCGAGACCGAGGGCCGCGCCCGGCTCCACGGCCCGGCGCTCGAGCTGCAGACCCAGCGCGTAGCCCACCAGGAACACGACCCCGGACGCGGTGGCCGCCCACGGCCAGCGCGCGACGATCGCCACCGCGGCGAGGGCCAGGCCGAGCAGGCCGACCCAGACCACCACCACCGACGGCGTGGTCAGCCGGAGCACCGCGAACAGCGCGGCGGCGGACGCGGCGGCGAGCAGGCGGATCATCCCGCGCTCGCCAGCCGGACCCGCCGGCGGCGGCCGCCCACGAGGACCGCCTCGAGCGGCTCGGGGGGACGCCACTCGAGGACCGGCAGGCCGTGGCGGCGCAGCCCGGCGAGGTCCGAGCGCCGCTCGAGGGCCCAGAGCCGACAGGCCAGGTCGTCGGCCGGCGACCCCGCGAGGGCGGCGCGCGTGACCTCGACCGGCGAGACCACCAGCACGACCAGGTCGAAGCCCCGCGCGGCGAGATCGAGCACCGCCTTCGCGAAGCGAGGATCGAGCAGGGGCGTGATCGCGATCACGAGCGCCTGCGGCGACAGCACCCGCGGCGGCACCCGGAGCAGGTCCTTGGCCACGTAGGTGAACACGACGTCGACTCGCACGAGCGCGTCGACCAGGCGCTCGTACTGCGTCGCCCCCGACCCCGGCCTCACCCAGCTCATCACCCCGCCGTAGGTGATGAGGCCGACGCGGTCCTTCCGGGCCAGGTACGCGGTGGCCAGGGAGGCCGCCGCGCGGACCCCCTGGTCGAGCGTGGTCTCGGGCGGCGCGCCCACCTCGGCAAGCGTGTCGAGCATGAGGACCACGTCGGCGTTGCGCTCGCGATGCCGCTCGGTGACGTAGAGCTGGCCGAGGCGCAGGGAGGCGCGCCAGTTCACGTGCCGGATCCGGTCGCCGGGCGCGAACTGGCGGACGTCGCCGGGCTCGATGCCTTCCCCGAGCGCGGAGGAGACGTAGTCGCCCACCGAGGGCTGGGTGCGGATCGGCCGGGGCAGGCTCCGGAGCGGGACGATCCGCGGATAGACGCGCACCGTCGTGGGGGTGACGTGGCGATGCTCCCAGCCGCGCAGGCCGAGCCGGTCGCGCGTGCGGACCGCGATCGTGCCCAGGTCGTGCACCCCGCGCCGCGGGAAGCGCAGCTCGTAGCTCCATTCGACCGCGTCGCCCGCGCGCAGGGCCATCATCGCGCGATGGCGGCCGGATCGAAGCTCGGCGCCGGGCGGAAGCGGGCCCAGCAGCTCGACCAGGGCGACGGGCGAGCGGGCCAAGACCGTCACCGTGACCGTCACGGTGCCGCCCTCGAAGAGCCGATCGCCCGAGACCCGGTGGGCGATCGCGCAGCGCGGGATCGGGACGGGGCGGGCCAGCGTGGCGAGCACCAGCAGGCCCGGTAGCGCGGCCAGGAACAGCTCCGGGCGCGCGGCCAGGACGCCGAGCGAGACCGCCCACGCCGCGACCGCCAGGATCGACAGCGCGAGCGGGGTCAGGCGCCCGGTCATCGGGCCTCGGGGCCCGGCGCCGGCACCTGCGCGAGCAGGCCCTCGACCACCTGCGCTGGGGAGATCCGGGCCGCCCACAGCTCGGGCTTGAGGATCAGCCGGTGCGCGAGCGCGGGCACCGCCATGGCCTTCACGTCGTCCGGCAGCACGAAGTCGCGGCGCGCGATCGCCGCCGCGGCGCGCGCCAGCTTGAGCAGCGCGAGCGCTCCCCGCGGGGACGCGCCGAGGGCCACGCGCGGGTCGGACCGGGTGGCCTGCACGAGATCCACGATGTAGCGCTCGGTGACGGCGGCCACGTGGACCTCCTCCAGGCAGGCCTGCATGGCGATCAGCTCCGCCCGCGAGAGCACCGGTACCACGTGGACCGCGTCCTCCCGGCGGCGACGGCGCCGGGCCAGGATCTCGATCTCGTCGTCGCGATCGGGATAGCCCACGCTCAAGCGCATCAGGAAGCGGTCGAGCTGCGCCTCGGGCAGCGGATAGGTGCCCTCGAGCTCGATCGGGTTCTGGGTGGCGATGACGAGGAACGGAGCCTGGAGGGGGAAGCGCTCGCCCTCGACCGTGACCTGCGACTCCTGCATCGCCTCGAGGAGCGCGCTCTGGGTCTTGGGCGTGGCCCGGTTGATCTCGTCGGCCAGGAGCAGGTTGGCGAAGATGGGGCCCCGCCGGAACTCGAAGCGGCCCTCCCGCTGGTCGTAGAGGAAGCTGCCGGTGACGTCGCTCGGCAGGAGGTCGGGCGTGAACTGGATCCGCTTGAAGTCCAGATCGAGAGTCTGGGAGACGAGGCGGGCGATGAGGGTCTTGGCCAGCCCCGGGTAGTCCTCGATGAGGATGTGCCCGTTGGCGAGGATGCCGGCCAGGATCTGCCGGAGAACGGTGGCCTTGCCCACGATGACCTGGGCGAGCGCGGCGAGGACGTCCTGGCTGCGGTCGGCCACCGTCTCGAGCTTCACGGGCGCCTCTCCACGTACGTGATGAGATCCCCGAGGGCCCGGAGCGAGGGCCCGCGCCGCCCGGAGAGGCGCCGCTCGGCCGGCCTCGCCAGGTCCGGCCCGCCGAGGGCCACGAGACGGGGCCAGAAGACGACGTCGAAGTAGCGCCGCCGCCGCGTGCTCGCGACCAGGTCGTCGCGCAGCCGGAGAAAGCGAGGATCGAACGTGGCCTCGAGCGGGGGCGGCGGCGGGACGTCGAAAACCGAGAGCGGGTACGCGTCCACGAGGTCGCGCGCGCGTCGGCGCGCGCGGGCGCAGCCGACCGCGACGGCCGCCGCGCACGCCAGGCGGGTCGCGGCGGGCCGCCACTTGGGCGCGACCGTGAGGTAGGCGGGCAGCGCGGCCAGGACGAGCAGGGCCACCGCGATGGCGCGCGCGACGAGGCGGGGCCCCGACCGCCTAGCGGGCTCCGGCATCGCTGTCCCTCCCTCCCCTCTCCTCCCTCCCCTCCATCGCGCGGCGGATCTCGTGCAGGGCGTCGACCGCGCGGTCCCGCTCCTGCGGCCCCAGGGCGTGGTGACTGAACCGGGCCAGCTCGAACAGCCCGGTGAGCGTGGGCACCGCGGCGCGCGGAACGGTCAGGCGGGCGAGGACGTCGTGCATGAACTCGGACGGGGTGAGCCAGGGCCGGCGCGCGTGCCCGGAATCGGCCGCCGCGCGCTCGAACCGCGCGTAGCAGCGAACGATGGCGCGCCGCGGGTCGCTCTCGGCACGCAGATCCTCCAGGCTCTCGTCGACCGCCGCCTCGAGCGGCCCCGAGGTGGCCGCGTCCGCGGGCTCCTCCTCCTCGCGGACCGGACGATCGCCAAGCGCGACCCACAGGGCGAGGCCAAGGGCGCCGAGGCCGGCGGCCAGCGCGAGGCCCCCGAAGACCCAGTTGAGGATGGCGGGCGCGCTCCCGGGATCGACGCCGGGAAGAGGCAGCCCGCTCGCGAGCCCGCCGATCCCGGCGAAGAGCCCGCCGTCGAGCACCGCGCGGCGCCACAGGTAGGCGAGGACCGCCATGTTGAGCAGGGACAGGACCATGGTCAGCCGGCGGAGCCACCGCGGGACCCGGTTCGGCGCCTCGGCCGGCTCGGTCTCGCCCTGCCCCCTCTCCTTGGAGAGCGCCCGCCGGACGAGGTCGCCGACGAACACCAGCAGGGCGAGGCCGAACAGGGCCAGGATGGCCGCCGTCATCGGGCCGGGCAGCCGGATGACCCCGCTCACGTGGCGGCCGTCGGGAACCGGCCCCGCCATCTGCAACGCCGCAGCCAGGGCGATCAGGAAGCCCACCGCGAGGCCGGCCCAGGCGAGTAGTGGCGCCACGGGCGCCACCATGCCGGTTCCGGGCACCTTCCGCAAGGCGTTATGTTCCTTCGGTGGCCCGTGTCGATCCCGGGGCGGATGCTTCGACCATGGAATGCAGCATGGAATGCAGCATGGAGTGCAGCCAGGCCCCGAGCCGGGGCGTGAGCCCCTCACCCATACCAGGAGGACCGTCGTCATGCTGGTCAAGATCCTCGGAGCCCTCGTGGTGGTCGTCGCCGGGCTCGCCGTGGTCGTCGCGCTGCAGCCGTCCGACTTCCGCGTCTCGCGGATCGCGCCCGTCGTCTTCGCGCAGGTGAACGACTTCCACAACTGGGCCGCATGGTCGCCGTGGGCGAAGCCCGATCCGGCGATGAGGCAGACGTACGAGGGGGCGCCCGCCGGCGCCGGCGCGATCTACACGGGGGTCGGCAACCGGGAGGTGGGCGAAGGGCGCATGACGATCGTGGAGAGCCGGCCCAGCGATCTGATCCGGGTCACGCTCGACTTCGTGAAGCCCCTCGCGGGCACCAGCGTCGCGGAGTTCACCTTCCGGCCCGAGGGCGATCGCACCGCGGTGACGTGGAGCATGACCGGCGAGAAGAGCTTCGTGGCCAAGGCGATCCATCTCGTCATGAGCATGGACCGGATGATCGGCGATCAGTTCGAGAAGGGGCTGGCCGCGATGAAGACGGTGGCGGAGGCGGCGCCCAGGTCCTAGTCGAGCGCGTCCGGCACCGCGCCCGCCCCGTCGGCCGCCGGCGGGGCGGGCTCCCGCGACGGCGCGGCCGCCCGCGCCCGCTCGTTCTCCTCGGTGCGCACCCGCCGCAGGAGCGGCAGGAGCGGCAGCACCGCCATGAACACGAGGGCCAGGAGCCAGAACTCGTCGGCGTAGGTGAGGACCTGTGCCTGCTCGAGCATCTCCCGGTAGAGCATGCTCGTGGCCTGACGCGCGGCGGTGAAGGAGTCGGCGCCATGCTGCGCGAAGTGGCTGGTCCACTCGCGCAGCCGGCCCGTCGTCTCCGGGCTCCACTGGGTCACGTGGCCGGCGAGCGTCGCCTGGTGGTACTGCGCGCGCCGCGCCAGGAGGGTGGTGATGAACGCCACCCCGATGCTGCCCCCGACATTGCGCACCACGTTGTAGGCCGCGGTGGCGTTGGACAGGCGGTTGAGGCGGATGGTGGCCAGGGCCAGGGTCTGGAGCGGCACGAAGATGAATCCCTGCGCGAACCCCTGCAGGAAGCGGGGCAGGGCCAGACTCCAGTAGTCCATGCCGAGGCTCAGATCCGACATCATCACGAGGGCGACCGCGTTCAGCCCGCATCCGAACAGGAGCATGAGCCGCTGGTCCATGCGGGAGACGAGCCGGCCCGAGAAGGTGAGCGCGATCATCGTGCCGAGGCCGCCGGGGGCCAGCACGAGCCCGGACGTCCACGCGTCGTAGCCCAGCATCTTCTGGGTGTAGAGCGCCACGAGCAGCACGCTCGAGTTGAAGCCGAATCCGACCAGGGCGATGATCACCGCGCCGATCGAGAAGTTGCGGTCGCGGAAGACGGACAGGTCCAGGATCGGCTCCGACGCCGACAGCTCGCGCGCCACGAAGCCCACGAGCATCACCACCGCCACGATCGCGAGCGTCACGATGTAGGCGGAGTCGAACCAGTCCTCCTTCTCGCCCTGGTCGATCATGAGCTGCAGCGCCCCGAAGCCCACCAGCATGAGCACCAGGCCCGCGGCGTCGATCCCGCGGGGCTTCCGGAGGTGCGGCGAGTCGAAGAGGAAGACGCTGGCCATGAAGAAGCCCAGCACCCCGATCGGCAGGTTGACGTAGAAGATCCAGCGCCACGACCAGTTGTCGACGATCCAGCCCCCGAGCGTGGGCCCCAGGATCGGGGCCATCATGATGCCGACGCCCCACACCGCCATCGCGGTGCCACGCTCGCGGAGGGGAAAGATCTCCCACATCGTGGCCTGGGCCATCGGGATCACCGGCCCGCCGCCGAGCCCCTGGAGCACGCGCATGGCCACCAGGAACTCGAGGTTCGGCGCGATGCCGGACAGGAACGAGCTCACCGTGAAGATCGTGGTGCAGAGGAGGAAGAACCGCCGGCGGCCGAGGACCGCGGTGAGCCAGCCGGTGGCCGGAATCGCGATGGCGTTGGCGGCCAGGTAGGAGGTGATGACCCACGACATCTCCTCCACCCCGGCGGAGAGCGACCCCTGCATGTGGGGCAGCGCGACGTTGGTGATGCTGGTGTCGAGGACCTGCATCACCGTGACCATCATCACGGAGAAGGTGATGGCCCACTTCCGGAAGGGGGAGAGCGGCTCGGTCTGCGCGTCGGGGGCCGGGGGGCTCCCGGCGGGGGGCGACTCTCGGTCAGGGGTCACGGGCAGCCAGCCTAGCCGGACTCCCCGTGAATGGCAAAGCCTCGGCTAGGTGCCCGGGTTCACCCGCGGGTCGCTCACCAGCGTCCAGTCATCCACGCCATCGACGATCGGCATCGAGGCGGTCATGGTCGTCTCGGTCCGGCCCTTGCTCGGCGAGAACCAGACGAACTCCTTCGAGCCCGGGCCACTCGCCCCCGCGGCCTCGATCTCGGGACCGCTCGCCCCGCTCTCGCGACGCTCCGCCTTCCGGGCCCGCTTGGCATCCTGCTTGGCCTTGCGCTGGTCTTCCTTGCGGCGGCGGTCGCCGCGGTACATTCCCGGCCTCTTCTGAGCCATTCCGCTCCTTTCTCGCTCTCCCTACTTTACATGACGGCCAGAGTATTGCACAGGCCGCCGGCGCGCCGCGGGGCCAACTTTCCGAGCGGCGGGCCGAGCACGCCGCCGGGCCATTGGACATTGGTCCAATAGCCCGGGCGCCGCCCCGCTGCTACCGTGGTGACGTACCGCGCAACGAGGTCGGACGAGAGCGAACGCAACCCACGGAGGCCCTCATGCTGCCGCCGCTACCGAAGGACAGCCCGCGAAGAGTGTGTGACGGATGCGGCAAGGCCAACTTCCTGCCGTACTCCATCCGGACCGGGGACCCGGCGACCGCGACGGAGCGGGTCTATTGCTCCCTCGCCTGCGCCCAGCTTCACTTCCCGGCCTTCACCGGTCACGCTTCCGGACGGTGAGGTGCGCTCCCGTCGCTCGGTAGCTCGAGGGATCCCAGGTCCCGGATCCGAGCTCCGATGTTCGCGGCCAGCGCGGTCTCGACCGCCCCGACGGCCGGAGGGCCTTCCCACTCCAGAGAGGCCGTACGCCGATGGCCCTCGACGTTGATCCGCAGGAACAAGCGGCCCCCGAGCCGCGCCAGCCCCTCGAGCACTCCGTCCGCGGGCGCCGCGCCTGCATCGTCCGGCCCCAGCGACTCCACCCATCGCGCGGGCCAGATCGTCGGCTCCCCCGCTCTCTGCCCCAGCTCGCACAGTTTCATTCCGGGTCCTCCTCGGATCGCGGCGGTCGCCGTCTCCACCCATTATTGTTCTTATGTAACTTATATCATGATATCGTTCGGGAGACGCGCGACACCACCCAGTCGAGTCCCGCCGGACGCTCACCGGTCACGGAGTGACGACCCCCTTGCTGCTACGCGACGTCCAGGTCCCCGCCTCCTCGTCTCCATTCGGGCCGGGAGACCAGGATCCCATCCGGGCCGACCTGTGGAGCCCGGAGCGGCTCGAGGAGCACGCGGAGAGCATCGCCCGTCTGCGCGTCCTCCCCCGGGGGACGACCGGCCGCCGGCTCTCGCCTCGCGTGCGGGACAGCGGGCGCGTCCTCCTCCAGTGCTACCGGGACATCGCGGCGGTGATCCGCGACGAGGGCGCGACGACGCCCGCCGCGGAGTGGTTCGTCGACAACTTCCACATCGTGGACGCGGTGGTGCGGCAGGTCCGCGAGGACCTCCCGCGCGGGTTCTACCGCCAGCTGCCCAAGCTCGCGGAGGGCCCCCTCGGCGGCTACCCGCGCGTGCTCGGCCTCGCCTGGGCCTTCGTCGCGCACACCGACAGTCGCGTCGAGCCCGAGACCCTGCAGCGCTTCGTCCGCGCGTTCCAGCGGGTGCAGCCGCTGACGATCGGCGAGCTCTGGGCCGTCCCGATCGCCCTCCGGATCGTGCTCGCCGAGAACCTCCGCCGGCTCGCCGAGCGCATCGTGAGCGGACGCGCGGCCCGCCAGGCCGCCGACGCCCTGGCCAACGATCTGCTCGGCCTGGCCGGCCGACCCGCGCGCCCCCTCGCGTTCCAGGGGCTCCCCGCCGCGACCCTGTCCGCCGCCTTCACGGTCGAGCTCGTGCAGCGTCTGCGGGAGCAGGACCCGCAGTCGACACCGGCGCTGCGATGGCTGGACGAGGAGATCGCCAAGCGGGGGGGCTCGCCGGACGAGCTCGTGCAGGCCGAGCACCAGAACCAGGCCGCGATGAACGTGACGGTCCGCAACGTGATCACGAGCCTGCGCATGATGTCGACCCTCGACTGGGCGGACTTCTTCGAGAGCGTCAGCCTCGTCGACGACGTGCTGCGGGCCGACACCGGCTTCGGCGACATGGACTTCGCGACCCGCGATCAGTACCGTCACGCGATCGAGGATCTGGCCCGCGGCTCCCGGCGCTCCGAGCTGGAGGTCACCCGGATGGCGATGGCCGCGGCACGGCGGGCCGTCCCGGGAGGGCCCGCCGAGGATCCCGGCTACCATCTCCTCGAGGAGGGCCGGCCGCTTTTCGAGAAGGAGATCGGCTACCGCGTCCCGGCGAGGCGATGGCTCGCGCGGGGCTTCCTGACCAGCGCGACCCCGCGCTATCTCGCGACCATCGGGGTCGTGACCGCCGCGCTCCTCGCGCTGCCGCTCCTCGCCGGGCACGCTTCCGGCATGAACCGAGCCGGGCTGGCCCTCCTGGGGCTCCTCGCCGCCATCCCGGCCTCCGATCTGGCGATCGCCCTCGTCAACCGGGCGGTGATGGCCCTGATCGGGCCCCGGGCGCTGCCGCGTCTCGAGCTGCGCGACGGCGTGCCTCCGAGCCTGCGGACGCTCGTGGTCGTGCCGACGCTGCTCACGAGCGAGGCCGAGATCGAGGAGCACGTCAATCGCCTCGAGATCCACTTCCTCGCCAACCCGGACGGCGATCTCCACTTCGCCCTCCTGTCGGACTGGACCGACGCGCCGGCCGAGACGATGCCGGGGGACGATCGGCTCCTCGCGGCGGCGGCCGCCGGCATCGCGCGCCTCAATGCCCGCAACCGTCCCGCGCCGACCGCGGGGGCGCGCTTTCTCCTGCTGCATCGCCGGAGGCTCTGGAACCCCCGCGAGGGCAAGTGGATGGGATGGGAGCGCAAGCGCGGGAAGCTCGACGAGCTGAACCACCTGCTCGCGGGCGCGAGCGACACGAGCTTCATCGGGGCTCGGGGGCGCCCGCCCGAGGTGCCCGCGGGCGTCCGCTACGTGATCACCCTCGATGCCGACACCCGGCTGCCGCGCGGTGCCGCGGGCCGTCTCGTCGGCACGATGGCCCATCCGCTGAACCGGCCCGTCCTCGACGCCGGATCGGCCCGCGTGGTCGATGGCTACGCCATCCTCCAGCCCCGGGTCACGCCCACGATACCCACCGAGCGCGGTCGGTCTCTCTTCCACCGGATCTTCGCCGGTCCCGCCGGAATCGACCCGTACGCCTCCGCGACCTCCGACGTCTACCAGGATCTCCTCGGCGAGGGCTCGTACACCGGCAAGGGCATCTACGACGTGGCCGCCTTCGCCACCGCGCTCGATGGGCGCGTGCCCGAGAACACTCTGCTGAGCCACGATCTCTTCGAAGGGATCTTCGCTCGGGCCGGCCTCGTGACCGACATCGAGCTCTTCGAGGAGTTCCCGAGCGACTACGAGGTCGCCGCCGGCCGCCAGTACCGCTGGGCCCGCGGCGACTGGCAGCTCCTCCCGTGGCTCCTCAAGCGCGACGTCACCGGTGGCAGGCGGGGCGGGAGGCTTCCCCTCATCGGCGCGTGGAAGATCGTCGACAACCTCCGCCGGACCCTGTCCGCCCCGGCGGCATGGCTCACTCTCGTCTCGGCCTGGACGCTTCCCGGGAGCCCCGCGCTGGTGTTGACGACGTTCGTCCTGGCCACGCTCGCGCTCCCCGCTCTCCTACCCGCGCTGGCCGACGTCATCCCCCGGCGGCGGGGCATCTCCAAGCGGACCTACGTCCGCAGCGCGGGGCGGAGCTTCGCCCTGTCCGGATCGCAGATCGCCCTCGGCGTCACCTTCCTCGCCCACCAGGCCTGGCTGATGAGCGACGCGATCGGGCGGACGCTGGTCCGTCTGTATGTGACCCACCGACGCCTCCTCGAGTGGACGACCGCGGCCCAGGCCAAGGCGGACATGTCCCGCGACGTCCCCGGCGCCTATCGGCGCATGGGCGGCGCCCTGATCCTCGCGGCGGCGAGCGGGGTCGTCGTCGCCATCGCGCGCCCGGAAAGCACCGCGATCGCGGCGCCGTTCGTGCTCGCGTGGGTGGTCTCCCCGCTGGCCGCGCGCTGGGTGAGCCGCCCCCCGCGCCCGTCACCAGCGGAGATCCTCTCCGCCGCGGACCGCCAGATCCTCCGCTCGACCGCGCGCCGCACGTGGCGCTTCTTCGAGACCTTCGTCGGACCGGACGACACCTTCCTCCCGCCCGACAACTTCCAGGAGGATCCGCGACCGACCGTCGCCCACCGCACCTCGCCCACGAACATCGGGCTCTACCTGCTCGCGGTCGTGGCCGCGCGCGACTTCGGGTGGCTCGGCGTCCTCGACACCCTCGACCGCCTCGAGGCCACGCTTGGCACCATGCGCCGCCTCGAGCGGTTCCGCGGCCACTTCTACAACTGGTACGACACCGGCGGGCTCCGGCCGCTCGAGCCCCGCTACGTGTCCACCGTCGATAGCGGCAACCTGGCCGCGCACCTGCTCACCCTCGGCAACGCCTGTCACTCCGCTCTGCACGCGCCGCTGCTGGATTCCGCCCGGCTCGACGGGCTACGGGACACGGTGCTCCTCGCCGCGGAAGCCGCGAGCGGGCTCGCCGACGACCGGCGGACCCAGACCGTCACCCTCCGCGATCTCATCGAGACCTGCGCGGCCCTGACCACCGCGCTCCACGAGCCCCCGGCGACCGCGGCAGAATGGGCAGCCCGCCTGCGCGACCTGGCTCTCCACGCCGACACCCTCGTGGACATGTCGCGCGCGCTGACTGCCGAGCGCGGGGAGCCCGACAGCTCCGACGTCCGCGTCTGGGCCCAGGCCGCGCGCGCCACCATCGCCGGCCACGAGCGCGACCTCCAGACCATCCTGCCCTGGGCGGCCCTCCTCGAGACCGACCTCGCGACCGGTCATCTCGATCTCTTGACCGCGCTCCGCTCTCTCCGGTCCTCGTCCCCCACCCCCGCGGATCTGCCCGACCGCTGCCGGCCGGTGATCGTCGAGTTGACGGCCCTTCGCGAGACCGCGCTCCGCGAGGGCCCCGCGGGTGGGGAGACGATCGCGGTCCTCGACCAGGCCATCGACGCCCTGGAGCGCTCCTCGGCGTCCGCCGCCACGCTCGTCCGTCGCCTCCTGGCCGCCGGTCGCGCCGCGCGGGAGCTCGCCGACGACATGCAGTTCGGTTTCCTCTTCGACCCCAGTCGCAAGATCTTCTCCATCGGCTACCACGTCACCGACGGCAGCCTCGACGCGGGCGCCTACGACCTGCTCGCCTCCGAGGCGCGGCTCGCCAGCTTCGTCGCCATCGCCAAGGGCGACGTCCCGGTCTCGCACTGGTTTCATCTCGGCCGTCCGATGACCCCGGTGGGAATCGGATCGGCGCTGCTGTCCTGGTCCGGCTCCATGTTCGAGTACCTGATGCCCGCGCTGGTCATGCGGTCCCCCGCGGGCAGCCTGCTCGACGAGACCTATCACCTCGTGGTCCGCCGTCAGATGAGCTACGGGGCGGAGCACGGCGTCCCCTGGGGCATCTCCGAGTCGGCCTACAACGTGCGGGACCTGGACCTCACCTACCAGTACTCGAACTTCGGCGTCCCGGGCCTGGGCCTCGAGCGGGGTCTCGGGGAAGACCTGGTGGTCGCGCCCTACGCCACCGCCCTCGCCGCGATGGTCGATCCGGTGGCCGCCACCCGGAACCTCTCGGCCCTCGTCGCGGTGGGCGCCCGCGGGCCGTACGGCTTCTACGAGGCCCTCGACTACACGCGATCGCGGCTCCCCGAGGGGAGCCGGATGGCGACCGTCCAGGCCTACATGGCGCACCATCAGGGCATGACCCTCATCGCCCTCTCGAACGCGCTCCACGGTGACGCGATGCGCGCGCGGTTCCACGCCGAGCCCATCGTGCAGGCGACCGACCTGCTCCTCCAGGAGCGGGCGCCCCGCGACGTGGCCGTCGCGCGCCCCCGGGTCGAGGAAGTGCACGCGCCCGCACACCTCCGGGCCTTCGTCGAGCCCGTGTTCCGGCAGTTCACGACTCCCCACAGCCCCACGCCCCGCACGCACCTGCTCTCGAACGGGCGCTACGCGGTGATGCTGACCGCCGCCGGCTCCGGCTACAGCCGATGCGCCGGCCTCGGGGTCACGCGGTGGCGCGAGGACGTCACGCGGGACAGCTGGGGAACCTACATCTTCCTGCGGGACGTCCAGAGCGGCGCGGTGTGGTCGGCCGGGTACCAGCCCACCGGGGTCGAGCCCGATAGCTATCGGGTGACCTTCTCCGAGGACCGGGCCGAGTTCCATCGCCGCGACGGCGCGATCACCACCGCGCTCGAGGTGCTGGTCTCTCCCGAGGACGACGCCGAGATCCGCCGCGTCTCGATCACGAACCTCGGGCCACACCCGCGGGAGCTCGAGCTCACGTCCTACGCCGAGCTGGTGCTGGCCCCCCCGGCCGCGGATGCCGCGCACCCGGTGTTCTCCAATCTGTTCGTCCAGACCGAGGCGCTCCCCGACCTCGGAGGCCTGCTCGCCACCCGCCGGGTCCGCGCGGCCGGGGAGCCGTCGGTCTGGGCCGCCCACACCGTCGTCGTCGAGGGACAGATCGGCGGCGGCGCGCAGTACGAGACCGACCGGGGGCGCTTCCTCGGCCGGGGGCGCACCATCCGCACGCCGATGTCGGTGATCGACGGGCGGCCCCTGTCGAACACCGTGGGGTCGGTCCTCGATCCCATCTTCAGCCTGAGGCGCCGGATCCGGCTCGAGCCCGGCGGGAGCGCGCGTCTCATCTTCTCCACGCTGATCGCTTCGTCACGCGACGCCGCGGTGGCCCTGGCCGACAAGTATCGCGACCCGGCGACCTTCGAGCGCACCGTCACGCTGGCCTGGACGCAGGCGCAGGTCCAGTGCCACCACCTCGGGATCGAGCCGGAGGAGGCGCATCTCTTCCAGAACCTGGCCAGCCGGGTCCTCTACTCCGATTCCGCCCTGCGCCCCTCGTCGGACGCGATGAGCCGGACGACGTCGGGACCATCGGCCCTGTGGGCCCAGCAGATCTCCGGCGAGATTCCGATCGTCCTGGTCCGCATCGACGAGCCGGAGGATCGCGGGATCGTCCGGCAGCTCCT
>Ga0070694_100000283_pt1 | contig 27210 bp, 12 predicted proteins | sample KBSK1251metaG_FD_65470 | JGI IMG/M metagenome (GOLD analysis project Ga0070694, IMG submission 65470) | Corn, switchgrass and miscanthus rhizosphere microbial communities from Kellogg Biological Station, Michigan, USA - KBS K1-25-1 metaG | ecosystem: Host-associated > Plants > Roots >...
ACACGATCCCGGCGAACACCTCGTTCGTGAGCGCCACCGGCGGGGGGACGCTGGCGGCCGGGGTGGTGACCTGGAACATCGGCAACGTGGCCGCGGGGGCGTCGAGCAGCGTCCAGCTGGTGGTGGCGGTCGCCAGTCCCCTCAACAACGGGACGGTCATCTCCAACGGGACGTACAGCATCGACAGCACGCAGACCGCTCCGACGGGCGGCGCGGCGGTGACGACGACGGTGTCGTCGGCGCCGGTGATGAACATCAGCAAGACCGACGCCCCGGACCCCGTGGTCGCCGGCAGCAACATCACCTACACGATCAGCTACTCGAACACGGGGAACATGAACGCCACCGGAGTCGTGATCAGCGACACGATCCCGGCGAACACCAGCTTCGTGTCGGCGACGGGCGGCGGGACACTGGCTGCAGGAGTGGTCACCTGGAACATCGGCAACCTGGCGGCGGGGGCGTCGAGCAGCGTCCAGCTCGTCGTGGCCGTGACGAGCCCGCTGGCCAACGGGACGGTCATCACCAACGGGACCTACAGCATCGACAGCACCCAGACCGCCCCGACGAGCGGCGCGGCGGTGACCACGACGGTGTCGTCGGTGCCGGTCCTGAACATCGGCAAGACCGACGCGCCGGACCCGGTGAACGCCGGCAGCAACATCACGTACACGATCAGCTACTCGAACACCGGGAATGCCAACGCCACGGGTGTGGCGATCACCGACACGATCCCGGCCAACACCAGTTTCGTCTCGGCGACGGGCGGCGGGACGCTGGCGGCCGGGGTGGTGACCTGGAACATCGGCAACCTGGCGGCGGGGGCGTCGAGCAGCGTTCAGCTGGTCGTGGCCGTCACCAGTCCGCTGGCCAACGGGACGGTCATCACGAACGGGACGTACAGCATCGACAGCACCCAGACGGCGCCGACGAGCGGGGCGGCCGTGACCACGACGGTGTCGTCCGCGCCGGTCCTGAACATCAGCAAGACCGACGCGCCGGACCCGGTGGTCGCCGGCAGCAACATCACCTACACGATCAGCTACTCGAACACCGGGAACGCCAACGCCACGGGGGTGGTGATCGCCGACACGATCCCGGCGAACACCTCGTTCGTGAGCGCGACCGGCGGCGGGGCTCTGGCGGCAGGAGTGGTCACCTGGAACATCGGCAACCTGGCGGCGGGGGCCTCGAGCAGCGTCCAGCTCGTCGTGGCGGTGACGAGTCCACTGGCCAACGGGACGGTCATCACCAACGGCACCTACAACATCGACAGCACGCAGACCGCGCCGACGAGCGGCGCGGCCGTGACCACGACGGTGTCCTCGGCGCCGGTCATGAACATCAGCAAGACCGATTCGCCGGACCCGGTTGCGGCGGGCAGCAACATCACGTACACGATCAGCTACTCGAACACGGGGAACATGAACGCCACGGGGGTGGTGATCACCGACACGATCCCGGCGAACACCAGCTTCGTGAGCGCCACCGGCGGCGGCACGCTGGCCGCCGGCGTCGTGACCTGGAACATCGGGCTGGTCGGAGCCGGCGCCTCGAGCAGCGTCCAGCTGGTGGTGGCGGTCACGAGCCCGCTGGCCAACGGCACGGTCATCACCAACGGGACCTACAGCATCGACAGCACGCAGACCGCCCCGACGAGCGGCGCGGCGGTGACGACCACGGTGTCGTCCGCCCCGGTCCTGAACATCAGCAAGACCGACGCGCCGGACCCGGTCGCGGCCGGCAGCAACATCACCTACACGATCAGCTACTCGAACACCGGGAACATGAACGCCACGGGGACGGTGATCACCGACACCATCCCGGTCAACACCAGCTTCGTGAGCGCCACCGGCGGCGGGACGCTGGCCGCGGGAGTCGTCACCTGGAACATCGGCAACCTGGCGGCGGGGGCGTCGACGTCGGTGCAGCTGGTGGTGCAGGTGACCAGCCCCCTGCCCAACGGCACGATCATCACCAACGGAACCTATGCGATCGACTCGAACCAGACGGCCCCCGTGAGCGGCGCGGCGACCACCACGACCGTCACCTCCGGCCCGATCCTCAACATCGGGAAGACCGATTCCCCCGACCCGGCGGTCGCCGGCACCGACAACATCACCTACACGATCTCCTACTCGAACACGGGGAACGCCAACGCCACAGGTGTTGTGATCTCCGACTCGGTGCCGGCCGGTACGACGTTCGTGTCGGCGACGGGTGGCGGGACTCTGGCGGCCGGGGTGGTGACCTGGACCATCGGCAACCTGGCGTCCGGTGCGTCGGGGTCGGTGCAGTTCACGGTGTCCATCAACACGCCGGTCGCGAACGGCGCCACCATCACGAACTCCACCTACTCGATCGACTCGAACGAGACCGCCCCCGTGAGCGGCGCGGCGGACACGACGACGGTCCTCTCGGATCCCCGCTTCACCCTGCTGAAGAGCGACGCCCCCGACCCGGTCGGAGCGGGCAGCAACATCACGTACACCTTGTCCTATCAGAACATCGGCACGAACAACGCCACGGGAGTGGTGGTCACCGATCCGATCCCCGTGAACACGACCTTCGTTTCGGCGACGGGCGGCGGGACGCTGGCGGCCGGTGTGGTGACCTGGAACGTCGGCAACCTGGCGTCCGGAGCGTCGGGGTCGGTGCAGCTGGTGGTGACGGTGAACAGCCCGCTGGCGGCCGGGACCGTCATCACCAATACCGGCTGGATCCTGGACAGCAACGAAAGCCTGCCCGCGACCGGCCCGGACGCCACGACGACCGTGACGTCCGCGCCCGTGCTGAGCCTCGGCAAGACGGACGCCCCGGACCCGGTGGTGGCCGGGAACAACATCACCTACACGCTGAGCTACTCGAATACGGGGAACGCGAACGCCACCGGCGTCCTGATTACCGACGCCATCCCGGTCAATACGACCTTCGTGTCGGCGACGGGTGGCGGGACGCTGGCGGCGGGCGTGGTGACCTGGAACATCGGGGGGCTGGCGGCGGGGGCATCGGCGTCGGTGCAGCTCGTGGTGGCGGTGACCAGCCCGCTGGCGAATGGAACCTTGATCACGAACGCGACCTATCAGATCGCCTGCAACGAGACGGCGCCGACGGCCGGCGCGGCGATCACGACGACGGTGTCGTCCAGCCCGGTGCTGAGCATCGGCAAGACGGACGCCCCGGACCCGGTGGTGGCGGGGAGCAACATCACCTACACGCTGAGCTACTCGAACGCCGGGAACGCCAACGCCACGGGGGTGGTGATCAGCGACACGGTGCCGGCGAACACGTCGTTCGTGTCGGCGACCGGCGGCGGGACGCTGGCGGCCGGGGTGGTGACCTGGAACATCGGCGGTGTGGTGGCGGGGGCGTCGGGGTCGGTTCAGCTCGTCGTGGCGGTGGCGAGCCCGCTGGCGAACGGGACGTTGATCACCAATGCGACGTACAGCGTCGACAGCAACGAAACGGCCCCGGTCAGCGGCGCCGCGATCACGACGACGGTGTCGTCGGCACCGGTGCTGAGCATCGGCAAGACGGACGCCCCGGACCCGGTGGCGGCCGGCGCCAGCATCACCTACACGCTGAGCTACTCGAACACGGGGAACGCCAACGCCACGGGGGTGGTGATCAGCGACACCGTGCCCGCGAACACGTCGTTCGTGTCGGCGACGGGCGGCGGGACGCTGGCGGCGGGGGTGGTGACCTGGAACATCGGCGCGGTGCCGGCAGGGGCGTCGGCATCGGTGCAGCTGGTGGTGGCGGTCACGAGCCCGCTGGCGAACGGGACGGTGATCACCAACGCGACGTACGGCATCGACAGCAACGAGACGGCGCCGACGGCCGGCGCGGCGATCACGACGACGGTGTCGTCGGCGCCGGTGCTGACCATCTCGAAGACCGATGCCCCGGACCCGGTGTTGGCCGGCAACAACATCACCTACACCCTGAGCTATTCGAACGTCGGGAACGCCAACGCCACGGGAGTGGTGATTTCCGACACGGTGCCGGCGAACACGTCGTTCGTGTCGGCGACGGGCGGCGGGGCGCTGGCGGCGGGCGTGGTGACCTGGAACATCGGCAACCTGGCGATCGGGGCGTCGGGATCGGTGCAGCTGGTGGTGGCCGTGACGAGCCCGCTGGCGAACGGGACGGTGATCACCAACGCGACGTACGGCATCGACAGCAACGAGACGGCGCCGACGGCAGGCGCGGCGGTCACGACGACGGTGTCGTCCAGCCCGGTGCTGAGCATCGGCAAGACGGACGCCCCGGACCCGGTCGTGGCCGGCGCCAGCATCACCTACACGCTGAGCTACTCGAACACCGGGAACGCCAACGCCACGGGAGTCGTGATCAGCGACACGGTGCCGGCGAACACGTCGTTCGTGTCGGCGACGGGCGGCGGGACGCTGGCGGCGGGGGTGGTGACCTGGAACATCGGCAACCTGGCGGCCGGGGCGTCGGCGTCGGTGCAGCTGGTGGTGGCGGTGACCAGCCCGCTGGCGAACGGGACGGTGATCACCAACGGGACGTACAGCATCGACAGCAGCCAGACGGGCCCGACGGCCGGCGCGGCGATCACGACGACGGTGTCGTCGGCGCCGGTGCTGACCATCGGCAAGACGGACGCCCCGGACCCGGTGGCGGCCGGCGCCAACATCACCTACACGCTGAGCTACTCGAACACGGGGAACGCCAACGCCACGGGGGTGGTGATCAGCGACACGGTGCCGGCGAACACGTCGTTCGTGTCGGCGACGGGCGGCGGGACGCTGGCGGCGGGGGTGGTGACCTGGAACATCGGCAACGTGGCCGCGGGGGCGTCGGCGTCGGTGCAGCTGGTGGTGGCGGTGACCAGCCCGCTGGCGAACGGGACGGTGATCACCAACGCGACCTACGGCATCGACAGCAACGAGACCGGCCCGACGGCCGGCGCGGCGATCACGACGACGGTGTCGTCGGCGCCGGTGCTGACGATCTCGAAGACCGACGCCCCGGACCCGGCGGTGGCCGGCACCAGCATCACCTACACCCTGAGCTACGCGAACACCGGGAACGCCAACGCCACGGGAGTCGTGATCAGCGACACGGTGCCGGCGAACACGTCGTTCGTGTCGGCGACCGGCGGCGGGACGCTGGCGGCGGGGGTGGTGACCTGGAACATCGGCGCGCTGGCGGCCGGAGCGTCGGGCAGCGTGCAGCTGGTGGTGGCGGTGACCAGCCCGCTGGCGAACGGGACGGTGATCACCAACGCGACCTACGGCATCGACAGCAACGAGACCGGCCAGACGGCCGGGGCGGCGATCACGACGACGGTGTCGTCGAGCCCCGTGCTGAGCATCGGCAAGGTCGGCGCGCCCGACCCGGTCGACGCGGGCAGCGACATCACCTACACGCTGAGCTATTCGAACACCGGGAACGCCAACGCGACGGGGGTGGTGATCAGCGACACGGTGCCGGCGAACACGAGCTTCGTGTCGGCGACGGGCGGCGGGACGCTGGCGGCGGGGGTGGTGACCTGGAACATCGGGGCCCTCGGCACCGGCACGTCCGGCTCGGTCCAGCTGGTGGTCCGGGTCGACCCGGCGGCGCCGACCGGAACGGTCATCACCAACGGGACGTACAGCATCGACAGCAGCCAGACGGCGCCGACGGCCGGGGCGGCGATCCCGACCGGCGTCCAGTCGGCGGCGGTCCTGAGCCTGACCGAGACCGTGGCCGACCTGAACGGCGGCAGCCTGAATCCGGGCGACATGCTTGAATACACCCTCACCGTCATCAACAGCGGCGGGGCCGACGCCGCCCTCGTCGTCGTCGATGCGGTGGTCCCGGCGAACACGACCTACGTGGCCGCGTCGATCACCGGTCCCGGCGCCAGCGATGCGGGAAACCCCAGCCTGACCTGGAACGCGGGGACCGTCCCGGCGACGTCGTCGGTGACCCTGACCTACCGCGTCACGATCGATCCGGCCACGCCGGGGGGGACGATGATCAGCAACCAGGCCAGCCTCAGCGCGGCCGGCCCCGTCAGCCTGATCTCGGACGACCCCGGCCGCAGCGACGGGATCGAGACCGGCAACGATCCGCTCGATCCGGACGACGACGATGCGAGCGTCGCCGGGCCGGTCTTCCTGGGCGACGTCCTGCAGGTGTCGATCACGTCCGACACGCCGGTGACAAGGCGCGGCGATTTCATCCTGTACACCATCACCATCGCCAACCCGACCACCCTGGCGGTGGCCAACGTCGACCTGACCGACCTGTTGCCGGTGGGCGTGCAGATGGTCCCGGGCACCCTGTCGCTGTGCGCCCCGGTCTGCTCCGTCCAGCCGGATCCCGTCCCCGCGATCCCGCGGCTCATCCCGCTGGGCGCCATCGCCTCCGGCCAGACGATCACGCTGTCCTACCGGGCGCTGGTGAACACGGGCGGCCTCGTCGGCGACCTGGTGGCCCGGGTCCGGGCGCAGGACGCGATCGCCCAGCCGCTGTCGGCCATGGCCGAGAGCACCGTGGCGCTCCTCGACGACCCGGAGTTCGACCTCGGCACGGTCGTCGGCAAGGTGTTCGACGACAAGGACGGCAACGGCGTGCAGGGGGCGGGGGAGACCGGCGTCGGCGGCGTGATGGTGGCGATGGAGGACGGCGTCTACGCGGTCACCGACGGCAACGGCATGTACCACATCGCCGCGATCCGTCCGGGGAACCGGCTGGTCAAGATCAACGTCCACACCCTGCCGCCCCACGACGGCCTGACGCTGCCCGAGGCGCAGACCGTCACCCTGACCCCGGGGCTTCTCGCCAAGGTGAACTTCGGCGCCCGGATCAAGCCGCCGACGACCATCAGGCAGGGGCGGCCCGGGACCTACGGGATCGCGGTCACCGAAGAGAAGCTCCAGGCGCAGGCCGAGGTCATCGGGAACCTCGACGACATGACCGCGGTGGTCAACGGCGTCCAGGCCCGCCTGCCGAAGACGCGCGTCAAGATGGACGTGATGAGCCTGGAACGGAACCTCCGGATCGTCAACGGCCGCCTGGAGAAGCCGGCCGTGTTCAACATCGCCTACCCGGCGGACCGCTTCGTCAAGGAGTGGGTGTTCGAGATCTTCGACACCGGGATGACGCGCATCCGCGGCTTCCGCGGGACCGACCGGAAGACCACCCGGATCACCTGGGACGGCAAGGACTCGTCGGGCGCCCTGGTGAAGGGGGGCTCGATCTACCAGTACCAGCTGACGATCGAGTTCGCCGACGGATCGCTCTCGAAGAGCCCGCTGCGCCTGTTCGGGGTGAACCGGACCAACGCCATCTCCTTCGAGCTGACCGGCGCCTCGTTCGAGACCAACACCGCCATCCTGAACCAGGGCGCCATGGGGATCCTGGCGGAGGTGACCCAGACCCTGAAGAAGTATCCGGACGAGAAGGTGGTGGTCCGCGGGCACACGGACAACACCGGGGCGCCCGACTGGAACGCCCGCCTGTCGCTGATGCGCGCCGAGGCGGTGAAGGCGTACCTGGTGGCCGCGGGGATCGACGGCGCCCGCCTGATCAGCGAGGGCCGGGGCGCCGAGAGCCCGGTGGCGCCCAACAGCACGCCTGCCGGGCGGGCGCGCAACCGCCGCGTCGAGATCAAGGCCCTGCTCGAGGACACCGAGGTGGCGCGGACCTATACGGAGTCAGGGGGCTCCGGCGATCGCGAGGTGGTGGTGAACGGCCGGACCATCCCCACCGACGAGGACGGCTCGTTCCGGACCGTGGTCGACCCGGTCAAGGACAAGGGACGCGTCTACGTCGGCATCAAGACCGAGGACGGCGGCGTGGCCGCGACCACCGTGATGCTGCCGACCATCGCCATCCTCGAGCCGACGACCGACGTGAGGCTCGAGATCGGCAAGCGCGAGGACGTGATCAAGCTGATGCAGCCGAAGTCCACGGCCGAGGGGGTGCGCTACCCGACGATCAAGATCAAGGTGCGCGGGCGGACCGACCCCGGCAACCAGGTGTTCCTGGACGGCGAGGCGGTGCCGGTCGCCGCGTCCGGCGAGTTCCAGACCGACCTGCCGCTGGCGATCGGCGAGAACACCTTCGGCGCCGTCGCGGTCGCGCCGAACGGCACCACCAGCCTGCTGAACCTGGCGGTCAACCTGAGCGGGGTCGACAAGAACCTCGACCTGATCACCGTGCGCAAGCCGGTGCCGCAGTTCTCGATCGACCTGCCGCCGCGCGGCGCCGTCCTGTCCAGCCCCAGCCTGTTCGTGCGGGGGACCGCGCCGGCGAAGGCGACCGTGACGATCAACAAGTGGCGCATGCCGGTCCTCCCGAACGGCACCTTCGCCGGGTCGATCCGGCTGCCGGAGGGGCCGTCGGTCATCGACGTCGTCGTGTCGATGCCGAACAGTACGGAAGGGCGGGTCGGCGTGCCGGTCGAGGTGCGCAGCAACTACTTCTTCCTGGTGGCCCTCGGGGACGCCACGGTCGGCAAGATCACCACCGAGGGGCCGGTGCCCGAGAAGTTCGAGGACGACCTGTCGGTCGACGGGCGCGCCGCCTTCTACCTGAAGGGGAGGATCCAGGGGAAGTACCTGATCACCGCCTCCATGGACACGGGGGACGGGAAGCTGTCGGAGATCGGCTCGCGCCTGGGGGAGCGCGACAACCGCGCCTTCTTCCGCGACCTCGATCCCGATTCCTTCTACCCGGTCTACGGGGACGGCAGCCGCACCTACGACGACACCAACAGCCAGGGGCGCTTCTACGTCCTCGTCGAGGCCCCGTACGGCAGCGCCCTGTGGGGCAATTACAATTCCGGCATCACCGGGAACGAGTTCTCCTCGTTCAACCGCTCGCTGTACGGCGGCCGGGTCGCCTGGAAGAGCGTGTCGCGGCGCAAGGACGGCCAGCCTCTGGGCCAGGCGGTGGTGTTCGCCGCCGTCCCCGAGACGAGGCCCGCGCACGACGAGTTCACCGGGACCGGCGGGTCGCTCTACTTCCTGAGGAACAAGGGGGTCGTGCCGGGATCCGAAAAACTCCGCCTGGAGGTCCGGGACAAGATAACCGGCATCCCGGTTGCCAACGTAACCCGCAGGAATTACGTTGATTACGAGATTGACTACGCGGAAGGCCGGGTGCTGTTCCGCGCTCCCGTCTCGTCGGTGGCCGACACCTCGACCATCATCAGCGACGGGATCCTGAACGGCAACCCGGTCTTCGTGATCGTGGACTATGAGTACACCGACGTGGCGGGCGCGGCGATCGACGTCAACACCTACGGCGGCCGCGCCAAGACCGCGCTCGGCGAGAACGTCAGCGTGGGCGCGACCTACATCCAGGAGGAGCGCCCGGCCGGCACCTACTCCCTGGAGGGCGGGGACGTGACGGTGCGGATCTCCGACTCGACGCGGGTGACCGCGGAGTTCAGCCAGAGCCAGGACGAGGCTCTCCCGCAGTACCTCTCGACCGACGGCGGCCTGAGCTTCGGCCAGAAGATCGTGCCGTTCTCGATCGGGAAGGCGCAGGCGTACAAGCTCGAGGTCGCCACCGGCAAGGGGCCGGTGAAGGGGACCGCGTACCTGAGGCATCTCGATCGAGGCTTCTCGTCGTCGTTCACCGTGGCGCAGGACGAGAGCGACCAGCAGGGCGTGACGCTCGGGTTCGCCATGGGCAAGACCGGTGCGTTGACGCTGCTGGTCGACAACAAGGACGTGACCGGTATTGCGAGCATCCTGACCTCGACGCTGCAGTACCGGCAGGCGTTCGGGAAGTTCGGGGCGACCCTCGAGGCGCGCTACCGCGCAACCGACAACGTCGCCTCGCCGGACGCCACCGAGGGGATCGGCGCCCTGCGCCTCGACTACCGGCCGACCGCGAAGCTCGACTTCTACACGCGATTCCAGGACGACTTCCTACAGGAGATCGGCGGTACTGCGGCGACCACGGGCGTGAAGCGCCAGACGGCGATAGGCGTCGACGCGCAGGTGTCGCCGAGGGTCAACGTGAAGGGGGAGCTGATCGACGGCGAGCAGGGGGACGGCGCCCTGGTCGGGCTGACCACGCGGGTGGACGAGCGGACCCAGCTGTACGGCACCTACACGCTGTCCCCCGATCACGCCGGCGTCATGACCGGCACGCTCACCGCGGGCGCCACCACGGCCCTGGGCGACCGCACCCGTCTCTACAGCGAGGAGCAGTTCAGGAACAGCGACCGGGAGGTCTCGACCAGCACCGTGGTCGGGCTGAACACGCAGCTGAGCGAGCGCTTCACCACCGGCGTGAACCTGGAGCGCACGCAAGTGGACGGCGCGCCGTCGGGGCCCGACACGATCCGCCAGGCGGCCTCGGTGCACGCCTCGTTCGCCCACGCCCTGGTCAAGGTGTTCTCGAAGCTCGAGCTGCGCCACGACGAGGCCCCCTCGCCCGGGCTTTCGGCCCCGGCCACCGATCGCGATCAGTGGCTGGCCGGCACCGCCGTCGAGGTGAAGCTGACGAGGGACTTCACCCTCCTCGGCCGGTTCAACTACGGCGTCACGACCGACAACCTGACGGACACCGACGTGACCGTGTTCCGCGAGCAGAGCGTCGGCGTGGCCCTGAGGCCCGTGGCCTACGACTGGATCCAGGTCCTGGCGCGCTACACCGAGGTGCAGAACCTCCCGCCGGCCGTCCAGGTGGCGGTGCCGGAGGAGAAGACCGACCGGGTCCTGTCGCTGCAGACGGTCGTGGACCTGCACCGCCGGGTGTCGCTGACGGAGAAGTACGCCATCCGCGACCGCCGCATCGACCAGTCGGTGGTCGCCGATCTGAAGAGCCGGCTCAGCCTGTGGATCAACCGCTTCAATTACCACCTGAGCGACACCTGGGACGCGGCGCTGGAGTACCGCACCCTGACGATGGACGAGGGGGCGGACAACGCCTCCGACGGCTTCCTGTTCGAGGTGAACCGCCTGTTCTTCGGGCACCTGAGGCTCGGCGTCGGCTACAACTTCACCGACTTCACCGACAACGAGTTCTCGGCCAACGACTACTCCGCCAAGGGGTACTTCTTCCGGGTCCAGGGCAAGTACTGAGAGACGCCCGGGCGCGGCCGCGAGGGTGACGTGGGAGAGGGAACGAGGAAGACGACCCGGTTTCTGCTGTTCGTGATCGTCCTGGCCGCGCTCGGCGGCGGGATCTACCTGTACCGGGACCTGATTCCCGGCCTGCGCCCCCCCGCGGAAGAGCCAATCCCGGTGCCCGTGGAGACCCCGGCCCCGGCCGAGCTGCCGCCGCCGGTCCTGACGGGGGAGCCGGAGCCCGCTCCCTCGGCCGCGCCGGCCGGCGCCGTCGCCACCCTGGTCGGGATCGAGAAGACGGTCAAGGCCCGCCGCGCCTCGGAGATCGCCTGGGAGGACGCCAAGGAGCCGATGCCCCTGTATGAGGACGACGCGGTCCGCACCTTCGAGCGGTCCTCCGCCACCATCTCGTTCGGGCCGGACGACCTGCTCGAGGTGGACCAGAACGCGCTGGTCATCATCAAGCCGCGTCCCGGCGGCGCGGGAGATTCGGAGATCTCGCTGGCGCTCCTGTCGAGCGACTTCCTCGACAGCCTGAAGTCGAAGCCGGCGGCCGAGCAGGCGAAGGCGATCCAGGTCGCCGCCGCGAAGCGGCAGATCACCATCCGACCGGGTGCTTCGGCGGGCGGGGCGGGGGAGAAGACGCGCGTCGCGCTGCGCACGATGCCGGACCAGTCCACCAGCGTCTCCTCGCTGGCGGGGTCGCTCCGGATCCAGGGACCGCGCGGCGGCGAGGTCGTCCTGAAGGAGAAGATGGTGACGCGGGTGACGGAGGCGGGGGCCCTCGCGCCGCGCCTCCTGCCGGGAAGCCCGCGCCCGATCTTCCCGGACGACGGGGCGACCTACGCGTTCGCCAAGAGGACGCCCCAGGTCGAGCTCAAGTGGGGTCCGGCCGATCGCGCCAGGGCCTATCGCCTGATCGTGGCGACGGACCCGTCGTTCAAGCGCGCCTTCGCCGACGAGAAGGTCGACGGGACGTCGTTCCGGGTGCGCGTCCAGCAGCCCGGGACGTACTACTGGCGCGTCCGCGCGCAGGACGGCGACGGGTTCACCGGGCCGTACAGCGACACCCGGTCGGTGAAGGCGGTCTTCGACGAGGCCCCGCCGGCGCTGACGATCCTGTCGCCGCCCGAGATGTTCGTCTCGCCGACCCCCAGCATCGATCTCAAGGGGAAGACCGAGCGGGAGGCCCGCGTGAGGGTCAACGGGCAGAAGGTCCAGGTCGGGGCGGACGGATCGTTCGTCTTCCCGCTGGCGCTGAAGGAGGGGGTCAACCTGATCACCGTCGAGGCGATGGACCCGGCCGGCAACTCGGAGTACGGCAAGAGGCTCATCACCTACAAGGGATCGAAGCGGGCGACCGCCGGGGTCGGGAACTAGGAGCCGGTCCGAGTACCCGGACAGGCTCCTTGAGACGCGGGCCGCGGCCCGCGGGGGAGCGGAGGGGGATGAAACGCCTGGGGCTGAGGGCCAAGCTCCTGATCGCCATGTTCGTCATCATCGCCGTGTCGATCGGCATGGTGTCGAGCCAGGCGGTGCTGCTGTTCCAGCAGGACAAGTCCTCCTACATCTTCGACCTCAACGCCTCCCGGGCCATCCGCATCGCCGACGAGATCCAGGCGAACGTGCGCCACCTGACGGAGAAGATGCGCATCTTCGCGGAGGCGGCGCGCCTGCCGGTGCCGGAGGGGACCGACCGGCGCGCCATGCTGTCCGCCATGCTGAGGCAGTACCCCGAGTTCCTCCTGTTCAGCGTCCGGGAGGAGGGCGGCGCGCTGCGGAACGTGTTCCTGTCGAAGGCGCTCGGCGACGCGGGCCTGACGGTGGACAAGGTGCACGCCGCCTACGCCGCCGCCCTGCCGCCCGGAGACGGGCCGGCGGCCGACCGGCCGGTCGTCGCCCGCCTCGGCCTCTCGGCGAAGCTGCCGACCATCACCCTGGCTGTGCGGGGTCTCCCGCCGCCCGGCGCTCCTTCCGGCCCGGCCGGCGCCGGCGCCGCGGCCGCCTCCGATGCGGGCGCCCGGGGCCCGGTCCTGGTCGCGGAGTTCCCGCTCAACCGGCTGTACGCGACGCGCGGGGAGTCGAAGCTGTTCGAGATCTACGTCACGGACGAAGGCGGCAAGGCGCTGGTCGCCGTCGCGGAAGGGCGGGAGGTGTCGGGGGCGCAGCCCGGCGGCGGGGCCCCCGGCTTCAGCGAGCTGCTCCCCGGGAAGGCCCGGACGGCCGGCACGCGCGAGTACGCGGCCGCCGGGGTGCCGATGCTCGCGGCGTACGCGCCGGTCGGCGACCTGGGGCTCTGGGCGATCGTGCAGATCCCGAAGGCCCGCGCCTTCGAGGCGGCCCGCCGCCTGGTGACCCGCTCCCTGCTGATCGCCGGGATCGTCTGCCTCGGCGCCCTGGCCCTGGTGTTCCTGTTCGCCTCCTCGCTCACCAGGTCCCTCGTGGCGCTGACGCGCGCCACCGAGCAGATCGGACAGGGGCAGTTCGGCGTGCAGGTGGAGACCGCCGGGGGCGGCGAGATCGGCGCGCTCGCCATGCGCTTCCGGCGCATGACCGAGGAGCTGTCGGCGCGCGAGAAGGCCCTGAAGGACGCCAACATGCGGCTCATGGAGTCGGAGAAGATGAGCGCCCTGGGGCAGCTCGGGGCCGGGATCGCGCACGAGGTGAAGAACCCGCTGACCTCCATCCGAGGGTACGCGCAGATGGGGCAGAGGAAGCTGCCGGGCGATCACCCGATGTCGGAGTACTTCAAGACCATCGAGAAGGAGACCGAGCGCTCCCTCGAGATCCTCAAGAACCTCCTGCGCTTCGCGCGCCAGGAGACCGCCGAGATGAGCGTCATCGACCTCAACGCGGTCGTCTCCGACACCGTGAAGCTGGTCACGCACCAGCTGATGATGAAGGACGTCAAGGTCGAGTCCCGCCTGTGCGAAAGGCCCTTGCACGTCACGGGGAACGCCAACCAGCTGGAGCAGGTGCTGCTCAACCTGTGCATCAACGCCGGGGACGCCATGGAGGGGAAGGGGGAGGGAACGATCACGGTCTTCACCGACATCGTCGGAGAAGGGACGGCGCGCATCCGCGTGGTGGACACGGGCAGCGGCATCCCTCCGGAGGTCGTCAGCAGGATCTTCGATCCGTTCTTCACCACCAAGCCGGTGGGGAAGGGGACCGGGCTCGGCCTGTCGGTCTCGTACGGCATCGTCAAGGAGCACAAGGGGGAGATCGCGGTCGAGAGCCGTGTCGGCCAGGGGACCACCTTCACCATAAGGATACCGCTGGCCCAGGCGCCGGCCGCCGCGGCCGCCGCGCCGGAGCCGGCGCGGGAAAAGCGCGTGCGGGTCATCAACCTGCGTTGAGGAGACCATGGACGTCTGCAACCTTCTGATCATCGACGACGACCCGAACATCCGGAATCTCCTGAACGAGCTCCTGGCGGGGCGGCAGGACATCCTGCTGCTGTCGGCCGGGAGCGGGCCGGAGGCGGTCAAGTTCTTCGCGTCGAACCGCGTGGACGTGGTCCTCACCGACATCCACATGCCCGGCTTCACCGGTCTCGAGCTGATGGCCGACATGAAGAAGATCAATTTCAAGCCCGAGATCCTGGTCATGACGGCCAACGCCACGCCGGAGAGCGTCGAGACCTCCCGCAAGCTCGGGGCGCGCAGCGTCATCCTCAAGCCGTTCGACGACCTCGAGCTCATCGAAGCGGAGATCAACAAGGCGGTGGCGGCTGCGCGGGCGGCGCGCGCGGGGGGCAAGCCCGCCGCCCACCCGGCCGCCGCCCCGCCGGCTGCCGCGAAACCGGTGGCCGCGAGGCCCGCGGCGGCCCCCGCCGTGGCGCCGGCGCCCGCGGTTCCGGACTCCGGAGCCCTCCCCGATTTCGACGCGTGGAATGGAGATCTGACGGGGAACGATACGCCCGTGGCCGCGGCTCCACCGGCCGCGGCGCGACCGGCCCACGGGCCGATCGCCGTGGCGCCCGCCCCGGCGGCCTCCCTGCGTCCCGCGAACGGTCAGGGATTGCGCGCCGTCTCGAAGCCCGCGCCGGCGGTCGCCGCGGCCCCCCGCGCTGCCGCGCCGATTCCGGAGCCTCCGCCCGATCCACCGGCCCCGGCCGCCGTGCAGCGTCCACCGGCCCCGGCAGCGGTGCAGCGTCCGCCGACTCCGGCCCCTGTGCAGCGTCCGCCGGCCCAGGCGCAGACGCCGCGCCCTGTGGCAGCGCCTCCGGCCGCCGCGCCGGTTCCCCCGGTGGCCGCTCCGGCCCCCGCGCCACGCGCCGCGACCGCCGCCCATGCGCCCGCACCGCATCCTCCGGCCTCCGTCCATGCGCCCGCGCCGCGCCCTCCGGTCGCGGTCCCCGCGCCGGCTCCGCGGCATGCGGCCGCAGCACCCGGCGCGCACGCAGCGTCCGCCGCACCGGCCGCCGCCCTCGCATCGGCCCCGGCGCTCGCCGCTCCGCCCGAGGAGGCGGTCCCCGAGATCCCCGCCGCGTTGGAAGGGATCTTCCGGACGGCGAGCCGTTTCGACACCGGGAAGCTCCGCATGCAGGTGCCGATCGTCTGCCTGCAGACGTGGGAGGAAAAGGGGGCGATCGCCGCACTCCGCAACCTGGCGGCTTCCCTGCAGCGGGAGTTCTACGTCTGGTCGGCGGGGAAGGGGCTGGTGAAGGAGAACGGCCAGCTGATGGGGGACATCTATCGCGAGCCGGGGCGGGCGCTGGAGTTCATCCACCGTCACAAGAGCAACGGGCTGTATCTCTTCGCCGACTTCCGCACCTGGCTGGAGGACAAGGCGGTGGTGAGGCTCCTGCGCGAGATGACGATGGAGCTGGAGACGGCCCGATCGATGCTGGTCCTCACGGCGCCGCGTCTGCCGGTCCCGCCCGAGCTCCAGCCGGTCTGCGCCACGTTCGACTGGCCGGCGGGGGGATCCGCCGATCCACTGGCCCTCTACGAGGAGGTCGCCGAGGAGGTGGCCGCGGCGACCGGGCTGGGTCTCGATCTCGCCGAGGCGGAACGCGACGCGCTCCTGAAGGTCATCAAGGACATGCCTCCGGGGCGCGCGCGCTTCGAGATTGCCCGCGCCCTGATGGCCCGAGCCCGGTAGGAGCCGGTCCGATTCCCGGACGGGCCCCTGGTCTAATCGGCTGGCCCGAGCGCCGCCGCGATGTCGTCCACCGGAATCCTGTCCCGCAGATCGTCGACCAGGAGACGCAGCATCTTTTCGAGCGCCCCCTGCATGAGCCGGGCCCTCTGACCCGGCGGGTAGTCGGCGACGTTGGCGAGCAGGATGCGCCGATCGATGCGCCCCTCGGGATCGACGGCGACTTCCTTCAGGAGCTCGGCCTTGTCGAACGACGCATCGCGCAGGATCCGGCGCAGCCGGGGCAGCTCGCCGGGGGCGGCGGCGCCGGCGCGCTCGAGGAGCATGGCGATCGCCCCCCCGTACTGCCCGATGGCCTTCTCCAGGGCCGCGTCGTCGGACGGCGGCGCGCCGTGAGGGCCCTCGGCCGGATCGAGCGCCAGCAGCTGGATGCGGATGACGCCGGCGGACAACAGGACGTGCAGCGCCTGCCAGGTCTCGAACTCGCCCCGGCGGGCCAGGACGAGGACGTCGCGCACCGTCCGCCGTCCGTCCACCAGGCCCAGGACGACCTTCTCGAACTCCGACAGGCTCGCCGAGCGCCCCAGCTCGGCGATCGATTTCAGCGGGGCCAGGACGATGCGGTCGTTCTGGATCTTCTCCTTGACGCGGGACCACTCGTCCAGGCGGCGCGTCCCCTCCATGATGAGGTTCATGACGGTGACGTCCAGGGAGATCTTCTCGCTCATGGGAGGGCCTTCCCGGAACTCGAACTGCCCCTCCCGCCAGTGGAACAGGGAGTAAACGATCTCCTTGACCTGTCCCTGCACGGCGGTCCACATCTCGGACGGGGTCAAAGCCCCGATCCGGATCAGCGCCCTGCCGAGGCGGTCCGACGTGCCGACCATCGGGGAGGCCTGCTGGATCTGCGCCGCGCTGACCTTGCCGCGGGACAGGAGAAAGGCCCCGAGGCGATCCCCGGGCATGCTCGAGCGGGCGAAGACGACCTCCCCCTGCTCCCACTCGATCGATTTCGTGGCGCCCGGCTGGATGCAGCGCAGCACGCCGGTCTTGTGGTTCGTGCCGATCATCAGCAGGACGTCGGGAAGCGGGAAGGCCCGCAGATCTCCCGAGAGAACGGGTGCGCTCATGGGTGAACCCGAAAAAAATTGCGCCATCCTAGCACAGTCCCCCCGGCGGTCCGGCGTCCTGGACGATGGCCGGTTAGAATCCATAGTGGCGCTCAGAGTGTGGAACCGAATCGGATGAGTGCGACGACCTGCCGGTCCATGTCGTTCCATCTTCAAGGGTTGCGCCAGGACGTCTCCCTCCCTGGATCAAGGAATTCTCCACGAGTCGCGGCGGCACTGCGTCCGCGGACGGCCGGTTGTCCGCGAACGGCTCCCGCCGGCGAACGGCTCCATGCACCTGACATGTCTCCACACTCTCGGCGCCACTATGGTTAGAATCGGCGGCTGAAGGAAGGACGCGATGACGGTCGAGACGACCATTCCCCTCCTGCCCGCCCCGCGCACCACGCCGCCGCGCACCGCGCTCGGCCGCTGGATGACGACAGGGGAGCGCCTGTCCGAGCCCAGGCCGGACGGCGGCGCGGCGCATCCCTGGTACAAGGTCCTGTGGCTGACCGGGGTCGACTATTTCTCGACGCTCGGCTACCAGCCGGGGATCGCCCTTCTGGCCGCCGGGGCGTTGGCGCCGGCGGCCACTTCGATCCTGGTGCTGGTGACCCTCCTGGCCGCCGTGCCGGTGTATGCCGAGGTGGCGCGCCGCTCGTACGCCGGGCAGGGCTCGATCGCCATGCTCGAGGCGCTCCTCCCCGAGTGGTCGGGCAAGATCTTCGTCCTGGCGCTGCTCGGGTTCGCGGCCACGGACTTCGTGATCACCATCACCCTGTCGGCGGCGGACGCGGCGCAGCACGCGGTCGAGAACCCCCTCCTGCACCCGCTGCTCGGCGAGCATCGCCTGGGGCTGACCCTGGCGCTCCTCGTGCTCCTGGCGGCCGTTTTCATGATGGGGTTCAAGGAGGCGATCCGCATCGCCATGGTCGTCGCCGTCCCGTACATCGCACTGAACCTGGTCGTCCTGGTCCGCGGCCTGGTGGAAATCGTGCGGAGGCCGGAGGTCATCGACGCCTGGCGGGCCGACCTGGCGGTGCACGGGGACGGGACGGCCCTGTTCATCGCCGCGGCCCTGGTCTTCCCGAGGCTGGCCCTGGGCCTCTCCGGCTTCGAGACCGGCGTGTCGGTGATGCCGCTCGTCCAGGGCGGCGCCGGCGACGCCTCCTCCGCCGTGCCGCACGGGCGGATCCGCGCCACGCGAAGCCTGCTTCTCTCGGCGGCGGTGATCATGAGCGGCATGCTGCTCCTGTCGAGCGTCGTCACCACGCTGCTGATCCCGGCCGAGGCCTACGAGCAGGGCGGACCGGCGTCCGGGCGCGCCATCGCCTACCTGGCCCACGGGCTCCTGGGGCCCGGCTTCGGGACGCTCTACGACCTGTGGACCATCGCCATCCTGTGGTTCGCGGGGGCCTCGGCCATGGCCGGGCTCCTCAACCTGCTCCCGCGCTACCTGCCGCGGTTCGGCATGGCGCCGCAGTGGACCGAGTACCGGCGGCCGCTCGTCCTGATCCTGTTCGTGACGAGCGTCATCGTGACGCTGATCTTCGGCGCGAGCGTGGAGTCGCAGGCCGGCGCCTACGCCACCGGCGTCCTCGCCCTCATCCTGTCGGCCGCGGTCGCGGTGGCCCTGACGCTGTGGAAGGAGTTCCGGCACGGCGGGAGGGGCGTGGACCGGGCGCGCACCCTCGGCCTCTGCCTGTTCTTCTGGGTGGTCACGGCCGTGTTCACCTTCACCTTCATCGACAACGTCATCAGCCGTCCGGACGGCGTGATCATCGCCAGCGTCTTCATCCTGGGGATCATGGTCATCGGGGCGGTGAGCCGGTGGCTGCGCTCGACCGAGCTGCGCGTGGCGGAGATCCGCTTCGTGGACGACGAGTCGGCGGCCCGCTGGCGCGCCATGACCGGCAAGAAGGTGAACCTCGTCCCGGTGCGCTCGCGCCTGGCCGCCGCCAAGGAGCGCAAGGCGGCCGATCTGCGCAGGCATTACGCCGTGACCGGGCCTCTCGCCTTCCTGCACATCCACTTCCTCGACGATCGCAGCGAGTTCCTGGCCCCCCTGCGCATCAAGGTGACCCAGGCCGGCGAGGACTACGTCATCCACGTCTACGGCGCGGTGTCGATCGCCAACACCATCGCCTACATCAGCGAGCTGCTCGATCCGACCCGCCTGTTCCTCAGCCTCACCGGCGAGAACCAGATGGTGCAGGCGCTCCGCTATCTCGTGTGGGGCGAGGGGGAGATCGGCATCATGGTCTACCGGATCCTGCTGCGCTACTGGGAATGGACGACCGGCGAGGAGGACGTCCGCCCCCTCATCTTCCTGATGAGAGAGTAGCGGACCGGGACGAGGGGCCTCCCGCCTCGTCACGCGATCGTCACCGGCCCGCCGTCCCCCGCTCACCGAACCGTCACACCCTGCGGGCCACGTCCGGCCGGGCGGCGGGGACTATAATCGCCCCTCCCGGACGGGTGCCCGGGGGCGCCGCGACATGCAGACGATTCTGGTGGTGGACGACGAGCGCGACATCGTCGAGCTCGTGCGCTACAACCTGGCGCAGGCCGGGTACCGCGTGGTGTCGGCCTCGGACGGCCGCCAGGCGCTCGAGCTCGCCGCCCGCGAGCGTCCCGATCTCATCGTCCTCGACCTGATGCTGCCGGTGATGCCGGGGTCCGAGGTGGCCCGGGCCCTGAAGCAGGACGAGAAGACCCGGGCGATCCCGATCCTCATGCTGACGGCGCGCGGCGAGGAGATGGATCGCGTCGTCGGCTTCGAGCTGGGGGCGGACGACTACGTCGTCAAGCCGTTCTCGCCGCGCGAGCTGGTGCTGCGTGTGCAGGCGATCCTCAGGCGCGACGAGAAGGAGCCGCCCGGCGAGCGCATCGTGCACGATCCCCTGGTCATCGACGTCGGAGCGCACATGGTCCGCCTGAAGAACCGCGAGGTGACCCTCACGGCCACCGAGTTCCGGCTGCTGCACCGCCTGGCGCGGCGCCCCGGCCGGGCCTACAGCCGCGACCAGCTCCTGGCCGAGGTCTGGGGGTACGGCGGCGAGGTGGAGACCCGCACGGTGGACACCCACATGAAGCGCCTGCGCGCCAAGCTGGGCCCGGTCGGCGAGTGGATCGAGACGGTGCGCGGCGTGGGCTACCGCTTCCGGCCGGCCGGCTTCGAAGCGGCCGACTGACAGGGGACGCCTCCCTGAGAATCCAGCGCCGCCTCACCCTGTCGTTCGTCCTGGTCGCCGGGATCGCAACCTTTCTGGCGGCCTGGCTCCTGGACCGCGCCGTCGCCCGGCGCGTCACCCATCAGATCGCCGCCCGTCTGGCCGAGGAGACGCGGCTCGCCGGCGACCTGCTGCGCTCCGAGGCCGATCTCCCCGCGAAAGCGGATGCCGTCGCCGATCGACTGGGCCGCGACCTGGGCGTGCGTGTCACCGTCATCGACGCCTCTGGGAAGGTCCTGGGAGACACCGATCTCGACGGCGAGGCGCTGCTCTCGATCGAGAACCACGCCGGGCGGCCCGAGGTGGCGGACGCCGTGCGATCGGGGCAAGGGAGGGCGGTGCGCTACAGCCGGACCCTCGCGGAGAGCATGCTCTACGTCGCCTCGCGCATCGATCCCGCCCGCCCCGAATCGGGCGTCGTCCGGCTCGCCGTTCCGCTCACCGACGTGAGGCAGGCACAGGAGGACATCCGCGCGCCGATCGTGATCGCCGCCCTGCTCTCGGTGGTCCTGGCGGGCGGCTTCGGCTGGCTGGTGGCCCGGGGGCCCGCGCGCCGCCTGGAGGCCATGGCGCGCGTGGCGTCCGAGTTCGCCGCGGGCCGGACGGGGGTCCGGGCCGACACGGTGGGGCACGACGAGGTGGCGGCCCTGGCCCGCTCGCTGAACCGGATGGCCGACGAGATGCGCGAGCGCCTGGTCCTGCTGGAGCGGGAGCGCAGCCAGCTGCGCACCGTGCTCGACGGGATGGTCGAGGGGGTCGTCCTGACCGATCCGTCCGGCCGCATCCTGGTCGCGAACGACGCCTTCCGGCGGATCTTCAACGCCCAGCTGCCGGTGGAGGGACGCCGGCCGCTCGAGACCGCCCGCGTGCCGGCGCTGCAGGACGCCCTCGAGGCGGCGCTCGAGGCGGAGGAACCGCTGACGCGGGAGATCGCCGTGGGGGGGGCGCAGGACAAGATGATCCAGGCGAGCCTCGCTTCGATCCGGGAATCGGGAGAGACGGTCGGGGCCGTGGCGGTGTTCCACGACGTCACCGAGCTGAAGCGGCTGGAACGCGTCCGGCAGGAGTTCGTGGCCAACGTGTCGCACGAGCTGCGCACCCCCCTGACGGCGATCAAGGGGTACGCCGAGACGCTGCGCGACGGCGGCCTGCGCGATCCCGCGGCGGCGGCGGAGTTCGTGAAGGTGATCCACCGGCACGCCGAGCGCCTGCGCGCCCTGATCGAGGACCTGCTCGACCTGGCGGCGGTGGAGCAGGGGCAGGCGCGCCTGCGGCCGGCCGCGGTCCGGGCGCGCGACGTCGTGTCCCAGGCGGAGGCCCTGATCCGTCCCGCCGCGGAGGGCCGCCGGCAGAACCTGGCGATCGACGTGCCGGCCGATCTCCCCGAGATCCTCGCCGACCGCGATCGGCTGGCCCAGGTCCTGATCAACCTCCTGGACAACGCCGTGAAGTTCACGCCGGAGGGAGGGCGCATCGCCGTTTCCGGCACGGCCGCCGCAGGCCGGGTGATCCTGGCGATCAGGGACAACGGCGTCGGCATCCCCCCGGCCGATCTGCCGCGGATCTTCGAGCGCTTCTATCGCGTCGGCCGCTCCCGCGACAGGCGGGAGGGGGGGACCGGTCTCGGCCTCGCGATCGCCAAGCACCTCACGCAGGCCATGGGCGGGTCGATCGAGGTCGAAAGCGTCCAGGGTTCCGGCACGACCTTCCGGGTCAGCCTGCCGGCCGCCTGAGAATCGTCGTCACACGACCGTCACACCACAGCCCCACGCGCGTCACCCCATCGATACATTCTGCGAATCGAAACGGAACCGACACCTTGAATCCCATGGAGGAAGACCGTCGATGAGCGCATGGAGAGCTGCACTGAGGGTGGTGGCGGGGCTCGTGACCGTCGTCGGCGCGCTGCACGGCCTGCCGGCTCTCGCGCAGGTGACCCCGGCCGCCGGCTACACGCCCCCGGACGACACGCCGACCGTCAAGGTCGGGGGCACGATCTTCCTCGACTATACCTACACCGACGAGCCGACCACGACCGACGCCGACGGCAACGTGATCCATCCGGAGTCGTTCAATGTCGGCCGCGCCTACGTCAACGTGACCGGGAACCTGTCGCACCGCATCGCCTTTCGGATCACCCCCGACATCGCCCGGCAGACCACCACCGGCGCCACCGGCAGCCTGGACGGCAGCCTGGTGATCCGGCTGAAATACGCCTACGCACAGTTCAATCTCGACGAGGCGTGGTCGAAGGGATCGTGGGTCCGCCTCGGCCAGCAGCAGACCCCGCTCGTCGACTACCTGGAGACCATCTACCGCTACCGCTTCCAGGGGACCGTGTTCGTGGACCGCGAGGGGTTCCTGAGCTCGTCGGACGTCGGCCTCTCGACGCATTACAACCTCCCCAAGAACCTCGGCGACGTCCACGTCGGCTACTACAACGGCGACACCTATTCCAAGGCCGAGGCGAACGACCAGAAGGCGATCATGGCGCGCGTGAGCATCCGCCCCTTCCCCATGATGGGGGCGCTCAAGGGGCTGCGGGTCACGGCCTTCTACGATGACGACCACTACGTCAAGAACGACGTGCGGACACGGCTCTTCTACGGCGCGACCTACGAGCACAAGTACGTCAACGCCGGGGTCGAGCACCTCGACACCGACGACCAGACGACGGCCGTCGCGACCGAGGTCAAGGGGACCGGCTACTCGGTCTGGGCGACGCCCAGGTTTCCGAAGGGGTGGGAGGGGCTCCTGCGTCTCGACCACCTGAAGCCGGACAAGGACGTCGACGCCGCCAAGGATCGGAAGATTCTGGGGGTCGCCTACTGGTTCAAGGTCCTCCAGACGCCGGCGACCGCGGCGATCCTCCTGGACTACGAGAGCGTGGAGTACGACGCCGCGCTCGCGAAGCCCGACGAGACGCGCTATGCGCTCCACACTCTCTTCAACTTCTGAGGTGACATCGTCATGAAGATCGTGCGCTCGCTGCTCTTCGTCCTGGCCGCCGCCGTCGCGGTCCTTCTGGCCCCCGCCGCCTCGGCCGAGCCGGTGCAGATCGACGGCGCGGGGGCGACCTTCCCGTACCCGATCTATTCGAAGTGGTTCTCCGAGTACAACAAGATCCATCCGGACATCCGGATCAACTACCAGTCGATCGGCTCGGGCGGGGGCATCCGGCAGCTCTCGAACCAGACGGTCTTCTTCGGCGCCACCGACGGCCCCATGACCGCCGAGCAGCTCCAGGCCGCCCCGGGCCGGGTGCTGCACTTTCCCACCGTGCTCGGAGCGGTCGTGCCGGTCTACAACCTCGAGGGGGTGGACGCCGAGCTGAAGTTCAGCGGCCCGGTCCTGGCCGGCATCTTCCTCGGAAAGATCGCGAAGTGGAACGACCCCGCGCTCGCCAAGGACAATCCCGGGGTCACCTTCCCCGCGGGGGAGATCACCGTGGTGCACCGCGCCGACGGATCGGGGACCTCCTACATCTTCTGCGACTACCTCTCCAAGGTCTCGCCCGAGTGGAAGACCAAGGTCGGCGTGGCCACCTCGGTGAACTGGCCCGCCGGGATCGGCGGAAAGGGGAACGAGGGGGTCGCGGGCCTCGTGAAGCAGGCGCCCGGCTCGATCGGCTACGTGGAGCTGATCTACGCCCTGCAGAACAAGATCGCCTACGGCTCGGTCAAGAGCTTCGACGGGGAGTTCGTGCGGGCCTCGATCGACTCGGTGTCGGCGGCCGCCGCCGCGGCGGCGAAGCAGATGCCCCCGGACTTCCGCGTCTCGATCACCAACGCCCCCGGCCCGGGCGTCTATCCGATTTCCTCGTTCACCTGGCTCCTCCTGTACGAGAAGCCCAGGGACAAGCAGCGCTCCCGCATGATGGTCGACTTCATGAGCTGGGCGATCCACGACGGGCAGAAATTCGCCGGAGAGCTCGGCTACGCCCCGCTCCCCGGTGCGGTCGTGTCCCTGGAGGAGGCCGCCCTGAAGAAGATCAAGGCCGAATGAGCGCGAGGGGCCCGCGCGGGGCGTCGTCCGGGGGCGGCAGGCTGTTTCCGCTCTGGACCGGGCTGGTCGCGGTCCTGGTCCCCTGCCTGGTCGCCGGGATCGCCGCGACGCTCTGGTGGGAATCGCTCCTGTCGATCCGCGAGTTCGGCCTCCACTTCTGGCGGACGTCCGTCTGGGACCCGGTGGCCGGAGAGTTCGGGGCCTTCCCGTTCATCTGGGGGACGCTCTACTCCTCGTTCCTGGCACTGCTGCTCTCGACGCCGATCGCCCTCGGGATCGCGATCTTCCTGTCGGACCTGTCGCCGCACCGGCTCAGGCAGCCCCTGATCTTCCTGACCGAGCTCCTGGCGGCAATCCCGTCGATCGTCTACGGACTGTGGGGCATCTTCGTCCTCGTGCCGCTCGTCCGCAGCCTCGAGAGCGCCACGCCGGCGTGGCTCCGCGGCATGCCGTTCTTCGCGGGGCCCCCCCTCGGGGTCGGACTCCTGGCGGCCAGCCTCGTCCTCGCCGTGATGATGATTCCGTACACCGCGAGCGTGGCGCGCGAGATCCTCAAGGCGGTCCCGTCCACCCAGCGCGAGGGGGCCTATGCCCTCGGCGCGACCCGCTGGGAGGCGATCCGGATGGCGCTGTTCTACGGGCGGACCGGGATCATCGGGGCGATCATGCTCGGGCTCGGACGGGCCCTCGGCGAGACCATGGCGGTCACCATGCTGATCGGGAACAATCCGAAGGCCTCGCTGTCGCTGTTCGCCCCGCAGTACACCATGGCCGCCGTCATCGCCAACGAGTTCACCGAGGCGGCCGACGAGCTCTACCTCAACGCCCTGGTCGAGATCGGCCTGGTGCTGTTCCTGATCACGGTGCTCATCAACGCCCTGTCGCGCCTGCTCATCTGGCGCGTGGGGTCCGAGCGGCGGGCCCGGGCGCCGCGCCCCGTCCCGGCCACGGCGACGTAGGAGCCAAGCGATGTCCTGGAACCAGACACGCCGCAAAGCGGTCTCCGGGCTGGTCGTCGGCTTCTGCGCCGCCTCGGTCGTCCTGGCCCTGATTCCGCTCGGCTTCATCCTGACCTACGTGATCCGGAACGGACTTCCGGCCCTGAGCCTGGGATTCTTCACGCAGATGCCGAAGCCGGTGGGGGAGCCGGGCGGCGGGATGGCGAACGCCATCGCCGGCACGCTGATCCTGGTCGGGCTGGCCGCGCTCGTCGCTGTCCCGATCGGCATCATCTCCGGGATCTATGTCTCGGAATACCGCAGGACCAGGCTGGCCTCGGCGGTCCGCTTCTCGGCCGACATCCTGAACGGCGTCCCGTCGATCGTGATCGGACTGTTCGCCTACACCGCGGCGGTCCTGCCGTTCCGGCGGTTCTCGGCGCTGGCCGGCGGGCTGGCGCTCGGGATCATGATGATCCCGATCATCGTGCGGACCACCGAGGAGCTGCTCAACCTCGTGCCGGGGGCCCTGCGCGACGGGGCGCTCGCCCTCGGGGCCAGCCGCGCCCGGGCCGTGTTCACGGTGATCCTGCCGGCGGCGCTCCCCGGCATCCTGACCGGGGTGCTCGTCGCGCTCGCCCGCATCGCCGGCGAGACGGCGCCTCTCCTGTTCACGGCGTTCAACAACCGCTTCTGGTCCACGCGGCTCGACCAGCCGATCGCCTCCCTGACGGTCCAGGTGTACACCTACGCGATTTCCCCCTATGATGACTGGCACCGGCAGGCCTGGGCGGGAGCGACCGTGCTGATCGGGGCGATCCTGCTGTTCTCTCTGCTCGCCCGCGCCACGACGCGCCGCCTCGAAAGGATGCACCGGACGTGAAGCAGGGGGTCATGACCGCGGTTCGCATCGAGACCTCGGGCCAGAAGCGCCCCGCCGACCGCGGCGGGTCCGCGGAGCCCATGATCCAGATCCAGGATCTGGCGCTGCAGTACGGCGACAAGCCGGCGCTCAAGGGGATCTCGATGACGATCCCGAAGAACCGGGTGACCGCGTTCATCGGTCCTTCCGGCTGCGGCAAGACGACCCTGCTCCGCTGCCTCAATCGCATGAACGACCTCGTCGACGGGGTGCGGATCCAGGGCCGGATCCTGATCGGGGGACGGGACATCCACGACGGGGCGATGGACGTGACCGAGCTGCGCAAGCGGGTCGGCATGGTGTTCCAGAAGTCGAACCCGTTCCCGAAGTCGATCTACGACAACGTGGCCTACGGGCCGAGGATTCTCGGCTCGCGGTCCCGGTCCGACCTCGACGCCACCGTCGAGCGCAGTCTCGACGCGGCCGCCCTGTGGAACGAGGTCCGCGACCGGCTGCACGAGAGCGCCCTGAGCCTCTCCGGCGGGCAGCAGCAGCGCCTGTGCATCGCGCGGGCGCTCGCGGTCGAGCCGGAGGTCCTGCTGATGGACGAGCCGTGCTCGGCACTCGACCCGATCGCCACCGCGAAGATCGAGGAGCTGATGGAAGAGCTCAAATCCAGGTACACCATCGTCGTGGTGACCCACAACATGCAGCAGGCGGCGCGCGCGTCGGACTTCACCGGCTTCCTGCTTCTGGGGGACCTGGTGGAATTCGGCGCCACGGAGACTATATTCACGACTCCGGCCGACAGGCGGACGGAGGACTACATCACGGGGCGGTTCGGATGACCGAGCATACCAGCCGGCACTACGAGCGCGAGCTGCAGTCCCTGAAGGAGAAGATCCTCCT
>Ga0070694_100000286_pt1 | contig 27081 bp, 31 predicted proteins | sample KBSK1251metaG_FD_65470 | JGI IMG/M metagenome (GOLD analysis project Ga0070694, IMG submission 65470) | Corn, switchgrass and miscanthus rhizosphere microbial communities from Kellogg Biological Station, Michigan, USA - KBS K1-25-1 metaG | ecosystem: Host-associated > Plants > Roots >...
TAATGCCTGCGATAACTACCCTGGGAATATTCATGGATCAGGGTTCACGTGTCTTTTAATTTTAAGCTTCAGATTGATTTTTATCCTGACCATCATGATTTCAGGTTCATGCTGCAGGAGCGCGGGCTCGTAATAGTCTACACGGGAAAGGGAAAGGGTAAGACGACAGCGGCCCTTGGAATAGTCCTTCGGGCCGTAGGACATGGCATGAAAGTAGCCATGATACAATTTATCAAAGGTGAATGGTACTACGGTGAGCTCACGAGCTCGAAGCGCCTTGAACCGGAGTTCGAACTAATTGCTGCAGGCAAAGGCTTCGTAGGAATAGTTGATGATGATCACCCGCGCGAGGACCACCAAATTGCTGCTCGAGCCGCCCTTGACATTGCTAGGGAGAAACTTGCGTCTGGAGTTTATGACGTCTTGATACTCGACGAAATCAACTATGCCGTAAAGCTGGGTTTGATATCTGAGAATGAAGTTATGGAAATAGTGAGATTGAAACCTCAGAAGACTACTCTCGTGCTCACCGGAAATTATGCGCCGGAGGCTATAATGGCGGTCGCGGACCTGGTCACAGAAATGAAAGAGGTCAAGCACCCCTATCAACAGGGAATTAAAGCCAAAAAAGGCATTGACTTTTAGCTCTTATCTTGATTGTCGCGCACCTTTTTGAAATGAAGAGATTAAAGAAAAGAAACAGTAAGACGACGAACGCGTCACACATCGAACAAACCGGGATAGTGTCTTGAACGATAAGAGTAAGCGGCTCGCATCGCCGAGCTATTCCAATTGAGCAACCTTAAAGTATGCCATTGACATCGGGTATCTAATCGGCGACATGGCGTCAACCAATGAGGTCCAGAGACTACCCGATGAAGGCGAGATTGTCATCGCAACAGTCAGAGAAGTTACTGGTCACGGAGCATACGTAACTCTTGACGAGTATAGTGGAATGACTGGGTTTCTTCATATTTCAGAAATCGCCACTGGCTGGATCAGAAACATAGAACGGTATGTAAGGCCAAAGCAAAAGGCCGTACTTAAGGTCATACGGGTCAACAAGACTAGAGGCGAAGTAGATACTTCGCTCAAACAGGTATCGGGCGAAGAACGCAAGTCCAAACTTATCGAGGTCAAAAAGAACGAGAAGGCCACTGCTTTTATGGATTTCATCAAGGCAAAGTTAAAGCTCACAGACGCACAGGTCAGTGAAATCGAGGAAAAAATTCTGCAAAAGTATGACTATGTATATGATGCCTTTGAAGCTGTCGCAAGAAAAGGTCCTGACGCCATCCAGAATATTGACGTCGCGCCAGAAATAAGAGCTGCGATGGAGGATGAAAGCAACAAGATCCAGATCCCGCAGGTGGAGGTGAGAGGTGTCATGGAAATTTCCTCAAAAGAGCCTGACGGAATTGAAATGATCAAGAACACCCTATCTTCTGCAGAAGGCGGAAAGGGTGCGGCAAACACGTCAGTCACATATGTTGGTGCACCAAGGTATCGCATTGTAGTGACTGCAGAGAATTTCAAAGTCGCTGAAAAATCAATGAATAATGCTGTCGAGAAGATTAGGACTGCAATTGAGAAGCGTCGTGGCACATTTAGTTTTGCCAGAGAAGAATCAAAGAAGTCACATCAGCAGGGATAGGATTGAAACACCTGATAAGGAAATGCCCGTTTTGCACTGTTTATACCTTGAAGCATGATTGTCCGCACTGCGGTAAGGTAACTGTCGATCCACATCCACCGAAATATTCACCTGACGACAAGTACGCTCGCTATAGAATTTCAGACCGATACAGCGAAGAGCCTAGACAAGAATTATAAGTAAACTGGCGGACTGGTACTCATCTTTGCGTATCGCGATAGCTGGCGCAGGTGTGTGTGGAAGTTACCTTGGGGCGATGCTCGCACCCCGCGGCCATGATGTGGAGATCTTTGAATCGTCGCGCAAGGATAACCACTGGCCCGTTTGTGCGTGGGGCGCTTCCAGACACATGCTCGAAAATTTCTCGAAACACGCCGGACTAGACTTTAACGATTACATTTTCCACGTTGGAAAGAAGCTGAGAATGGAACTGCCAAATAATGTAGTAGAATACTTGGAGCTCCGGGGACTCGTAACGTACGACAAGCACAGATGGGAATCAGACCTTATGAAAAATGTCAAGGTCCATTACGGCACAAAGTGCACAAAAGAGTCGTTTCCATTCGATCAATATGACTACGTGCTCGACTGCACGGGCCTACACCGCACCCTTCTACCTAGGTCCAAGGAGGACTTCATGATACCTGCCTACGAATATTTGGTCGAGGGAGTGCGGGGCCTCGAAGAGTTTTATGTAATTGGTTACAAAGGGGCGAAAGGATACTTTTGGTATTTTCCACTCGATAACAATCGCGGTTACATGGGCGCCGGTGATGTCGAAAAGAAATACTACGGCATAAGCGAATTTTTTAAACAACATCCCGAAGCCAAAGTAGCGAAAAAGATTGGTCGGCCAATCAGACTTGCACCTCCAAAGAGGATGGAGCCTTTTGTTGATGGAAACGTTATTGGAGTTGGAGAATCAATCGGATGCGTCTTTCCGATGCTGGGTGAGGGCATAATACCTTCTCTCATTTGCTGCGACATCTTCCTCGAAGTGCTGGGCAAGAATGGGAAGCGATTCGATACAAAGCTGTACCGCAAGAAAGTACTTGACAGGTTTGGCTACTACGACGATGTCTATCGCATCGTGCGCTTAAAGATGGATGGCAAACTCAGCACCGTTCGGCACATGAACTTGATGATGAGCATGTACAGGCACATGAAAAAGGAAGAAAAGAGATTCGGATTCGAGATCAGCCTTGAGAAGATGACCAGAATGGTAAATGCTTTATAAAACTCAAATCCTCATCGTGTTCTAAATGGGTAGCGCTGGCAAGTCTTCTGCAGAATCACAAACTGAAACGACGCTGATGATGCTTCCTTCAGACGCCAATCCTATGGGGAATGTATTTGGAGGAATCATACTGAAGCACGTTGACCTAATAGCCGGCATCGTGGCGAAGAGACATGCCAGGAACACAAATTGTGTAACTGTCAGCATTGACAGGATGACCTTTTTGAAACCGGTTTACATCGGGAACGCGTTGATCTTTTCTGCGAGACTAAATTATGTTCGCAGATCCTCCATGGAAATAGAAGTACAAATCGAATCAGAAAATCTCGATACTGGTGACAGGGTCAAGACCGGCACTGCATTTGTAACTGTCGTTGCGTTGGACAAAAACGGCAAGTCTACAGCAGTGCCTCCGCTGCTTACCGTCACTGAGGAGGAAGGACGTCACTTTGCAGATGGTGAACGGAGAATGCAGAACCGTCTCAAGGACGCCAGCAAGATCTAAGCTAATTCTCATCAAAGCGGGCGGCACCATGCAGTCTGTTCATGATGAACATCAAAGAATGGAACGCCATGTCAAAAAACATGAATTATGTCTCAATCGTAAGAGTCCAATTCTTCATCGGATGCATCATCAATGCCTGATGCCGAGTCGGCTAAAGATGGTCGGGCAGATACGGCAAAATTGCTATTTAGCTTCTGGATCTCTTGGTAAATCAAGTTCAAAATCTTAAGCTGTTCTTCTTGAAGCTCTGAATGTGAGAGTCCCCTGGCCTTTTTCGGCAATAACCGAGAAAAGGATTGTTCGCCTTTTAAATCTGATTGTGGTTATCCGCTTCTGCTATATCAGCAAAGCTCCTCAATAGGGGGTGGGTCCCCGCCTTGATGGTCATCGCGTTTGCGATCGGATTGAGACTCGCGCCAGAGCTCTTGGCCTATCCACACCCGATAGGCTACGACGTTGTGAATTACTACATTCCTGTCGTGTCCAACTTGAATGAACACTGGGGATCTGTCTCTGACGATTTTCCTCTATACATATTGATTCTCTATTCGGTTTCGTTAGCTACTGGACTCTCTGCACAGGCTGTGGTGGTCGGGGCTGCGATCGCTATCTTTGGCCTCTTTGCCTTTTCGATATTCTATCTGGGCAGGACTATGCTAAAACTCGCGAATTGGGAATGCATTTTTCTTGCCACTTTCGTTATTCTTCAACTCGCCGTCCTTAGGACTACATGGGATCTTCATCGCGATGTCTTGGCCCTTTCTACCATGCTTGTTATTTTTGGGTTACTTTCTGCAAGGAAGAATGGGATGCTCAGAATTGTGTTATTGGCCGCCCTTTGCTGCTTTACAATAGCAACAGACAGGATGGTTGGCTTGCTTCTTACTGTTTCGCTGGCAGCAGGAGCGGTCATCCAACGGACTCGCGAGTTAACGGTTCTCGCAATAATCTCAAGCGTGCTATTCGTCTCCATGCTTGGACCCGCAATAATGAAAGACGACAGAATCGAAGCATCAGGGGCGGGCGCAAAGGTTCCGTTATCGGACATATCGGCAGTCGATTACCTAGTATTATTTGGAGTGCTAAATGGGATTATCGCAATTCCAGCGATTCTCGGCTTCAACAAATCAAGAAATGTGTTGCTGGGAGTACCGCTCATCATCTCTGGAATAGGTGCTTTCGCATGGATTTTGGTTCCAGACCCCAGTTTTCTCGTGCCGGAGAGATGGATTATCTTGTTTGGAGTATTTGCATCCATCTATGCAGGGTATTTCATAATCAAAATACTAAGGCGCTACAAGAATCGAGCGATGATGGCCAGTCTTGTTATTTCAGGGTTCGCCATTCTTGGATTCAGCTATATGGCGATGCCGTACGACAACCCCTTTATCCTATTCGCCGTTACCAAGAATTACATTGAGAATTTTGCTCCAGTCACAATGCAGTTCAATGTTCTGGATGTTGATGACAATGATGCGCTCCTCGACACTATTGGGAAAATCAACCAGAGCACGGAAAGAGACGCGATAATAGTCGGGGCGAAGCATTGGAGGGGATTCATGGAACTGAATCTCGAGGACGAGCGGACGTACAAGTTCTCTGACAACCCGCGGGATCTGGGACTTGCGCACTCTAGGCTAGGCCGCAGTGTGTATCTACTGGAACCTTCAGGCGAAGCAACCGAATTCGAATTCCATAGACTAGAAGATTATGGCAGAAGATAGTGTCAAAGAGATAATGCGCAAGCAATATAGGTACACAGGAAGAGGCAAGATCGTGACTTTCTACAAGAAAAGAAACTCTTGGGCGAGAAGGCGTTGGCTAGATTTCCGGCAAGGCCATAGCATCTATCTGGCATTTCTCATCATGTTCGCAAATTTCATCACTATTCAGTATTCCCTAATGATCGACCGCATTCCTGCCTTTAGCGCTTTATTTTCAAATGTCTGGGTCTTTGTAATAGCGTTCATTGCCGTCTATATGCCACTTGCAATCGTGATTGGATTTTGGCACCGTAAGAGTCAGTGGAAGGTGGAACAGGAGGCGATGTTTAACGAAAATGTAGTCCAAGCTACCATGTACCTCTTCCTCATAAATCTGATAGAGGGCAAGGCCACGGAAGGTGAACGCCAGCAGATGAAAGCGATGCTTGAGAAAATCATCAAGAAACCGCCGCGGCCCAATGATGCGTCAGAAGCTGCTTAACTTAAGGACTTGTGGTATATTTCAAGGACTTGCTCTGCGACTCTTTCTGGCCTATGTTCCTCAGGTAACTTTTCTCTGTACTGTAACTTGTGATCGAGTACCCGAAGCCCGCATGCCAGACATTCAAGTGCGGTCTTGCTGGAGGATTGGAGCAGTGCCCCCGCAACATACTTCAGATCGATGTAGGTCGAGTAGCGTGCAAGCGTTTCCGGCATTAGAGAATACGGAACGGGGGTCTCCTGCCTGTCCAGGACGTCGACTTTTACATCAATATTGTTATCCTTCAAGTATCGAAGCACCCAACTCATGTTTGCACCGGTCGTCTTGAACGTAAATGCATTTGCGCCAAGCGAGCGTGAAACTACAGTAGGCTTGAAGTGCTCAGTGTCAACTGGATTGGGTACGTAAATCATGTCATTTCCAACGTACGGCATCAAATCAGTAGTTGAGCCAATGACGGCGTTTGAATCCTGTTCTGCGTCCAGTTGAACCGAATCCTTCGTCTCCTTTCTTGCCTCCGAGCCGTGGTAATGGAGCACCAGCTTTTTCTGGGCATACTTGCTTCTCATTTCTGGAATAATCTTGTACAGACTGTGTACGTGGACGATGTCATAATCTCTTGCTTCACCTATTGCTTTTTTTATGAAAGATTTGCCGTCGACCTCCAACTGCGGCTCCCCATAAAACTCAAAGATCCCAAACGGATCGTACCCAGCTCGTTTCATTATCCTGACGTCGTGGCCAAGCTTTCTTTGATGTTTCGCAAGGATGCAAGCCACGCCAGCTTGGTCCCAAATGTGAAGTATTTTCATGCTAGGCAGCTTCGCCGATTAGGGCTTTTATCGGATTTGTGACATAGCGCTTGATACGCTTGTGCTGGATGCTAGAGAGGTAGGCCCGAAGTTCGGGGTCGTAGGATTGGATATCGCTGCTCAGGTAACCCTGCATCATATATAGGCCGCCTTTAGGGTGTTTGATTGACATCAAGCCAATTCTTGCGACAGAGTAGAGTTTACTGTAGCCGAGAGCCTTGAGCGACTTGCCGTAAGACACAAAAACACTCTTCTTGTAATGCTTGCCTGTCCTCCGCAAGCCGTCCGTCAATAGTTCATCTAGTACAAGCACTTTGTACCCCTCTTGCTGAACCTTAACTAGCAGATAGGTTTCAAATCCATAGTTCTCCGGGTACTGAAGACCAAACTTCCTCCATACGTCAGCCCTGACTAGTCGCCCTGAACCTCGCGGAATTACGCTTCTCTCACCTCTAATCTGCCCGGAGCACACTGCGATGGCCCTATTAGACTCCATCAAGTCCAGCAACGTGCTAGTGTAATTTGGAGGCAGGATGTGGTCCGCGCCGACTATCATCACATAATCACTAGGGCTTTTCCCATAGCCTTCCGCAAAAAGACATTCAAGTCCTTTGTTGATTACTCCTGCAAGCAATGGGGTGCCAAGCGCGTTATACCCCCTGTCTTGTAATTGTATGACATAAGCCCCAGCTGACCTTGCAATTTCTGCCGTGGAATCTGTCGATCCGTCGTTAACAACTACTATTTTTTTTGGCGCATGATACTGCGCGCGCAGCGCCGAGAGCGTCTTGCCTATGCACTGCTCTTCATTACGGGCAGGCACAACCGCTGCCAGGCGAACCTCTCTCACAACAATTGCAATGAGGAATTTTATTTACTGATTGCACCTGATTATACTATAACTTCTTTCAGGAGTATCTCTTCTCAAGATTCATGAACTTGCTCAATTCCACGAACTGATTAAAGTCTTTGAACGTAACCATTAGTTTACGAGTTTGCCTTGTGGCACCAGTCTTTTTTAGCTCGGTGAGGACCTGCCGCATTGCAAATGTCGCGCTGTAGAGAGCAGATAAGGGAAAGACCGCAATCCTGTATCCCAGTCTAAGCAGCTCCTTTGCTGGAAGGTTTGGTGTGACCCCGTCCTCTATCATGTTTGCGACAAGCGGGGCGTCGATTTGCTCTGCTACCACTCGTAGTTCGCTAACAGTCTTGGGGGCTTCAACGAATATTACGTCTGCCCCTGCTCTTCTGTAAGCCTTGCCGCGAGTTATTGCCTCGTCCAACCCTAGTGGCGCACGTGCATCGGTTCTTGCCACGATAATGAATTCTTTACTTCTGCGGGCTTCCACGGCGGCTCTTAACTTTGGGATGTAGTCGTCCTTGGGTATTACGTCTTTGCCAGCCATGTGGCCACAGCGCTTGGGCCACACCTGGTCTTCAAGAAAAATTCCTGCGGCACCCAACTTTTCCAGATCCCTGACAAGTTTCCAGACATTCAGTGGATTGCCGTAACCTGTATCAGCATCGACTAGGACAGGAACATCAACGGCAGATATGATTCGTTTAGCGTTGTCAAGGGTCTCACCGGCGTTCAGAAGGCCAAAATCCGGCATGCCCAGTAGGGCGGCAGAAGATCCGTAACCAGTCTGAAACATTGCAGAAAATCCCACTTGTTGGGCAATTCTGGCACTTAGTGCGTCAAAAACACCTGGCAAAACGATAATGTTTTTCTTGTCCTCGAGTTGCTCTCTCAAAGAAGGGGTGCCTTTGGCCGGACTCATGATTACAACACTTTAATTGCAGATCTTATATTAGCTTTGCATCCAGCGTAACCCATTCTTGGCAGCTCTGAATCTTAAGTAAAGGAACACGGAAATCGTCAGCTAATGTCAACAATGAATAACCAATAGGTACAGAAAAAGATTATCGCAAAAATTACTACGATGGGGAAGGCTGTTGTTTTTCGCCATTTTCATCAAGAGGTTTGACCTCATATTCGCCATCCGCATACTTGATCACAGACAAATGACAAATCCTACATTCATAGTTTTTTACGGGGGGATCATGCATAATCGAGCCGTTAAGCCAAACCATCAAGGTGCCGCAGGATGGGCAGTTCATCATAACAAGGACACTTGCGATTTCAGTTAATATGTCTTGTCATTCCTAGCGTGTTACCTGCTTGTTTGGCCTGTACTCTTTCATTTCTGTACCACAAGATGAGCATCGGTAAAGATCCACTTGATTACCTGAGGATCTGTCAGTCCTGGAAGAAAAAGTCAATTCCTGTCCACAATGCCCGCATTTCACGAGCTGTGGGAGAAATTGCCAATATAAAAACTAGACCGGAATATGTCATTGAGTAAATGACGATTCTGTTCTCCATCTTTCTATACCTTCCCTAATATGCTTGAACGCCTCCAAAGCGTCACTGTTTGGAATATCTTCAATGACAAGGTCATTCCCTTCAAATCACAGGTTTAGCATCAGAGTCGATCGCAACGGACCCTTGTCCAGGACGACGTTAGAAAATATCCGAGTAAAAATAGTCGATAAACATCTTCTTTATGCGCAGCATCGATGGCTTTCGAAGTATTAGTCTCTTGTAGGTTATAGTCACGCTCTCTATGTTGATGCTTGGCCGGTATTTCTTTTGCTTGATGCTGAGGATCGCCTTTTCATCGTCTGCCAGTAGAGAGAGTACGTCATCAAGGATGTTCAACTAGATTCATCTGTCTCCCCTAGTTAAAATGAATAGCAATGAAGAGTACTGAAATATAATACTAGAATAGTCCGTATCACTTTTTAGTAACTCTCGCCGAACGTTAGTCTATTGATATCGGATGCTCAAGGAGAGCAACTTGTTTCCCTGGCGAGAAATGCTGTCACCTCATTTCTGAACACCTCAACTATCATCGACGCTCAAGAAGAGCTTGACATTAGGGCGGGAGTTTTTGTTACTCTGAATTACCTGACAAGAAAAAGAGAGGAGCACCTACGCGGATGCATAGGATTTGCTGTGGCCCAGAAAAAGATTTCAATGTCAGTAATAGAAGCGGCTATCGCTGCTGCCACGGAGGATCCACGTTTTCCTCCAGTCGATTTGCCGGAGTTGCCAAATATTATTTTTGAAGTCAGCGTGTTAACACCACCGGTGGAACTGGTTGGCGATCACAATCAGATTAGGAAGGCTATCAAAGTGGGTAGAGATGGTCTGATCCTAAATTGGAAGCACGGGTCGGGCCTATTACTGCCGCAAGTACCTGTTGAGCTAAAGTGGAGCGTAGATGAATTTCTCGCCAACCTGTGCTACAAAGCCGGAGCTACGATTGACGTGTTGCGGGATCAAGCAACCAAGTTTTACTCATTTCAGGCAATAGTCTTCAAAGAGCTGGAGCCATCAGGCAAAGTTGCGAGGATACAGTTCTAACAAACTTGGAACATTGAGAAATTTAGGAATCACTAAGACACACGATCATTTCTTCATCATAGGTTCCTAATCTGAATATCATCTTTAAAGACTAACCTGAAGGGGGGACCTAAATGCTTGGGGCGCTTGTTATGGAATTCGTCCCAATGAATCTCGCAAACAGCGGTCCTCTGGGCGACTCCCTCTTCATTGATATATGAAATCGGCATGACTGGCCTACCTTTGCAATTCTTGACGGGGCAAAGATCCTCAAGATTTCTTCCCAAATTCTTGGCACCGACATCAGCATATAAGTCGAGGCTTAAATCCTCATTAGTGTAGCAGCAAGTACATTCGACCGAGTAAAACAGGGACCGAACTCTTTGGATTAGGGCATCACAAGACTTGAGGCCTCGCCTCATGAAATAATATCCTATGATATCTCCGCTTCGGAAAAATAGTCCTGCAATTCTCTTGATATGATTAAGGTTCGCTAGAAACAGTATTCTCAAGTCCGGGAGGACAGATTATGCGAATCGGTCTTGCTGTTAATTTTTCAAGTCAGACTTCCACAATCGTGTAAACATTTTTCAGTTCACAATGCATTATATATTCACAACTTGTTGGAATTCACGGTTGGGGGTTGCGTATCTCGCTCCATACGGCGTTGGCCTTGGCCATGCAAGCAGGCTAGTGATGGTAGCGGATCAGCTCAAGAAATCAGGAATAGACATCATGTTCTCATCATTCGGCGAGGCAGCCAGTTACGTCAAGATGCACGGCTACAGATGCACGATGGTCCCACCGATGGAATTTGCGTGGGGAGTTGACGGTGGCTTTTCCGTAAAGAGCAGCATTTCAAATATCCCCGTCTGGTTTGCGAATTTTGCCCGCCAGGTCAATCAAGAAATCAGGAATATGACGGCGTATTGTCCTGACGTTGTGGTCTCGGATTCGCGCTTGTCTCCAATAATCGCGGCTAGAATTCTCAGAATCCCTTCAATCGTCGTACTAAATCAGCTGAAATTGTTACTATCTCCGCGTCTTCGCGACTTTGCTATTTCACGACTCTTTGAGAGCATGACAGCAGAAGTTCTAGGGTCCATGTGGGCGTTGGCTGAAAGGGTATTGGTTCCTGATCTTCCTCCTCCGCACACGATATCCTGGCACAACGTATGGGGAACCGGCGCCGCAACCCACAGGTTAGAGTATGTGGGCTTTACTACGCCGGAGCAACATCCATCCAAGGAGGCTGTAGAGCGCGTTGCGCTGTCTCTTGGACTGGATAGATCCCGGCCGATGGTCTATGTTCACATAAGTGGCCCGTCGCAAACTCGATCCTCGTTGCTAACGATTGCGCAAAAAGCCGCGGAGTTATTGGAAGACAAAATACAATTTGTGATCTCTGAAGGCAAACCTGGCGGTCGAACTGAACCACAGAAAATCGGCTCAAGCATTTGGTACTATGAATGGTGTCCAGTGCGTGACGAGGTCTATGCACTGAGCGACCTTACGGTTCTTCGCGGTGGCCACGTTGCACTTTCGCAAGCCATCCGATTAGGAAAACCCGTAGTAACGATCCCAATTGAGAATCATAGTGAACAACTCGGAAATTCGACCAAGGTTGCCGACATTGGGATCGGAGTAATGCTCCTTCCCAAAAATCTGGAGGCAGAGAGATTGGCCGCGGCCATAGTTGAAGTTCTGTCTACGCCCCGGTTTTCGGAAAAAGCCCGTGAGCTACAGCGACAGTCAGAAACGGTCAATGGAATTGGCAACATCAGCAATATCGTCAAAGCTTACTGCCAATGATGCGAAACTATCACGTTAGAGTCAAATGATGAAACAAAATAAGATAAAAGGGCTAAATGCCCAGGGATTTACCAGTGGTGCTTTTCGTCCGGAATCAAACCGATCTGCTCGCGCTCAAAGTATCTTTCCAGCTCTTGAGCCCACTTCTCCTTTGCTGAACCGCCACCAAGACCTTTTCTTCTCAGCCAAAAGGCGATGACACCCAGCAAGAAAACCGCGAACAGCATGGTTCCGAAGATGTAAACCATGACGTCGAAGAACAGCGGGTCGTAGTTTGGACCTATCTGCCCAATTAGAGGTTCGAAGACCATTAGTCTAATGCACTATAATCCAAAGATATATACATTTTGGTTTGACCGACGCTCCTTCTCACTCACCCATCTCTACCCACAATCATCCAGGTAATCTGCGCTGAATTCGATACGCGAAGGAGAACAACGGAATTTATCGCAATATCGAATATAGTGGTAACTGTTGAATAGATAAAAACAAAAAGAGAAGAGGTGGGATTAGGTTGCTACTGGTTTTGCGCTTCTTCCTTTGAAGAAGAACGCAGCCGCCACTCCACCAAAAATCGCGCCTAGGATAGCGATAAAGGCCACCATCTGTCCAGATTCAGTTGACAGCATTGGTGTTCCAGAGCCGGTCGATGGGTTTGCCTGAGCTTGTAGCAATCTTTCCTTTGCTAATATGCCGTTCTGTGTACACGGAACAATCCCGTACTGATCGCATTTGTCGAGCATTTCTTGCGTAATAGGTTCGCCTCCACCTCCCATGTACTGAGCGAATGCTTGCGGGGTAGATCCGACTCCAAGCACCGAGAAAAGCGCTGCCATCGTTCCTAGAGCCATTAGTGCTGGCTTGTTCATACTACCTAACCTTTCGAAATCTGATATTTTAACTTTTATGAGCAGGGTCAGTTCCATTGCCTCCGCAAATTTGAGGATTGAAAGGGACTTTCATATGGGCTCAATTCAAACTAAACATTTAAGATATGCATGGGCAGATTTTGAAGCCATATGGCACGAATTCACGTTCACACTCATGGCAAGTCCCATTCAACACGTCCTACCTCAAAGTCTTCTCCCTCATGGCTTACCCAGAGCCAGGACCAAGTTTCTGCGCTGGTCGTGAAACTATCGAAAGACGGGTTGAGTCCAAGCGAAATAGGGTTGAACCTAAGAGACCATCATGCGATTCCTCTTGTCAAGCCTGTTGTGGGGAAAAGCATGACAGACATTCTGACCGAGAATAACATCAAGCCGGAAATGCCCGAAGATTTGGAGAAGCTTTTGACAAAGGCATTGGGCCTTCAAAAACATCTCAAGGTCCACAACAGTGACCACCGCAATGTCCGTTCTCTGGAGCTAGTGGAAGCAAAAATACATCGCTTGTCTAAATACTACAAGAGGAAAGATAGGCTGCCCCAAAACTGGAAATATGCCGCAGTCATTGCTCAGTTAGAGTAAGATGAGCTCCAACGAAAAGCTAAGCGAAGCACTACGTAATAATTCTGAAAAAATCAGGACAGCCGTCGAAAACGGCAGTGAAATTTCTGTTGTCACTCACATCGACGCGGACGGAATTACATCTGGCAGCATAATAGCATCAGCACTATCGCGTCTTGGTGCCAGGTTCAGCGTTCGTGCAGTCCCGGACATGAATGCATCTGTAATCGAGAAAATGATGGCAGAAGCACGGGATTTCTACATAATGACAGACCTTGGGGGCGGGTGGGCTTTGGACCTGAGAAAAGCTCTAGGGGACAAGTGGCTAATCGTTGACCACCATGAAATATCAAAGGAGGAAATCATGACAGATGACGGTTCACAGATCCTCAACGCCTGGAAGTTCGACATAGATGGTGGAAAGCAAGTTTCTGCAGGGGGAATGGCATACTTGGTTGCAAATGCCATTGATAGGAAGAATCGCGACCTTGCGAGGCTAGCGGTCGTTTCCGCTGTCGGAGATAGACAAGATCAGGGGGAGAAAAAATCGTTCATGGGTCTAAATTCGGAAATTTTGAAGACTGCAGAATCCCTAGGCCTAGTAAAGGTAGATCTCGATATCATGCTTGTAGGAAGGGAAACACGACCGCTCCACGAAGCCTTGGCATTCACCTCAGACCCATACATCGAAGGTCTCACATGGGACAGGGAGGCTTGCCGTATGGCGCTCATGGATTCGGGATTGAAGCTCAAAGATAAAGGGCGCTGGAGGGTTCTTGCGGAATTTTCGCAGGAAGAAAAAAGTGCCATATTGGATGCCGTAGCAAAGCACGTGGCTACATCTGGAAAGGGAGACTCTAGTATTGTAGGCGATCTCATCGGCTATGTGTACACGCTTGTAACCGAGGAAACAAGGAGCCAGCTCAGGGACGCCCGCGGATTTTCTACAATGTTGAACGCCTGTGGCCGAATAGGGAAATCCGGTGTGGGGATAGCCATCTGCATGGGAGACAGAAACGAAATGCTCAGTGCTGGCGAGGAAATAATGGGCACCTACAGGACAACCCTGCGTAACTATATCACTACGATTTTTGCAGATAAATGGAGGATAGCTGACGACGGGCGAACCGTTTTTGTCAATGGTGATGGTCTGGTTGCGGAAGACATGCTCGGCGCCGTCTCTTCGCTACTCAGCGGCTCGCCGACTTTGGGCCAAAGATTGGTCTTTGTCAGGACCCTTGCAAGTGATGGCACATACAAGTTTTCTTCAAGGAAGACGATTGGAGCAACTATGGGACCAAATCTTGGAATCATGATGCGACATGTGGCCGAGACCTGTGGAGGAACGGGTGGAGGTCACTCCGCAGCTGCCGGGTGCAGGATACCATCAAATGTTCTTGATTCTTTCATTGCAAGCGTCAAGGCGGCTACAAATGACCCACAATTCGCAGCATCGTCCTGAAATTTCTGTTTCGGTCAAAATAGATATTGGGACAGCTGAGAAATCTAGATCCACTCTTAAGGCATTAATACCAGACAATGTTAACTTTCCAAAAGGCTTGTCACTGAAAATGTTTACGAGAGGTCCTATCCTTCATATTCGAGTTTATGGAAAATCTGTTCCCACTGAAACTCTTGCCAGCACTCTCGACGAGATCCTAGAGCATGTGTCGTTGTGCAAAAAAGTGATCCCAACGTAATGCTCGATCCAAGACTCTTGAAAGAAAACCCACAGCTAGTCCGGGATATGCTTGAGAAGCGCAATATGTCGGATTTTCCGCTAGAAAATTTGGTTGAGCTCGACAGGAAAAGGCGGGAGTGCATTGTAAAGACCCAGGAATTGCGCAAGAAAAAAAACCTGCTTTCCGAAGCAGTGGCAGCCAAGAAAAAGAATAGGCTCGATGCGACACCAGAGCTTGTAGAAATGAAAGAAGTCAGCAGCGGATTGGGCAAATCCGAGCAGGAGATGGTTAATGTTGAACAGAAATTCCGGGAGCTTCTTTTGACAGTGCCGAACCTCCTTCATGAATCTGTGCCCATCGGTAAGGACGAAACCCAGAATGTGCTCGTGAAGCAAAGCCAGAATCCCAAGAATTTCAACTTCACCCCGAGGGACCATGTAGATCTCGCCACTTCCCTGGATCTTGTCGATCTGGAAAGGGCGGCTAAGATCTCGGGAGCTAGGTTTTATTTTCTGAAGAATGCGTTGGTGATGTTAAATCAAGCTCTCATCAACTTTGCTCTGGAGTTCTTGTCCGGGCATGGGTATGCCCCGGTGCAGCCGCCTTTCATGATAAGGAACGAGCCTATGACAGGTGCGGTGATTCTAAGCGACTTTCAAGATGTGATCTACAAGATCGAAGGGGAGGACCTGCACATGATTGGCACATCAGAGCATGCGATAGTAGGCATGCACATGAACGAGATCTTGGATGGCAAAAAACTCCCGCTAAAATATGCCGGTTTTAGTTCGTGCTTCAGAAAAGAAGCTGGAGCACACGGAAAGGATATGAAAGGCATTTTTAGGGTGCACCAGTTTGAAAAAGTTGAACAGTTTGTATACTGTCGGCCCGAGGATTCATGGAAAGAGCAAGAGCGCATGCTGGGGCTTGCTGAAGAATTTCTGCAACAACTCGGACTGCCGTACCGAATAATGCTATTGTCATCCGGCGACACGGGCAAGATTTCCGCTAAAACTTATGACATCGAGGCGTGGATGGCTGGCCAGAGTGCCTATCGTGAGATAATTTCCTGTTCCAATTGCGTTGACTATCAGGCTCGCAGGCTGGGCATAAGATTTAGAGATAAAACAAACGAAGACACGCGCCTTGTCCACACCCTGAACAGCACGCTTGTCGCGACAGAAAGGACCATGGTCGGAATACTGGAATATTATCAGACGGAGCGCGGGACCGTTGAAATTCCCCAGGCGTTGCAAAGATTCATGGGCGGCATGAAGGAAATCAAACCTGGGAACTAACTCAACACGGTCCTTTGCAGAATAACAAAGCACGCAGGCACATTTGCAATACATTTTTAGACCGTGTTTTTCGATTATCATTATAGAATGAAAGAGGATTTCAAATTCTCAGGCGCAGAGGCAAATCTTATGGTTCATGCTACTGAAGACCACGGGAAAATCCTCAAATCACTTCAGGACGGTCTCCAGATCTCCTCAGACAGGTTTACGTCAACGCCCTCTGAGGGCCACTACAAGAACAAGATCCTGGTGCTCACGGCCACGCTCTCCAGTACCGAGGCAAATGGCCTTGCCTCCCATATCTCCTCCAGTCTCAATTCACCTGACAGGAAAGAGCTGTTGCGTGGCATCGAACAATTTTCGGACGACAAGGGCAATCTCTACCTGAGACTTGACAAGCAGCGTCTTTGTCAGGGCAAGATATCCATATCTTCTTCAGATTCAATAAGAATCAAGTTCAAGCCTGTGAAACGGTATCGGCCTACGAGCAATTTGGAAAATTACAGGGGGCTCTTCTCTTCCGAGTAGATCTTTACATCGCGGGATCTCTGCAGGAATGCGCACTCGCTGCAAAAGCCCTCGGTATAGACAGGATAGGGGGCTCCTACGATGGGAAAGTCATCAATGATGTTGTATATAGAAGCTCTAGTGCGTTATCAAGGCCGATGAATTTCCCTTATCTTTCGGTATCCGACAAGGTTGATTCACTTCAATCCGCTGACCTAATTACGATTTCCAACTTTCGCAAGGCAAAGGCCTCACTTAAGAAAAAGCTGAAGGCTGGGCTTGGGATTGAATTTCTTCTTCATCCGGCTAGAAAAATGAACGCCGAAGAGCTTTCCAAGTGGTTTGCTGAATTGCTGGAAGCACATATCTTCTGTGAATCCTCGGGATGTCAATTTATCCTATCAAGCGGCGCCAGGTGGCCTATTGAAATGATATCCGGCAGATCCTTTGACGAAATCTTGACTGAGGTTGGAATCGACTACCATAAACATTGGCGTGATATGGACCGGTGGCTGAGCAGGACTCTTGCAAAGAAGGTGATTATGAAATAGTCCTAAGGAGAAAGCCCAAAAAACGGTACCTTGCAGTCATGCACAAGGGTCTGGATACTGATGCACTTAATTCTATTTCAAGACGGTGCAAAGAGCTATTTGGGCAAATGACACTAGAAAAGGCTAGCATGCGGCTCATGCGTTCCCATACAGATGTGATAGTCTTCAGGTGCAGGTTGGGCCAGATTCACCCCATTCTAGTAAGCATTGCTCTGGCCGATCCCCCTATGATAGCAATAGACATGTCTGGCTCTATAGCTCGCCTTAAAATTAGGATTGACGTTTGAACCAAATCCTCTTGCCCTGATGAATTCGGTGCAAGGAACACATGAAGATTTAAGTGAGTTTATTGCAAGAGGATGATGGGGATGAGGTAAGTTTCGCTGCTCCAGACTGAGTAAAAACGATGAAGATCTCGCGACGAACCGACCCAAATAATATTAAGAGGGTGAGCCGGACGTACTCGCGCAGAAAGTCTAGCGTCTTAGCCCAAGCATCTACTGTTTCACTAGGTGTGTAGTTGTCTCCTGACGGATTAGCGAATGCATGTCCCACACCTTCGTAGACATGATCGCTGCCATCAGCATGAATGCTGGAAGCAACAAACTCCTTTTCATGAAACTCGATTGAGGCCGGAAACTTTAAAGATTGTGTTGAGGAAGAATATATGTAATTGACAGGATATAGTGAAGTAGACCGATGGAATTAGCGTACGATTTCCCACTGTATCGGCCACCATCAGAGGCAGAATCTCTTATTTTTCAAGTTACGCTAGGATGCTCCTTTAACAAGTGTTCATTCTGCAACATGTACCGCACAAAGGAATATGTCGAGAGACCTTGGGAAGAAATCAAAACCGAAATCGACCTTGCTGCGAAATCTTATCCTGAAACTAGGCGAGTGTTTCTTGCGGATGGGGATGCGATTACTCTCTCTAACCAAAGGATGGTTCAGATCCTTGGCTACGTGCGCGCGAGTTTCCCCAATCTGGAGAGGATCTCCTCTTACGCAATGCCGATGAATCTTCTTCAAAAGACTGACGACGAATTACGGGAACTCCGCATGGCGGGACTATCTATGCTATATGTCGGGCTTGAAAGTGGAAATGACACCGTTCTTCGGAAAGTCACGAAGGGCGCTACATTTAAGACAATAATTCAAGCATGCAACAAGGCGAAGCGTCATGGTTTTGTCTTATCATGCATGGTCATTCTGGGTCTCGGGGGTAAAAAATACACGAAGGAGCACATGATAGACACAGCGCGAGTATTGAGCGAAACTGCGCCAGACTTTGTAGGAGCCTTAAATCTCCATCTTGAAGAAGGCATACATGAAGAGTTCATGACCAAATTTGGCGAACCTTTTGTTCCACTTGAAGATAGTGACGTCCTTTCAGAGCTGGAACTTTTGATTGCCAATTTTAATCCCAAAACACCTGTGGTCTTTCGAGCAAATCATGCATCCAACGTCTACTCACTCGGTGGTAGGATTCCTGAAGACAAGGACATGCTCCTGGAGAAAATCAGAGGGCTAAAGAAACATCCTGAAATGCTGAAACCAAAGCATCTCCGAAGGTTCTAATTCAGAGCGCACGTTCTGAAAAACCAAGTTAATTTCCTAACAAACATCGATAGAATTATTAGACTCGCACGGTATTTTGAGTTGAAATGTATAGCGGGGAACTTGAAGTCCAAGCAAAAAGGAAGGCTCTTGCAGTCTTGCAGGACGAAATCACGCGAATTCTCAACTCCTCAAGAGATCTTTCAACTTTAACGTCCTCGCTTGTCAAAGGCGATGAGAAGGAGATTCAGATGTGCCTTGAGCGAATGAGAAATACTGAGGAAGAGGTGGAGAACCTGCGAAGAAAAATTACCCGTGAAGTCGCAGAAATCGGAAGTCTCATGGCAAACCGGGAAGACATTCTACGTACGGCATATATTATTGACGACATCGCGGGCTACATCAGCGGAGTCGCCTTCCGACTGGCCAACATGAAAGCATCCTCACTCAAGAAGGCAAGTTTTGACGACGATCTGAAGCAACTTGTCAGCATGGTTGTTGACACGATTTTCAAGCTAAACGAGATGGGTCGCGCTCTTTCGATTAACCCCGCCAATGCTATTGACCTGGCCCAAGACGTCCAAAAACTGGAACGGCAGGTTGATGCAAAGTATAGGGCCGTCATTATCAAAGCACTGAGCGAAATTTCATCGACCAAGGACCTGCTGCTGTTGAAAGATGCTGTGGAGGGGATAGAAGGCATGATTGACAAATGCCAAGAAGCCTCCGATTCATTTACGATACTGGCCCTGAGCATGTAGGTACTATGTTCCTAGGACAGCTTGTCGACAACAGGATCATAGTCTGGAACATTGAAAACTCGCGGAAAATATTTGGGAGCGGATACTATGGCAAGCCGGTTGGCGTTCCGAAGCCAAAGGGCACAGATTTCGATGCTCCTCTTGTCCTTGACTTGATAGAAGGGTATTATCTGTCAGTAAACGGCAAGCTAAAAATCGTTCGGACTGACAAGAGCGTCGTATCGAGTAGCGAAATCAGGCGAATTTGCAGAAAGCAGTATTCTGACTTTGATACAAAATACACAGTCTTCCAGGATCTTCGAGATAGAGGTTACATAGTAACGCCTGGGATCAAGTTTGGGTGCGACTTTGCAGTCTACGAGAGAGGGCCAGGAATAGATCACGCCCCTTACCTTGTGCAGGTCTTTAGGGGAACGGATATCCTAACAGCGACTGGCATAGTTCTTGCAGGCCGGCTTGCAACCACCGTGAAGAAGCAATTCATCTTGGCGATCCCAAAAGTAAAATCAGGAAAGGTTGATTATGTAGGATTTGACTGGTGGCGCGCCTGATCATGCCTGGACCAGGTTAGTCGCACCTGCCTTTGCAGGTAAGTCAAACTTGACAAAGTTTTCGCCCGAAATGGAAAGGCGCGTCGAATACTTTTCCGACCCTTGCTCAAGCCAGCCTTTGTAACGAAGCGAATTCTTTATTATATCAAGGATGCTCGGCTTTTTCTCGTTTACCTCCTCGTAGCACGAAAGTATCTCTCCAAACTTTACCTCTTTTTGCTTGTTCATTTTTGCAAGGTAGTAGGCAAATACCGCAACTTTCTCATAGTGGTTCATCGGTTTTTTTTCCGCATAAAATTCTCGCAAAGCTGCCTTGCCGTCACCTGCCTTAAGATCCACAGGCATCGGGTGGATCGTGACAGAAGGCCTTGGGGAATGTTTTGCGGGAGATGACTTTTCCTGTCTCTGAGGCAGTTGATCCACCTCGAGCGTCTGTTGATTTCCCGGGGGCAACGCTGCTACAGCCTCTTGTGCTTTGAGCGAAATATTCTGCTCCAGTCCGCGGCGTATTGCTTCTTTCACAGCTGTCTTGAAGATCTCTTCAAATTTTTCAAGGTGCTTGTCCACAAAGCTTTCCTTGCCTTCGAGCTCAACTACTCCTTCCTTGACATTTATTGTAAATCTTGCCTCCGATCCGCTCAATTCGGAATATTACATCAGGAGGTTTTTTATTAAGTTGGCGCAACAATCAGTTTGTGCTGGGAAAAGTCGTTTCTTGGGCCACTACGATCGAGTAACGCCTGTCTTAAATATTCGCAGATATTCTCCAAATGCAGTCATGTTTGTTGTAAAGAGGCTTGGAAGGAATGGTATGTGGAACGCAGTCAGCCTCATTGACGAAAATGGCTCGTTTCGAGGAGAAGCCAAATTTGAAACGAGGGAGCAGGCCGAAGAATACCTGCAAGTCTATATGGCGAGAATGAAGGAGCGATTACGAGCGAGCTCTAACCCCGAGCCTCAGGTAAAGGTTTTCGATGATAGTACCCCAGAAGCACCCCCTGTCGAGATAAAAGAACCAACAATAAAACGGAAGAAAGTCAACAAAAAACCAAAAAAGAAGAAAACTTTACGCAAATAATTGTTTACGGGTAATATTCCGGAAAATAAATGAGTTTTCAATGAAATCTTTGGATAATGGAAAAAGCTTTAAGCTTCCCTGCCGAAGAATAACTTGAGATAGCAATGTTCGTTTGTGCCACATGCAAGGGGACTGCTTTGATCTTGGCTGTCGATCCCGACGGAAGGTTACACTTTGAAGAGTGTCCCGACTGCAATCCAGTTCCTGTAAACTATGCGAGTTAGCGGCTAGTCGGCCTCATTGACTCAAATTGCTTTCTTATCTTCTGAGCAATTCTCGAAAGATCTTCCCGATTGGCCACCCTTCTGGCAGGCCATTTACCATCGGGGCTATCGTCAATAAAACGTGGCACAATATGAACATGGACGTGCGGAACGATTTGATTTGCCGCGATCCCATTGTTTTGTCCGACATTGAATCCATCAGCTTTTACGGCCGAGACGACTGCCTTTGCTACATCAGGTACAAGTGAATAAAGCCTGCCAACCTCGGTGGCAGGCATGTGAAGGAGGTCGTCATAGTGTCTGGTTGGAATTACCAGAGTATGTCCAACGTTAATGGGATACTTGTCCATAATTACCAGAAAATCGTCATTCTGGTAGACACTAACGCCCGGCTGCCGGCCAGCAACGATAGAGCAGAAAATGCAGGACTTGGTTGACATCTTTGGCTTGCGAACATATCGTGGGTGGTTAGACGTTTATTTTTTGCTCTCCATTGGGGGGACACTTTGCGAATTTTTAAATACGCCGTAATCCCGATTTGATTGATATAATGGGCGAAACAATGGAGCTTGAAAGCTTTGATCTCGATTTTTCATTTCGTTGTCCTAAATGTGATTATCTAAATGAGGAGATGTCAGCCAAGGACCTTTCGAGCGGAAACGCTGAATGTGGTATGTGTGAGACGATTTTCAAGGTTGAAGGCTTGGACGCAGTAAAGATAACCGCCACTCTGGATTAGCAATATACTTTAAAATATACTAGCATTGCCCAATTAGTCATTATGGAGCTACCCAGTAGAAAGGTTGTCGAGGGAACTGCAAGGGCACCCCACAGGGCAATGTACAAGGCAATGGGACTATCAAACGAAGACCTTGACAAGCCCATTATTGGAGTCTCTTCCACTTGCAACGAAGCCACTCCTTGTAACATTCATCTTGGCAAGCTCGCACAGAGCTCCAAACGCGGAGTTAGCGATGCCGGTTGCACTCCTAGGGAGTTCACAGCCATAGCCGTTTCTGATGGCATTGCCATGGGCCACGAGGGAATGAAGGCATCTCTCGTGAGCAGGGAGATAATTGCAGATTCTATTGAAGTAATGGTCCGCGCCCACCAGTACGACGGCATTGTGGGAATTTCTGGCTGCGACAAAAGCCTGCCTGGAACCTTGATGGGCATGGCCAGGCTTAACTTGCCTGCGATTTTTGTATATGGCGGCACAATCATGCCGGGGGTTTGGAACGGCAAGCAGGTAACTGTTCAGGATGTCTACGAAGCGGTGGGAGCATACGACGCGGGAAAAATGACGCTTCAGGAGCTCACGAGTCTTGAAAATGTGGCTTGCCCAGCGGCAGGCTCTTGTGCAGGAATGTATACTGCCAACACGATGGCTTCGATAAGTGAGGCAATAGGGATGTCTTTGCCTGGAAGTGCGTCGCCTCCCGCGGAAAGTGATCGAAGACACCAAGTTTGCTACAACACTGGCAAAGCGATTGGAGATTTGCTCGAAAATAACATTCGGCCAAAAGACATTATGACATTTGAAGCGTTTGAAAACGCGATAATGGTTGCAAACGCCATAGGAGGCTCGACCAATGCCGTCCTACATCTTTTAGCTATAGCCAGGGAAATTGGTGTCAAGCTTTCGCTACCTGACTTTGAAAGGATCCGCAAGCGCACACCTCATATCGCAGACATGCGGCCAGGAGGCGCGTATGTTATGCTGGACCTTGACAAGGTAGGCGGTGTTCCTGTGGTTTTGCGCAGCCTGCTAAAGAGGGGACTACTTCATGGCGAAGCCATGACTGTGACCGGAAAATCAATGCAGGCAAACCTCGATGCTATAAAGTTTGATTACAGTCCCGATGAAAAAGTCGTCAGGCATCTCGATAATCCGATTAGTGATCAGGGGACGCTCAAGATCCTAAAGGGAACCCTAGCACCTGATGGAGCAGTGGTCAAGGTAGCAGGAGTAAAGAACAAGAAATTTACTGGCAAAGCGCGTGTATTTGATGCAGAAGAAAAAGCGTTTGATGCCATCTCTAAGCGGGAAATTGTCGAAGGTGATGTAGTAGTTATCAGATACGAAGGTCCAAGAGGCGGACCAGGTATGCGAGAAATGCTCGCCGTGACTGCCGCTCTCGTCGGCCAAGGTCTCGGAGAAAAGGTCGCGATGGTTACGGACGGGAGGTTTTCCGGTGCGACGAGAGGCTTTATGATAGGACATGTCGCGCCAGAAGCGATGGTAGGAGGACCAATTGCTCTTGTGAAGGAAGGCGACATGATCTCTATAGACACGCTGACAAGCAAAATAGATCTGATGATTTCAAAAGTAGAGCTGAAAAGGAGGCTGAAGAAGTGGAAGCCAATCAAGCCACACTACAAAGTCGGCGCGCTTGCAAAGTATGCTTCGCTAGTCCAGTCTGCATCTGAAGGTGCTGTAACGGTACCCGTAAAGGTTTAAATGATAATCGCCTGACATGAAGCCTGCGGGAAGAGATGGGAGACTATGAAAGGTGACTACTTTTGGCCGTATTGCGAATCTAGATTCCTCCAGTAATCTTGAAGTAGAGAAACTAGAAACATCCGAAAACCAATTTGACCTCTTTCGGAAAATCTATGCAGCCTACGAAAAGGTCTTCATCCTCGAATCGTTGGTTGGACCAAAGGAACTGTCCGAAATGTCTGTAATTGGATTTGATCCAGAATTTACCATAACTTGCAGCTCAAAGACATTTACAATCCAAAATCGCCAGAACACAATTCATGAAGAGATATTAACTGACCCGCTTTTGCAGCTACGTGCACTCTTGCCAAGAATTGCCGACAGCCGGTTCAGATATATCGGAGGGGCGGTCGGGTACATCAGCTATGACGCGGTGAGGTTCTGGGAGAGTCTGCCTCCGGGCAGGAGAAAAGGAACCGGGTTTCCATTGCTGGAATTCGGAATATACTCTGATGGGGTATTGTACAACCACAAGGAGAATCAGGCTTACTATTTCTACCTGGGCAAATCGCGGTTTGGCGAGCTACAGAATATTGCGAGAAAATCTCAAAGCAGACCCGCCAAATTTTCATATTCTAAACCCAGGCGGAATATGCCCAAGGAAAGATTCGCAAGCATGGTCAGGAGAGCAAAGCGTCACGTCTATGACGGCGACGTTTTCCAAGTTGTGCTGGCCAAGAGCATGTCATTTTCGATAAACGGCAGTCTTCTCAGACTATACGAAGCACTTCGGGAAGTCAACCCATCCCCTTACATGTACCTATTAAAAATGTCCGACAGGTGCATTATCGGATCGAGCCCTGAAATGCTCATGAGAGTCACCGGCGACTATGTGGAAACATTTCCGATCGCCGGTACGCGTCCTGTGGTCAAAGACAACGCTGAAAATGAGCGGCTCAAAGCAGATTTGCTCAAAGACGAAAAGGAGCTTGCGGAGCATACCATGCTCGTTGATCTTGCTAGAAACGACATAGGGAGGGTATGCAAGTTTGGAACAGTCCGCGTTAAAGAGCTCATGACGGTCAAAAGGTTCAGCCACGTCCAGCACATAGTTTCGCATGTCACGGGACAGCTTCAGGACAGGCTTGATTCATTTGATGCACTGAGAGCGGTATTTCCTGCAGGCACTGTTTCCGGGGCACCCAAAGTGCGAGCTATGGAAGTCATTGATGAACTTGAACCCACTTTGCGTGGACCTTATGCTGGAGCCTTGGGATATTTCTCTTTCAATGGTTCATGCGACTTTGCAATTACTATCAGGTCTCTATTTGTCAACAAGAACAAGGGATACATTCAAACCGGCGCAGGCATCGTGATGGATTCTAATCCAAAAAACGAGTGGGCAGAGACTGAGCATAAGGCAAGCGCAATGCTTAGCGCTCTGAAAAAGGCCGCATCCGGATAGTTTTTTGCTCAATCCGCAGACATTTTATACTCCTTTTTTTCCATGACTGAAGCGTGTTCTGTGTGGTGGCTAGACGATTGGTCAGATTCAGATCGCCAAAAATCATAGTGATCCTACCAAATGCACCGCGGCGGTCATGGGCGTACACTTACGATAACACTGCTACCCAGCCTAGTATGCAACGATGACATCAAGGGCACAATGACATAAGTTGTAATGGTTGACTAATTATCTGTTCGTAGGCGGTTTGGCGTAGAGATTTGATTCATTCGTGTGGTATTCAACAGCCAATCCCGCGTCCTTTTGTCTTCCAGTGAGAATTCCAACTACGACATCGTCGCGCCTGATAATGCCTTCATTACGCAACTTCTTGACTCCCGCAGGGACTGCTCCTGACGCCATTTCGCAGTCAAAACCGTTAAGGCCGACTATTGACATCCCATCCGACATTTCCTTGTCGCTTACCTGGGCTACGACACCGTTAGTGAAGTGTAGAGCTCGCAACGCCTTGACGATATTGGCAGGTCTACCAATCTGGATAGCAGTAGCGTGAGTCTTGGGTCTTTTCCCAGCCTTGTCTAGCTGCGCATAATAGCGTTCGACCATTCCAAGGTCGGGTCTGCCATCGTTCCACGCTAGTTTCTTGTTCTCAAAGATACCATTGTAGAGTTCATAGAAGGTGTTTGCGCCTTCTGCGTTGATTATAGCCATGCGCGGTATTTTGCTTATCCAACCCCATTCGCGGAGCTCCATAAGACACTTGCCGCAGCTGGAAGTATTCCCCAACGCCCCTCCAGGGTAGACAATCCAGTCAGGCGGATTCCAGTTCAGGTGCTCAAGTACCCGATAAACGATGGTTTTCTGTCCTTCCAACCTGAACGGATTGACGGAATTGACTGTATACCCACCAGTTTCCTTCGCGCTCTTGAGCGACGCGGAAAGGGCGTCGTCAAAATTCCCCTGAATCTGTATCACCTGAGCACCGAACTGAAATGCCTGACCCAGCTTCCCGGGGGCAATTTCACCTTTAGGAATGTATACATCACATTGTATATCCTCATTTGCAGCGTACATTGCGGCAGAGGCAGAAGTGTTGCCGGTAGACGCACAAATAATCTTGCGTACACCGAGCATTTTTGCCTGGGTAACTGCAGTAGACATACCGTTATCCTTGAACGAGCCACTTGGATTGTATCCTTCCGGCTGCAGTAAGAAAGAATCATGATCCATGTCTGCATGATCTGCCACTTTGCTCATCTTGTATGGCTTTGAAAGCCTGCCCTCGGACCCATCTAGCGAGACAAGCACGCGTGCGCATTCTTCAAAATCTTCGGTATCAATTCCTGCGAAATCTATCAGGTCTCGGAATCGCCATACACCACTCTCATTATAGATATTGCCACCGTGGTTTCTGCGCTCATAAAATTTCTCGATTAAATCACGAGGAGGCTTTCGGCTGTATACTATGTCTAAAAGTGAGCCGCAGGAACATCGGTAGATATCATTGCTAATTTCATAAGTCAAACCACATGACGGATTAATACACTTCTTTATAGCATGAGCATCCATGTGAGATTGACGCTGAAGATTGCTATTTAGATGTTTTTCTGAGAAGGCTATCTCTTTGCAGATTTTTCGTACATCTTCAGGAGCTGCTGGATTACTCCATCCATGTCATCTTCACGAACTTCCGGCGACACGGCATGTTTAAGCAAGTTGCTGATGGTAGAGGAAATTTCGGAGCTAACCTCATCGAAACTGTCCACATCGTTATAACTCTGCTGATAAAGTCTTCGAAGTTTCATCGCATACATCTGGGTCTGCTCATTTATTGTAATATTGTAATTGCGATTGTTGACTTTGATCTTCTCCTTTATCA